>Ga0182743_1000581_pt1 | contig 43762 bp, 34 predicted proteins | sample eDN3rd30CKraftOP_FD_128522 | JGI IMG/M metagenome (GOLD analysis project Ga0182743, IMG submission 128522) | Enriched Organic Plus compost microbial communities from Emeryville, California, USA - eDNA 3rd pass 30_C Kraft OP (version 2) (version 2) ... | reverse complement strand
GCCGACTCCGAGCATCTGCTCGCCCTGCGGACCCGCTTCGACGCGATCCTGATCGGCGCCGGGACGATGCGTGCCGAGCGGTACGGCAGGATCATCTCGCGGCCGGAGTTCCGCGAGGCCCGGGAGCGGGAGGGCCTCCCGCCCGACGCGCTCGCGGTGATCGTCAGCGGCGAACTCGATTTGCCGTTCGACGCGCCGCTCTTCACCACCGGCGGGGGCGAGGTCCTGATCGTCACCCGGTCAGCGGAGGACCCGCCGCCGACCGAGACCCCCGTGAAGGTGCTGCGAGATCCCGACGGGATCGAACTCGTCGACCTCCTTAAGGCGCTCCGCCGCGACCACGGCGTCCGTGCCCTGCTCTGCGAAGGCGGCCCGAGCATCTTCGGGCAGCTTGCCGAGGCCGATCTGGCCGACGAGCTCTTCCTCACCCTGACGCCGCTCCTCACGGGCGGACCGGCGCCGCACATCCTCGAGGGCGTCCTGGGCGCACCGAAGGAGATGGTCCTGACCGGCCTGCTCGAAGCCGAGGGCGACCTCTTCACCCGTTACCGCCGCGCCGGCTGACCGGGCCTTTCGACAAGAGCGGCCGTACGGCTCCGGCACGCAACACCTGGGCGTTAAGTAGCCTGCCCGCATGGACTTCGATCCCGGTTCGGAAGTTGAAGGGCTCCTGGAGCGCGTCCGCTCGTTCATGGACGAGCACATCTATCCCCGCGAGGCCGAGCTACACGAGGCACTCGACGCGGAAGTGAAGCCGGGGGTGCCGTACCCGGCCGCGCTGGTCGAGATTCGCGAGAAGGCGAAGGTGGAGGGCCTTTGGAACCTCTTCCTCCCCGACGAGGAGTACGGCGCCGGCCTCACCAACTGGCAGTACGCGTTCCTCTGCGAAGAGATGGGACGCAGCCCGCTCGTGGCCCCGATGGCCTTCAACAGCGCCGCTCCCGACACCGGCAACATGGAGATCCTGCTCGAGCACGGCACCGAGGAGCAGAAGGAGAAGTACCTCCGGCCCGTGATCGAGGGAGACGCCCGCAGCTGCTTCTCGATGACCGAACCCGAGACGGCGGGCTCCGATCCGACCGGCCTCGCCGCCCGGGCCGAGCTCGACGGGGACGAGTGGGTGATCAACGGCCACAAATGGTTCACCTCGGGAGCGGTCGGCGCCGAGTTCGCGATCGCGATGGTCAACACCGAGCAATCCGAGAACCCGTACGCCAACGCCTCGATGATCATCGTCCCTCTCGACGCACCCGGGTTCGACCTGGTCCGCCCGATCCCGGTGATGGGCCACGACGGTGGACCCGGCCACTGCGAGATCCGCTACGAGGACTGCCGCGTCCCGAAGGAGAACCTGCTCGGGGAACGGGGCGCCGGCTTCCTGATCGCCCAGGACCGCCTGGGGCCGGGCCGGATCCACCACTGCATGCGTGCGATCGGCACGGCGGAGCGGGCGCTGGAACTGATGTGCCTGCGCGCGGCCGACCGGGAGGCCTTCGGCGGGCCGCTGGCCGACAAGCAGTTCGTCCAGGACTTCATCGCGAAGTCACGGATGGAGATCGACCAGGCCCGCCTCCTCTCGCTCAACGCCGCCTGGAAGATGGACACGGTCGGCAAGCGCGCCGCCCGCCAGGAGATCTCGATGATCAAGGTGGTGGCGGCCAACATGGTGATGGACGTGCTCGACCGGGCGGTCCAGGTCCACGGCGCCCTCGGCATGACCGACGACACCCCGCTGGCGGCGATGTGGCGCTACAGCCGCATGCTCAGGCTCGCGGACGGCCCCGACGAGGTCCACAAGATGGTCATCGCCCGCCGGGAGGTCGGCCGCTTCCTGAAGAAGCGCGCCGCCTCGGCGGAAGCGTGACCCGTCCGGATCAGTCGATCCGGTCGATCGCCTCTGAGGCCTGGTTGACCAGGAGGTCGATCGTCGCCCGGGACTGGTCGACGACATCGCCGATGTCCTCGCCGTACTGGCCCGCCGCGAAACGGGCCAGGACACCCTCGGCGATGATTGCCAGCTTCCAGAAGCCGAGCGCGACGAAGTAGTCGAGCTTCGAGATGTCGCGGCCGGTGATCTCCTCGTACCAGCCGGCCAGTTCCGCACGGGTCGGGAAACCGGGCTCGGTCGTGGCCGGCGTGAGCAGCGGGATCGCGTCGTCCCCCGCCTCGCGCCAGTAGACCATGAGCAGGCCGAGGTCGGCCAGCGGCTCACCGATCGTGCAGAGTTCCCAGTCGACCACCGCGGCCACCTCGCCGGTCGGGCTGTAGATCACGTTGTCGAGCCGGTAGTCCCCGTGGACCAGGGTGGTCGCCGATTGCGGCGGCGCCAGCTCCACCAGGCGCGAGTGGACCTCGTCGACCAGGGCTAGCTCGCGGGTCTTGGACTTCTCCCACTGTCCGTGCCAGCGCTTCAGCTGACGCTGGACGTAACCGTCGTGCCGGCCGAGGTCGGCGAGCCCGACCTCGGCGATGTCCACCGAGTGGATCTGCGCCATCGTCTCGACCAGGCCGCGTCCGAGCCGTCGGCGCTGCTCCTCGCCCGGGAAGGCGGCGGCCTGCTCCGGGCCCCGGATCACCGGCCCCTCGACGAACTCCATGACGTAGAACGGGGCGCCCGTCACCTCCGGATCCTCGCAGTACCCGACGACGGGCGGGACCGGGACCCCGGTGCCGGCGAGGGCGGTGACCACGCGGACCTCGCGGCCCATGTCGTGGGCCGAGCCGAGCGTCTTTCCGAGCGGAGGACGACGGAGAACCCAGCGCGAACCGGCCTGGTCGGTGACCAGGTAGGTCAGGTTCGACATGCCTCCGTGGATCTTCTCGTAGTCGAGCGGGGGCTCCAGGTCGGTGACCCGCTCACGAAACCACTCCTCCAGGGGACCGTGCGAGATGCCATCGGTTTGGGCGTTCATGGTCAGAGAGACTACGAGGCACGCTCCCGGCGCGGCTGGCTAGTCTCACGCCATGAAACCCGGCGATGGGCAGAGGGAGGCACCGACCGAACTGCTCCAGAGGTCGTTCGACTCGCTGCCCAGCTCGATCGTCACGGTCGACGCCGACGGGTACGTCGTGCTCACGAACGCCACGGCATCGAGGATGCTGCCCATGATCACCCCGGGCGTCGAGCTCCGGCCGATCCTGGAGCAGATGACCAACCGGGAGAAGGTCGACCTGGTTCTCCACCACAGGACGCTCTCGACGTTCCCCGCCGAGCCCGACGGTCCCGAACTCCACTGGATCGGCTGGGAGATCCCCGGTTCCGGCGGGGAGATGGTGCTGACCGTCTGGGAGACGGACTGGAGCGAGCGTCTCAACGAGAGGCGCGCCGCCTTCGCGATGGCCGCCTCCCATGAGCTTCGCGGCCCCCTCACGACGCTCCAGGGTTTCGCCGAGATCCTCAACATGGAGACGGACAACCTGACCCCCCAGCAGCTCGAGGCGGCCCAGGTCATCGAACGCACCGCCAGGCACCTCGCGGTCCTCGTCGACGACGTCTTCGACATGAGCCGGAACAGCTTCGGCGAACTGCGGCTCACGCTCTCGGAGACGAACCTCGGGGACGTGATCAAATCAGTGGCCGCGACCCTGGAGCCGCGGGTCGCGGACCGCGGCCAGCAGCTCGTGGTCGACCTCGATCCGGACCTGCCCGTGATCGAGGGGGACGAGTCGCGCCTGACCCAGATCGTCACGAACCTCGTGAACAACGCCTCGGTCCACAACCCCTCCGGGACCCTGATCGAGGTCTCCGCGCGGCCCGGGGACGGGTTCGTCGAGGTCGTCGTGTCCGACGACGGCAACGGCCTGCCCTTCGACGACATCGAGGACGCCTTCCGCAGCTTCCGTCGGGGCCAGACGCAGGGCGACCGGACCGGATCCGGCATCGGGCTGACCCTCGCCCGCCTCCTGGCCCGGCTCCACCTCGGTGACATATGGGTCGAGTCCACCCCCGGGAAGGGCACGGTGTTCACCGTCCGGCTGCCGGTCGACCGCGAGGCCGGGATCGACGGGGCGACGCGGGAACCGTCGTGAGCCGCATCCTCATCGTCGAGGACTCCGACTCGATCGCGCTGCTCCTGAAGCGGCGGCTCGAGATGGCGGGCCATTCGACCGTCCGGGCGAGCAACGGCGCAGACGCCCTGGAGCGCCTGGGCCGGGGCGAGCGGGTCGACCTCGTCCTCCTGGACGAGACCATGCCCCGCCTGAGCGGCTCCGAGGCCCTGGGCGAGCTCAGGCTCGTCCATCCCGGGCTGCCGGTGATCATGGTGACCGGGACGCGGCCCGGCCCCGGGAGCCAGGAACTGGCCGATGCGATCGTGAGGAAACCGATCGACTTCGACCAGCTGCTCGGATTGGTCGAGCGGCTGGCCTGAACCGGCGTCAGCTGCGGGCGATCTCCACCCGGATCTCGGAGTCCTTGAGCCTGGTCCCGTCGAGGTACTCGACCGTGCGCTCGGCGACGTCGGCGTCCACCTCGACGAAGGAGAAACGTTCGAGGACGCGCACGTCCGCGATCTGGTCGTCCTCCAGCACGGCGCCCTCGCGGAGCGCCCAACGCAGGTCGTCCTCGGTGAGCCCGGAACGGCCGCCCCGGTTGACGAAGAGCTTCACGGCGCCCTCCGCCGGCTCCGGGATCCCGTCCCCACCGGAGCGGTCCTCGGCGATGGGCTTCTCCACCACCTCGTCGAACTCCTCGACCTGCTCGACCTCGACCCTGGGCTGGTCGTCGAGCGGGGCGGCGTCTCCGCCGCGGCGCCGGCGCCGCGGCGGGCGGGCGTGCTCGATCCGGTCCTCTGGCGGCTCCCAGGCGGAGATCGAGGCCTTGACGTCCGACTTGATCTGTTCGAGGTCGCGCCGCTGGTCCGGAGTCACGAACGTGATCGCCCGGCCGGTCCGCCCGGCCCGGCCGGTCCGCCCGATCCGGTGGACATAGGTCTCGGAGGAGTTCGGGATGTCGTAGTTGATCACGTGGGTCACGTGATCGACGTCGAGCCCGCGGGCGGCGATGTCCGTGGCGACCAGAAGGCGACAACGGTGGTTCTTGAAGGCGAGCATCACGCCGTCGCGGACCCCCTGGCTGAGGTCGCCGTGGAGCGCCTTCACGTCCAGGCCACGGCTCTTGAGATCCCGCTCGAGCCGGGCGCAGCCCAGCTTCGTGCGGCAGAACAGGATCGCCTGTTCCGGGTCCTCGGCCTTGACGACCTCGATCAGCTTGTCGACCTTGGCGCGGCCCGGCACCTCGACATAGGCCTGCTCGATGGCGTCGACGGTCAGCGTCTTCGGCGTGATCGAGATCGTGACCGGGTCGTACATGAACGTGTCGGCGAGGCGCTTGATCGGCGGGGGCATGGTGGCCGAGAAGAGCGCCGTCTGGCGGCCGCTGGGGCACATCCGCAGGATCCGCTCGACGTCCTCGATGAAACCGAGGTCGAGCATCTCGTCGGCTTCGTCCAGGACCACGAACCGCGCGGCGGTGAGCACGAGGGAGCGGCGGGAGATCAGGTCCTTCATCCGCCCGACGGTCGCGACGACCACCTGGGCGCCGGACCGGAGCTGGGCCTGCTGGCTGCGGATCGGGGCCCCGCCGAACACGGCGACGATCTCGATGTCGAGATGCTCCGCGTACGAGCGGAGCGCCTGCGTCACCTGGATGCAGAGCTCGCGGGTCGGGGTGAGGACGATGGCCTGTACCTCGTCGTTGGACGGATCGAGGTACTGGAGCATGGGCAGCCCGAAGGCCGCGGTCTTGCCGGTGCCGGTCTGGGCCTGGCCGATCACGTCGTGCCCCGCGAGGAGCTCGGGGATGGCCTCTGCCTGGATCGGGCTCGGCTTCTCGAAGCCGATCTCGTCGATGGCTTGCTGGATCTCCGGGCTCAGCCCGAGATCCTTGAAGAGGATTTCTTCTGTCTGTTCAGTCTGTTCTGTCATCTGGTTGGGTCGAGCAGCAGTTTGCCGATTGTCTTTCGCCCGGCGATGTCCCGATGGACCCGGCGCACCTCGGAAAGCCCGTAGGTGCCGCCGACCACTGCTTCCAGGTCACCCCTGGCGGTGGCCCCGAACACCCGGTCGATCGAGACGCGGGCGAGGTCGGGACGGGCCAGCAGGTGCATGAGCCAGAAGCCGGTAACCGTGAGGCTGCCTTTCAGGAGTTTGCCAGTCCTGACCTGATTCTGCTCGCGGGTGGCGATTCCGACCACCACCATGCGACCGAACGGACCCAGCGTTCCGAGCAGCTGTTCGAACGATTCCCCGCCCGCCATTTCCAGTACCACGTCGACCGGGCCGCCGGACGCCTCGAGGACCTCCTCGCGCAGGTTCTCGCTGCGGGAATCGACCACGGCGTCGGCCCCGAGCCCGAGGACGAGCTTCTGCTTCTCCTCGCCCGAGGCGAGGCCGATGACCTTGCCGGCACCCATCGAACGGGCGACCTGTACGGCCAGGCTGCCGGTGCCGCCGGCCGCGGCCCCGACCACCACCGTCTCGCCGGGGGCGAGCCGCCCGGAGATCCTCAGCACCCCGTCGGCCGTGACCCCCTGGATCATGATCCCCGCGGCCTGCTCGTCGTCGACCTCGTCGGGGATGTCAACCAGGACGGACTCGGGAACGGCGATCTTCTCCGCGTAGGCGCCGTTGGGCACGACCGCGGCCACACGCCGGCCGTCATCGGTGACCCCCACGAACTCGATCCCCGGCACCAATGGCAGCTCCTGCCGGGCGACGTACTGGTCGTTGGTGATGTGGGTGTCGGAGAAGTTGACCCCGGTGCGGGTGATTGTGACCAGCCTCTCCCCGTCCGCGGGAACGGGATCGGGCAGTTCGACCAGCTCCATTACCTCGGGTCCGCCGAATTCCTCGATCTGAATGGCTTTCACGGGGTCATCCTTTCACGCTGACCACTACGATCCCGCACATGTCTCTGACCGTGGTCGGTTCGATCGCCTTCGATGCCGTTGTCACCCCGTTCGGCGAGCGCGAGCGCATGCTCGGCGGCTCCGCCGTCCACTTTTCGCTCGCCGCGAGCTTCTTCACCGACGTTCGCGTCGTGGGTCCGGTCGGCGACGACTTCACCGAGAAGGAACTCGCCGTGCTCGAGGGCCGTGGCGTGATCACGGACGACATCGAGCGGGTTCCCGGCGAGACCTTCTTCTGGAAGGGCCATTACGAGTACGACCTCAACACGGCCCACACCGACGACACGCGACTGAACGTGTTCGGTGACTTCGAACCGAAGCTGTCCGATGCGTCCCGGTCCTCCGACCTGCTCTTCCTCGCCAACATCCAGCCCGACCTGCAGCGCCAGGTCCGGGCGCAGTGCGGTGACGCGAAGTTCGTCGGCCTGGACACCATGAACCTCTGGATCGACACGGCGCGGGATTCCCTGGTCCAGGCGATCTCCGAGGTCGATTGCGTCCTCATCAACGACGCCGAGATCCGCCAGTTGACGGGCGAGCCGAACCTCGCCCGGGCCGCCGCGGCCGTCATGGAGATGGGCCCGAAGGCCGTGATCGCCAAGCAGGGCGAGTACGGCGCCGCGCTCTTCACCCCGAACGGGTTCTTCGCCCTGCCGGGCTTCCCGCTCGAGGACGTCCGGGATCCCACGGGTGCCGGTGACTCGTTCGCGGGTGGTTTCCTCGGGTACCTGGACGGCGAGGCCGACCGGATCGACCAGGAGACGCTGCGCACGGCGATGGGCTACGGCACCGTCCTCGCCTCCTTCAACGTGGAGGAGTTCGGGACCGAGAGGGTCGGGCGGCTTACCCGCGAGGAGATCGAGTCCCGGCTCGTCGCGCTGCGGGCCATGACCGACTTCTCGACGGGAGACTGAACAGGTGGCGCCCGCGGAGACGGCGGGCCACCACTTCCCCTCGCTTCGGGCGTGGCCTTCGATGCGATTGCCGGGAAGGCCCGGCGTCGCCCGGGCCGAGAAGCGCCTGACGGAAACGGCGAACTGAAATACTGGGCGGCGGTAGATCAGAAAGAGATACGAGGAGAAGCATGTCGACCGAACAGCAGACCGATTCGTCCACGGAGGGCGATGGTGGCGGAGTAGCCACCGGGGCCGACACCCTCACAGTCACCGACAACCGCACCGGACGCACCTACGAGCTTCCGATCGAGAACGACACGATCCGCGCTCTGGACCTGCGGCAGATCAAGGTCCACGAGGACGACTTCGGGATGATGTCGTTCGATCCGGCCTTCACCAACACCGCCGCCTGCCGCTCGGCGATCACCTACATCGACGGCGAGGCGGGGATCCTCGAGCATCGGGGAATCCCGATCGAGCAGCTGTGTGAGCACTCGACCTACCTCGAGGTGGCCTACCTGCTCGTCTTCGGCGAGCTCCCGACCCGCCCGCAGCTCGAGGCCTGGGTCCATGACGTCACCCACCACACCTTCGTCCACGAGGACATCAAGAAGTTCCTGACCGGCTTCCGGTACGACGCCCACCCGATGGGCATGCTGCTCGCGTCCACCGGCGCGCTCTCGACCTTCTACCCGGATGCCAACCAGATCCTCGATCCGATCGAGCGTTACCTGGCGACCATCCGCCTGATCGCCAAGATGCCGACCCTGGCGGCGTTCTCGTACCGGCACAACATGGGCCTGCCGTACGTCTACCCGGACAATGACCTGACGTACCCGGAGAACTTCCTCTCGATGATGTTCAAGATGACCGAGGCGAAGTACGAGCCGGACCCGCGCCTCTCCCGAGCGATCGACGTCCTGTTCATCCTCCACGCCGACCACGAGCAGAACTGCTCGACCAGCGCCGTCCGCGGCGTCGGTTCCTCGGACGTGGACCCGTACTCGGCCGTCGCCGCCGGCATCGCCGCCCTCTACGGCCGCCTCCACGGCGGAGCCAACGAGGCCGTGCTCAAGATGCTCCGCCACATCGAGAAGGTGGAGAACGTCCCGGACTTCCTCGAGAAGGTGAAGAACCGCGAGGAGAAGTTGATGGGCTTCGGGCACCGCGTCTACAAGAACTACGACCCGCGGGCGCGGATCATCAAGAGCCACGCCGACGAGGTGTTCGAGGCGACCGAGTACAACCCGCTGGTCGAGATCGCGACCGAGCTGGAGAAGCGCGCGCTCGACGACGAGTACTTCACCTCGCGGAAGCTCTACCCGAACGTGGACTTCTACTCGGGGATCATCTACGAAGCCCTGAAGATTCCGCCGGGCATGTTCACGGTGATCTTCGCGATCGCCCGGACCGCCGGCTGGATCGCCCAGTGGCTCGAGATGACCGACGACGCAGACAAGAAGATCTCGCGTCCCCGGCAGATCTACACCGGCGCCCGCAACGCCGACTACATCCCGATCGGGGAGCGGACCGGCGACGACCGGATCTCCGGCCCGGCCACCCGGCCCTCCTGAGCCGCGCGGCGCGGGTCCCGTGGCCAACTGGAAGCTGACGGTCCGCCACGGCTCCGACGTGAGCCGGCAGACCTTCGACGACCTCGACGAGGCCCTCGGCGCGGCGCGCCGGGCGGCCGACGAGGTGATCTCCGAGGGCCCGCTCAGGAAGGTGAAGGCCATCCGGGACTACGAGCCGGAGCAGCTGATCAACGCCCGGATCGAGATCACCGGCAAGGGGCTGTTCCGCCCGCCGACCGCTGGAATTGACATTCACGGGGACCTGTCCGTGGTGCCGTACGCCGGGGGCGTCAGGCGCCAGACCCTCGAGGGGTCGACCATCGCCCAGGCGATGAAATCGGTGAAAATGTTCCTCGATCATGAGTGAACAGACCCAGAAGGTCCCCAAAGGTTCCTACGCGGCCGGTCGTCGCGTGACCCTGCCCGAGGGGGCGGAAGAGCCGATCGTCGTGTTCATCAACGGCGTCGCGCAGACCGAGGGCAAGGACTACACCCTGCGGGGGAACGAGATCCTGTTCGCCCGCGACATCATCAAGGAAGAGAAGTCGGGCAAGAAGAAGCTGATCATGCTCCTCGGGGTGGTCGGCTTCTACAACAAGAACGAGACGGTCGACGTCCAGTTCCAGCGGAACGGCAGGACCGAGCTCGCGGGCGACCTCCCGATCCGCAAGTAGGGACCGTCCGGGGCGGGAGCGTCCGCACCCGGATCAGTCGAAGGCGTAGAGGACGAGCAGCGCCACCGCGACGAAGACCGCCCCGGCGATGATGACTCCCCTGTCCCCGGCCACGATCGCCGCGGTCGAGCGGTCGTCCGCCCGGTCGTAGATCAGGTACAGGTAGCGGAAGATCCCGTAGACGACGGGCGGGATGGTCAGCATCATCTCGGAGCCCGCCAGTGGCGAGTTCACGGTGTAGATCGCGTAGCTCACCACCGTGCCCGTGGTCACCATGGCGACCATCTGGTCGAGGAAGGGCAGGGAGTAGTGCTCGAGCACCGGCCGGCTGCTCGTGCCCTCGTGAAGCTCGGAGACCGCCTCCTGGCGCCGCTTGGTGAACCCGAGGAAGCAGGCGAGCATGCCGGTGCAGAGGATCAGCCACTCGGAAGCATGGGCCTCGACCGCCTCGGCACCCGCCATGACCCGCAGGATGAAGAGGGTGGCCAGCGTCATCACGTCGATGATCACGATCTGCTTCAGGCCGAAGCTGTAGGCGACCTGGATCACGCCGTAGCCGGCGACCATGCAGCCGACCTTCCAGTTGACCAGGCCGAAGGCGACGGCCACCGCGCCGACCGCCAGCCCGGCGGAGATGACCCAGGCGGCCGAGATCGGCAGCTGGCCCGCCGCGATCGGCCGGAACCGCTTCTTCGGGTGCTGCCGGTCCAGCTCGACGTCGTTCAGGTCGTTGATGAAGTAGCCGGCGCTCGAGATGGCGCAGAAGCAGGCAAACGTGAGGAGGGCCTGGCCGATCGCCCAGGTGTCGTCGAGCTGTCCGGAGAAGATCAGCCCGGCGAAGACGAGGACGTTCTTGACCCATTCCTGCGGGCGCGCCGTCTTCAGCGCGGCCCGGAAGGGACCGCGCTCGGTCAGTTTGTACTCGGAGGAAGCTTCCATCGGGGGCCGGAGAAGGCTACTGACTCCGGCCGCTTCGCATCCGGAAGCGGAGCCGGTGCACCTCCAACTTCACTTGACGCGGGCATCACCGATCCGTTATGCATACTTGCATAGTCGGCTACAACAAGGAGAACCCAAATGCCGCTGATGGAACTGAGTTACCAGGAAGGGGCCATCTCGCCCGAAACCCGCGACGAACTGGTCGAGACCCTCACCACGAGCCTGCTCAAGGCCGAGGGGGCCCCGAACACGGAGTTCTTCCGCGGCGTGACCTGGGTGCTCGTGAACGAGCGCCCCGCCGAGCTGGTCTACGCCGGTGACAAGCCCGGGGCCGGCGTCGTGAAGCTGGACGTGTTCACCCCCGAAGGCGCGCTCGACGACGACCGTCGCGCCCGGATGATCGGGGACGGCACGGCCGCGATCCGCGAGGCGTTCGGGATCGCCGACGAGGACCTGCTCAAGGTGTGGATCCTCTGCCACGACGTCGTCGACGGTGGCTGGGGCGCCGGCGGTAACGTCATCCACTACAAGGAACTGGTGGAGATCGCGAAGGCGCAGCGCGCGGCCGCGAAGGCCGAGGCCGGCGCCGCCGCCTGACGAGGCAGACGGAAGGAAGTACGACGCAGATGGCAACCGGCACCCGGGAAGCGATGCTCGGCTCGGCGATCCGGCTCTTCCGCGAGCGCGGGGTCGGCGACACGTCGTTCGCCGACGTGCTCGAGGCGAGCGGAGCACCCCGGGGGTCGGTCTACCATCATTTTCCCGGCGGCAAGAAGCAACTGGTCTCGGAGGCGATCGAATCGGCCGGTGCGTACGTCGCCGCCAACTTCGAGAATTCCGAGGACGGCCCGTCGGAGATGGTCGACCGCTTCGCGCGCTTCTACATGCGCGAACTTGAACGCACGGGTTTCCGCGAGGGCTGTCCCCTGATGGCGGCCGCGGTCGCCGGCGCCAAGGAGGAGGCCTCGGTCCCCGCGGCCAGGGCCTTCAGCCAGATCCAGGATTCGCTCACCGGCTCGCTCGAGCAGGCGGGGATCGACGCGGACCGGGCCCGGTCCCTGGCGACGCTCGCGATCTCGGCGATCGAGGGCGCGATCGTCCTCAGCCGCACCGAGAAGTCGGTCGAGCCCCTCGACCGCACCCGGCGGGAACTCGCCCGGCTCTACGCCGAAGCGCTTGACTAGCCGATCAACACGCCCGGGTTGAGCATGTTGTCCGGGTCGACGGCCGACTTGGCCGCGGCCAGGGCGGCGGCGAACCGGTCGGGGCGCTGCCGGTCGTACCAGGGACGGTGGTCGCGACCCACCGCATGGTGGTGGGTGATCGTTCCGCCGTTCCGCTCGATCGCCTCCGAGGCGGCCGCCTTTACCTCGTCCCACTGCTCGACCTCGCTGCCTCGCCTGGCCGGGGCGAGCACCGTGAAGTAGGGGGCCGCACCGTCCGGGTAGACGTGGGTGAGCCGGCAACTGACCCGCGGCGCACCGTCACCCTCGGACGGCGCTCCCGTGACCTCGGCGACCGCCCGGCGCGTAGCCTCGATGACCGCGCGGTGGTACTCCTCGAAGCGGTCCCAGGTGATCGCGGTCTCGAAGGTCTCGGCGATGATCCCGCAGGCGACGAAGGTGTCCCGCAGGTAGGGAGCCATGAGGAACGTGGAGCGCCAGCGGTCGGAGCCCGCCTCCTCGTCCCCGCCGGCCTGGTCGTCGGGGGTGGATGAGATGCGCGAGGCGACCCTGCCACCCTCGGACTCGGCGATCGCCACGGCCTGGTCCATGCGGTCCTCGACGGGCTGGCCGTGGGATTCGAACCCGATGATGAGCAGGGTGGCCGTGCCGTCCCCGGCCAGGGTGGTCTGGGCCTCCGAAGAGTCGATCAGACGCAGGTTGGAAGGCATGAGGCGCGACTGGGCGATGAGGCGGACCGCTCCCCGCGCGGCCTCCGAGAAACCCTCGTCACCGGGCGGGAACTCGACCGTTGCGGTCGCCTTGAAATCCGGACGGGGTCGCACGCGCATCCAGGCCTCCGTGACGACGCCGAGGATGCCCTCGGAGCCGAGCAGCATCCGGTCCGGCGAGGGCCCGGCCCCCGAACCCGGGAGCCGGCGGCTCTCCCACTCGCCGGCGGGGGTGATCGCCCGGATCGACTCGGTCAGGTCGTCGATGTGGGTCTCGCCGGTCGCGAAGTGGCCGCCGGCGCGGGTGACCAGCCAGCCGCCGAGCGTCGCGTACTCGAAGGACTGGGGAAAGTGCCTGAGGGTGAGGCCGTGGGCCTTCAGCTGTTCCTCCAGCACCGGCCCGCGGGCACCCGCCTGGATCCGGGCGGCCAACGAGGTCTCGTCGACCTCGAGCAGCCGGTTCATGCGCGTCACGTCGAGCGAGACCACCGGCCGGTCTTCGAAACGCGGCTCGACCCCGCCGCACACGGAGGTGCCCCCACCGAAAGGGATGACCGCGGCGCCCCAGTCAGCGGCACGTTCGAGGACCTCGACCACCCCTGCCTCGTCCTCGGGGAACGCGACCAGGTCCGGCGGGTTGTCGAAGCGGCCGTAGAAGCCCCGGACTATGTCCCGGTACGCCTTGCCCAGGGCGTGGACCGCGCGCTCGTGCTTGTCGTCCGTGAAGATGCCGCCCGGCGAGGCGAGCCGCGGGGCCCTCATCTCGACCCGGTCGAGGTCCACGGGCCGCTCCGGCTGCTGGCCGAAGCCCAGCATCGGGATGATCCCCTCGGCGGCAGCGACCAGCTGCGCGTGCGGTTGCTGCTGGTCCTCGTAGCCCCAGCCCCAGTGCTTCAGCCTGCGGTTCCCTGCCATGCGCGACTTCCTACCAGTGGACGCCGCGGAGCAGGTGCGCGAACGCCACCGCCTCGGTCGACGGCGCCTTGTCCGTCCCGTCCTTCTCGCCCTTGGCGGCCTTCGAATCCGGGAACAGCTTGTAACCCGTGTTCAGGATCGCGTCCGAGGCCTTCGGCGAGATGCTGTACATGAGCTCCCCGAAGTTGCCGAGCTTGGTCGCGACCTTCTTCGGCTTGCGGATCATCGCGTCGGTGATCATCTCCGCCGCCTCGTCCGGGCTGATCGTCGGGAAGGCGTCGTACATCTTCGTCGGGGCGATCATCGGGGTCCGGACCAGCGGCATGTGGATCGTCGTGATGTGGACCTTGTCGTCGATGATCTCCGAACCGATGCAACGGCTGAACGCGTCCAGCGCCGCCTTGGAGGCGACGTAGGCGGAGAACCGGGGCGCGTTCGTCTGGACCCCGATCGAGGAGATGTTGATGATGTGGCCCTGCTTGCGCTCCCGCATCCGCGGCAACAGCTTCAGGATCAGCTTCAGGGAACCGAAGTAGTTGAGCTGCATCGTCCGCTCGAAGTCGTGGAAGCGGTCGTAGGAGAGGGCGACCGACCGGCGGATCGACCGGCCGGCATTGTTGACCAGCACGTCCACGTGGCCGTGCTCGGCCAGCACCTCGTCCGCCATCCGGTCGATGTCGTCCGGGTCGGAGAGATCGGCCGTGTGGATGAACGCCTCGCCACCCTCCTCGGCGATCAGGGTCTGTATCTCCTCCAGCTTGTCGCGGCTCCGCGCCACCAGCAGGACCTTCGCGCCGGCCGCCGCCGCCTTCATCGCGGCGGCCTCGCCGATGCCCGAGGAGGCGCCGGTGATCATCACGATCTTGCCGCCGATCGCTCCGCCCAGCGACCGGTCCTTGAACAGGTCCGGATCGAGGTTCCGCTCCCAGTAATCCCACAGCTTGTCCGCATAGGACGCCAACGGCGGCACCGCGATGTCGGTTCCCTCGAGCGCCGCCAACGTGTTCGAACAGTCGAACTTGGTCGGATAGTTGACGTAGACCAGGACGTCTCGGGGAATCCCCAGGTCGTCGAGGATCGAGTCGGTGATCCGTTTCACCGGCGGCAGCATCATCAGGCCGCCCCGCACCGCCGGCGGGATGATCTCCAGCATCTGCGGATCGAGCCGCATCGACATCTGCGGCGCGTGGGCCGAACGGGCGAAGAGGTTGATGATCTGACCGGCGCGCAGCGGCTTCGGATCGGTCAGGTGGAAGACCATCTCGTCCTTGTCCGGGAGGTGGCTGATGTGGTCGATCGCGTCGGCGACGAAATCAACCGGGACGATGTTGATCTCCTTGCCCTCGATCCCGATCGTCGGCGCCCACGGCGGGAGCACGTCGCGGAGCTTCTGGATCAGCTTGAAGAAGTAGTACGGCCCGTCGATCTTGTCCATCTGGCCGGTCTCGGAGTCGCCGACCACGATGCCCGGCCGGTAAACCCGCCAGGGGACCGTCGTCCGCTCCCGGGCGATCCGCTCCGACTCGTGCTTGGTCCGGAAGTACGGGTGCTTGTCGAGGTCCTCCGCCTCGTCGAAGTAGTCCTCGCGCCACGTTCCCTTGAAGAGGCCTGCCGCGGCGATCGAACTCACGTGGTTGAAGCAGCCGACCTCGAGCTCGTTGGCGAGATCCACCGCGTTGATCGTTCCCTCGATGTTGCCGGCCCGGATCGTCTCCTCGTCGGCCTCCATGTCGTAGATCGCGGCCAGGTGGTAGAAGGCGTCGATCTTGCCCTTCAGCCCGGCGATCTGGTCCGCGTCGAGACCGAGGTTCGCCTGCCCGATGTCGCCGATCACCGGCACGACCCGCTCGCCGTCCTCGCCCCATCCCGACCGAATCTCCTCCAGTCGTCCCCGAGAGCCCTCGCGGACCAAGACATGCACCGTGCCCTCGCGCTTCAGCAGCCTCTCGATCAGGTAGCGGCCGATGAAACCGGTGCCTCCGGTGATGAAGTAATCCATCGCTCCTCCTCCGAGCTTGGGTGACTTTGCGACCCGACGGGCGGACCTGCCGAGACCCTACAACCACCGCCAAGTCGTGGCGGGGCATGGGCCGTTCAGGAAGGTTGCCATCCGCTTGTCCACAGGTACAGAAGCGCGCGAGCGCGAATGCATACACTTGGAGTCCATGGCCGAAGCAACCGCTGTTGAAGTGACGATGCCCGAGATGGGCGAGTCGGTGACCGAGGGCACGGTGCTCGAGTGGCACGTCCAGGTCGGCGACACCATCCAGGAGGGCGACACCCTCGTAGAAGTCTCGACCGACAAGGTCGATGCGGAAGTCCCCGCCCCGGTCACAGGAACGGTCACCGAGATCAAGGCCGAAGTCGACGAGGAGATCGCGATCGGCGCGGTCCTCGCCGTGATCGACCCCGACGCTTCCGGCTCCGGCCCCGCCGTCACCACCACCGGGGGCGGCGAAGGTGACGCCGACCTCGGCGACAACCCCGAACCCAAGGCCTCGAGCACCCCGAACGACGCTCCCGCCCCGTCCGGCGACCCGATCCAGGTGACCATGCCCGAGATGGGCGAGTCCGTGACCGAGGGCACCGTGCTCGAGTGGCACGTCCAGGTCGGCGACGTCGTCGAAGAGGGGCAGACCCTCGTCGAGGTGTCCACCGACAAGGTCGACGCCGAGGTACCCGCCCCGACCTCCGGTGAGATCACCAGGCTCCTCGTCGAGCCGGACGAGGACATCGCGATCGGCGCGGCGCTCTGCGAAATGATCCCCGGCGCCGGATCCGGCGACGGAGCCGCCGCACCCGCCGAGACCGCTGCGCCCGCCGCGCAGGACGGCGTCCCCGACGTCGGCGAAGGCAGGGCCACCCCGATCGCCAGGCGCGTGGCCGCGGCCAAGGGCCTCACCCTGGACCAGATCACCGGCAGCGGCCCCGGCGGCAAGGTCACCAAGGCCGACGTGCTCGCCGCCGGCAACGGCGCCGCTCCCGCCGCCGACCGCGAGGAGAAGGCCCTCCGCGGACCGGCCGGCATGCTCGCCAAGGCCATGGACGAGAGCCGGTCCATCCCCACCGCGACCTCGTTCCGGACCATCGCCGTGGACACCCTCGACGCGAAACGGAAGGGCCTCAACGGCGCCCTCGCCGATCGGGGCATGAAGGTCTCCTTCACCCACCTCGTCGCCTGGGCCATCGTCCAGGCCGCCCGCGAGTGGCCCGTGATGACCCGCCACTTCGAGGAGAAGGACGGCAAGCTCTTCTCCGTCAGCGACGGCACCGTGAACCTCGGCATCGCGGTCGACGTCGAGAAGAAGGACGGCACCCGCAGCCTCATGGTCCCCGCGATCAAGGGCGCCGACCGGCTCGACTTCCCCGCCTTCCACGCCTACTACGAGGACCTGATCACCAAGACCCGCGAGAACCGGCTCACCCCGGACGACTTCGCCGGCACCAACATCACCCTCACCAATCCCGGCGGCATCGGCACCGTCGCGTCCGTGCCCCGGCTCATGACCGGCCAGGGAACCATCGTCGCGGCCGGCTCGATCGCCTACCCGCCCGAGTGGTCGCACGCCGACAAGGAGAAGATCGAGGCCCTCGGCATCTCCAAGGTGATGACCCTCACCTCCACCTACGACCACCGGATCATCCAGGGAGCGGAGTCCGGCAACTTCCTCAAGACCCTCGACGGCCTGCTGGCCGGCGGGGACGAGTTCTACGAGAAGGTCGCCGACCAGCTCGGCATCGACCGCGGGGTACTGACCGCCGCCCAGCCGAAGGCCAGCATGGCGCCCGCCCTGCCCACCTCCGCGCCCGCGCCCAGCGCAATCGCCGAATCCCCCAGCCCCGAGCTGCTCCAGGCGGTCCAGGCCGCGACCTCGCTGCTCAAGGCGTACCGCACCCACGGCCACCTCGCCGCGAAGCTCGACCCGCTCGGCGGGGAACCGAAGGGCGATCCCGCGCTCGACCCCGAGACGGTCCACCTCACGCCCGAACTGATGGCGCAGATCCCCGCCTCGATCCTCCGCATCGGCGTGCCCGGGGAAACGCTGCTCGAGGCCCTGCCCCGGATGAAGGACGCCTACACCGGCAGCATCGGCTACCAGTTCGAGCACATCTCCTCCCACAAGCAGCGCGTCTGGCTGCGCGAGATGGTCGAGACCGGCGCCCACCGCAAGCCCCTCGACAACGACGAGAAGCGCCGGCTCCTCGGCCGCCTCATCGACGTCTTCGAGTTCGAGCGCTTCCTCGAGAAGGCCTACCTCGGACAGAAGATGTTCTCGCTCGAGGGCCTCGACTCCATCATCACCATGCTCGACGAGCTCACCACCCTCGCCGCCCGCAACGGCGCCGAGGAGGTCGTGCTCGGCATGGCCCACCGCGGACGCCTCTCCGTCCTCGCCCACACCGTGCGCCGGCCCGCCGAAGCGATCTTCGCCGAGTTCGAAGGTGGCAAGCGCATCGAAGACGTCAAGGCCGTCGCCGCGATCCCGCACGGCGGCACCGGAGACGTCAAGTACCACTACGGGCACGAGGGCGTGGCGGAACACCACGACGGCACCAAGATCAACGTCCACCTTTACCCCAACCCCAGCCACCTCGAGTTCGTCAACCCGGTCGTCGCCGGCGCGACCCGCTACTCGCAGGGCGAGATCGACGGCGGCTCCCTCACCCTCGAACCGAAGAAGGCGGTGCCCGTCGTGCTCCACGGCGACGCCGCGTTCCCAGGCCAGGGCGTGGTCGCCGAAACCTTCAACCTCCAGTCCCTCGAGGGGTACACGGTGGGCGGCACCATCCACATCATCGAGAACAACCAGGTCGGGTTCACCACCGACCCCACCGACGGCCGCTCCACCCCGTACGCCGCCGACATGGCCAAGGGGTTCAACGTGCCGATCATCCACGTCAACGCCGACGACGTCGAGGCATGCTCGCACGCGATGCGGCTCGCCATGGCGTACCGCGAGAAATGGAACCGCGACATCGTCATCGACGTGATCGGCTACCGCCGGTTCGGCCACAACGAGACCGACGAGCCCGCCTACACGCAGCCCCTCATGGCGGCCAAGATCAAGAACCACAAGCCCGTCTCGGAGCTCTACACCGAGAAGCTCATCGAGGAGAACGTCGTCACCAGGGAAGAGGTCCAGGCCGGAGCCGAGAAACGCCGCGCCTTCCTCAAGAAGACCCTCGACGAACTCCGGGAGAAGATGGACTCCGGCGTGTACGAGGACCCGACCGTGACCAACGTCGGCACCGGCGAGCTCGACCGTTCCGCCAGCCCGCCCGTCCAGACCGCCGTCGACGCCGACCGGCTCCGCTCGCTGAACGAGCAGCTCCTCGACGTGCCCGCCAGCTTCACCGTCCACCGCAAGCTGCGCAAGCCACTCGAACGCCGCGTCCAGGCGCTCGAGGAGGGGGGCATCGAGTTCGCCCACGCCGAGGCACTCGCCCTCGCGTCGCTGATCAGCGACGGTACCCACGTGCGGATGACCGGCCAGGACACCGAGCGCGGCACCTTCTCGCAGCGTCACCTCGTCCTCCACGACGAGAAGACCGGCATCAAGTACGCGCCGATCCAGCACCTCAAGGACGCGAAGGCCCCGTTCGAGCTCCACAACAGCCCGCTCTCCGAGACCGCGTGCCTCGGTTTCGAGTACGGCTACGCCTCCTCCAACCCCGATTCGCTGGTCATCTGGGAGGCCCAGTTCGGCGACTTCGCCAACTCCGCGCAGGTCATCATCGACAGCTTCATCGCCTCCGGCGAAGCGAAATGGGGCCTCACCTCCAGGCTCACCCTCCTCCTGCCCCACGGCCACGAGGGTGCCGGCCCGGAACACTCCAGCGCCCGCATGGAACGGTTCCTCTCGCTCGCGGCCGAAGGATCGATGCGGGTCGCCAACCCGTCCAACGCCGCCCAGTACTTCCATCTGCTGCGGCGCCAGGCGCTGATCAAGAAGGCCCGGCCCCTCGTCGTGTTCACCCCCAAGGGGCTGCTCCGCCAGGCCGCGGCCACCGCGACCCTCGACCAGCTCACCAACGAGCACTTCCACTTCATCCTCGACGATCCCAGGGCAACCGACCGCCGCGAGAAGATCGAACGCCTGGTCCTCTGCACCGGCCGGATCTACCACGACATGGACGCCGCCGCCCCGCGCGAAACGGCCGAGAACGTCGCGATCGCCCGGGTCGAGCTGCTCTACCCGTTCCCCAAGGATCAGATCGCGACCCTGTTCAGGGCCTACCCCAACCTGAAGGAAGTCGTGTGGACCCAGGAGGAGCCGGCCAACATGGGCGCCTGGAGCGTCATGCGGCGGCGTCTCCCCGGCATCCTGCCCGAAGGGGTCAGGCTCGAATACATCGGCCGGCCCGAGCGCGCCAGCCCCTCCGAGGGCTACTCCGTCGCCCACATCCGGGAACAGGAGAGGATCGTGCTCTCCGCTCTCACCCCCACTTTCTGACCGGTCCCGAACCGCCCCGAATCGGCTGCAAGCAACGAATCCGCCGATTGACGCGGAGACCGTATGGGTGTATAAGATCAGCCGTAGGTCCGTAGTTCGCAGTAGGGAGAAAAGGGAAGGAGCAGGATTCGGACCGAGCGCCCCGGACGGGTAGCAAGCTCATTCAAATTTCCAAAGCCCGCTTCCGGCGGTTAGACCCCCGGAGGCGTTCGCGTCGGCATCCCTCCCTGGCTACCGACGCGCAGGCGTGGTGAGGGTCGCGCGGACCCCCTGCCTCCCGCGGCCCTCGCCCGCCACCCTTGACTTTCACCCGCCGCCGCGCTCAAGCGAAACGGCCCGGGTACCCGGGCCGTTCCAGATGCTCCGGTTGTTCGCCCCGGTCAGGCGTTGAGGTCGCGAAGGACGGTCTGGAGGATGCCGTCGTTGTTGATGTAGCGGATCTCGTTCGGAGTGTCGAGACGGACGGTGGCCTCGAACGTGATCGGGTCGGCGCCCTCGCGTTCGGCCGTCACCGTCACCGTCCTGGCCTCGCCGCCCTGGAGGTCACCGACAGTGATGACCTCCTCGCCGGTCAGACCGAGCGACTCGGTCGATTCGCCCTCCGGGTACTGGAGGGGCACCACGCCCATGCCGATCAGGTTCGAGCGATGGATCCGCTCGTAGCTCTCGGCGATCACTGCGCGGACGCCCAGCAGCCTGGTGCCCTTCGCGGCCCAGTCACGCGACGAGCCCGAGCCGTACTCCTTGCCGGCCAGGACGACCAGCGGCACGCCCTCCTCCTGGTAACGGCGGGCGGCCTCGTAGATCGTGGTCTCCTCGCCGTCGGGGAAGTGCCGGGTGTAGCCGCCGGTCCTCTCGACCAGCTGGTTACGAAGCCGGATGTTGGCGAACGTGCCGCGAACCATCACCTCGTAGTTGCCGCGGCGGGAACCGTACGAGTTGAAGTCGGCCGGACCGACCCCCTGCTCGATCAGCCACTGCCCCGCCGGGCTGTCCTTCTTGATCGCCCCGGCCGGCGAGATGTGGTCCGTGGTGATCGAGTCGCCGAGCTTCGCCAGCACGCGCGCCCCTTCGATCGGAGCGAGCCCGGGCGGATCGGCCGGGAGGTTCTCGAAGAACGTCGGCTTGCGGACGTAGGTGGATTCGGGCCAGGTGTAGCTCTCGCCCTCCGGGACCTTCACTTCCTGCCAGTTCCTGTCGCCCTTGAACACGTCGCCGTAGTTCTTCTCGAACATCTCGCGCCGGATCGACTCGCCGACCACCTCGGCCACCTCGTCCGGATCGGGCCAGATGTCCGCGAGGTAGACGGGGTTGCCGTCCGGGTCCTCGCCGAGCGGGTCGTTCTGGATGTCGATGTCCATCCGTCCGGCCAGGGCGTAGGCGACGACGAGCGGCGGCGAGGCCAGGTAGTTGGCCTTCACGTCCTGGCTGATCCGGCCCTCGAAATTGCGGTTACCCGAGAGCACCGAGCACACGACCAGGTCCTTCTCCTCGATCGCGGCGGAGATCTCCGGGGCCAGCGGACCCGAGTTGCCGATGCATGTGGTGCAGCCGTAACCCACGAGGTTGAACTGCAGGTCGTCCAGGTACCTGGTGAGGCCGGCCTGGTCCAGGTAGTCGGTGACCACCGTCGACCCCGGTGCGAGCGAGGTCTTGACCCACGGCTTGCGCTTGAGGCCCCTGGCCAGCGCGTTACGGGCGAGCAGTCCGGCGCCGATCATCACGTACGGGTTCGACGTGTTCGTGCAGGAGGTGATCGCCGCGATCACGACGCGACCGTGATCGAGGTCGAACGAGGTTCCGTCCTCCAGGGTCACCTTCACCGCGTCGCTGGAGCAGCGCTCGGCGAGCGCGGCGACCGACTCGTTCGGGACCCCGTGCGGCCTGCCGGTGTCGCTCGTGCGATCCTCGGCCGGCGGGTCCGATGCCGGGAAGGACTCCTCGATCGCCTCGTCCCACGGGCTGAGTTCCTGTGCGGCCTCATCGTCGAACTCGACGAGGGCCTCGAGGAAGCTCGCCTTCGCGTCGGAGAGAGAGATCCGGTCCTGCGGGCGCTTGGGGCCGGCGATCGACGGCACTACCGAATCCAGCTCGAGCTCGAGGGTGTCGGTGAAGACCGGATCCTCGGAGTCCTCCGTGTGGAAGGTGCCCTGGAGGCGGGAGTACGCGTCGACCAGCTCGATCGTCTCGGTGGAACGCCCCGTCATCTCGAGGTAGCGGAGCGTCTCGGCGTCGGGCGGGAAAATCGCGCAGGTGGAACCGAACTCGGGCGACATGTTGCCGATCGTCGCGCGGTCCACGAGAGGCAGGCCCGAGATGCCGGCGCCGAAGAACTCGACGAACTTGCCGACCACGCCGCGCTCGCGGAGCATCTCGGTCACGGTCAGCACCAGGTCCGTCGCGGTCGCGGCGGCCGGCAGCTTGCCGTGGAGCTTGAACCCGATCACCTGCGGCAGCAGCATCGACACGGGCTGGCCGAGCATCGCGGCCTCGGCTTCGATGCCGCCGACGCCCCAGCCCAGCACGCCGAGGCCGTTGACCATCGTCGTGTGCGAGTCGGTCCCGACCAGCGTGTCGGGATAGGCCTGGAGCACGCCGTCCTTTTCGCGGCTGTAGACGACCTGGGCGATGTACTCGAGGTTGACCTGATGGCAGATGCCGGTGGCCGGCGGCACGACCCGGAAGTTGTCGAAGGCGCCCTGGCCCCACTTGAGGAACTCGTAGCGCTCGAGGTTCCGCTCGAATTCCTTCTCGGCGTTGGTCTGGAAGGCCATGCCGTGGCCGAACGCGTCGACCTGGACCGAGTGGTCGATCACGAGATCGACGTCGACGAGCGGGTTGATCTTCGTGACGTCGCCACCGATGTCGGCCATGGCGTCGCGCATGGCGGCGAGGTCGACCACGGCCGGGACGCCGGTGAAGTCCTGCATGAGGACCCGCGCGGGCTGGTACGGGATCTCGTCCTTGGGCTCGGCCTTGGCGTCCCAGGAGGCGATCGCCTCGATGTCGGCGGCGGTGACCGAGACGCCGTCCTCGAGCCGGAGCACGTTCTCCAGCAGGACCTTGATCGAGTAGGGAAGCCGCGCGACGTCGAACTTCGCCTGGAGTGCATCGAGGCGATGGATCTCGTAGCTCTTGCCTCCCACCTCCAGGGTGTCGCGGCTTCCGAATGAATTGCTGCTCATGTTCTTCTTCTCTCGCTTGCTTTGGGTGGGGTCAACGTTTGTCGGTCTGGCCGCTGGCGACCGAGTGGGCGGCCTTCTGACCGGCCGGGCCCGACTGGACCCGGTGGGCTATGTGGGGGCTGATCAGGCCGACGTGGGCCATGGTCCTCTGGACCAGCGGCGCCACGGCGATCTCGACCCGGTTGGAGCCGACCGCCTTGAGGACGGCGGCGGCGACCTTTTCCGGAGTGGTCGTGCCGAGCCCGCGGGGCGCCACGGCGCCGGAGTCGGCGAACATGCCCGCCTCGCGGACGAAACCGGGGGCGACCAGGGAGATCCCGACCGGAGTGTCGACGAGATCGGCGGCCAGACCGAAGACGAAGCCGCGGAGGCCGAACTTGGTCGCGTTGTAGATGGAAGACCGGGGGCTGCCCGCCTTGCCGGAAAGCGAGCCGATCATGATCAGCTTGCCCCGGCGGCGCTCCAGCATCCCGGGCAGAAGTGACTGGGCGAGCAGGATCGGGGCCTCGAGGTTGATCCGCAACATGCGGGAGACCTGCTCGTCGGTGAGCTCGGTGAGCCGGCCCGTGCTCGGCAGAGCGGCGTTTGCGACGAGGACGTCCACCTCGCCCGCGTCGGACGCGAGACGGAGCGCGGCCCCGGGCTCGGCGAGATCGGCCGCCAGGGCGGAGTGCCCTTCACCGGGCAGGGTCGAGGCGAGTTCCCGCAGCGCCTCCTCGGAGCGGCCGGAGAGGATCATCCGCCCGCCGGCCCTGGCGAGGGTGCTGGCGATCGATCGGCCGATACCTCCGGTCGCACCGGTCAGAAGCACCTTCTTGCCAGCAATTTCCACCCGTCAAACCTAGCACCGGACCTTGGCTTAGCCCCGCCAAACCCCGCACCAGGAGTGACCATCCACGAGACCATCCACGAAACGGATGTTCCCGGAAAATGCAGGGATTAACGAAGGGATCCGGGCGTTTGTTAGCGAATGACATGCAGATCGTCTATGATCCCGCAAGTTCAAAACCGAGACGCCGAATCCCTGCCTTTCCTTGAGGCGGGGAGCGGGGGAACCGAGTATCTGGGGCGAACCCACTGAAGCAGGTGGGGGCGCGGCTCCTGAAGCGCCAGCCCGACAGCTAACCCCGTAGGCCGACAAAGGAGATCGGTATTTCTTTGCCGCGCACAGTTCAGTCGTTCAGTTTCGCCCACGCCCTCAGGGGCACCGGCCTCGCCGCCGCCCTTGTGGCACTCACATTCATCGCACTCACCGCCCTCGCCCCCACGGCCGAGGCCAGCTGCAAGGACGCCAGCACCACCGGCGGCCTCGGCGTCGCCAACACCAAGTGCGTGCCCGTGAAGAAGGCCCGCCTGGTGAACGGCCGCGCGATCGCTCCGGCCAACGCGCCTGCGGTCGTCAAGCGGGTCATCGCGGCGGCCAACAAGATCCGGCTCAAGCCGTACATCTACGGCGGTGGCCACCGGCGCCTCAAAGACCGGGGCTACGACTGCTCGGGCTCCGTGAGCTTCGCCCTCCGCGGCGGAAACCTCCTGAAGGGCTCGATGCCCTCCTCCGGCTTCTACAACTGGGAACTCGCCGGCGCGGGCAAGTGGATCACCATCTACACCAAGGCGAGCCACATGTACATGGTCGTCGCCGGGCTCTCCTTCGACACTTCGAACATGCGCTCGAACGGCGGCAACCGGTGGAGCACCGTGATCCGCCCCCCGAAGGGCTTCAAGGTCCGCCACCCCCGAGGGCTCTAGCGGGTCGACACATCAGGATTCGAGAACGCCCCGGCCCCCGGGGCGTTCTTCGTCGGTGGGTCCCGAATCCCGCGGAACCGTGCCGGTTCTATGATCGCCCGATGAAGATTCGCAAGCTAGGCAGGGAAGGGCTCGAGGTTTCCTCGATCGGGCTCGGGTGCATGGGCATGTCCGACTTCTACGGCGAGAGCGACGAGGCGGAATCCATCGCCACGATCCACCGCGCCCTCGAGCTCGGGATCGACTTCCTCGACACCGCCGACATGTACGGACGGGGCGCCAACGAGGAACTCGTCGGCCGGGCGGTAGCCGGACGGCGCGACGAGGTCGTGCTCGCGACCAAGTTCGGCATCGTGCGTGGCGAGGGCAACGAACGGTCCATCAACGGGCGACCCGAGTACGTCCGCGAATCGATCGACGGTTCCCTGCGCCGCCTCGGCGTGGACCACGTCGACCTCTACTACCAGCACCGCGTGGACAAGACGGTTCCGATCGAGGAAACCGTCGGAGCCATGGCCGAGCTGGTCGAAGCCGGCAAGGTCCGCTTCCTGGGCCTCTCGGAGGCTTCCGCCGAAACGATCCGCAGGGCACACGCGGTTCACCCGATCTCCGTCCTCCAATCGGAGTTCTCGCTGTTCGAGCGCGGCCTCGTAGACTCGATCCTCCCGACCCTGCGCGAACTGGGCATCGGGCTCGTGCCCTACTCCCCGCTCGGCCGTGGCTTCCTCACCGGTCGTTTCCGGTCCAAGGAGGACTTCGGGTCCTCCGACTTCCGGGCCCACGATCCGCGGATGAGCGAAGAGAACTTCGAGAAGAACCTCGCGATCGTCGAGGCGATCGAGGAGCTCGCCGCGAAACACGAGGTAACGCCCGCCCAGCTCGCGATCGCCTGGGTCCTCGCGCAGGGAGACGACGTGGTTCCGATCCCCGGGACCAGGAAGGTTTCGCGACTCGAGGAGAACGCGGCGTCGGTGGACGTCGCCCTGGACGCGGAGGATCTCGCGGCCCTGAACGCCCTGCCCCGACCCGAGGGCGACCGCTACGCGGCCGGCCTCATGGAGAGCATCGATGACTGACCAGACCGGAACCCGGACGACCCCGCCCTTCACCGCCGAGCACGAAGAGCTGCGCGAGACCGTCCGCCGCTTCGTGACCAACGAGATCGTCCCGTACGTGGACGAATGGGAGGAAGCCCGGATCTTCCCGCGGGAGCTGTTCGACCGCTGCGGGGAACTCGGGTTCCTCGGTCTCAAGTACCCCGAGGAATACGGCGGCCAGGGGGGCACCTACCTCCACGACGCGGTGTGGGTCGAGGAGCTCGCCCGGAGCGGCGCCTCCGGCGGCGTCGCGGCCGGCCTGAACGCCCACTCCTCGATCGCCTCGCCGCCGATCTTCAAGTTCGGCAACGAGTGGCAGAAGCAGCGCTGGCTCGTGCCGGGCATCAAGGGAGAGAAGATCGGGGCCCTCGGCATCACCGAGCCGGGCGCCGGCTCCGACGTCGCCTCGCTGCGGACTACCGCGAAGAAGATCGACGGCGGTTACCTGGTGAACGGTGCGAAGACCTTCATCACCAACGGGGTGCGGGCCGACTTCCTGGTCTGCGCCGTGAAGACGACCGAGGAGGGAGGCCACGACGGCATATCGTTCCTGGTGATCGACACCGACTCCCCCGGCTACGAGGTCACCTCGAAGCTGGAGAAGATGGGTTGGTACTCGTCCGACACCGGCGAGATCTCTTTCACGGACGTGGAGGTGCCCGAGGAGCACCTGCTCGGGAACGAGAACGAGGGCTTCCAGCTGATCATGGCCAACTTCGCGTGGGAGCGCCTGCTCATGGCGATCGGTGCCGTGGGGGCGATGGACTGGCTGATCGAGAGGTCGGTCACCTACGCGAACGAGCGCCAGGCGTTCGGCCGCAACATCGGCTCGTTCCAGGCCATCCGTCACAAGATCGCGGAGATGGCCACGACCACCGCGGCCGCCCGCACCCTCACCTACGACACGCTCCGCCGGTTCCAGGCCGGGGAGACGGTGATCCGGGAGGTGTCGATGGCCAAGCTGATGACGCAACGGGCCCTGGTCGAGGTGGCCGACGAGGCACTCCAGATCCACGGGGGTTACGGCTACATGAGGGAGTACGGGATCGAACGCGCGCTCCGGGACGCCCGGCTCGGGCCGATCGGCGGCGGTACCGACGAGATCATGAAGGAGATCATCGGCAAGACCTTCGGCCTCTAGGCAGCTGGAAACGGGATCCGGGCGGAACTAGAATCCGGAAAACGCCCCGGAAAGGCCCGCCTTGAATCTCCGGATCTCCGAGCTGTTCCGTGTCTCCCTCGTCACCCTGGGTGCGGCCTGCGCGCTGATGCCCGGGTTGGCCCAGGCCGCCGGGGCTGACCCGATTCCGTCGACGCCGCCGGCGCCCACGTTGCCCGACTTCAGCGGAAAGACGTTCAAGGCGACCCCCATCAAGGGGGCGACGAAGGCGCCACAGAACCCGTTCCTCGCGAAGAACCAGAAGAGCAACATCCACAACGACACGTGGATGACCGGCACCTACACCTGGCCCGGTCCGGTCGGCCGGAACCTCGTCGCGGACTCCGGCCGGGCTCAGAACGGGATCTGCTCGACCATCGCCTTCGACAGGCGCGGCCGGATCGTCACGGTGTGCGTCTCGACGATCTCCCCGCCACAGGCTCGCATCGTGGATCCCGACACGCTCGAGGTCCTCGACACCTACGACCTGCCGGACGCCCCGCCGGTCGGCGACACTCCCGCTTACCAGAACTTCTCGGCCGGGGGTTACTTCTACCTCGACAACCGGGACCGCCTGGTCATCCCGACCCGCGACAACCACATCACGATCCTGGGACAGACTCCCGACGGCTCCGCTTTCCAGCTCGTGAAGCGGTACGACCTCACGTCGGTGGTCGACCCCGAGAAGGAAAGGATGAACTCGGCGCTCCCGGATTTCCAGGGCAGGCTCTGGTTCGTGGTCAAGCAGACGGGGAAGGTAGGGAACCTCGACCCGAAGACCGGGAAGATCCGTGTACTCCGGCTGAACGAGGAGATCCAGAACTCGTTCACGGTGGACCGGAACGCGGTGTACGTGGTGACCAGCAAACGCCTCTACAAGCTGGGCAAGCGCCGGAACGGGAAACCGAAGGTGCTCTGGAAGACGAAGTACAGGAACGACGGAAGGGTGAAGCCCGGGCAGGTCGACGCGGGCACCGGGACCACGCCGGACGTGATGACCGGCGGTTACGTCGCGATCGTCGACAACGCGAACCCCGAGAACGTGGTGGTGTACCGGACCGCGAACCGGCTGAGGGGCAAGAAGCGCAAGGTCTGCGAGGTACCCGTCTTCCGCCGGAACGCCAGCGCGACCGAGAACTCCCTCATCACCACCGGCCGTTCGATCATCGTCGAGAACAACTACGGGTACACGGACATCTTCGCCCCCGACGCCGCCTCCGTCGTCACCGAACCGGGATTCGCCCGCGTGGACATCAGGAGGAACGGCAGGGGCTGCCGGAAGGTCTGGACGAACCGGACGGCACGTGCCCCGTCGGTCGTACCCAAGATGTCGGCGAAGACCGGCCTGATCTACACGTACACCCGGCCACCGGACCCAGGCGGCAGCCAGGGTTACTACTGGACCGCGATCGACTTCCGGACAGGCGAGACGGCCTGGAACAAGTACGCCGGCTCGGGCTTCTTCTTCAACAACAACTACGCGGGGCTGGGCCTGGGCCCCGGCGGGACCGCCTACCTGGGGGTCATCGGGGGGATCGTGTCGCTCAGGGACGGGTAGCCCGGATCACCTCGAGCAGGCCCCAAGCCGTCGGGTAGCGGCCTTCGGAGGTCACGCTGGTGAAACCGGCGCCGGCGATCATGCCCGGGATCTCCCCCCTGCCGTGGGCCGCGGTGTTCTCTCGCCCGTCGAGCAGCTGGAGCACCCGGAAGAACGGCTTCATGAACGTCGTCGGCACACCCCAGTCCGAGACGATCAGCACGCCTCCCGGGCGAAGTACCCGCCCGGCCTCCCCGAGAGTCCGGCGCTTCGCGTCGTCATCGAGGTGGTGCAGCAGCAACGAGATGTTGACCGCGTCCACCGACCCGTCATCGAGGTCGAGGTCGGTCGAGAAGCCCTCCCGCCAATCGACGCCTTCGGCCCCCGGCCTGGACCGGGCGATGTCGAGGGCCTCGGGATCACCATCCAGGGCGATCACATCGAAGCCGCCTTCCCGGAAGGCGAAGGTGGACCTGCCCGTCCCGGCCCCGAGGTCCAGGACGGTCCCGCCGTCCGGCAGGGACCTCCGGGCCAGCTCCACCGCGAGGGGGCGCCAGCGTCCCTCCCGCGTCGTCAGGGCGATGACCGGGTCGTAGAGGCTGAGGAGGCCGACCCGGCCGGTCGCTCGGACGTACGGGCTCGTGTGGACCCCTTCCTCGACTCGACTCATGTGGCCAGCGTAGGCGGCGCTGCCGTCGCCCGCTTGAACGTTTCGGCTGACCTGCGGCTCAGGACGACCAATCCGGGGAGATCTCCATCCCCAGGAGCCACGACGGGGTGATGCCGAAGTTCTCCCGGAAGACCCGGCTCAGGTGAGACGAATCGCTGAAGCCCGCGTCGAGCGCCGCGCGGGTGAGGTTCGAGCCTTCCCGGATCTCCTCCACCACCCGACGGAGACGGGCCCAGAGCACGTACCGGCGGAACGGTATGCCCACCTCTTCGGTGAAGACGTGCGTCAGGCGCGAGTCCGAGATGTTCAGAGCCGCGGCCGTCTGCCCGAGGCTGGGGCGGCCGTCGAGGTTGGCCTCCACGTACTCGATTGCCTTTCGTCCGAGTCCGGTGGGCGGGCCCTTCCAGGTTCCCTCCGGTTCGATCAGGGAGACCTCGATCCACCCGGGCGCACGCAACGAGTGCTCGACCATGGAGGGAACCGTGGCCCGATCGGTCGTACGCCTCTCATCGCCGATCGTGATCTCGAACGGCTCCCCGGAACGGACCACCTGGACGGCGAAGTGGCGGTGCCGGGCGGCTTCCACGCCCGGGCCGGAGTAGACCACCAGCCCGGGCCGGAGAACCAGGTTGCGAGACCGGGCGGGCACCGCCGGCCGGCGTCAGTCCAGGTTGATCATCACGTGCTTGACCTGGGTGTAGTCCTCGAGCGAGTACATGCTCATGTCCTTGCCGTAACCGGACTCGTTGTAGCCGCCGTGGGGCATCTCGACCGCCATCAGGATGTGGTCGTTGACCCACACCGCACCGAACCGGAGGGCGTTGGTCACGCGCATCGCGCGGCCCACGTCACGGGTCCAGACGGAGGAGGCCAGCCCGTACTTGGTGCCGTTGGCCCACTTGATCGCCTCTTCCTCGTCGGTGAAGCGCTGGACGGTCATGGCCGGTCCGAAGATTTCGTTCTGGACCATCTCGTCGTCCTGCTCGAGGTTGGCGACCACGGTCGGCTCGACGAAGAAGCCCGGCAGGTCGGCCTGCTTGCCGCCCGTGACGATCTCCGCGTGCGACGGGGCGCGGTCGAAGAAACCGGTGACGTGCTCCAGCTGCTTGGCCGAGTTGACCGGGCCGAGCGTGGTGTCCGGCGAGTCGAGGTCGCCCATCACGTACCCCTTGGCCTCGTTGGCGAGGCCGTTCACGACGTCGTCGTACACCTTCGGGCCGGCGAGGATCCGGGTCGCGGCGGTGCAGTCCTGCCCGGCGTTGAACAGGGCGGTGCCGGCGACGGTTTCATAGACGGCGTCGAGGTCGGCGTCGTCGAAGACGATGACCGGGGCCTTGCCGCCGAGCTCGAGGTGGACCCGCTTCAGCGTGTCCGAGGCCGCCTTCGCGACCCACTTGCCCGTGCCGATCGAACCGGTCAGCGACACCATCTTGATGTCGGGATGGGTGACCAGGGTCGAACCGGCCGGGTCGCCGTGGCCGCCGATGAAGTTGACCACGCCGGGCGGGAAGATCTCGGCGCACAGGCGGGCCAGCGTGTGCAGCGTCGTGACCGGGGTGGACTCGGCCGGCTTCAGGACCAGCGTGTTGCCGGTCGCGAGCGCGGGGCCGATCTTCCAGGCGGCCATCATCAAGGGGTAGTTCCACGGCGTGATCTGGGCGACCGGGCCGACCGGCTCGCGGCGGATGAACGAGGTGTGGCCCTCGAGGTATTCCATCGCGGCCTTGCCCTCGAGGTTGCGGGCGGCCGTGGCGAAGTACCGGATGTGGTCGGCGGTGGTGTCGAGCTCCTCGTCGATGAAGGCCTGCCTCGGCTTGCCGGCGTCGGCGGACTCGAGGTCGGCGAGCTCCTCGCCGTTCTCCATGATCGCGTCGGCCAGGGCGAGCAGCCGGTCGGAGCGCTCGCGCGGCGTCGTGTTCGCCCAACCGTTCTCGAAGGCGGCCTTCGCGGCGGCCACGGCGCGGTTGACGTCCTCGACCCCCGAGAGCGGGGCGGTGGCGATCACCTCGCCGTTCGACGGGTTGATCACCTCTTCCGAGCCGCCGTCGACCGGGTCGACGAACTCACCGTTGATCAGGTTCTGAAGCTTCAGCTTCTCGCGAATTGCCATCTGGTTCCTCTCCTTCCGAGCGGGCCCCGGATGGCCCGGTCGGCGACTTGCTTTGACTGAGTTGTTGGCGGGTTGGTCAGACCCAGCCGAGCGCTTCTTCCACCGGTACGTACTCCTGGCCCGTACCTTCGGCGACACCCTCGTGGGTGACCTTGCCGGCGGCCACGTTGATGCCGGGGCGCAGGCCCGGGTCTCGCTGGACCGCGGCCTGGATCCCGTTGTCGGCCAGGGCAAGGGCGTAGGGAAGCGTCGCGTTGGTCAGGGCGCTGGTCGAGGTGATCGGCACCGCGCCGGGCATGTTCGCGACGCAATAGTGGGTGATGCCGTCGACCTCGTAGGTCGGGTCCCTGTGGGTGGTCGGGCGCGAGGTCTCGAAGCAGCCGCCCTGGTCGATCGCGACGTCGACGAGGACCGCCCCGGGCTTCATCAGCTTGAGCTGCTCGCGCTTGATGACCCAGGGGGCCCGGGCACCGTGGACGAGGACCGCACCGATCACGAGGTCGGCCTTCGGCAGCAGCTCCTCCACCGCCAGGGTCGTCGAGTACACGGTCGACGCCTCGCGGGCGTAATGGAGGTCCAGCTCGCGGAGCCGGTCCAGCGAGCGATCGAGGATGAACACGTCGGCCGCCATGCCCATCGCGATGAACGCGGCGTTGGTACCGACGACGCCGCCGCCGATCACGACCACGTTCGCGGCGGCGACACCGGGCACGCCACCCAGCAGCACGCCCCGCCCACCGAGAGGCTTCTCGAGCATGAAGGCGCCGGCCTGGGTGGCGATCCGGCCCGCGATCTCGCTCATCGGGGCCAGCAGCGGCAGGCGGCCGTGCTCGTCCTCGACGGTCTCGTACGCGACGCAGGTGGCGCCCGACTTCATCAGGCCCTTCGTCTGCTCCGGGTCGGGCGCGAGATGAAGGTACGTGAACAGCAGGTGGTCCGGACGGAGCATCTCGATCTCCGACGCCTGCAGCTCCTTGACGTGAAGGATCATCTCCGCCTGGTCGAAGACCGACTGCGGGTCCGGAAGGATCCGGGCACCCTGAGCCTCGTACGAGGTGTTCGAGATCGCGCTGCCTTCACCCGCGCCGTCCTCGATCAGGACCTCGTGTCCATGCTCGACGAATTCGCGGACGCCGGCCGGTGTTATCGCGACCCGGTACTCGTCCTGCTTGATTTCCTTGATGACACCGACCTTCATGACTTTCTGATTCCTCTCGGTGGGTGGAGCGGACTTGAAGCGGCCTACTTGCGCATCATCTCCGAGGCTTCGGTGAGCACCGGCCTCAGAACGTCATGCATTTCCTCGAACTGTTCCGTGTCACAGATCAACGGCGGCGAGAACTGGATCACCGGGTCACCACGATCGTCGGCGCGGCAGATCAGGCCACGGTTGTAGAGCTCGCCCGAGAGGAAGCCGCGGAGCAGACGCTCGGATTCCTCGGAGGAGAAGCTCTCCTTGGTGTCCTGGTCCTTGACGAGCTCGATCGCCTGGAAGAACCCGGCGCCGCGGACGTCGCCGACGATCGGGATGTCACGGAGCGATTCGAGCATGTCGCGGAACTCGCCTTCCTTGTTGCGGACGTGACCGCAGAGATCCTCGCGTTCGAAGATCTCCAGGTTGGCGAGCGCGACGGCGGCGGCGATCGGGTGACCGGCGAAGGTGAAGCCGTGCGCGAAGGAGGCGGTGCCCTCCATGAACGGCTCGGCGACCTTGTCGGAGGCGATCATCGCGCCCATCGGGATGTAGGCGGAGGTGAGGGCCTTGGCCGACGTGATGATGTCCGGCTGGTACTCGAAGCGCTCGCAACCGAAGTAGTGGCCGAGGCGGCCCCAGGCACAGATCACCTCGTCGGAGATCAGGAGCACGTCGTACTTGTCGCAGATCTCACGAACGCGCTGGAAGTAGCCCTCCGGCGGCACGAAACAGCCACCCGCGTTCTGGACCGGTTCGAGGATGACGGCCGAGACGGTCTCGGGACCCTCGAAGAGGATGCGCTCCTCGATGGCGTCAGCGGCCCAGATCGGCTCGCGATCCTCGGGCCAGCGGTAGATGTTGGTGTTCGGCACGTGGCAGCCGCCGGGAGCCAGCGGCTCGAACTGTGACCGGAGGTTGGTCACGCCGGTGGCCGAGAGCGCGCCCAGGGTGGTGCCGTGGTAGGCGACCTCGCGGGCGATGTGCTTCATCTTCTGGCCGTTGCCACGCATGCGGTGGTAGTTCCGGGCCAGCTTGAGGGCGGACTCCACGGCCTCGCTGCCGCCGCTGGTGAAGAAGACCTTGTTGAGATCGCCGGGGGTGAGGGAGGAGATCTTCGTGGCGAGCTCGATGGCGCGGGGGTGCGCGTAGCTCCAGATCACGAAGAAGTCGAGTTCCTCGCCCTGACGCGCGGCCGCCTCGGCGAGTTCCTGCCGTCCGTGACCCGCGTTGCAGCAGAACAGGCCGGAGAGGCCGTCGAGGTACCGCTTGCCGTGGTCGTCATAGACGTACGCGCCCTCACCACGGGTGATGATCGGGATCTCGTTGTCCTCGCCATAACCACCCATGCGGGAGAAGTGCATCCAGAGGTGGCGGCGGGCCTGTTCCTGGAGATTGTCGACGGTCGTGGGGCTGGGAGATGTTGCGGACACGCGGCTCCCTCCTTTTCGGTGATGAAGTTGGGGGTGTGGCATCACCCTATGCCGGGGCCGGTACCCACACAAGCCGACGAAATGTAAAAAGACTCGTCCTTCCCCTTACCAGGCGTCGGGACGTCCCGGCGCCCGCCGCCCCTTCCGAATAGGTTGGGTCCCATGGAGACCGACGCCAGACCCACGAGTGAGGACGACTCGCCGCACCTCAAGTCCGACGCGATCAGCTTCAGCGACGGTCTCGCGATAGCGCTCGCCTCGACGGCGCCCGCCTACTCGCTGGCCGCCGTGATCGGCTCCATCGTCGTGCTGGTCGGCCTGCAGGCCCCGGCGGCACTCCTCATCGCGTTCGTGCCGATGTTCTTCATCGCCGCCGCCTTCTACTACATGAACAAGGCCGATCAGGACTGCGGCACCTGCTTCGCGTGGGTGACCCGGGCGATCGGGCCGCAGTCCGGGTGGATGACCGGGTGGGCGATCTGCGTGACGGGGATCCTCGTGGTGGGATCGCTCGCCGATGTCGCCGCGTATAGCTTCTACGACCTGATCGGGGCCGAAAGCCTCCAGGCGAGCACCGCCGCCGTGACCGCCACGGCGGTGTTCCTGATGATCCTGATGACCGGCGTCTGCGTCTGGGGCACCGAGATCTCCGCCCGTCTGCAGAAGGTCCTGATGGTGGTCCAGATCGTGCCGTTGATCCTTTTCATCGTCGTTGCGCTGTTCAAGGTCTGGACCGGTGAGGCACCGGCCGGCTCCGTCGATCCCTCGCTTTCCTGGCTGAACCCGTTCGCGATCCCGACCGGTGCGCTGGCCGGCACGATGCTGCTCGCGGTCTTCATCTACTGGGGATGGGAGAGCGCGGTAAACCTCAACGAGGAGACCGAGGGCGACGTCGACAAGCCCGGACTGGCCGGGGTCATCTCGACCACGCTGCTGTTGCTCACCTACGTCGGGGTCGCGTTCGCGATCGTCGCGTGGGGCGGGGTCAGCGGAGCGGAGCGGTTCGACGACGACGCGGCGATCCTCGCGACCTACGCGAAGGAGGTGCTCGGCGGCACGCTCGGCCTGCTGGTCCTGCTCTCGGTCGTGGTCTCGGCGCTGGCCTCCACCCAGACCACCATCCTGCCTTCTTCCCGGACCTCCCTCTCGATGGCCCGGGCCGAGGCGATGCCCTCCGCGCTCGGGGAGATCTCGGGACGGTTCTTCACGCCCGTCGTCTCCACCGTCACGATCGGCGCGCTCGCGATCGTCTGGTACCTCCCGTCGAAGCTGATCAGCGAGAACTTCCTGTTCGACTCCCTCTCGGCGCTCTCCCTGATGATCGCCTTCTACTACGCCATGACCGGATACGCCTGCGCCTTCTACTACCGGCGCGAGCTCCTCAAGTCGGTCAAGAACCTCCTCTTCGTCGGCGTCGCCCCGGTGATCGGGGCGCTGCTCCTGACCTACCTCTTCGTGAAGTCCCTCATCGACTGGTCGGATCCGGCCAACTCGTACTCGGGTGAGTCCTGGCTCGGCTTCGCGCCGCCCGCGGTGATCGGCGTCGCCTTCCTCCTCCTCGGCCTGATCCTGCTGATCGCCTGGCGGTCGCATCAGGAGGAACCGTTCTTCAAGCGCCGCCGCGAGGTCGCGGATCCCGGCCTCCTGAGGGGCGAGGCCGAACCCGCTACGGCCCTCTCCGGTCCCGACGCCTGACGTTTTCCCATCGGCCGGCATACCGTCCGGCCACGTTCGCCCGGTTGGACGATCGGAAAATGGGCCACGGCGCCCATTGGACGTTTCGTGGTTGCGCAGGACCGTCCGTTTCGCATACGGTTTCAAACGTCGTCGCAGGCGCCGAAGCCCATCGGCGCCGTCTATCCACCTGAGAGAGGGGTTCGATGGAAGGCTCACCAGATCTACCGCCGAAAGGTCCGGAAGAGGATCGGTCGGAGGGCAACGCCGGAAGGCCGAGTGGCACGGGATCTGGGAGCGGGGGCGTACGTCTCGAAGGGGTCACCAAGAGTTTCGGTGACTTCACCGCCGTTCGCGAGATGGACCTCGACATCGCCGACGGGGAGTTCTTCACCATGCTCGGCCCGTCCGGGTGTGGCAAGACCACGACCCTCCGGATGATCGCCGGGTTCGAGCAGCCCACCACCGGCAAGGTCCTGATCGACGGCGTCGACGTCGCCGGCCAGCCCGCCTACAAGCGGCCGACCAATACCGTCTTCCAGTCCTACGCGCTCTTCCCCCACATGACCCTGGAAGAGAACGTCGCCTTCGGCCTCAAGCGCAAGAAGGTTCCGAAGGACGAGATCAAGAAGCGCGTCGCGACCGAGCTCGAACGGGTCGGCCTGGCCCGCGAGGCCAAGCGCAAGCCGAACCAGCTCTCGGGCGGCCAGCAGCAGCGCGTCGCCCTGGCCCGCGCCCTCGTCAACCTGCCCAAGGTGCTGCTGCTCGACGAGCCGCTCGGCGCACTCGACCTCAAGCTGCGAAAGGGCCTCCAGGTCCAGCTGAAGCAGATCCAGCGGGACGTCGGGATCACGTTCGTGTACGTGACCCACGACCAGGAAGAGGCGCTCACCATGAGCGACCGGATCGCGGTCATGAACGAGGGGCGGATCGAGCAGTGCGCCGACCCCGAGACCGTGTACGAGCGTCCCGAGACCACCTTCGTCGCCGGCTTCATCGGCGTCTCGAACCTGATGCCCGCCGTCGCCAGCTCCAGCTCGGAGATCAAGCTGGACAGCGGCCCGACCATCGCGACCCCGGAGGCGGCCCAGTTCGGCACCGGCGAGCGGTGCTACGCCGTCGTCCGTCCCGAGAAGCTGGTCATCGACCGCGAGGGTCAGAGCGACACCTCGCTGCCCGGGGTCGACGGGGTCGTCGAGAGCTCGCTCTACCTCGGCACCGCCACCCAGATGGCCGTGCGGGTCGCCGACGATGTGAACATGACCGTGCTCTGCCCCAACGTCTCCGACGAGGAGCGCCAGAACATGCCCGGAGCCGGCGCGAAGGTCCGCCTCTCCTGGCTCCCCGAACACATGCACCTCGTTGCCGAGTCCGCTGCGGACAAGGCCGACCGAACGCCCACCGAGAACGTCACCGAAGGAGTGAACTGATGCCCCACAACATGAAACGAACCCGACTTCTGATCCTGGCCGTGCTGGCCCTGGCCGCGTCGATGGTGCTGGTCGCCTGCGGAGGCGGGGGCGGCATCAACGAAGGCTCCGACAACGAGGACGTCCCGACCGCGCCGGGCGGCAAGGCCACCGGCTCGCTGAACATCTCCAACTGGACCTACTACATCGACCCGAAGACGATCAACGAGTTCCAGAAGGAAACGGGGATCAAGACGACCTACAACGAGGACGTCAACGACAACAACTCGTTCTTCGGCAAGGTCCAGCAGCAGCTGGCCAACGGTGACTCGGGCGGCCGCGACATCATCATCGTGACCGACTGGATGGCCGAAAAGATGTACAACCTCGGCTACATCCAGAAGCTCGACCACGACGAGCTCGGGCAGGTCTTCGACACCATGATCCCGAGCCTCCGCGACCCGAGCTTCGACCCCGGCCGCGGCTACAGCGTGCCCTGGCAGTCCGGCATGACCGGCCTCGTCGTCCGCAAGGACCTGGCCCCGGACGTGAAGTCGATCAACGACCTGTTCGACCCGAAGTACAAGGGCAAGGTCACCCTGCTCACCGAGCTGCGTGACACCGTCCCGCTGATCATGGCCGCCGACGGCATCGATCCCGCCGAGGCCACGACCGAGGACTGGCTCGCCACCATCGACAAGATCAAGGAAAACGTCGACAACGGCCAGATCCGCCGCTTCACCGGCAACGACTACCTCCAGGACCTCGCCAAGGGTGACGTCGTGGCGGCGATCGGCTGGTCCGGCGACGCGGTCCAGGCGCAGGCCGACAACGAGAACATCCAGTACGTCCAGCCGGAGCAGGGCTGCTCGCTCTGGTCGGACAACATGCTGATCCCGGTCGGCGCGCCCAACTCGCCTGCCGCCTACGAGTTCATGAACTACGTCTACGTGCCCGAGAACCAGGCCCAGATCGCCGAGTACGTGAACTTCGTGAGTCCCGTCAAGGGCGTGAAGGAAGTCCTGATGAAGAAGGACCCGAAGCTGGCCGAGAACCAGCTCATCTTCCCGAGCGACGAGTTCGTGGAGAACTGCTTCAACCAGGTCTCGCCGCCCGGTGACGAGGCGGAACAGCAGGAAGTCGAGCAGGCCTTCGAGGACGTCGTCCGCGGCTGATCTGATCGACAGGGGTAACGAGGAGAGGAAGCTGGCGAATCGATGAAAGTGGTGGGAACCGTATGACGTCGATTCGCCAGCGCCTCGTCCCCTACGGGCTTCTCGCCCCGGGCCTGATCTGGCTCATCCTCTTCTTCGTCGTCCCCATGTACTACATGGGGGAGCTCTCGCTCAAGACGGGATCGCTCGAGACGGGCTACCAGCTCACCTGGGCGTTCGACAACTACACCGAGGCGATCTCCCAGTACTCGACCCAGTTCTTCCGGGCGTTCTGGTACGCGGCGGTGGCCTCGCTGCTCTGTCTGATCATCGGCTACCCGCTCGCCTACGCGATCGCGTTCAAGGCGGGCCGGTGGAAGAACCTGATGCTGTTCGCGGTGGTCGCGCCGTTCTTCACGACGTACCTGATCCGGACCATCGCCTGGAAGACGATCCTCGATGACTCGAGCCCGGTGGTGTCGGTGCTCGAGTTCCTCCAGCTCGCCCCCGACGGCCGCGTGCTCGCAACGAGCGGCGCGGTGATCGCGGGCCTCACCTACAACTTCCTTCCCTTCATGGTCCTGCCGCTGTTCGCCTCGCTCGAACGGCTGGACCAGCGACTGCTCGAGGCGGGGAAGGACCTGTACGCCTCGACCGCCCAGACTTTCTGGCGGATCACGATCCCGTTGACGATGCCGGGCATCGTCGCGGGCATCCTGCTCACCTTCATCCCGGCGGTGGGTGACTACGTCAACGCGGAGTTCCTGGGCGGCACCAACCAGTCGATGATCGGCAACGTGATCCAGTCCAAGTACCTGGTCGTCCGCGACTACCCGGAGGCCGCCGCGCTCTCGTTCACCGTGATGGCGGCGATCCTGATCGGCCTCCTGATCTACATCAGACTCGCCGGAACCCAAGCCCTGATGGGTGACGAGGAGGAAGCACGATGAAGAAAGCATGGGCGTGGTTCAAGGAGCACGTCGTCCTCATCATCGGCCTGCTCGCGCTGGCCTACATGCTGCTGCCGATCCTGATCATCGCGATCTTCTCGTTCAACGATCCGCAGGGCAAGTTCAACTTCGAGTGGGTCGGGTTCACCACCGAGTACTGGGGCAAACCGTTCGCCATCAGTGGCCTCACCGACGCCCTGCTGGTCAGCCTCCGGCTCGCGTTCCTGACCTCGATCGGCGCCACCATCCTGGGCACGCTCATCGCGATCGCGCTCGTGCGCTACCAGTTCTTCGGGCGTAAGGCGACGAACCTGCTGATCGTGATCCCGATGGCGACGCCAGAGATCGTGATCGGTGCCTCGCTGCTCTCGATGTTCCTGATCTACGGCGCCGACCTCGGCTTCACCACCCTGCTGATCGCCCACATCATGTTCTCGATCAGTTTCGTGGTGGTCGTGGTGCGGTCCCGCCTGATCGGCTTCGACCGGCGCCTCGAGGAGGCGGCGGCCGACCTGGGCGCCAACGCCTTCACCACCTTCCGCAAGGTGACCCTGCCGCTGATCGCACCCGGCGTGCTCTCGGCCGGATTGCTCTCGTTCGCGCTCTCGATCGATGACTTCGTCATCTCGAACTTCAACTCGGGTTCCGAGGTCACGTTCCCGCTCTACATCTACGGCGCGAACCAGCGCGGCATCCCGGTGCAGGTCAACGTGATCGCGACCATGCTCTTCGTGGTCACGATCCTGGCGATGCTGGCCGTCATCCTCCAGCAGAAGCGGGCCGAAAAGGGGGCCGCGATGCGTCCGGAGGAAGCGGCCAACAAGCCGGCCATCAGCATCCCGGTCTAGCGAGACAAGAGTCGGGCCGGCTTTCGCCGGTCGCTCCCGCAAAGCCCGGAGCAGGTCAGGTGCGGCCGTTTCCGGCTACCTTGCTCCCATGGCGATACAGACGCGATTGCTCATTGCTGGTGAGCTGGTCGAGGGTTCGGGGCCCGAGATCCAGGTTGAGAATCCCTTCACCGAGGAGATCTTCGCCTCGGTCGGTTCGGCGTCGGGGCAGCAGCTCGACGATGCGGTGAAGGCGGCCACGGCGGCGAAGTCCGAGTGGGCGGGCATGCCGGCGGTCGAGCGGGCGCCGCTCCTCCACGGGATCGCGACCGCGCTGCGGGAACGCACCGACGAGTTGGCCCTGCTCATGACCCGCGAGATCGGCCGGCCCCTGACCGAATCGGCCGACGAGGTCGAATGGTGCGCCGCCTGCTTCGACTATTACGCCGAGGTCGCCCGATCCGAGATCGGGCGGGTGATCCCGCCGATCGAGTCTTCGCAGTTCGCGGTCGTGGTGAAGGAACCGCACGGCGTCGTGGGCTGCATCGTGCCGTGGAACTTCCCCCTGCTGCTGCTCTCCTGGAAGCTTGCGCCCGCGCTCGCGGCCGGCAACACGGTAGTCACCAAGCCCTCGGAACTGACGCCGCTCTCGACCCTGGCCCTCGCCGACGTGTTCGGGGACCTGCCCGCGGGCACGGTGAACCTCGTCGCCGGCGCGGGCGAGACCGGGGCCGCGATCGCGGAGCACCCGGGGATCGACTGCGTCGCCTTCACGGGTTCGGTGGCCACCGGCAAGAAGGTCGGGATCGCCGCCGCCTCGAGGAACGCACGGGTGAACCTGGAGATGGGCGGCAAGGATCCGTTCATCGTCTGCGACGACATCGGCCCGGAGTCGATCGAGATCGCCGCGCGGGGTGGTGCGTGGGCCGCCTTCCTCAACGCGGGACAGGTGTGCACGTCGTCGGAGCGCTTCTACGTGATGGAGTCGATCTTCGACGAGTACGTGAGCGCCTTCGTCGAGCACACGAACTCGCTCGTCCTCGGCGATCCATTGGACGGGAAGACGGATATGGGACCGATGATCTCCGCCGGCCAGCGGGAGAAGGCGCACGCCCAGATCGAGGGAGCGGTGGCCTCGGGGGCCGAGTTGCTCACCGGCGGCGACAGGGGCGGATTCGACCGGGGCCATTTCCTCTCCCCGGCCGTGCTCACCGGGGTCCCGGCGGACGCGGACCTGCTGCGCGAGGAGACGTTCGGCCCGGTCGCCCCGATCGTGCCGGTGAAGGACCTCGATGAGGCGATCTCACTCGCGAACGGTCTCGATTTCGGACTCGGAGCGAACGTCTACACCCGCGACCTCAAGACCGCGATCAGGTGCGTCAAGGAGGTCCGGGCCGGGTCGGTCTGGATCAACGACCCGTTGACCGACAACGACGCGGGGCCCTTCGGCGGTTTCAAGAACTCCGGCATCGGCCGTGAGCTCGGGACCGAGGGGCTCGACGCGTTCCGCGAGGCGAAGCACGCCCACATCGACACCGAGATCGAAATCAAGGAGTGGTGGTACCCCTACGGGTGACGCCTGGCGAATGGCTCAGGAGGTGGCGCCCGTGGTGCCCGTGTTGCCCGACCCCGAGCCGGAATCCGAGGACCCCAGGCCGGCACAGGCATCGAAGCCGAAGCCGGAGGCGAGCTGGTCGTATTCGCCTGCCAGGGTCGCACCCTTCTTGCCGGCAGCGATCATCGCGTCCTTGTCTCCCGACGCGATCGCGTCGGCGGCCTGTTCCGCCACCTTCACCCGTTCGCGGCCGAGGGCGATGATCTCCTCGACCGTGGTGGCGTCGGCCTCCGGCGGGGTCAGCCCCTCGAGCTCGTCGAGGGTGGCCGCGACCTGTTTCGCCTGTTCCTCGAAGGCCTCCGCCGCGGTCTCGAGGTCGCTGCTCTTCAGGGCCTGGTTGAAGGTCTGTTCGCGGGCGGCCGCCTCGGCATTCGCCTCGGCGCAGATGGCGTCGGCTTTGGCGATGTACCCGGACCGGGTCTGATCCTCCTCGCCCCCGCCGCCGCAACCGGCGACGAGCAGCCCCACCACGGCCAGCGTGGGGAGGCAGATGTGGCTCCCGGACACGGTTCGGTCTCTGCGGATGAGCGACATGAGACGGCCAGACTACCCACAGCCCCGGCCCGATGGCCCAATAGACTCGAAAACATGCCCAATCGCCAGGACCAGACACCTTATGTGGATGCCCTGCTCGAGTTCGCCCAGAGCGACCCCGGGAGGTTCAACGTGCCGGGTCACCAGGGCGGGGTCGGAGCGGACGAGCGGCTCCACCTGCTGCTCGGCCAGACCGGCCTCGCCGATGACGTCCCCGCCCTGATCGAGGGCATCGACGTCGGCGACCCGAACCCCTTCCAAAAGGCCCAGAAGCTCGCGGCCGAAGCGTGGGGGGCCAGGCGCACCTGGTTCCTGATCAACGGCGCCTCACAGGGCAACCAGGCGATGTGCCTCGCGGTCGCGCACATGGGTGGCGAGCTGGTGGTCCAGCGGAACGTCCACTCCTCGGTGATCGACGGCATGATCATGGCGGGCCTGAAACCGACCTTTGCCGCCCCGGAGCTCGATCCGGAACTCGGGGTGGCCCACTGCCTCACCCCCGCCGCGCTCGACGAGGCACTCGAACGCTGCCCCGACGCGGCCGCCGCAGTGGTGGTCTCCCCCACGTACTTCGGGGCCTGTGCGGACATCAAGGGCCTGGCCGAAGTGGCACACGGACACGGCGTCCCCCTGGTAGCGGACGAGGCCTGGGGCGCCCACCTCCACTTCCACCCCGACCTTCCGCCGAGCGCGATCGAGAGCGGGGCCGACCTCGTCATCTCCTCGACCCACAAGATCGTCGGCAGCCTCACCCAGTCGGCGATGATCCACCTGGCCACGGACCGCTTCGACGACGCGATCATCGACCGTTGCATCTCGATGACCGAGTCGACCAGCCCCAACTCGCTGCTCTGCGGCTCGCTGGACGCCGCCCGGCGCCAGGCCGCGATCGACGGTGAGCGGCTCCTGTCCGAGACGATCGGGGTCCTGGCGGAGGCGCGGGAGGAGATCCGCGCCATCCCAGGCCTGGATGTCCTGGACGAGCGTCTCCTGAAGGCCGAGAGCGTCGCCGGCTGGGATCCGCTCCGGCTCACGATCGACGTGCGCGGCACCGGCACGACCGGGTACCACATCGCCGAACTGGCCCGCGACCTCGCCGGCGTGAACCTCGAACTCGCCTCGGACACGGTCGCCGTCGCCGTGTTCGGCATGGGCACCGGCACGCCGCAGAGGGCGCGCCGCCTGATCGACGGGATCCTCACCGCGCTCGAG
>Ga0182743_1000580_pt1 | contig 43771 bp, 46 predicted proteins | sample eDN3rd30CKraftOP_FD_128522 | JGI IMG/M metagenome (GOLD analysis project Ga0182743, IMG submission 128522) | Enriched Organic Plus compost microbial communities from Emeryville, California, USA - eDNA 3rd pass 30_C Kraft OP (version 2) (version 2) ... | reverse complement strand
GTGGCGCCGCAGTCATAGGCGCGTTGCAGGCCGGCCAGGGTGACTTCGTGGGCGGTTTCCGCGTCCATGGCGAACAAGGCCGGACGCGCCAGGGGGTAGGCGTGAAAGAGGATCGACATGGAGCGCAATTGTAGCCAGTTTGCGCGGTGGGGCAGATAAATTCAGAGCAAATCAGGCGTGGCCGTCCGCCAATGGCCATCCAGATGCATCTGCAGCGGGCGAAAGCTGGATTTGTACGCCATTTTTCGGCTGTCGCGGATCCAGTAGCCCAGATACAGCCAGGGGAGATTCAGCATACGGCATTGCTCGATCTGCCACAGTACGTTGTAGGTGCCCAGACTGCCCTGGGCATCTGGGTCGTAAAACGTATACACGGACGACAAGCCGTCATCCAGAACGTCGATGATGGATACCATCATCAAGACATCGTCTGCATCGCGGAATTCGACCAGGCGGGTATTGACACGGCTGGTCAACAAGAACTGCGCGTACTGCGTCCGGCTGTCGTCATCCATGCCGCCGCCTGGATGGCGGCCCTGCTGATACCGGGAGTACAACTCATAGTGCTCGGGAGACCACGCCAGCTCCGCCACGAATGCGCGCAGCGCCTGATGGCCACGCCAGGCGCGCCGTTGGCTGCGGTTGGGGGTGAAATTGGCCGTATCGACACGCACCGGCACACAAGCCCGGCAGTTATCGCAGTGCGGGCGGTACGTAAACAGACCACTGCGTCGAAATCCCTGTTCCACCAATTGCGAATACGCGCCCGCGTTGATCAAATGCCCGGGCGCTGCGACCTGCGAGCGCGCTTGGCGATCAGGCAGGTAGCTGCATGGATACGGTGCAGTCGAATAAAACTGCAGGGTGGCAAAAGGAAGTTCTTTAAGCTGACTCATTGGCAGTTCGCCCCGACGTCGGACGGCAGTCGAGTCATCATAACGCGGCTGCCAGGGATGACAAGTTTCAGTCTAAATCAGGCCAGGTCAGGGGATTCGCCCAGGCCGGCTGAGAATCGTCGTGTCTGATCCAGATCGGTCCACGCCCGGCCGGTCTCGGTCGGGCTCAGTCCAGGCCTGCCAGCTCGTGGATATTGCCTTCGCTGTCCAGCCGACCGGGGCGCCAAAGGGGGGGTGGCAGCTCGACCGCTTGCCGCACATGTTCGACAAATTGGGTGCGGGGCACCGGCTGAGCCCCCAGGCTGGCCAAATGCCGGGTCTGCTGCTGGCAATCGATCCACTCCACGTCAAAACGGCGCAAGAACGTGACCAGATATGCCAGCGCAACCTTTGAGGCATCAGGGACCAGCGTGAACATCGATTCGCCAAAGAACATGCCTCCCAGGCTGATGCCGTACAGGCCGCCCACCAGGGTGTCGTCCACCCAGGTTTCGATGCTGTGGGCCCCGCCTGCCAGATGCCAGGCATAGTAGGCCTGTTGCATCTCGGCTGTGATCCATGTTCCCGCTTGACTGTCTCGCGGCGCTGCGCACCGCGCTATGACCGCTTCGAAAGCGGTGTCGACACGTATTTGCACACGGGGGGCTGGTCCAGACTCATCCCGTGCGATTTGGCGCAACCGTTTGCGCAGTGAGTGCGAGGGAGCAAAGTCCGGGCAAGCCAGCACCATGCGCGGGTCGGGGCTCCACCACAAAATCGGCTCCCCCACGCTGTACCACGGAAAAATCCCGTTCGAATAGGCCGATTGCAGCCGGCCGAGCGAGAGGTCCGCGCCAGCGGCGAGCAGTCCGGCCGGCTCGGATAACGCGCCTTCAACGGGCGGAAACGGGGTGTCGGTAGCGAGCCAGGGAAGCTTCACGGTTCAGCAAGACGATTCAAGCGGTCCAGATGAAAGGGCGAGCACGTCATCGCACACGATGGCGGACCTGCATTTAGCGGTGCCAGTCCAACGTGTAATGATGACAGCCCAGATGGCCCCGGCGACGGTCTTCGAGATACTGCTTCAGTGTCGTACTGACTGTGCGAAACGACAGATCATCCCAGGGAATCTCGGCTTCGTCGTAATAGCGTGCTTCCAGGCTTTCTGGCCCGGGATCCAGCTCGGGGCCCAGTGCCTGCGCCAGGTAAAAGATATGTACCTGGTCTATCTGCGGGACGTCGATGATCGTGAAAAGCTGACCCAACTCGATACGCGCGCCGGCTTCTTCCAGTGTCTCGCGAGCAGCGCCTTGGGCCGTGCTTTCCCCAAGCTCCATGAAACCGGCCGGCAAGGTCCACGTGTTGTAGCGCGGCTCGATCGCCCGCCGGCACAAGAGAATACGGTCTTCCCAGACAGGCACCGTGCCTACGACCATGCGAGGGTTCTGATAATGGATCGCGCCGCAGTGGTCACAGACATCGCGTTCGCGGTTGTCGCCCTCGGGGACGCGGCGATGAATGGGCGAGCCGCACTGGCTGCAAAAAAGTGTGCGGCGCGGTGCGGGGAAATAGGTCAGAGGCGGTCGGTCGGTCATGCCGTCGATTCTACCGGTAGCCGGGCTCTCTAGGAAACGCGCCAATGCCGGGTGGCATGATGGCCGAGCCGGCGGGCATCCGCCTATTCCGGTAACGGATTTGCCACAAAACCCAGATCAGCGGCCAGCGCCGATCTGCTGGCGTCACCGTGCAGCGGCACAGGGGTTGGATAACTGGGATGGCTGACTTGCCAGGACGCCTTGTTCGCCTGTGCCTCGCTGCCCTCCAGGGCGTCCAGCAATGGGACGTTTCCGGGCTGAACGCGCAGAGGAGCGAGGACGGATTCCAGATCGCGTCCGTCTATCAGTCCGAGGCCCAGGTCCGTCTGCGCATAGAGCCGGCCCGCCTCATCCAGCCACCAAGCCTTGATCGTACGGACAGTTTCTCCGGTATGCGTGACCAATCTCAGGCCCGTATCCGCCACGCGTAAAACATATGGGGCAGCATCCAACCGGACGTAAACCCGTTGAGGACCGTTTTGAAAATACCAGCGTCCTTGATCGTCTGCTGCGTAATTGCGGCCGATGAAGGCCACGATCTGCGGACTGGTGATGAGCTCGCCCGGGCTTCCCTTAGCGGCATCGCCTCGCTCGTGGATGTGCCACCGCCCGCGTTCGTCCAACGAGAGCCAACCGTATACCGCGGGGACATTAGGCCATTTGGCCATCGCTTGTTTAACAGACAGGTCCATAAAGACAGCCGATGATCAGCAGTGCGAAACGTTTTATTTAACCAGATCGCTTGATGGCCAGGACGTTGGTACTGGTGATGGCCGGCATTTCGCGCGTGACGTTGGACCATCCCAGCGTTGCACCGCGGGAAATCGCCGCATAGATGGCTTCTGTCCGGTTATGGACATGCAAGCGTTGGTACACCGTTTCTGCATGCACCTTAGCGGTGGTCGCTGCGATGCTCAAGTGCCGCGCGATGGCTTTCAACGTATAGCCTCGCGCCAATAACACGAGGACCTCGTATTGGCGCGGCGTCAATCCGAGCGCCTTGCTTTCCTTACCGTCGACTAACGCGGCGGACGATGCCAGGTCAGGAAGACCTGCGTCGCGGATCGATGCTGTATCGGTTTGCGGCAACAATGATTTATCGCTTTGCACGGATGAATCATGCGACTGCGATACAGGGCAGAGCATCTCATCGTCGGCCAACGCGAGCCGGATCGACGCTTGCAATATTTCCGCCGGAGCATGTAGGGGCACACAGCCGATGACATAGGAGGGGAAATCCTGCGGCCACGGCGCGAGGCCTTCTGAGAGTAATAGAATGGACTTGGGGTGGTAGCGTTTGCGCGCTGCGGCAACTGTCTGATGCGTGGTTTCTCCGAGCATTTCCACCGATAGCAACATCAGGGCGTATTCTGTGTGTTGCTGCAGCGCTATCTCACTCGCGCTTTCTGCCTCGGCGTCCTCAGGCATGTCCCACGAGGCTGCGGCATCAATATGGCAGTCCGGGATCGTCTCCGAGATCAACTGCATGAGGCCGCGACGAATGAGGGGTCGTGATTCAATCACAATTATTGTTGACACGGTGCCTCTCCTTCGGTGGATCGGGTGTGCGCTTTGTTCTACGCTCAAAATCTAGCGCGAATCACCAGGGGCTGCAATAAAACGGCAACCATGCAAACCCTAATGTCCGCGCTGTTTTTGATCGTTTGTTATTGAACCCAACAGCTTAGTTGAACGGCCTCTGGCCGAGTATCCCAATTCGTTGGGAATTCTTCGAATCGTTCGGCAAAGCACGATGCCCGCAAGTGGTAGTCAGAATGCGGCAACCAATGATCCAGCAGGTTGGTATAGAGCATCGATACATCCTCGGATGTGCAGCGCGCCGAGCACGTGGCCGTCCGCCCGGCCGGCAGGTTGATTTCAAAGGCTTCTTTCGGTTTGGGGCCAAAGCCCAGCGGTACTTGCACGCCGCAGTAATACCGCATGAACGGCGAGGGGACGAACATAGGCGTGTCGTAGGTCAGCCCGAAAAAAGGTCCAGCGAGTATGTTCGAGGGCAAGTGCGCAAATAGTTTGCGAAAGTCGCTCCAGCAAGCGTGTTTCTGACCGGATAGTCCTTCATATCGCACTGCCCAGAAACGGATCGCAGGCATGTTGCGGATCATGATTTTGGCATTGTCAGCAGGCAGGCTGCAGACGTCGGCCGCCTGCCTGCCGGCGGCGTTGATCCGCTCAATGTGGCGAGCATGCGCCTGTCTGAACTGGCACGGCGAGATCCCCCAATAGTGGGTAAAAGCCCGCGTAAAGGCTTGTTGGCTTGAAAAGCCCATATCGATAGCGATCGAAAAGGGCGACTGCCGTGTATGGGCAATCATCAGCGCACAGCGCCCCATCAGATTGCGATGTATGTAGTCTCGCGGTGAATGTTGAAAATCCTTGAAAAACAGACGCGTCAAGTGAAAGCGGCTGAGCCGCATTTCCTGTGCCAGTGTCTGGATTAATGCGTCGTGAGTGCAATGCTCTGTCGAGTCGTGCAAGATCTTGTGCTCGATCTGTGTGACGCAATATTGAATGCGTGGATCCATCGCCGCTCCTTTTGCCTTTTTTGGGCGCCCGCTTTCATGCTTTTGAAAATAAGTACAGCGCGCCGTTGTGTTTCAAAAAAATATTCGAAAAAATTTTAGAAATCACAAACTGTAAATTTTGTGAACAGGAACTGCCTAGAATGACATCCATGCAAGCGAGGTATGAGGAGCGGGAAGCAATTTCAATAGAGGCCGGGCTGGAGTCGTTGAAATTGCAAAAAACTAGCAAAAATTACGAGCAGATTGTCGCGGCTGAAGTATGGCCTGTATATGAGGGTTATTACATAAGCCGTTGGTAGTAGATAACAAGAAAATCTTCTCTTGATAGCTTTGAAACAGTTTGACTGATTGATTCCGCGAGTGATTTTCATCTCGATTAGTTCACTGATCGAGGCGGGTAAGTGCTGCCAAAAAAATCGATATTACGGAACTGATGAGTATTTCTGCAGGCGATTTTCAGTGGCGGAAATTTTGTTTCAAGCAGATGAATTTGGCCGGACACAACATAGCGATAGCGAAATAGGTCGCTTTCGAGTTAATCCGGATAACGGTGTAGTACCGCTTCGAGACGGACTCTCGATATATTTGGAGGATGACATCATGAAAAAGACTCTTTTGGCTGTTGCCCTGGCCGTCAGTTCCATTGGCATGGCTCATGCTGCCGGTTTTGCCGTCGGCGCTTTTGGGGGCACGGGTAGCGCCACTTCGGGTACGGTCGGTGGCTCGCAAGCATCTAGCACTAGCGGTTCGATCGGACCGGGAGTCTCCATGCAAGGCACGACGGCGACCAGCAGCACTGGCGCGAATTCGGGCGTATCCCTGACCCCTCAAGGCACCACGACTTATGCCAACGGCGCGAGCACCAACCAATCGGTAGGTGGGAGCTTCTCTGCGGGGTTTGCCGGCGGTACGACTAGCGGCATGGCCGGCGGTGAATACACCAGCGGCGCTACCGGTAATGTGGGCACGATCGGCTTTGGTGGTTGGACCTGGTAAGCGTTTGCCGGCCACGTCATACCACCTATGGTGTGGGGAGGCGATTGCCTCTCCACGCATGGGGAGAATCGCCGTGAAATACGCATTCTGTACTCTCTTATTGATTTGCGCAGCCAGTGTTGCGCTGATCGGCCTGGATGCACAAGCCGCCCGATCCAAGCCTCGTCCGCGGACGGCAGTATTGATCGGCCCCAGCCAGCCTTTGCCTCGCTGTCCCGACGACTCTTCTCAGGACATGCAGCACATTGAGGAATTTCCAGAGTTGGCTTTCAGTGAGCCAGACTTTACTTATGGCAACGGCTATCAATATAGCGGCAGCCGTCAATTTGCTTGCTTTGCTCCGATTTCTACACCGGCATCCGTGGACCGGGCTTCCGTCGATCATTGGTTGGCCAATACCCGGCTGATACCCACCTTCCCGCAAATAGACAATGCATTTTTTTTACCTATTGGCTGGTACTGGATTGAATTTGATCGATAGTCGGTAATAAATAAGAAAAACCATGGCAGGGAAAACCTGCCTGTGGCGCTTGCTGACTACATCCAACGAGATTGAATAATCCTGGTGAATATAAATATTAATCGCTGTTACATTGATCTTTGGCGAGACAAATTCACTTGTAACGATAGGCATTTTTGGAGACTAACAAATGAACCCGAAACTTGACGAAGAAATCAAGCGGTGGACTGTCAGACGCAAAAGTGCTTTGGTCATGGATATTATTCAAGGCCGGACAACGGTGCGTGAGGCCAGTGAGGCGTTCGAGCTGCCCGCCGCCGAGATCGAGCGCTGGGTGGAGGAGGGGCGGCGAGGAATGGAGAACGCATTAAGGTCCAATCCATTGAATATAAAAGAAATTTACGAGAAACAGATCAAGACACTGCAGCAGGCCTACGGCGAGGCAATGCTGGAACTGCGCGTCAAATGCAAGCAAAACAACGCATCCGGTGATGAGGAAAAATGATTGTCGACCGGCGATTATTTTTTCTTATTTTTTAATAAAAAATTGGAAAAATCACAAAATGGTAAAGGCTAATTTTAATGTAACCATAAAATAAATTCACCGTATTCGTATTTTTAAAGTATCTGGCTTAAGCGATCATACGGCGACAAAAAGTTCGTTCTTGACAATATACGGGTGGCTTCCTTTCAGGAGAAAAAGCATGAAACGCCTAATATTGATGACACTGGCCCTATGTAGCTTTGGTGCTTATAGCCAGACTATAAATACAGGTGCCAGTGCAGCATCCAACGCAACAGGTAGCGCGAATTCCACATCCCAATCGGGTACTGCGCAAGTCGGCGTCAGTGCGCAGATGGGCATGGGTAACATTACCTTCGAGGGTTCCTCGCAGCGCGAACACCAAAGCATCTCGACGACGCCCAACGTCTATATCGCTCCGAGTATGTTCGGCGGCTCTAATAATTGCGGCCAGAGCAATACGATGGGGGTAGGCGTGACGGGGTTCGGGATCGGGGGTTCCGTCGCCAGCGAGAGTTCGTCGTGTAACGCTCGCGAAGACACGGCGACAGCCTATAAATTAGGCTACAAAGACGTAGCTGATATGCGGTTTTTCTGCTTCGGCGAGGACGAAAACCGTTTGGCTTGGGAGGCTACCGGTCGGACATGCCCGGCAAGTGCGGAGCCCACGGCCCGGATCGCCAGCCGCTACTACGTGGCAACGGGCAATGCCACCAGTACGCCATTTCCTGGGTATTACGAGCATTGAGCCTGTGACGACAGGGCGATCATCGGCGCTGCAGCGCAGAACGTAGCGTAGAAAAAACAAACGGCCCTGAAAGGGCCGTTGTTTATTGGAGGCGCAAGCCGGAATCGAACCGACGTACACGGATTTGCAATCCGCTGCATAACCACTCTGCCATTGCGCCGTAGGCGTGATTAGCCAAGCCCGCTATTGTACAGGAATTTGTGGCGTTGTGTTTTGCTGAGCAGCTTTCGGCCCAAATTCTGTGAATTGCCCCATGTGCTTGGGCCGGAGTAGGGTCAGACGGCGGCCCCCGCAGCGACTACTTCAGGTCCAGATTCACATCCTGAATCCGCGTTTGCACGGCGACGAACTGTGCAATGGATTCAGGGTCGAGGCTCGCGACGTCCTGTTTTGCAGCCAGATCGGGAGCCCAGTGTTGCAGGATCTTGGCCCAGAGCGCGCTGAGATTCTTCCCAACCAGTTTTTTCTCTAGCGAGCGTATATAAAAATGCGCGCCAATGAGGCCTACCAGCAGCACCCCTGCGACGATGCTGATGGTCGTCGCGAAAAGCATGAAGTCGGACATGATCTGGCCCGCCGCGGCTTTAAGCGCGCCGCTCGTCGGACCAAACAGCGACAAGGCGTAAAGAATCACGGCGACCGCCAGGATCAGGCTGGCGACGGTCACCAGGCTTTTTTTCGCGCTGTGGTAGCGGCGCAAGGATTGCGCGTACGACTGATCCCCCAACGCGCGCTCCAGATCGGTCGCTTGTTGGAAAAAATCCTGTGATTTTTCGACCGGGATCTGTTTCGCATGAATCAGCGCATGCATGCCTTGTAGCTGCTGTTTCGCAAAAGACAGGAATTGAAGCGATGCGCCAAGGTTGTACAGAAAATTCACGGCAAACTCGTAAGAAAAGCAGACGCTGCGGCATGCGCGCGATATCAGAAAAGCTGGGGCGGCAACAGAAATAGTTGCGCCTATACCGCAACTGTCGGAGCGCCGCATGTCATCAGCCAGGACAGAATCATAGCAGTGTCGTCCGCAAGAACTGCAGACGGTACTCACCGGAGGCTTATCGACAAGCCGTTCTCAGCCGCCGATGAATACCGTCTCTGAGCCTTCCGCGATCTGGCCGCCGCATGAAATCGGATCGCCTATCCTGCCGGCCGGCTTGCCGTTGATGAACACTGAGCTCGAGCCTGCCGCCAGGCTGCGCGGATGGTCGGACTCGTTCGGGCGGGCGTGCGAGGCGAAGGGGTCTCCTTCACGTACGGCGGCACGTCCGTCGATGCTGACATCGGGCGACGCACCGATACACGGTGTCGGCGGCGCACCATCGTGGTCGGATGCCTGATCGTTGAGTCTGGCTGCGGCTGGCATGGTCGTGTCTATATCCCGAACAGGTTGATTCTACGGGTAGGTGCGGCGCTCAGCGCCTCGTCCGTCTGGGCGAACTTGATTTCTCGATGGGACAGGAACTGCTGAAACTCCCTGGGCAGGGCATGTAGCGCTGCCGGCGAACAATCCATCGACACCTGCTCGCAACGTGCTGCCAGCGATACGTACACCTTCATCTTGTCCGCCAACAGTTGCGGCACGAAAGACGACAGGGTCTGGTCTTCGAACAGGAACGCAGGGTTCATCGACCTGGCTGCGATGAAGAAGGCATCTTCGGGAGCAGCCGCCGATGGCGTGGCCTCGGTCCATGCCTGCCATACCTGTGCCTCGCTGGCGCCTTCGCACCAGGACAGCGATGCTGCGCCGACATGCGTCCAGCCGGCCGCCGCGCACAGGCTTGCCCAGGACGCTGCGGGAATGGATTGAAGTTCTTGCCGAATGGCTCTCTCTCCTTCGCCAATCAGCGCCGAGATGCTTGCCGCTCGTTGAGGTTGTCCTGTTCTGACAAAGCGGGCGAACAGGTTGGCGTTCGAGTGCTGAATGCGCCACAGATCTGGCAAGCTCTGACCGCCCTTGGACAGTTTGGCGCCAGCCAATGCCGGCTTGCTGGATTCGATTGCGCTTTGCGTATTCATTGGGTTATGGGATCGGTTGCTGCATGAGGCGGGCAGGATTGAAGTGGGTTTCTTCCATCGAGCAGCCCGCCGGAGGCAGGCCCTGCAGATACGGATGAAGGTTGGGAATCTGCCGATAGGGCTGGTCGTAGCTCGGTGCGCTGTTTTCCACGGCGCAGCGCGCGCGTGCGCTGGCGGCCAGTTCCCAATAGAGATTGCGTGGACCCTCGACGCTCCAGACGCCCGCGGATATTCCCACACCACCTGCTATCAACCCTGTCCCAGCGTTGGCGACCGTGGCCCTGAAGAAAAAATCGCTCGTCAAACCTCCCGCTATGCCGTCGTAGCCTTCGATTCGGTATACGCCCGCGGCACCGACAGCCTCGATCTCGGCGCCGGCGATGCCGCCAGGCATGCCCGCGAGATCGTCGAACGAAAAGGGCTTGTTCGCGTAAATCAATTGAGGGATCGCCTTCTTCATGCGCTCGTACAGCGCCATGCCGCTGTTGGCTTCGCTTTGTTCCCGCTCCATGGTGACGGCATCGTCGATCTTCTTGGCGTTCCCGGCGAGATCGTTGGCTTTCTCGAAGGCCAAGGCCTCCCTGGCGGTGCCGCCCACGGCCTTGAATATCTTGCCGATGGGGGCGCTTGCGGTGAGACCGCAGTTCAGGATGTTCACCACGCTGATGGCCATGCTGTCCAGGCCAAGAAAAATGAAGCTGTGGTAGCCGCATACGACGGCCAGGCTGCCTTCATAGGAAATGAGCCAACGTTTGGATTTCGCGCCCATGGTGCCTACCCAATCGTCGGGTTTCATCAGGTCATTGCCAAACGGAAATTCTGTGTCGCTCATGTCACTGATCCGAGGGCGTCAGGAAGCAGTACTGTTTTTCTCTGAATTGCATTGCCAGATATTGGCAACCACTCCAATTCTCGGTCAAGCAGGCCTGCTCGGGCTCAGCCATCTCGTTCATGGTGCATTTTTCGTTTTGACATACCTTGGTATACACCTTGCCCGTTTTCAGGTGACCAGCGGAAATGATGGTCTTGTCGCTGGGCAGGCTGAGTGCTCCGAAAGCGTCGACCATGGCTTGCTGCTGCTGGCGCGTGCCCGACGGCGGCTGCCTGCCGATCGTCAATTCTCCGGCCAGCACCATGTTCTTGTTGTATTCGGAATACTGCTCGCTGCTACAAGAAAGCGGCCCCTGTGTCGAAGCCAGTGGCGGTTGGCCTTGCTCACCAAAAAAATGCGATGCAATCAATACACTGGCGATCACGAGCAACAATGTCACGCCCGAGATGAGAAACTGCCGCTTGTTGTGGATCATGATGATTGATGTGCTAAATGCGATTGAATGACTCTTGATAAGAGAGCGATCAATTCAGATTGATTTTCTTGGACGAAAGCGCAATTTCGTTCGTGGCTTGCATTTCGATGCCGTTCTCGAAATTCAGAAAGAGCGTGTCGCCGCTCAAACGAATGAACCCATCGGCAGTCAAGCGCAGCTCCGATTTTCCGACCTGAACATGGAACTCGCCATTCGATGTCATGGAAACCGTGTTCGCAGCGTCCACCGAAATGTTGGAACCCGACGTCAGCTGTATCGAATGACCGGCGCTTTCAACAATCGTACCGCCTACCGTCACGGTCTTGGTCAGGCCCACGAACTCGGTCTTGACGCCAGCGGTGGCCTCGTTGATGGCCTGGTCTGCAAACAGGGAGTAAACGCCGCGCCCCAGCTGGTTGATACCCGGGATCGGCAATGCCTTGGCCACGTCAGCAATACCGTTCACCAATTTGCGGAACGAATCCGACAACACGCGGCCCACTCCGCTGGGGCCCACGTGCAGCATCATGTTGCCATGCACCGACTCACTGTGATTGCCGTCGACCTCGATGGCCTTGTGGTTCCCCACGGACTGCACCCAGTTATTGTCGATCCGCTCGGTATGGTTGTTCTTGGTCTTTTCGTTGCGGTCCTTCTGCGCCAGAACGTAGATCTCTTCCTGTCCGGCCTTATCCTCGAATCTCAGGGCATTGGCCGTGTGATAGTTGCCGCCAGGGCTGGAGCGCGTGTAGATGCCCATCTGCGTTTCATTGTCAGGCAGCTTCCAGGGCGGCATCTTCGCCGCGTTGTATACCCGTCCCGTGATGATCGGGTAATCCGGATCCCCATTCAGAAAATCCACGATGACCTCGTCGCCGATACGTGGCACCTGGATCGCGCCGAAATTGCCGCTGGCCCAACTGCTTGATACACGGATCCAGCAGGAGCTGTTCTCGTCGCGCTTGTCGTAGCGGTCCCAGTGGAAGTGCACCTTGACTCGGCCATACTCGTCGGTCCAGATCTCTTTGCCCTGCGGCCCCACTACCACCGCGGTTTGCGGACCTCTGGAACGCGGTTTTTCGGTGACGCGGGGCGGCCGGAACGGCAGCTTCGTGTCCTGCACCGTCAGGTTGAACAGGCACCGGTGGCCCTCCGAGGCATCGTTGCCCAGGGAGCTGTAGTTGTTTTCCTTCAGGTCGTAGCGCGTGGCGAGCACCAGATACTCGCGGTTCTCTTCCATGCGCGGGCAGCCAGTCAGATTGAACCGCGATCCGGTCGCCACGCCCCGCGCCGTGCTGCGCAATGTACGGGTGTTGCGCACGTGATGCTGTTCTTCCATGCGCTGGCGTGCGTAGCGCTCGCCCAGTGCCGCGTCGCCGTAGTTGCCGGGCCAGTCGTACACCTCGGTCTGGCTGTGCTCATGGGGCAGCTGGATTTGCTGGCGGGCCTTCAGGTCGGCATTGGGCGTGACGAAGTTGTAGTCATTGGTCGTGTACCGGCCAGGGCGCAGGCCCTGGTACACCGCCATCCCGGTCATGTAGTCCTGCCGCGGCAGCGTCAGCTTGTCTTCGGGGAAGTACCGGACCTGTTCATAGCCGGGCACGGTCTTGTGGCTATGCACTTCGTCGCTCATCACCAGGGTGTGCTCGTCCTGGGCGTGCCGGAAGTAGTAGTGAATGCCTTCGGCTTCCAGCAGCCGGCTGACGAAGTGAAAATCGCTTTCGTCGTACTGCACGCAATAGACGCGCGGTTCGTAGTTTTCTGCCAGCTCGAATTCGAATGCGTAACCATAAGGCGCCAGCACCTGCTTGATAGTGTCCGGCACGGACTGGTTCTGATAGATGCGGAAGTCTCGCTTGTGCGTGGCCAGCCACAGCCAGGGCACCGCCACGGCCTCGTAGACGAAATAGCGATCCGTGCCGTGGGCCTGGCCCAGCAGTGCAAAGCTGGCGATCACGCCGCCGAGATACCGAGGCGTGGCCGCAGTTTCTATCGTCAGCGTCAGAGGCTGTCCCAGCAGGCTCCCGACATCGACGTGCATCGAACGATGCAGCAGGCGAACGCGGTACTCTGACAAGGTAGACAGGCCGTCCGTGCCTTGCATGGCGTCGAATAGAAATCCGGAGGGCTCGGCGCCCACTGAAACCCGGATCACCCGGTCCGTATTCAGCATGTTTGATAGATCTGCAATCGAAGGCATCTCATCCCGCTCAGCCCCAGCAGCTATCCCCTAGCTGACCCACCCGCATTCTTGTGCCTCATTTGGCGCCTCAAAATGCTGGCTGTGGGCGAATTGTCGTGGCATTCCCTGGAACGAAAAAAAAAGGAGCCGAAGCCCCTTTTTTCAACGACTTACAGACGCCAATCGCGGGGTCTGTAAATCAAAATTTGGAGCGGGAGACGAGTCTCGAACTCGCGACCTCAACCTTGGCAAGGTTGCGCTCTACCAACTGAGCTACTCCCGCATCTTGGTGACACCAGTGCGTGGCACCAAAGAAAAAAATTATAGCAGGATTTTTTCGGGTTGCGCAACTTCGGCCCACCATCGCGGGCGCCGGGGGCATAATTGTCCCCTTTTCAGATCTGACTTCATTGCTCCATGCCATATCTCGGACTTGGCCTTCACGTGGTCATCGCCCTGTTTTTCGCCGTCCATGCGGTGCGTAGCCAGCAAAACACCTATTGGTTGTTCATCCTGTTTTCGTTCCCCGGTCTCGGCAGCATCGTGTACTTTTTTGCGATCTATCTGCCGGAAATGCGTCATTCCCGTGGGTTTCGTACGACAGCAAAGGTGGCGTCACGATTAATCGACCCCAATCAGGCCGTCCGCAAAGCTCGGGAGGACCTGGAGCATGCGCCGACGATCCAGCATCGCATGCGGCTGGCAGATTTGCTGCTCGATGCTGGGCAGGCTGCCGAGGCGTGCGAGCAGTATCAGCAGGCTGCCAACGGCCCGTTTTCGGATGACCCGGATCTGCTGAAGGGCTTGGCGCGGGCGCAATTTGCCATCGGCGACGCGGCGGGCGCGAAGGGGTCGTTGGAAAAGCTCTTTGTCGCGCAGCCCTCCGCGAAAGAGCAGTCAGGGCCCACATTGCTCTATGCCCGGGTCTTGGCACAAATCGGCTCGGAGCAGACGCGCGAGGCATTCGCTCAGGCCGTCACCTACGGCACAGACGCCGCGGCTCGTTGCCTGTATGCGGACTGGCTGGTCCAGCAAAACAACGAGGCGGATCGCAAACAGGCACACACCCTGTACAGCGATGTTTTGCAGGATGCGAAGCATGGTCCGCGATACGCGCGCCATCATAATCGCGATTGGATCGATCGCGCCAAAACCGGTTTGGCCGAGATGGCGCAGCGATAGCAGCGGACCTAAGCTCAGCAGACTGTCATGTGCCCCATGGAATAATCAGGCAAACGCCCGGCCGCCTCGAGCCAGGAAACCCAGTTTTCTCACGGAAATCTGGCGCGGCCGTGTTGCGGGGTTTTCTATAGGAACAACATGAGTTCAAGTGATTTTCAGCTGCTTGCGACGGCGCTCGCCAGTGTTTTGATTCTGGTGGCATTGATCGTTTCGCGCATCAAGATGCATCCGTTGCTGGCGCTGCTGGTGGTGTCTATCGGGGTCGGCCTCGTGACCGGTATGCCGATCGATCACCTGGTCAAATCGATTACCAATGGCGCAGGCAAGACCTTGGGTGCCGTAGGCCTGGTAGTCGCTTTGGGCGCCATGTTGGGCAAGGTCCTGGCCGATACGGGAGTGACCGAAAGTATTTCGAATTTCATCCTGAGCCGCACGTCGGTGCGGGGCCTGCCGTGGGCGATGGCGTTGGTGGCTTTCATCATCGGCATCCCGATGTTTTTCGAAGTCGGCCTGGTAGTGTTGCTGCCGCTTATTTTCAGTGTGGCGCGCAAGATCGAGGAAACGTCGGCGCGACGCGGTTCGGCCTATGTGTACGTCGGCGTGCCCGTCATCGCGGCGTTGGCATCGATGCACGGCATGGTGCCTCCTCATCCCGGTCCGCTGACGGCGATTGCGACGCTCAATACCAGTGTGGGCGCTACGTTGATCTACGGTTTTATCGCCGCCATTCCTGCGATTGTGCTGGCGGGGCCGCTGTATGCCGCGTTCATCGCGCCGCGGTTGACGGTGCGTCCGGACGAATCGTTGATTGCCCAGTTCTCGCCGCAAACTGATACCAATTCGAATGCCGCATCTCGCCCCGGCCTGGGCTTGGGGTTGCTGGCCGCGCTATTGCCGGCACTGTTGATGCTGTGTCATGCGCTGGGTGAATTGCTGTTTCCCAAAACGTCGGCCATCGTACAGGTGACGGCGTTCCTGGGTAATCCGGTGATCGCCATGTTGATCGGCTTGTTGTTCGCCACCATTGCTCTGGTCTACGCTCGGCGTGGCGACGCGGAGCATCTGCAGAAATCATTGACCGCGAGCTTGAAGCCTATCGCCGGCGTGTTGTTGATCATCGCTGGCGGCGGAGCCTTTCAGCAAGTGCTGACCGATGCGAAAGTCGGCGATGCGATTGTGCATCTGACGCATCAGTTTGCGCTGTCGCCGCTGATTCTGGGCTGGATCATTTCCATGCTGTTGTCCGTGTCCACGGGTTCCGCGACGGTTGGGATTGTCGGGGCGGCAGGGTTGTTGGCCCCGCTGGCCGGCGCCGATCCCGCGCTGAATCTGCCGTTGCTGGCTTTGTCGATCGGTTGCGGCTCGTTGTTTTTCAACTATGCCAATCATGCCGGATTCTGGCTCGTCAAGGAATCCTTTGGCATGTCCATGGGCGAGGCGACCAAGACCATCTCGGTGGTGCAGTCGATCGTGGCCGTGGTAGGCCTGATCATGGTGTTGCTGCTGAATCTGCTGCCGCCGTTGGTGTGACGTCATCCGACGAGCGCGGGATCTCAGGATCGCTTCATTACTAGATAAATCCCGGCCGCGGCGAGCGCCATGCCAGGAATGGCCAGTGCCGGCAGCGTTTCCCGCAGGACCAAAAACGCAATGATCGCAGTCATCGGTGGCACGAGGAAAAACAGTGCGGATACACGCGATGCCTCACCGCGCCGGATCATGGCCAGCAGCAGCGAGATCGCCAGCAGCGAGTTGCACACGACCAGATAGGCCAGCGATCCAAAAAGGCCGGCCGTCCACTGCACCTGCATGCGCTCCAGCCAGAATGCCAATGGAGCCGTGACGGCCAGGCCTACGCTGTACTGCACCGTGTTGGCCGTCAGCACATCGGCCTGCGTGCCGAATCGCTTTTCCCATAGCGTGCCGCCCGCCAGCGTGAGCAATGCCAACAGCGCGAATCCCAATCCCAGTGTCGATGTCAGCGCGATAGACGATTTAGAGAGGATCACGACGATTGCGCCGGTTACGCCCAGGATCAGGCCGATCCATCGGCGCAACCCCACGCGTTCTTTGGCGACCCACGGGGCGAGCAGCCCGATCAGAATAGGCTGTTGCGAGGTAATCAGCGCAATCGTCCCGGCAGAGGTGCCGAGCTTCAGGCTGAGATACGTAAACGCAAAATAACCCGCCTGGATCAACAGGCCGGTGCCGATCAGACTCATCCATTCGTTGGCCGTCAATCGAAAGCTCGGCCGGCGCCAGCAACACGCGAGTATGAGTAATCCCACCACGCACACATAACGCAATGCCAGAAAGGTCAGTGGGTCGGCATACTGCAATCCGGCCTTCAGGAAAACGAATCCACTGGACCAGAGCAAGAGAAAAAGCGCGGGCGAGGCGATCACCCAATAGGACGTCGATGGTGTTGCGGTTTGATTTCCGATCTGTGGCACCGTCTTGTCCCGATGTGAATGGCAGTGTTCTCCTGCGATGAGATTAACAATCTTGCAGGGGAAAGACCACTCACGCGGGATTGAGCGCGGCAAGCATTGCCTCTTGATCCGCTGCCAATTGCTCCGGCGCACGAAACGCCGTTCCCTGCAACGACAGGAACTGCAGGTTCTTTAATCCCACGCATCCCAGCGCGGCGGATAGATAGGGCGTCAGAAAATCCGGTTGTTTGGCGTTGTCTCCTGTGAAAAGCCCTCCAGACGAGATGGCAATATACACAGGACGATCTGGCAGCAACCCGACTTTTTCGCCGGTGGGCGCCGGCGCAAAACTGCGGCCGATGCGTACGATCTGGTCTATCCAGGCTTTGAGTACGGATGGCACCGTGAAGTTATTCATCGGCGTGCCGATGACCAGGATATCCGCGTCTTCGATCTCCAGAATCAACTGTTCCGACAGACGCGTTGCGCCATTGGCTACGCCTATCTCCAATGTCTCGCGCGAGGACAACGCGGTCGCGTAATCGGACTCGGCGTGCGGAATCGGATCGCTGCCGAGATCGCGGCGCGTGATACGTGCATCAGGATGAGCAGCGAGCAACCGCGCCACAATCGCCGCCGAAAGTTGGCGGCTATGTGATGTGGCTCTCGGGCTGCAATCGATATGCAGAATGTTCATTGTCGCAGCCCGATGGCCAGTCGATTGAATGCGCTCATCAAGGCAATCGCAAAGCATAGATCCGAGATTTCGGCATCGCTGAAGTGCGCCTTGAGCGGTTCGAAATCTGTGTCGGGCGCATGCGTTTGATCCACATGCGTGAGCGATTCTGTCCAAGCCAGCGCGGCGCGTTCGCGTTCTGTGAACCGTTCGCTCACGCGCCATCCCGCGACGCTGTCAAGCTTCGCCGTATCGATGCCGTCGCCGCGTAGCGATTTGCTATGCATTTCCAGGCAGAATGCGCAGCCGTTGATCTGCGACATGCGCAGCCAGACCAGTTCGATCAGTGATTTGCCCAGACTGCTTTTTTCCAGGGCTTTCTTGGTGGCCATGAACCCTTGATAGGCTTCGGGCGAAAGCGTCCAATAAGGGAGGCGTAGTGTGCTCATTGTCTGTTCCGATGAGGAATACTCGAAAATAAAAAAGCAGCGATAAGAGGAATTTACAGCTGCTGACCGAAATGCAGCGCCTTGGCCAATAACCCTTGGCGAAAATAAAAGCGTTGTCCCAAAGCATTCGCCAGACCGGTGTCCAGCACAAAATGCGCGCAACCTTGGCGTCGCGCTTCGTCGCGCACGCTGTCGATCAGCGTTGCGCCCACGCGATGCCGGCGCGCATTTTCTGTGGTGATCAGGTCATCGAGATAAATAAAGCGTCCGTATATCAGGTTTTCCTGCAGGCGATACCCTGCCAGTCCTTGAATCTGTTCGTCGCGCCAGGCTGCCAGCAAGCGGTAACCCTGCTCGGCTTGCCGGCGTACCTGGGCGGCAAAGGCACTGGCGTCTGTCAGATGCGGACGCAATTCCTGCATGACTTCAAAGCCGGCTTGATAGTCTTGATCGCTCTCGAGATGACGTAAATGCAGGTCGGACATGGGATTTCCTTGTGGTGAGGCCTCTAATTTAGGAAAATCTTGACCTATCGAATAGGTGCAAGATTTGAATAAATTAATGGGACATGATTGATGGACTGGCGTGACCTGAAGCTGAACCGCAAGCACGGAGGACCGGTTTACTTGCAGCTATATCGGCGATACCGGGAGGCGATCGAGTCGGGCAAGTTGTCGCCAGGCGATCGTGTGCCTTCCGTGCGCAGCCTCGCCAGCGAGTTGAACCTGGCGCGTGGAACCATCGAGACGGCGTATCAGATGCTGGTCGCCGAGGGCTATTTTGTGGCGCGCGGCGCGGCCGGGACAGTGGTGTCGCCACGATTGGGGACACTATCGGAGCCCGTTCACGTCAAGGCCTCCAGCTCTGGCATGCATGCGTCGGCACGTCCCCCGGAGATGCTAGGGGACGATGTGCCCTTCAGGCTGGGGTTGCCTGCATTGGATGCCTTTCCGCGTAAAACCTGGGCACGCCTGGCGGGGCGCAGTCTGCGTACGCTGGAGACGGCGTCGATGCTTGCGCCCGATCCGGCTGGATACGAGCCTTTGCGTCGCGCCATTGCGGCTTATCTGGGCATTTCCCGCGGTATCGTTTGTTCGCACGAACAGGTGTTCGTGACGGTCGGCTATCGAGGTGCGTTGGAACTGGTCTATCGCACCCTGTTGCAAGCCGGAGATCTGGGATGGTACGAAGAGCCCGGCTATCTCTTTGCTCGGCAGTGTCTGCACCAACTCGGCTTGCGTTTGATGCCCGTTACGGTCGATAGCGAAGGCCTGAATGTGGATGTCGGAAAACGGCGCGCGGATCAAGCGCGTTTTGTGGTGGTGACACCGGCTCACCAAAGCCCCATGGGGATGGCCTTGTCGCTACCCCGGCGATTACAACTCCTGGAATGGGCCAGCCATCGCCAGGCGTGGATCATCGAAGACGACTACGACAGCGAGTTTCGCTATCACGGCCGCCCTTTGCCGGCATTGAAAAGCCTGGATCGCGAGGGCAGGGTGCTCTACACCGGGACCTTTAGCAAAGTGCTGTTTCCTGGATTGCGATTGGCCTACTTAGTCGTGCCGGCTTCGCAAGTTCAGGAGTTCCGAGACATCGTGGAGCACATGCCGGGCGCAGGTTCAATCGTGCCGCAGGCCATGGTCGCCGATTTCATCGAACAGGGACACTTTGCGCGGCATCTGCGCAGGATGCGTTCACTTTATGCTGAAAGGCGCGCCTATGTGGTCGATGCGCTGCAACGTACGCTGGGCGATCGGCTATATGTCGAGCCGCAGGCTGGAGGCATTCAAGTGATGGCGCATTTACACGGGCCGTTTGATGACAAACACATCGCGGCCCAGGCGCAGGCCAATGGGCTGGCCGTTCAGGCATTGAGTCATTGGTGCACGCGTAAATCGCTGCTATCGGGATTGATCATGGGGTTTGCCAATTTCGCTACGCCGCAGGCGGCCCAGGCCGCCGTTGGGCGATTGGCGGAGCTGGTTGTCGAGCGGTAGGGGTCACACGGCATCGCCGATTTCACGGCGAATCAGCTCTGCGATAGTGCGTTGGCGAGGGGCAGGCATTCGATCGACAATGCACGAGACGCTGAGCGCCAATCGCGGGTAGCCGGACCGATCGCGCAACGCGACGCCGACGCCGAGCACGCCCGAGACGGCTGCATTGCCGACAGTTGCCCATCCTCTGTCACGTGTGGCCTCGACCAACAGCCTCATGTGGGCTACGGTCATGTTTCCGTATGAGCGCAACGCCTCACGGTTTTGCTGGATGACGGCTTCCGCCTCCTCTGGGGGTAAAGCCGCCAGCAACGCCAGCCCCGCTGCGCCGACCCCCAAAGGCTGGCGGTGGCCGATGGTCACGGCTAATACCTGCACGGGGTAGCTGCCGATTTCCCGATGCAGGCACAACGAATCGGAACCAACACGGCAGATTAAAAAAGACGAGTCGCCTGTGTGATCGCTGATGCGCCGCATGGCAGGAGCGAGCCGCGCCACCGACAGCGTCTGCTCGTCGCCCAATTGCGGCCAGAGCGACGCTGCGCGGTACAGGCCCGTTTGCGGGTCGCGAACGGCATAGCCTTCTTCGACGAGGACGGAGATGTAGCGATAGACGCTGGTGCGCTGCATGGACAGCGCCCGGGCAATCCCGTTGATGTCCAGCCCCTCGGGGGAGCGCCGCAGTGCTGCCAAGATATGCAGCCCCCGTCTCAGCGTGCTGGCGCCATGGCTACTGCTTTGGGAGTCTTTGTTCATTATTCAAACACAACATCTTTGCGAGATATCCGGGTGAGCACATCATAGATCGCGCAAGGCAAATACATATTGTCCAAATAATAAACAACCCATTGGAGACTGCAATGCATTCTGTTATGCGACGTTTTGCCGGGTGCCTGACACTCGCCCTCGCGGGCATCGGCTTTGCGACTGGCGCTCAAGCGGCGGACAATTACCCTTCGCGTCCTATCACGCTCGTCGTCGGCTATGCGGCCGGCGGCGCCACAGACATAGTGGCTCGTCTGATGGCGAAGTCGTTGTCGGACTCGCTGGGCCAGGCAGTGGTCGTCGAGAATCGCCCCGGTGCGAACAGCAACATCGGCGCCGAGGTGGTATCCCGCGCCAAGCCTGACGGCTACACCTTGTACGTCGGTTCGATCGCGAACACGATCAACCGCACCCTGTACGAAAAGCTGAACTACGATTTCAAGAAAGACTTCGCACCTGTGGCATTGCTGGCCACCATCCCCAACATCCTGGTGGTGCATCCTGGCCTGCCCATCAAGTCGGTCCAGGAGTACATCGCGTACGCCAAAAGCCATCCCGGCAAACTGACCTGCGCCTCGTCGGGTAGCGGTTCTTCTATCCATCTGTCCTGCGAGCTCTTCAAGATGGCGACCGGCACGGATATTTTGCATGTGCCGTATCGAGGCAGCGGACCGGCGGTCGCTGATTTGTTAGGCGGGCAGGTGAACTCGATGTTCGACAACCTGCCGTCATCCTTGCCTCAAGTCCAGGCAGGCAAGCTGCGTGTCCTGGGCGTGACGTCACTTGAGCGAGTCCCTTTTGTGCCTGACGTGCCGACCTTGGCGGAGTCTGGGTTGTCAGGGTTCTCTGTGCAGTCGTGGTTTGCGGTGATGGTCCCTGCAGGCACACCTGCTGCCGTCATTGAAAAACTGAATGCCGCGATCAATAAAGATCTGGCGGGTAACGAGATGCGCAGTGCTTATGAACACGGCGGGTTCGTGTTGCCTGCACAACCCAATACGCCGGCGACCTTGCAGGCATTCATCGATAGCGAGATCGCGAAGTGGGGCAAAGTCGTGACCTCGGCCGGCCTCAAAGTGCAATAACCCTATCAGGAGTTGTTCGTGTACCCGATTGATTTTTTTCTGCGGGCAGCCGCTCGCTTTAGTGACCGCATCGCGCTGGATACGCCGCAAGGCGCCTGGACCTACGACCGCCTGCGCCGCGAGTCGCTGGCACTGGCCACCGTGTTGCAGACGCTCGATCCTGCGCCGCAAAGCCGAGTCGCTATTTGCGCGGGCAATACCGCGCAGCATGTGGTGGCGTTGCTTGCTGTCATTGCTGCGGGAAAAATCTGGGTACCCCTGAACTATCGCAGCACCAAGCCGGAGATCGTGCGAATTCTGGAGGCGACTGAGCCCAGTATCGTGATGACCGATGGCATGGGAGATGCGTTGGTAGATGTTGGTCAGGCTATGCATATACGCCTGGATGCGCAGGTTGGCGAGCAGGCGCTCGCCAACCTGCTAAAGACTTACGAGGGCCGCGAACCGGTGCGTTGCGAGCCCGGGACGGACGCTACGCAAGCGATCAAATTCACGGGCGGCACGACGGGGCTGCCTAAAGGCGTGATGCAACCTTATCGTGCCTGGACCGCGGTGATTGTCAATCAGATCCATGCATGGAAATTGACCAGCGAGGATCGCTACGTCGTCGCCGCGCCCGTGACACATGGCACCTCGACATATCTGTTGCCGGTGTTGGCACAAGGCGGCACGCATGTCTTTCTCGAGGAGTCGTCGCCTGCCACGATTACCGCGGCGTTTCGCGAGCGTGGGGGGACGTTGTCATTCATGCCGCCCACACTGATCTATATGATCATGGCGCAGCCCGGTGTGTCGCGTGCGGATTTTCCGAAGCTGCGTAATCTGATCTACGGCGGTGCGCCGATGCCGGTCGAGAAATTTGAGCAGGTCCGTGAGTTTTTCGGTCCTGTGATCGGCTCTACCTATGGCCAGACAGAGTCGCCACAAATCGTGACTGTCATCACGCCAGAGGATTTTGCCGATCCCGCCAATGTGGGATCCGTGGGCAGCGCGACGTGGTTTTCAGAGTTTGCCATCATGGACGCCGAGGGCCGTATTCAACCGGCAGGCCAACCGGGCGAGGTTGTCGTGCGCGGCGATCTGGTGATGACCGGGTACTGGAGGCTGCCGGAAAAAACGGCTGAGACGCTTGTGGGCGGTTGGCTGCATACGGGCGATGTTGGAGTCGTCGACGAGCGTGGTTATTTATATATCAAAGACCGATTACGCGACGTGATCATCACGGGCGGCTTCAACGTCTATCCCATCGATGTCGAGAACGCGTTGGCGCAACATCCCGCGGTTTATGAATGCTCGGTGTTCGGCATTCCAGACGACAAGTGGGGCGAGGCCGTGCAGGCCGCTGTGCAATTTCATCCGGGCCTCTCGGTCGATTCGCAAGAGCTGATGACATTCGTCCGCGATCGGCTGGGTCCGGTGCACACGCCCAAATGCATACATGTGATCGATAGCCTACCGCGTTCGCCGGTCGGCAAAGTGCTCAAAAACGTTGTTCGCGATTCCGTGCTGAAGGAGGCCGTATGAACCGTCCCGTTACCCATCTGTGCGCCCATCATCTCCAGGGCATGTCGTATCGCGATGCCGATCTGGTCGAGGATCTGATTGGCAAGAAGACATTCTCCGAAGTGATGTTTTCACAAATCATGGGCCGCGATGCGCGGCCGGTGGACTTGCGAGTTGTCGACGCCGTATTGATCACCTTGATGGAGCATGGGTTAACGCCCAGTGCGATCGCAACGCGCGTGGTGTACATGAGCGCACCGGAGAATCTGCAGGGTGCTGTGGCGGCTGGCCTGATGGCGGTCGGCAGCAGTTTCGTCGGCACCATGGAAAACTGCTCTGTGCTGCTCGATCGGATTCTCAAGGCGGACGATGCTAACGCCGAGGCGCGTGCCATTGTGCAGGCGTATCGAGATACTAAAAAGCCCTTGCCGGGATTCGGCCACCACCTGCACAAGCCCGATGATCCGCGCGCGCTCAAACTGCTGGCCTTGGCGAAGGCAGAGCCAGATTTGCAAGGCAAGTGGGTTGGAGCATTGGAACTGCTCGCCCGCACCGTCGACGAGATCTACGGCCGGCACATCACCATCAACGCGACGGGGGCCGTGGCGGCATTGTTGGGTGAACTGGGTATTCCCACCAAGCTTATGCGTGGTTTTGCGGTGATCTCGCGGGCGGCGGGCTTGGTATCGCATATCGCCGAAGAGCAGCAAGATCCCGCCGGACGTTTCATCTGGGAAACAATTGACCGCGAGATCCCGTATGTCGGAGCGGGCAAATCGGCGCATCAACAAACGGAGCGTTGATCATGAACGTAATCGACGCCATGCCCGGCTCGCGGAGCGCAGCATGACTACAGATCTCGACTATCTGCAGACGGTGCTGCCTGCCGCAAGCGTAAGACTAGCCGGCAAAGTTGCCCTGGTTTCAGGGGGCGGCTCTAGTGCGCCCGGCTGGAGTATAGGCAAGGCGTGTTGCGCCACGTTGGCTCGCCATGGAGCGGTAGTGTGCGTGCTGGATGCCAATATCGACGCGGCCCAGGATGCGTTATCTGCTGTGCGGGCATTGGGCGGACAAGGGCTGGCTTTGCAGGCCGATGTCGCCGACGTAGTCGCGATGGAGCGAGCCGTGCAGGCAGTCATGTCTGCCTATGGCCAGATCGATATCTTGCAGGCGAACGCCGGCATAGGCAAAGTCGGCGGGCCGGAAGATATCACTTTGGCCGATTGGGAGCGCATCCAGAAGGTCAACGTCGACAGTCTGCTGATTGCCAGTCGTCTGGTATTGCCCATCATGTCGGCGCAGGGCGGTGGGGCGCTCGTCACCGTGTCTTCGGTCGCCGGTCTGCGCTACCTGGGCTATCCGCATCTCGCCTACAACGTCACCAAAGCCGCCGTCATCCATTTCGCCCGCATGATCGCTCAGCAGTACGCCGGGCAGGGCATACGTGCCAACACGGTTGTGCCCGGTCTGATCGATACGCCACGCGTGCGCAATACCGTGGCGAAAATGTTCTCGGCTGACGATTTCGAGCAAGCCAAAGCCGCGCGGGACCGTCAGGTGCCGATGGGACGAATGGGCACGCCCTGGGAAGTCGCGAACGCCGTGGCGTTCCTGGCTTCCGACGAAGCGGCCTACATCACGGGGACAGAACTGGTGGTGGATGGCGGGTTGATCGGAAAGTATGTGTGATGTCGCGGGCGGTTCCAGGAGTGGCTTTTCGCGGCGAGTCATCTCGCCGTCCGAGTTAAACTCGGCAACCTCAGAATCCTAGAACGACTGCACGGAGACACGCTCATGCGCAAACTTTTACGGGCCACCTTGTTGGCGGTTTTACCGCTGGCAGTTATGGCGAATACCGCTCACGCGGACCATGATTGGCCGTCCAAGCCTCTGACGTTGATCGTGCCGTTCGGTCCGGGCTCAAGCCCGGACACCATGGCGCGGGTGATTGCCGAGCAGGCCGGCGAGACCCTGGGCCAGCCGATTGTGGTGCAGAACAAGCCGGGCGCCAGCGGTAACCTGGGCACGGCTGCTATCGCAAAGGCGAAGCCCGACGGCTATACCTTCGGTGTTTCCATCACGGGGCCGCTGGTCAACAATACCGTGCTGTACAGCGACCTGCCTTATGACCCGAAAAAGGACATCGATCCGCTGACGCTGGGCGTGCATCAACACAATATCCTGGTGGTGCCTGCCAGCTCGTCCATCAAATCATTCGACGACTTGCTCAAGGCCATGAAGTCCCAGGCCAAGCCCTATAACTTTCCCTCGACCGGGGCCGGCACGGTATCCCACTTATCAGTCGAGCTGCTGCTCGAGCGTACGGGTGGCAAGGCCGTGCATGTGCCCTACGCGTCCTCGCCGGCGGCAGTGACCTCGTTGCTATCAGGCGATACCGACTTTGCGGCGCTGCCGCCAATCGCCGTGATGTCCATGATCAAGGACGGGCGTCTGCGGGCATTGGCGGCCGTGTCCAAACAGCGTCTGAGTTTCTTGCCTGATACGCCTACGATTGAGGAGCTCGGCGTCCCCGGCATCGAAGGGTCAGGCTGGATAGGGTTCGTGGCGCCTGCGGGCGTTCCCGCCGATATCGAGAAAAAGCTCGCGGATGCCTTGATGGGCGCCATCAAGACGCCCTCGGTGCAACAGCGCCTGGCCACCCAGTATATGGAGCCCGCAGCGGATGGCCCGGCAGCGTTCCGTCAATACATGGATGACGAGTTCAAGCGCTGGGAACCCTTGATCAAGCGCCTGAACCTGACTGTCAACTGATTGCGCGCATAAACGTTTCCATCTTCGTGGCGGTTTCGGCGATTTCACTGTCGGGATCCGAGCCCGCCACGGTGCCCGCGCCTGCGTAAAGACGCAGGTTGCGATCACCGGTTTGCAGGGCGCAACGCAAGGTCAGCGCCCATTCACCGTCGCCGTTGGCGCGTTGCCAGCCCACCAACCCCGCAAAATAACCTCGTTCGAAAGGCTCCAGATCGCGGATATGGCCAAACGCCACATCGGTAGGATGTCCGCAAATTGCCGGTGTTGGATGCAGCGCGCATGACAGATCCAGCGCTGTGACCTCAGGGTTGCGCAACGTGCCGGTGATGTAGGTGGATAGGTGCCACAAAGCGTCGGTGCCGATGACAGAAGGGCCATCGGGCACGTCGAGCTCATCGCAATACGTGCGCAGGATGCGGACAATGTCGTTCACGACATAGCTGTGCTCGCGCAGATCTTTTTCCGAGATTGCGAGGCCTTCTTTGCGCGCGCGATCTGTGTCGGGGTCGGGGTGGCGGCCAATGGAGCCCGCCAACGGATTCACGTGAATGCGATTGCCTTCGCGCCGGACCAGCAATTCAGGGCTGGCGCCGACCATGGTGCCGCTGGGCGCACGTGTCGTGGCGTCCGTCGGCGCGACGTCTTGCTGCGAGTCTCGGTCGCTCAATCCCCATGCGGGAATGGCAAAGGTATAGCCATGCGCGTTGCGCGCCAGCAGATCGGGTAATAGACGCTCGTAGTCGACAGGCCGGTCCAGCGTGACATCCATGGCGCGCGACAACACGATTTTCTTGACATCGCCTTGGGCAAACAGTTTGAGGGCTTTGCGGACCATGTCGCCATAGGCCTCGGGCGCGGGCACGGGCTGGCGATCAATGACCTTGGGACGGGCAGAGGCTGTCGCCGCCGTGCCGGTCTGTTGAGCCGCTGCGTGCGCCTGATGAGGGGCCTGGCGTTCGGGAACTGCGGCTTGTTGATTCTGTGCGGGAATCGTCAGGCTGGCTGGATTGGCTGCATTAAACGGCACCAGGCCAAACATGATCGGATCATTGATGTGTTGCTGCTCGGCCTGCGCAAATAAAGCCTTGATGGCCGCAGACGTGGCGGGCTGATAGGCGGTCAGCGTATCCGAGCCCTGACGCGCCCTGAATTGGGTCGTCGGGGACGCGAAAAATATATCGCCGATACTGAAGCTATCCAGCAGCCATTTTGCGGCTGATTCCTTATGCATTACTGTGTCTCACTTCCAAAAAATGCCTTCGTGCCGCAATCGCGGCTGGCGCCCCAAGATAGGGCACCTTGATGCGGCCCGGCGGCAAAAAACCCAGGCCGTGACGGTATCAGAAAAATGACGGACACGGCGGAATCCCGCGTCGCGCTGTCAGCTTGCCGTCGACCTCGCGACCAGTATGCCGCTCAATCATTCCTGACGGTCTTATATAAGACCTGGCATAATACGGCACCGGCATCCCCTCTCCTGTGTGATTTCCTCAGAAGACAACTACGCGTATCCGGCGCCGTGCTTCCTTTTGACTTTATGTCTGCCCCGTCTTCCTCTAGCCGCTCTGCGCTATTTCATCAACCCTCCGGTTTTCTGGCATTCCTGCTCGCTCGCGTATTGGCCATGGTTGCCACGCAAGTGCAGGCCGTGGTGGTAGCCTGGCAGGTTTACGATTTGACGCGCGAACCCATGGCGTTGGCCTATGTGGGGTTGGCCCAGTTCCTGCCCATGCTGTTCTTGCTCCTGCCAGCAGGGGATCTGATTGATCGATTGCCGCGCAAACGTATTCTGGGAGTGAGCTGGGGCGTAGGCGCGGTGTGCAGCGCCTTGCTGTGGTGGCTGTCGGATCATGGACACGAGGGCGTCTCGGATATTTATGCAGTGCTGGTGTTGTTCGGCGCCTCGCGCGCCTTCTCCGGGCCGGCCATGCAGAGCTTGTTGCCTCAATTAGTCACACGCGAACAATTGCCCCAGGCGATTGCCACAAACACCATGGTGATGCGTAGCGCCGCGATCGGTGCTCCCATGCTGGGTGGCTTGTTATACGGCGCAGGTGGTAGCCACGCGACGTATCCCATCTGTATGGTGGCGTTTGCTGCAGGAGCGTTGTTACTGCAAAAAGTGCGTGTTTTGTACTCGACGGCCCACCAGAGCGGGGCCGCTATGCCGCAGCCGGGCAGCACCAATATCTGGCAGCGTTTTGGCATTGGCATCCGCTTTATTTTTCGCCGACCCATGATTCTGGGGACGATTTCGCTGGATCTATTTGCCGTGCTGCTGGGCGGCGTCGTGGCGTTGCTGCCTATTTATGCTCACGAGGTTCTGCAAGTGGGGCCGCAGGGGCTGGGTCTGTTGCGCAGTTCTGCCGCCGTCGGCGAGGTGGCCGCGGGTATTTGCCTCAGTATGTTCCCTTTTAACGCCAAGGTAGGCCAACGCATGTTGCTGGCGGTGGCAGTGTTCGGCATTGCCAATCTGGTGTTCGCGTTATCGCACTGGATGTGGCTATCGTGCCTGGCGCTAGCCATCGCGGGAGCGGCTGATATGGTGAGCGTGTATGTACGAGGCGCCCTGCTTCAATTCGCGACACCCGACGAGATGCGTGGCCGGGTCAATGCCGTGAACATGCTGTTTATCGGTTCGTCCAATGAGCTCGGCGAGTTTCGCGCCGGCGCCAGTGCGGCCTGGATCGGCGCAGCGCCGGCGGCGATAGCGGGCGGTCTTTGTACCTTGGGCGTCGTGGGCCTGTGGAGTTATCTGTTTCCGCCATTGCGTACTGTCAATCGATTTGAGGATGCGCAGAACCGGGATTGATCCCGGCCCTGGTGCACGTACTATGTCAGGCAGCGAACGGCGCGAGGTGCCGGTGAATACCCGGGTGATCCGATCGTAGTCGGCGAAGGCATCTTCGCTGCCTCGCAGGAACGGTTGCGCGACCCAGGGTGTTAGCGATCCTTGAGTCGCGTCATACGTGTTTACAAGATTGGAAACAGCGTTATCGCACTGATTTAAATGCGGCGCGCAGTTCCTCGGCAAACAGCTGTGGCTGTTCCCATGCTGCGAAATGGCCACCCTTGGTTGCCGTATGGTAGTAGTACAGAGAAGGATACGCCTGCTTGCTCCAGCTCTCCGGTGCTTGATAGATCTCGTGCGGGAAGACGGTAATGGCTACCGGCACTTTGATGTCGCGTGTCTTTTGGGTTTCGGCGCTGAAATTATTGTTATTGTTTTCCCAATAGAAACGCGACGACGATGCCCCTGTATTGGTGAGCCAGTACAGCGTAATGTCGTCCAGGATGGCATCACGGGATATCACTTGCTCCGGCCTTCCATTGCTGTCGCTCCATTCGGCGATTTTTTCATAGGCGAATGAGGCCAGGCCCAGGGGCGAGTCCGTCAATGAATAGCCAATAGTTTGTGGGCGCGTGACCATCATGGCGCCATAGGCGGCATTGCGGCCAAAGAAAGTACTCAAGGTTTGATAGGCCTTGCGCTCCGGATCTGTGAGGTCCGCCGGTGCGGGGTCGCCCGCAAGGAGCGACTTCATCAGCGGACCAGGCACCGTCGCGGGCATATTCAAGTGAATAGCCTTGAGTCCTGGCGGCGCCTGCCGTGCGAGTGCGTCGGAAATGACGGAGCCATGGTCGCCGCCTTGCGATACATATTCCTTATACCCAAGCCGTTTCATCAGGACGTCCCACGCGTGCGCAGTGCGACCGGGGCCCCAACCCAAATCCTTGGGTTTTTCCGAAAAACCATAGCCAGGAATCGACGGAATGACCACGTCGAATGCATCCTCTGCGCGGCCGCCATAGGCGGTGGGATCGGTCAGCGGTCCGATGGTCTTGACGAACTCAAAGATCGAGCCCGGCCAGCCATGCGTCAGAATGATTGGCAAGGCGTTCGGATTGCGCGATTTGACATGAATGAAATGGATGTCGATACCATCGATCTTGGTCACGAATTGAGGCAGCGCGTTCAACTGAGCTTCGGCCTTGCGCCAGTCGTACTGGGTACCCCAGTATTTCAGAAGTTCCTGCATACGCGCGGTCTGGATACCCTGAGAGTCATCATTGACGGTTTCCTTGTCCGGCCAACGCGTGGCGGCGATACGCCGGCGCAGGTCGTCTATCTGGGCGTGGGGTATGTGTACGTGGAATGGGCGAATGCTTTCGTCGGCGTTGTTGGCATCGGCAGATGCCGTGGGAGTGGCCAGCGCCGTAGTTCCTGCGGCGCTGGCGGGCTGTATGTATCCAACCAGAGCGATCGTTGCCAGGGAGGCAGTAGCAAACACACGTCGGATCGACTGGGAATTCTGAATCAGAGCATGAGGCATGATGGTTATCCAGGTTGGCTCCAATTGATGCAGAGATCAGGAGCAAGGTTGAACGAGCCATCACAGTCTAGAAATGGAGTGTCGCGGCTATATGTCGGCGCGAATGCGTTTTGCGGTCGTTCTGTATCCGTTGTGTGGTGGTAGATACAGAGAGGTACATGGAATTAGATGTATGCTGCCAATCCATAGCTAGCCAAGATTGGCTGACCCAGGTGGACTGACCTGTTCCCGTTATTGCGCACTGTCAATCAATTTGAGGATGCGCAAAACCGGGATTGATCCGACCTTCGTTTTCAGTGGCTGCGCTGCCGCAAATATTGTGGCCCCAGCTCTGACGGACTCAGCACACCCAGCAAGGCCATGTTGCGCGCCATTTCCGTAGCGAGAATGCCGATGGCGTGCGTGACGCCTGCCTGCCCGGCCACGGCGCCGGCGTAATTGAACGGCCGGCCGACAAACACAAATTTTGCGCCCAGGGCCAGCGCCATGAGGACATCGCTGCCTCGACGGAAACCGCCATCTATCATGACGGGATAATCCGGGCCTAATGCGCGCACTATATCAGGGAGCGCACGCAAGGGCGCGATGGCGCCATCGAGCTGTCTGCCGCCATGGTTCGACACAATGATGCCGTCGGCGCCGTACTGCCGCGCCATTTGCGCGTCTTCCGGGGAAAGAATGCCTTTGATGACGAGGCGGCCTTTCCAACGCTCGCGTATCTGTTGCACGTGCGTCCAATTCAGATGATCGCGGGCGCCAAAGTCACGCATGACGTTCGACGCGATGATTGGGGCGCCGCGTGTGGCGTGAGAGTTTTCGAAATGCGGCACGCCATGGCGCAAAATGGTCTTGAACGCGGTGCCGAACAGCCACCGCGGATGGGTGATGCCATCCCAGGCCAGACGCAGGCTGGGGCGCAGCGGTGTAGAAAAGCGTGCGCGGATGTTGTTTTCGCGATTGCCCGAAACAGGGACGTCGGCGGTCACGACGAGCGTTTTGAAGCCCGCGGCCGCGACACGGTCCACCAAGGCGTCGATGCGTTCGGGCTCGCCGGGAACATAGGCCTGGAACCAGGCTTTCGGATTGGCGGCGGCGATGTCTTCGAGGCGGATGAGCGAGGACCCGCTCATGATGGCGGGGATCTGCGCTGCCGCGGCAGCCTGCGTCTGGATCAGGTCGCCGCGGTAGGCCGACAGCGCGCTCACGCCCATGGGTGCGATGCCGACGGGAGCGGCCCAGCGTTCGCCGAATAGCGTCGTGGCCAGCGAGCGGCGCGAGGTGCTGATGAATACCCGGGGGATCCAATCGTAGTCTGCAAAGGCATCCTCGCTGCCGCGTAGCGCACGATCGGTCTCGCAGCCGCCGCTGACGTAGGCAAAGATGGGCGAGGGCAGATGGCGGCGAGCGGCGTCTTCGAAATCCGCCAGGGACAGCACACGTTGCAAGCGTTTAGGCACCTGCCATCCCCCTGTCTTGGATTTGGTGGGCGAGGTGTGGCTGGCGATGGGGTAGTCCTGTAGGCGGAGTTCGTCTTGCATGAAAATTCCGGAATGAGCGCGTAAGGTCGTATGCTAGAGCGAAATAATCAAGTAATGGGCGATAATTCGTCGTTCCATAAGTAAGAAATTCTTGACAATGCTGCAGCTGTCTCAGAAGAGACTGCCGCCGCGGATTCTGAATGGCCTGGGGCTCGGATAATCTATGAAATTGCAGTACTTGGCTACGCTTTCCGCCGTCGTTGCGCACGGTAATCTCACCGCCGCAGCCGAACAGGTCAACCTGACGCGCAGTGCCGTCAGCCTGCAGATGAAACAGTTGGAGGCTTATTTCGGGCAGTTGCTGTTCGACAGGTCTGGGCGTCATGTGCAGCCTACCGCTTTTGCGCGCGAGGTGGTGCGCACGGTGGACCGGGCCATGGCCGAGATCGAGGCGTTGCGCAGTCATGCGGCCCGCGCGCCGGGTGGCTTGGTCCGGCTGGGCATCACAGATTCTGCCCAGACCACACTTTTGCCATTGGCGTTCGCCGATCTGTTGCGCAACGCGCCGCAGGTGGAGCTGCAAATCGAACGTGGTTCGACCCCGATTTTGCTGGACGAATTAAAAGCCGGCAGGATCGATGTGGCAGTGCTGATCCGGCCGCCTACCGGCGGATCGAGCCGGCTGTTGTGGACGGAATTGCTGAATGACGAACTGGTGCTCGTGGTGCCCAAGGGGTTGAAAGCCGCACCGCCCGCTCAAATTTTGCGTGAGCACCCCTGGATCCGATTTGACCGCCGTATGGTCGCAGGCCGCATGGCCGGGCAATTCGTGGAAAAGCTAGTGCCTCAGCGGCAGGCGTTGATCGATCTGCCGTCGATAGACGCGATAGTTGCCATGGTTGGCGCGGGTGTCGGCGTGTCGGTGCTGCCGCGATTACGCGTTGAGCATCTGCATGCGCATGCTGTGCGCGAAGTGAGCCTGGGGCCAAATGCGCCAGTGCGCAAGCTCGCCATGGTTCGTCGCAAAGCCGAGTCGGATCATCGGCTGCTGGATATTGTTGAGGCGTCTTTTGTGGCGGCGGCGCGGCGGCTAAAGGCGTAAACGAGTGGGTGTTGAGGGTGGGTTAATTCAACATAGGCGTCAAGCATATGGCAAACGTGAATCTTTCTTTGCGGCACTTGAAGGCGTTTTCCGCCCTCGCAGCGATGCGTAATTTCACTCGGGCAGCGGAATACTGCAGCCTGACACAGTCTGCCTTCAGCGCACTGATATCCAACTTGGAGGAGGATCTGGGAGTCAAGCTCTTTGCCCGCAATACGCGCAATGTCGAGCTGACAGCAGAGGGCGAGGCGTTCCAGAATATCGTGAGCCATTTCCTGCCAGAGATGGAACGCGCACTGGAGGAAATAAAAGACCGTGCGCACCGTCGCAAGGGGCGCGTCGCCATCGCTGCGTTGCCCACGATTTTTTCATCGCTGCTGCCGAATGTGATTGCTGTGTTCTTGCGGGACAACCCAGGCATTGAATTGGTCATCGAGGATGTGGCCAACACCGTCTGTGTGGATCTGGTACGTACTCGTCGAGTGGATTTTGCATTGTGTGCGTCTGCGGCTACCGGCGCCGATCTGGTCATCGAAACGCTAGCCTCGGATACGTTCCATTTCGTGTGCCAGCGCGATCACCCGTTGGCAGATCGAGAGCGGCTTGCGGCGGTGGATATCCAGCCTCATCCAATCATCGTCTTCGAGAAGGCCAGCAGCATTCGCCAGCATCTCGATGCCGCGATTTATCCAGAGCAATGGGCACGCGCATTTCAAGTGAACAATCTTTCCACGGCTGCTGGGCTTGTGAATGCAGGGGTGGGTGCTACGGTGGTGCCGACTCTGGCTTTAAGGCAGTTCAAGCAGGACATCCTGCGAATGATTCCGGTGACTCTGCCGATCAATCGCCGAAATCTGTGCTTGCTGCGACGCAAGGATGCGGCTGAATCGGTAGCGGCCAAGGAATTCATCAAGGTGTTACGCGACAACCTCGATCGGGACATTTCGCGAGCGGAGTTGGCGACTGTCTGATCTCGTCGTCGAGTACGCCGGCAGCGACGTGATTTATCGAATATTTCGCTGAATCAAGAAAAATTATCCATCTATCCGATGAGGATACGCGGATAGCATCGTCTCCATAAATTCAAAACACGAGGAGACGAAGACCATGAAGATTTCTGTGTCGAAATTTATCCGGGGCGTCGTGTGTGGTGCGCTGTTGGCGATGGCAGGCAACGCCGCCGTGGCGCAAGACTATCCCTCCAAGGCGGTGCGCGTGACCGTCGGCATGGCGCCGGGTGGTTCCAATGACACGGTGGCGCGCCTGATCGCTGCGGAACTGGCGAATCGAATGGGGCAGCCGTTTGTCGTCGAGAACAAACCGGGTGCGAACAGCACCATCGCTACCAGCGAGCTCAAGCGTGCAAGTCCTGATGGCTACAACCTGATGCTGGTGATTTCCTCGCACGTGACAAATTCGCTCTTGTATCCCGAGCTGAATTATTCCTTGGATGACTTCAAACCCGTCACTGTGATCGCAGACACGCCTTTTGTTCTAGTGGCTAATCCTAAATTCGAGCCCGGCAACATGGAGGAACTGATCAAACTGGCGAAATCGCGCAAAGACCCAATCGATTTTGGAACACCGGGGCTGGGCTCGACTCAACATATCGCGCTGGAGCTGATGGATCAGATGGCCGGCATTCGTATGAACAACGTGCCGTATAAAGGCGGAGCGCCGGCGCAGGCCGACCTGCTTGCCGGCGTGATCCCGCTGATCTTTGCCACGCCGACACAGAGTTTGCCGTTCATTAAAAATGGCCAACTCAAAGCTCTTGGCGTGACCTCGGCGAATCGGATCAGCCAATTGCCTGATGTGCCTACCTTGGCTGAATCTGGGCTGCCGGGGTATGAGGCAAATGTGTGGTTCGGCATCATCGCGCCGGGCGGAACGCCTGATGACGTGATCCGAAAGCTGAACAAGGAAATTGTGAATATTGTTCGCAGCGAACCGGTCTCTAACCGTCTACGGGAGATGGGGCTGAACCCCATCGGCAGTACGCCTGAAGCGTTCCAGGCGTTGATAGACCAAGAAAAAACAAAGTGGACCACCGTCATCCAGCAGAGCGACATCAAACTCCATTAATCGCGGCCCATTTTAAATAAAGAGAAGGAGCAGGACTCTCATGCCCATTATTGAGTCGATTTCCGTATGTATTGCCCGAGTGCCGCTGGACAATCCAGTGACCTTTTCCACTCGGCGAGTCACGGCACGTGAATACTGCTTGGTGCGTATCCGGTCATCTGATGGTGTAGAGGGCGTGGGATATTGCTATGCGGTCAATAGCGCCGGTCGTTTGCTGGCCGTGGCCGTGACTGATTTGCTCGCGCCGAGGTTGGTTGGGCAGGATTCCCATCGCGTTGAGGGACTGTGGTCCGAGATGTACCAGGATGCACTCTTGCTGGGACGCGCCGGTGGCGTGATGCGGGCATTGTCCGCCATTGACATTGCGTTGTGGGATCTGAATGCGAGATCTGCTGGGCTGCCTCTATATCGCTATCTGGGGGCCGTCAAACTCGATCAAGTGCCGGCGTATGCCAGTGGGGGATACTATCTGCCCGGAAAAACGACCGAAGATCTGGCCAGAGAGATGCACAACCACGTCAAAGAGGGCTTCAAAGCAGTCAAGATGAAAGTCGGCCTGCAGACTGTGGCGGACGAGTGCAAGCGCCTGGCGGCGGTACGAGAGGCCATCGGTGATGATGTTCGTCTTATGCTCGATGCGAACAACGCCTGGCGGGATTTGCCGACGGCGCTGGAATATATGCGTGGCTTCGAAGCGTTCAATCCTTTTTGGATAGAGGAGCCGTTCTCTCCCGACGATATTGACAACCACGTTCGCTTGGCCCGGGCAACGTCCGTTACCGTCGCCACCGGCGAGATCGAGGCGGGGCGTTGGCGATTCAAGGAGCTGCTTGCCAGCAATGCGACCACGATGCTGCAGACCGACGCCACCGTATGCGGTGGCATTACCGAATGGCGCCGCATTGCTGCGACAGCCGCCAGCTATGGGATCACAGTGGAGCCGCACGCGTGGCACGACGTGCATGTGCACTTGGTTGCTTCGACGCCCAACACGACCTACGTCGAATGGATGCCCGACGATCACATCGTGAATTTCCGGCGATTGATTGATCGGCAGCTCGTGGCGCAGGATGGGCAACTGCTGCTGCCGCAGGGCGTTGGGCTGGGTTTCGATTTCGATGCTGCAGCGATCGAGGAGTATGGGGTTGAGTATCCTGGTCAGCAGGGGAAATGGAGCGTGGTGGCGTAGTTTGTACCAGGCCTGGGTGATGCGCGGGCCGCCGCCAGCGGAGTGCTGATAGGCGGCGGTCCCTTGTTCGCGGGCTCTCAGCGTTTATCCGACCTCTGCCATTGCAGATAAGCTGTGCGTGTCACAGTAGATACGGAATCCAGAACTTTCTGGTGATTCACCTGGTGCCGCAGCATCAGCCGTGCATCAGCCACGTTGCGCGATTTGCAGTACCAGTGGCAGCTGTGCTGAAACAGATACAGCTCTGCCGAGAGGTGATACGCGCGGGTTTTGGGATCCCAGCCATCGTTGTTGTCCACGACATGGCGCAAACCTGCTGCGTGGATATGCAGCAGTTCACGGAAATCCCGCGTCATGCTGGGCAGGAAACGCTCGATGTAGGGGATACAGAGCGACAGCATGCACACGGGCGTGTCCTGGGGGCTTTCCTGTTGCATGGATCTGGCCAGTGACAGTACCTGTGCAGCCACGGACCGCTCGGTGGGAGCAAAGGTCTCCAGCACCTGGAGCTGACGGGCTTCGGTGTCTGCTTTGATGGCACGAATATAGCCTTGCGTGAGCGTCTCCATGTGGCGCTCGAGCTGCAGGTTCGCTAAATGCCGTCCGAGCAGAACAATGTGTGTGCGCTGATAACGCACGCGCAATACCTGCCATACCGCCACTACTGCCAACAACGTTAATGCGATGTCCATCGCTTGTGATCCTTCTATGTCCTACCGATACGCCGGCGCACAAGACAAAGGGCCAAACCGAAGTCCGGCCCTTTTTCAAATTGGGTGAAAGACGAGATCTGCATTAGAACATTAAGTCGTTGTTCCCGAATGGATCCCCGGGGCGAAAAAAAGCGTATGCTTTCGGCGACCAATGCGCCGCCAAGCTCCATGCCATGCCGGAAAAACCCATCAAAACCTCGCAGAGGGTGTTCGAAATACTCGAGGCCTTCGAGACCGAGCAGCGTCCTATGGCGCTGAAGGATTTCACGCGGGGTTTCGGCTATCCGCCGTCCAGCGCCTCGGCGCTGCTGAAAAGCCTCGTGACGCTGGGCTACCTGGACTACGACCGGTTCTCGCGCACCTATATGCCCACGATGCGTATGGCGTCGTTGGGTACATGGGTGCAACGCGCGCTATTCGGCCAGAACGAAGAGGTGCTGCGCCTGATGCAGCGATTATCCGAGGCCTACGGGGAAACTGTCACACTGTCCGCGCAAAGCGACTTGTATGTCCAGTATGTTTACCTGATCCCCTCGCGTCTGCCGATCTGGTACGCCGTACCGATCGGCACGATCAGGCCCATCACGCGTTCGGGCAGCGGCTGGGCCATGCTGGGCGCGCGCACCGATGAAGAGATCGCCGAGCTCGTGCGGCGAGTCAATTTCCATGAGCCGGATCGGGCTCGCAAGACCTCATTGACCGAGCTGATGCAGCACGTCGAAAAGGGCCGGCGCGACGGCTACGTGTTCAACAAACACACGCTCGAACAAGGCGCAGGAGGGATTTGCATGGTATTGCCCGAACGTCGCTTTGGCCGGCTGTTCGCCTTGGCGGTGTCCGGCCCCGTGCAACGATTGGAAGAAAAGGAGGCCGAGGTCGTTACGACCATGCGTGCAGGCATTGCCCAATTGGAGAACGCGAAATCTACGCAGGCAGGCGAGTCGGATTCGACCGCCTGAGGACGGGGCTCAGGGGCCATCAGAACTGGCGCCAGGATTTTCACATATATGTAAATGCAGCGGGAATGCGGCTTTCCAGCCTGTTTTCCGGGGCTCGATGATAGAGTACCTGCAAGCTTTTCAAAGCGTATTGCAGTGTGCTTTTGTCCCCAGTCAGCAGGAGGGTCATCATGCGTATCGAGCGTCTGCATCCGGACTTCGGCGCCGAAATTCACGGTGTGGGTTTGATCGAGGCAACATCCGATGCGGCGGTTTTTGCCCAGGTGTGTGCCGCATTCGAAGAGTATTCCGTACTGGTATGGCGAGACCAGCCCATCACCGATGATGTACAGGCGGCGTTCTCGCGCGGATTCGGGCCGTTGGAGTTGGTCAAGGTCGGTTCGGCGGGGCATGGCACGTTCTATTCGCGGATGAACAATATCGGCCAAGACGGAAAGATCGTGCCGCCCAGCGACAAGGCGCTGATCATCGCGCGAGCCAACCAACTCTGGCATACCGACAGTTCATTCAAACAGATACCGGCCGTGGCGTCCGTACTGTCTGCGCGCGTCATTCCCGAGCAGGGTGGCGAGACTGAATTCACCTCGACTCGCGCTGCCTGGGAGCGGTTGAGTCCTGCCGAGCAGGCCGCGCTGCGCGACGCCGTGGTGATCCATAGCTATGCCACATCGCGCAACAAGATCGATCGCACCATGATGACGCCCGAAGAGCATGCCGCCTTGCCGGCCGTGCGTCGCCGCATGACTTGGCGTAATCCGGTCAACGGCCGCCGTTCGCTGTACCTGGCCTCGCATGCGGGCGCGATCGAGGGGATGGGCGACCAGGACGGCGCCGATATGCTGGCCGACCTAATCGAACGAGCTACTGAGCCCGCTCATACCTACGTGCATAGCTGGCGGCCGGGTGATGTGGTCATGTGGGATAACCGGGCCACCATGCATCGTGGCAGGCCCTGGGGGCCCAATCAACTGCGCTCCATCGTGCGCACGACCATCTCGGCCACCGAACAATCCGGCCTGAATGATGTACTGCCTGAGCGGTGGGAACAACGCGCAGCGGCCTGAAGCCGCGCGCGGCGGAGCCAGAAAGGCCCGCATAAAAAATACAAGAGGAGGAGACTTTATGAAAATCAGGTCCTTGATGGCTGCTTGTCTGTTCGGGTTGGTGGCTGCGACTCCGTTGACGACCATGGCCGACGACGCGGGAGACTATCCCAATCGCGCTGTGCGCATCATCGTGCCATATCCCGCTGGTGGTTCCACGGATATCCTGACCCGCCTGCTCGCACAGGGTCTGACCCAGCGCTGGGGCCAACCGGTGGTGGTAGAAAACCGCGGTGGGGCTTCGGGCATCATTGGCAACGAGGCCGCGGCACGTGCCGAGCCGGATGGCTACACGCTGCTGATGAACGGCAGCGGTCCGCATGTCGTTAACATCAGCCTGTTTGACAAGCTGCCATACCATCCCGTCAAGGACTTTGTGCCCATTGTGCTGGGCATGACGATTCCTTTGTTGATGGTGGCGCCGGCCGATGCTCCCTACAGCGACGTCAAATCCTTTATTGCCTGGGCCAAGAAGAACCCGGATACGGCCAACTACTGTTCGATTGGTCCGGGCTCGCCATCGCACTTAGCAGGGGAGTTGTTCAAGTCCATGTCGGGCCTGACTCATCTCACGCACGTGCCATACAAAGGCAGCGGTCCTGCGATCATCGATACCATCGGCGGCACGTGCGACATGATGTTCGACGCCGCGTTGTCGTCGGGGCCGCAAGTAAAAAATGGCAAGATGAAACTGCTGGCAATCGGTACCGCGCAACGAGATCCCTCTTGGCCGGATACGCCTACGGTGGCCGAAAGCGGTCTGCCAGGGTTCAGCGCATACACATGGAGCGGGCTGATCGCGCCGGCTGGCGTGCCGCCGGCAATTGTCAAAAAAATCCAGGACGACGCCAACGTGGTGTTGCGCAGTCCCGAGGTGAAAGACGCGCTGCAGAAACAAGGCGCACAGGCCGGTGGCGGCACGTCTGAAGAACTAGGGAAATTCGTCGACAGCGAAATCGCCAAGTGGGCCAAGGTGATCAAGGACAGCAACATCACCGTGAACTGAGTGCAGCGCGGCGGTTCGCTTCGTTGCATATAGCGATCCGCTCGGGGCCTCTCGAGATCGAGGCCGTTCGAATAGGCCTGTCATTAAAAAGAGTAGGGAATGAAACTGGCGATCGTTGGATGTGGTGTGGTCGGCTCGTCATGGGCATTGGTATTTGCGCGTGCCGGTCATGAGGTGGCGATCTATGATCGCTCGCCCGAGGCCGCTGAGGCCGCGGTGGCTTTCGTCGCGTCTGAGGACGCGTCATGTGCGGCACGATGCCGGATAGCGGCCGATTTGGCAGACGTGTTGGCGGGGGCCGACTACGTCCAGGAAAGCGCGCCCGAGAGACTGCCGATCAAACAGGCCCTCTATCGGGAAATGGACGCGCTGTTGTCCCCGGACACAATTGTCGGCAGTTCGACATCCGGCTTTCCTGCCTCGAGCTTTACCGGGGACTTGGTCAATGCAGAACGGTGCCTGGTGGCGCATCCGATCAATCCGCCTCACCTGATTCCGTTGGTAGAGCTCGTTCCTGCGCCTGCCACGGCTTCGGCGACAGTGAGCTTCGTCCACGATTTGATGTGCGAACTTGGCCAGAGTCCGATTCAACTGACTCGGGAAATCAACGGTTTTGTTGTCAACCGTTTGCAAAGCGCAGTGCTCGGTGAAGCCTTTCGTCTGGTGGAGGATGGTGTCTGCAGTCCCGCTGAAGTAGATGCCGCAATGGCCGACGGGCTGGGCCTGCGTTGGTGTTTCATGGGGCCATTTGCGACCATAGACCTGAATGCAGCAAATGGCGTCGCACAATATTGCGAGAACCTTGGTCCGATGTATTACGGTCTGGCCAAAGAGCAGGCCGATCCGCGCGAGTGGGGGCCGGCATTGATTGCCGGCATCGAAGCGAGCATGCGTGAGGCCGTGCCCGCGCAAGCTTTACCGGAACGCCGCCGCTGGCGTGATCGTTTCCTGCGACGCATTGTCGAAGCAAAGCGCGCCATTGGTATGGAACTTGGGCGCGGGTGAGTCGCCGTGCTTTACCCGGAACGAGGGCAAGCGCCTGTGTGTCCTGATGGCACCCAGGCGATAAATGCGTAGGCGAATGTGCAGAAGCTATCACTGCCGTGATTCAATAAGACGAGTCGAGACAACGGTAGTGAGGCGAAATGAGTCATGAACGAGTAGAGGCGGGCGTTCCGGCTGGCGCCATAGCTATTCCGGACAAGGTTTTGGACCTTGCCGGGACAGATTCGGTCGAGATGGTATGGCGTAATGAATTAGGCGGCCTGACGTATCGTTGTCACGGAGAGCGGGGAACACGCTACATCAAGTGGCAGCCTTCGGCGGGCTTGAGCCAGGCCGAGTGGGCGGACGTAAACCTCGTCATGGAATCAGAGAAGCTGCGATGGGCTGGCCAGTTCGTTGCCGTTCCTCGTGTTGTTGATTGTGGCAAGGCTGATGGCGCCGCTTGGTTGGTCACGGAGGCAATTGACGCGATACCAGCTGTCGATCCGCGGTGGCGCGATAATGCGGAAGCCGTGGTGCGTGCCATCGCCACAGGGTTACGGCGATTCCATGATGCGTTGCCGGTGCATAGTTGCCCATATCGCGGCACATGGATTGGGGCAAGCAAGCGGGTACCGGAGCCTGAGCGTTTGGTAGTTTGCCATGGTGATCCGTGCGTGCCGAACGTACTGCTGAATAGCAAAGGCGGATTTTCGGCTCACGTTGACCTTTCGCGGCTGGGTGTTGCAGATCGCTGGGCTGACTTGGCTATTGCGACCTACAGCATCAGTTGGGAGGTCAATTTTGGCCGAAGCTACGACGAACTCTTTTTCTCGACCTATGGCATTGAACCGGATATGACGCGGATTCAGTTCTACCGGGAACTCTGGGACAGAGACTGACCTGTGCGGTCAAATTGCGCACCGGCTCGTGCAATTGCCGCCGCGTTTCGCGTGCGATGAAAGCTCTTGTGCCAGGGCAGCGATATATTCAAAAGCATAAAAAAGCCCAAACCGAAGTTTGGGCTTTTTTGAAAATCTGGAGCGGGAGACGAGTCTCGAACTCGCGACCTCAACCTTGGCAAGGTTGCGCTCTACCAACTGAGCTACTCCCGCGTGGCTGCAAACTATGCGTCAGCAGCGAAGAAACGAGATTCTATATGGCTTTTTTCTGGCGTGCAAGTCGTTTGGCGGGAATTGACGCAATGTCGCGCAGAATCCTCATATTTGCTCCGGCGCTTAGGGCAACGCCTTCAACGATTTGGACGCCTCTACCGCATATTTGATCAGCTCGGCCTGGCCCTCGATATTGAGTTTGCGCTTGATATTCAGCCGATGGGTTTCCACTGTGCGTACGGACAGATTCAAGGCCTGGGCAATTTGCTTGTTCGCATGGCCGTCGGCGATGTGGCGCAGTACGTCGCGCTCGCGCTGGGTGAGCAGCAGGGCGGGCGAGCTGGTGGTAGACAGGCTGACCGTCGCTGCCGCACTGAAATACATGCGGCCGCTCATGACGGCGTGGATGGCCGTGATGATTTCCTGGGCAGGCTCGTGTTTGAGCAGATAGCCTCGCGCACCGGCTTTGGCGGCCTGGACGATGTATTCGCCGTTGTCATGCATCGTCAACACCAGGACGGCGATTTGCGGGTATTGCTCGTGTAATTGCGCAATGAGTGACAGGCCGCCCATGCCTGGCATGTTCAGATCCATCAGCACCAGGTGGGGCAAGGTAGCGCCCGTCGGATCCTGCGCCAGGCAGTCCTGCAGAAACGCCAGCGCGGCCAGCGCATGCCCGGCCTCGCCGATGACTTTCAGGCCCGGCACGGTTTCGAGACGCAGCCGCAGGCCATCGCGTACCAGGGGGTGGTCGTCGATGAGCAGCAGGCGGATGGTCTTGGCGGTGTGGGGCATGTCAGGTCGTTATGTCCGCGCTGTCGAGGGAGATCGGTGTAGCCGGAAACGGCAGCCATGCTTGCAGGCGGGTGCCTTGGTCATCGGCGTGGCACGTTAGCGTACCCGCCAATGCCGCCATGCGCTCGCGCATGTTGCGCAAGCCGATTCCGAGTTGTGGATCTTGCTGTACGTTCGCGTAATCGAAACCTACGCCGTTATCCGCGATCGTCAAGCTCAGGCCCCGTTTTGCATAGTCGAGTGTGACGTCCGCGCGACTGGCATGGGCGTGCCGCAGGACATTGGTCAGGGCCTCTTGGGTGATGCGAAACAGGGCGGTGGCATGCGCCTCGGGTAATGGGCGCACGTCACCCGTGGTATGCAGTCGGACCTCCAACGGCGGAGAGCCATCCTCGTGTGCCACGGCAAATTCACGGCCCAGGTGTTCCAGCGCAGCGGGCAGACCGAGATCGTCGAGCACCGTCGGGCGCAGATTGTGGGAAATCCGCCTGACTTCGCCCACGGCCGTGTTCAGGCGCTCGAGCGCGCCGGACAAGGGGCGGTCGATCAGGGCCAGCGTGTGAGGATCGCCCGTTTGCGTTTGCAGGCGGTCCCTCGCCGCCTCGAGTGACAGTTTGATCGACACGAGGATCTGGCTGATGCCGTCATGCAGTTCCCGGGATAGGCGGGCGCGTTCGTCTTCTTGTGAATGCACGACGCGCCGCGCCATGAGCTGCAGCTTGGCGTCGGATTGGCGGTGGTCGCTGATGTTCAGCGCGAGGCCGCAGGCGGTCACGCCCAGGATGGCAGCGGCCACGAT
>Ga0182743_1000579_pt1 | contig 43807 bp, 47 predicted proteins | sample eDN3rd30CKraftOP_FD_128522 | JGI IMG/M metagenome (GOLD analysis project Ga0182743, IMG submission 128522) | Enriched Organic Plus compost microbial communities from Emeryville, California, USA - eDNA 3rd pass 30_C Kraft OP (version 2) (version 2) ... | reverse complement strand
GTTCCGCAACTTGCTCCCGTTTAATCCGCTTTCAGTTTGGCGGCGATTTTTGCGACGTGGCGGCCTTGGGCTTTGGCGATGGCTAGTTCGTTGGCCGATGGTTGGCGGTCGCCGCGGGGGCCGGCGATGGTGGAGGCGCCGTAGGGGGTGCCGCCGGTTACTTCGTCGAGCACCGACAGGCCCGCCTCGCTGTACGGCACGCCGGCGATGACCATGCCGTGGTGATAGAAGAACGGCGCGAGCGTCAGCAGCGTCGTCTCCTGGCCGCCGTGTTGGCTGGCAGTCGACGTGAACGCGCTCCCCACCTTGCCGATCAGCGCGCCGCTGGCCCACAGGCTGCCGGTCGCGTCGAGAAACGCCCGCATCTGGGCGGCAGCCGAGCCGTAGCGGGTCGGCGTGCCGAGGATGATCGCGTCGGCTTCGGCGAGCCGCTTGGGATCGGCCAGCGGAACGTCGGCGAACGCCTTTTGGGCTTCGAGAGCCCCCATCTTCGACAAAATCTCCGGCGACAGCGTCTCGGCCACGCGAAGCAGTTCCACTTCCGTCCCCGAAATCTCCCGCGCCCCTTCGGCGACGGCCTGGGCCAACTGATACACGTGCCCATAGGTGCTGTAGAAGATCACTTGCACTTTGGTAGCCATCGGCGAGAACCTTGCAAAGAAACGACAGAGGAAACAACTCGACTAACCGTTGTTCTAGAACGGGCCGCGCGACTTGGCAACGCGGGCCGGCGGCAAACGCCGCGCGGCGATTCGGCCCGCCGCTACGGCTCCTCCTCGTCGCGATCGCTGGGCGAGTTCCAATGTTCGGGGCCGAACTTGGCGGCATAGATGTCGACGAGCGAGCGGGGGCGAATCTCGTAGGCGTCGCTGCCAAAATTCCACTCGGCGAGCGGCCGTAGCAGATCGCGATCGATGCACCGCACCAACTCGGCCAGCTCCAAATGGACCGACGAGAGAGCAATGACGAACGGAATCCAGCGCCCGGAAAATCCGCTGCCGGTCGCCGACGCCTGAATGATCTCAGGCGGCACCTCGAGCGCCTTCCAAATCTCGAGATCGACGTCGCGTTTCCATTCAAAAATCTGCGTCGCCCCGCCCGTGTCTTGCGGCGGCGTGTAATCGACCATCCGCCGGCCGTCGCGATCGAACACGCTCGGCAGCGTCATCGCTCCGCCGGTCTGGCGCATTTCCGCCAGCTCGCGAGCAATGTCGCGCCAGCTCACCTCCGTGCCGTCGGGGAGCGTGACCTTTTGATCGGGCGGGTACCAGATAATATCCCTGTTCTGTGACTTTCACCCACCGAAAGTTTACAGCATCAGAAATCCAGCTACAGTGCTGTAGAGAAACACAGAATGAGATCAGAGTCATGCCGATTGGTTACAGCTACATTCGATTCAGCAGCACAAAGCAGGAACAAGGGGACAGCATCACGAGGCAGAACAAAGCCTTCCTGAAGGTGTGTGAATCGCTTGACCTGACACCGTTCACCAAGCCTTATGAAGACTTAGGGGTAAGTGCCTGGAGAGGAAAGAACAAAGACGAAGGCAACTTGTCTGCCTTCATACAAGCGTGTCAAGGCCCACAGCGCACGGTGAAGCCTGGAGATTATCTGGTGATCGAAAAACTGGACAGGGCATCACGGGAATCTCCAATTAAAGTGCTGGCTCTGATCCAGTCCATCTTGGAAACGGGTGTGAAGATTGCCACTGCTTCACCCATGCGAGTTTATGACTCCACAAGCTTGGAAGACCCTTTCACGTTGATTGAAATTGTAATTCTCGCAACCAGGGCCAAGGAGGAATCCGACACCAAAAGCGAACGGGTGAAATCTGCATGGGCGGGCAAGTACGAAAACGCTGATAAAGAACTGGTAACTGCCAGACTCCCAGCGTGGTGCTGCATTGATGAAGTTGGGAAAGTGAAGCTGGTTCCTGAAAGGGCGGCCATCATAAAGAACATGTTCAAGTGGGCCACCACTGAAGGCATCGGCCAAAGGGCGATAGCCAAGCGATTGAACGTCATGAAGGTTCCTACCTGGGGTGGTGGGAAGGCATGGAATTACAGCTATGTCCGTTTGATCCTGCTTGATAAGCGTGTGACTGGCGCAGCGTATGGGCTGAATGACTACCTGCCGCAAGTGATCACGCCTGAAGTTTTCGAGAGAGTCACAGCGGACACTGCCAACAGAATCCGGTTCAGGGGCGCCAAGGGTGAGAAGGTTGCAAATCTCTTCAATGGCTTGGCCTATGACACTGACACTGGTTCCACAATGGTCGTCATTAAGAAGCGGCCACAAGCACCTTACCGATATATCCCCAGCGCTTATGTCACTGGCAAGAGCAAGGAATCGCTTTCCTTCCCCTACGAACTGTTTGAAAGGGCCTTCCTCGTGATGGTGGAGGGCTTGACCGTGAAGCAGTTGATCGGCACAAGCGATCTGGCGCAAAAGCTGGAGGGCCAAAAGGAAGACATCGAAAACCAGATAACCAAAGTGGACACTCGATTACACAGCCTCAGAAGGGCCCTTCAGGATGCCGAGGAACTGACAACGGTGTTGGATGCGATAAAAGACCTAGAGGCTAAGCGGAAAGCGCTGCACGGCACGCTTGAGGCTATCAAGTTGGATATAGCCGGTGTTCATCCCGCTGGGCTGGCACATACAAAGCATTTATTGATGCAGCTTCAAGCAACTAGCCCCGAAGAGCTACCAGCACTCCGGAATATGCTCAAGACGCAGATTAGAACGATTGTCCAACGCATTGATTGCACCATCACACGTAATGGCTGGACCAGCCGGTTGGAGGCTGCAATTTGCTTCAAGAGTGGCCGAAAGCAAACTTTGACACTCGAAACCAGGAGAGGGAAGCTAACTACCTTGGAAAGCAATGACGTTGCGGGATTGATGAAGTTCCTATCTCAGTCAAGTCAACAGGCCGTTACGCACAGATCATCGTCGCAGTCGGACAAGACACGGTACTCTATTCGGGAGAGCATTCCACAGGCTGGCGTTTCACAGTCGACCTTCGACAACTGGCGACTGTAATCCTCGTGACTCCATGAGGCGAACAGGTCGTGTCATTGGACAATCACTTATTTGCGAAAGAGGGCCACAGAATCACGACGGGCTTTGGTGATGAGTACGGTCGCAGGCAGAATGTCGATTCAGCGACCGTTCATTGTTTCGTCCCACCACTCGGCTAGTTGCGAAAGTATCTCGGCCTTCGTTTGGACAGGCTGACGTCCGTGTTGTGCGCTATAAGTAAGCTCATCATCGACCAGGAGCTTCAGTTGCCAGTGCAGTTTAGGATCAACTCGTCTGGCCTGATTCCGCAGCATTCGATAGGCGGCCACCGGCTTCATCCTCTTTGACAGTCGTTGGGCGGCCCAGATCAGGAACTCAGACTTCTTCTTCGTTGGTTTGTGGCTCAAAATGTTCTCAGTCTTTGCTTTGATCCGATGCTCCCTCCTCATCGTCGAAGATGTCTTCGTTGAACTCGTCATATTCATCCGCTTCTCTCTCATACCTCACCCTCACACGCCTCGGCCACTGAAAGACCGACACCTGCGGCTTGCCTTCGAGAAACCGCTCTACGACCTCGAAAGCGACGGCCATCGTCGGCTCCTTCGCCCCCTTCGGTTTGGCCTCGATGTCATCTCGCACCTGAACCTCGCCGGACTGCGCTGCGCATGGACGGTGGAAGCTGTATCCATCCCCGGCAAGAAGCTCCGACCAGTTGTCATCATCGAAACGTTGGAAGCCCGAAATGCCAAGCCGCCCTTCCTCAGCGAGGTAATGTAGCGCCTGTCCCTTTAGCCGATAGATGCGTTCCTTCTCATGACGCATTGCTCCGGCCAAACCGTGCATTCCAGCGTCATAATATTTTCGTGCCAAGTCACGGCAGCGTTTCGCACGGCGATTCAGCGTGAAGAGAGCAGCGAGCACATCCAAGTTCCGCACGGAATCCTGCGTTCGTTGCAACGTCCGTTCATCTCTTGCGGCAATTGCAGCGAGGAGTTTCGGCGCTGACCGTGCGCTGACAACAACTCCGTCCTTAATTGGGCTGTAGCAGCGACTTCGGTACTCGTCGAAGCCAACGATGGCTTCGGCAAACTTGATGCCCAGCTTCCGGCACAAAGGTTGGAGACGTTTTCCCTTCACATGGACGTATCTCTTGCCGAGCTTTTGGCGTGTAAGGTCCACGTTGCCGAACTCGTTGACGCACTTGAGTTTCGTCATTTCAGTTATCGAGGCGCAACGGTAGCGCACTTGTCGAATTAGGGTAAACCGATGAGAGAAAAGCCCCCTGCCATTGCTGGCAGGGGGCCCAGTCCTTGCTTTGGATGACTTGGCGGACAATCTGCCGCCGCTTTTTGTGGGGCTTCCCCACTGCGAACTCACATCAACTGGTGCTGCATTCGCATGGCCCTCTCGTTCACCAACGTGTCAAAAGGCGTCCTCAGAGCCGAGATAAACTGACCTACTCCTCTCGATTGAGAAGAACAATCCTCTTCCTTCAACGGCGTCCCGGCTCTGAGGATATGCGATCCATTCCCTCGCCGGAAAACCGGCGAGGGCATTACCCGTTGTGCATCTTCCGACGATCACATCGTCGGGCTGCACAGGTGAAAGATTAGCCAGCGATGCGGACATGCCTCTGACGACCGCAATGACAAATCGCTGACGCTACCGCCTCACGGTCAGCGTGTAATGCCCACGAACCGAACGTCCGTCGATCACCAGGGCAGACATTCCTGCCGCATCCAAAGCGTGTTGAAGTCTGCTTGCGAGTTTGTGGATCGTGTTGGGTTCAGGAACGAAGTCATTCCAGACCATTCGGACGAGTGCATCGTGCGTCACGTACGACCTAAAGTTTCTGGCGAGAATCCGAAAGAGCCTGAATTGCTTGGAGTTTCCCATGCGGCAGGTCTTTCCATCAAAGTGGATCGAGAAGGCAGATTCGTCGATGTGCAGCCCCGCAATTGAGGTCTTGGCGCTGGACAGGCTGGCGTTCAGCGTGGCCCGCAACTGCTGAAGCACTTCGACCCCTTGCTCTGGCTAAGCGGACCTCAGACGCAAAATGCGATCTGACTTCCTCGACGGACTTCCGTTCTTCTTTCGCCATTCCACAATTTCTCGCCGCAACGGCGACGACAATCGAAAACTGCACACTACATAAAGTGGAGGAGACAAATATGACAACACAACTATTTTCAACCGTCGAAGTCGCTCGACTGATCGGTGTGGCCGAACATCGGCTCAGCTATGCCCACCGCTGCGGAAAGCTCGCTGAGCCTAAGCGGAGGTTGGCGAATAAGCGGGTCTATACCACTGCTGACCTTCGCCGTGTCGCTGACTATTTCGGCGTGACGGCTCCAATCCAGAAGGAGGACCATGCGTGAATTCATCAACTTATCTCAACTCGGCAAGCGATACCGAGTGACGAGCCATGTTATGGGCAAGTGGCTAGTCGAATGTGGGCTGAGGGAACGTAGGGGCAACTTATTCGCTCCAAGCCAGAAGGCCCATGCCGGTGGTTTCGTGCAAGTGCAACCGTCCGGCAATGGCGCTGGCTGCAACTTCCTCTGGCATCAAGCGAGAACGGAAGCGGCGCTTGCCTTGAGCGGGCGCTATCCCATCGCAACCGCCACTTCCGGTCTGAAGGGGCCGTACTTCGCCAGCAGACGAACCGACAACTGCTACGAGATCGTGGCTGCCGATGGCACTGTCGGTGTTTGGGCATTCGGTGAAGAACGGGCTGAACAGCTTGTGAAGCTGTTGAACGGCGATACCTAAACAGAATCGCCCGGCGTGGGAGCCGGGCGATGATCGTGAACTCCAAGATTCATCCATGCCAACGAGGTCAAGGGAATCCGTGTCTGCAAATATAGTAGTACCGTGGGACGAAAAAGTCCGACTCAAGAGATTTGATTCTTGGGATTTGGCGAGGGAAGCCGGGTATCGGAGCCGCACGCAGTGGCGGCGGCTTGGGCGAGGGGTTCGTGGGAGATCGCTGGCGACCATCAACTGGATGGGTCGGGACGTGATGCTCTATCACGAAGAGGAAACTACCCGCAGCACGCCGAAGACAATTGCCATTGACCGGCTCCTTGACCGCTTCGTTGTTCGAGATGAAATCCTCGGCTTTCAGCCACTTGATTCTGACGACTGGCCGCAGAGAAGGATCGAACGAGGACTAAGGAACCTTGTGCGCCAAGGTTGGAATCACGCACGATGCCACAAAGAGGGTGTTCGGCTGAAACTGTCTCGCAATTCGGAAGTTCGGGTGCGGGGGTTTGCAATTCGTGCTCCCGATAAAACCAATTTCTTCGCAATCGACCTCGACTGCCACTCACCAACCCAGGCGGCATGTTCAGTTCACCTTGAGCTTCTTGAGGCCGTGCTGGAAAGGCTTCCGCACCTTGTTGCGTCACTTGGCGGTGGGGCAACTTTTGCGCAATACCGGCAAATCGACACGTCTGGCATTCAGCTTTGGGCGGCGCTGAGATGGAAGCAGCAGATTAACGATCTGCATCAGCAAGTCCGTTCCTTTCTTCTCGATTTCGCTGAAGCCAACCCTACTCTCGACGATAGGCTCGCAATGTCGAATCTTCCGACACTGCGAGAAATCGAAATTCTGCCGACGACCGGCCATGTAATCTCGATGCCGGGTATCTGTGGGAAATCAGTTTTCACCGACCAAGAATTGAAACTGGTGAAGGGTTGGTTCGATGTCGTTGGGCTGGCGTCTCATATCGAGCAGCGTGGGCAACTCGGTGAAGTCCTTCCTCGGTATTCGGCCTTGCTTGAGCAGAGTGCCATTACTTCTGAGTGGTTGATGCTCCGCTCCGCTCCGCAGGTCCGCCCCTTCGGGGCTGGACTCACAATCCCCGAACTCCCCAGTGCAACTGTAGAAGTTCTTTCCTTCGATTCCGACGTGGGCAAACGGTACTGGACCGATTTGAAGAGAACTGCCAGGGACGGGATCACGTCGCCGGATAAACTCTACGAGGACTTTTTGCAGCCAGTGGCTCAATGCCTCTACTTCCGAGATTTTGTTAATAAGCCGGATCGTGCCCGGCTAGTCGAGGAAGAACTGGTTGCCTGGGTGCTGGCAAAGTCGAATGGGAATGTCAGCCGGGTTCGGGTACGAAAGACTTCTCAGATCAGGGGACAAATCCGGCGAGTCGTGAACAATCTGGAGAAGACCACCTGCTCGGCAGTCAGGCAGTATTACCTCTCGATCTTGGCAAACGACTTGCTATTTCCGCACCGTGTGGAGCACCTGTGGCAATACATGCGGCGAGGAGCGGCAGAGGCGGAACTGAACACCATATATGAGATCAATTGTAAGTGTATAGTTTCACCGACGACCTGCTTCAGGGATGACTCCCCATTGCCCCAGGCTCTTCAGGAACGGGTTCGTGTGGCGGCAGGGGAGTTGCGGCGTGGTAAGGTCCGTGACAGGTTCACAACCTGGGCCACCCGCTTTATTAACGCCTGTTTTCATAACGGCACAGGCTCTCGGTCCATCGGGTGGCGTGCGATCAACGAAATGATGGACAAGCCAACGATCAAGAACCGAGTGACCCAAGACAAGTACAAGGCTCTGCTTGTTCGTGCCGGGATTATTAAACGGGGTTGGGAGCGGTACATTCGCCGGAATGCAGCATCCAGCAAGTATGAAATGACGGACTGGGCTTTTCAGGAAATGGCCTCTAGCCGAGTTGCAATTTCGCAGGTTGGCTAAAAAATCGAAAACTGCGGCCCGATCGAAAACGGTTTCTCCTAGTGGACCAACGATTGCGGATAGGCCATCCGAGCGGAGCGAGGATGGCTGTGCCATTTACTAATCGTCGGTCCCAAAAATCGGTTTTTCGGCGCAACCACTCGCATCTAGTAAAAAACAAATCTCCTAGATGAAACTCGGTTCGCACCCTTTGGCCGTTGGTGGAGCCACCCTTGCAGCTATTTGCGCTAGATGCGCTTGAAGGGTGCGCTTGCGGTGTGGTGGCCCCTTTCCAATTGGACGTTCAAAGCAAATCTAGGTTGCAGGGCCGCCCTCAGTTGCTAGATCATTGCAGAACGAAACGCATAAGGTAGACTTGGCCGTATGGCAACATCCGATGATCTTCTTCGCCAACTTAATCTGCGTTTTGCAAGACTGAAGGAGCAGAAAGAAGTTCCGGCTGACTTCTGCGCTGCATTGAGACGAATTGCCAATCGACGAGTAAACGAAGTACGAGCCGGACAACTTCCAAGCGGAGTTATCGCTGGGTGGATCACCCGGTTGCCACAACTTTCTGAATTTTTGCTCCGCTCAGGTCTAACGGCTGCACCGGCCTCCTTGGAAGCCGCAGTTGCCTTCCTAGACAAGTTAGTACAAATGCCCGAGCGCTCTGAGGAAGATGAGTTCCTCCACCAAGTCTGCCTTCTCGGTAGCTCGTACCGTCTTGAGTTCTCCGTTTGGAAGAAGCTGGGCGAAAAAGGCCAGCAGTTGACGGACGGCAAGATCACTTGGAATCAGTTTGCCAGATATGCCGCCGATGTTTTCCAAAAAGCGGCAGAGGAGCGAGGAGCAGAAGAGCGATTCCCAACTACAATGAAAGCGCTCCTCAAATACATCAGGGGAATGAGTCTGCCTGAGGAGAATGAATGGTCATGGGATTTTAAGAAAGCATAAGCCGTTCCCGCTCAATAACTTGCGTTCGCCTGCCCACGGTTTCCTTGCCGTTTCTTCCGAAAATCTCCCAACGGCTGAGACTCACAGGGTTTCACCAGTGAAAGCCAACCACGATGTCGTGGTCTGAACAATCACTTGTCGGAGATAACCCGTGAGCAAGAAGTCAGTTTCCCCCGCTGCCAGCCCAGACTTACCCTTTACGAAACCTGCCCTCTCCCTGGCTGGTCGACATTCGCAGCAGCAAATCGTTGCCTTCGTTGCGGGCAAGCGAAATGCCCCTGTGGCGGTCACTGTCGCATCGCTGATTGACAGCGCTTTCGACGAGATCCAATCTTTGGCGTGGGAGATGCGGGAGGCATTCGATTGCACGCCGGAGAATCTACAGAACTCTGAAGTAGGACAGCGCCGAGAAGAAGCTGCTGACAGCCTTGAGAACCTTCTCGACTGCCCAGAAATATTTCCTTGGCTCGATGGCATCGAGACGAAGTTCACCTACCGTCGAACTAGAAGTCGTCGTGATCGTGCTTATGAAGCGGTCTGCATGTTGAGAACTTCGGCTGAAGCGATCCGAGTTCGCATCGTTGAGTTGCAGTGCTACGCCGACGATTTGTTGAGCACCGCCGAAGAGCTTGATTGTGTAGAGTTTCCAGGTATGTACGGATAACTTGCGGCTTTGCTTTACTGCGCCGGTATCACCGTTAAAATGAAGGTGCTCAGCGGCAACCTGTTATTGAACATCACATGAGGCCGCCTCCAAGGGCAACTAGCCCGCCCACGGACTAACTCTATTCGTGGTCACTCAAGTTTGTTTCAGGCCCCCGGTCTGCGCTTAACGAGCGTTTGATGGGAGTCGGGCACTCATAAGTGCGCCGACAACGACGAAACTCGTTCCAAAGGAGACACAACCGACAAGCACCAACTGAAGCTCATCGAGAGTTTGGGTAATCACCCGCTGCGATAGCCCAATGCCAACCGACCTGAGAAGGAACGGTGGACGCCAGCGGACAGCATGACTGTGATGGGTAACGCACGCCATTGCCCTGGCCGTGTTGTTGCTCCTACCGCAACACGACCAGGGCAGTTTCGTTTCCAATCCCATGAAAAAAGAACTTGTTGTTTCTGAGATCACCGCCCCAAATTACCCGCCCGCTGAACCAGGAAAGTATCAGCCGCTCGGCTGGATGCCGGTCGAGAAATACCTCGCTTTGAAGCGTAACATTGCCTCGGTTGGTCGAGTCGAAGTGCCCATCACAATGTGCGGTGATGATGTGCTCGACGGTTACCACCGCAAGCTCGCCTACGATGAATTGAAGGCCGAGGGTTGGAAGATCGAGCCACCTGCTGCGGCGATCTTGTCCGGCCTCGACGAAGATGCGAAGCGGCACGTTGCTATTCGTGCGAATTGTTGTCGGCGGCAGGTCAGTCCAAAGAAGCTGCGTAAAGTCATCGCCGCTGAACTCAAGCGACTGCCAGACCTTTGTAATGCGTGGCTGGCCGATCTGTGCGGAACGTCTGACAAGACGGTCGCCTCCGTGCGCCGAGAACTCGAAAGGATGTCGGAAATTCCGACTGTGAATGACCGCAAACGCCGTGATGGCAAGTCCTACCCACGAGTCTTGGCGACTAATCCTCGGCAGTTTCAGCGAGCGAAGAAGATGCTATCCCTGTTACCAGAGGATGTTCCCGGCAAGACGATCAGCCTTTCGACGGCTGACCACATCGCTCGTGATGACTTTCGCAGGCAGATAGCAGATAAGAATGTCCGTCCATTGTCGGACGACAACTACCGTCTTATCCATTGCGACTTTCGTGAATTGCCCGTCGAAAATGATTCGGTTCGAGTTGTGCTGACCGATCCGCTTTATGAGGGCGGCGCTCTCGAACACTGGGAGCAGCTTGCCAACTTCAGCGAGCGGGTACTGTCGCCGGGAGGACTGCTGATCGCCTACAGCGGAATCCAATTCCTGCCCCAGGTGATCGAGTATCTCGGTGCAAAGCTCAAGTACGTTTGGACGCTTGCTGTGTTTCATCCCGGTGGCTCGCCCTATGTGGCCCCCCTTCGTGGCCGCAGTAAGTGGCGACCTATCCTGGTTTTCAGCAAGGGAGACGCCGAGTTCTCAGCCGTCTCCGATGTGATTCCCGCAGGCAGTCGAGAGAAGCAATTCCATGACTTCCAGCAACCACTGGGTGAGGCGACATATCTGATTGAGCACTTCTCGCAGGAAGGCGATCTGATCTGCGACCCATTTGCTGGGTCGTTCACCAATGCCGTCGCTGCCTACATGCTAGGACGCCGCTTCATAGGCAGCGACATCGTGGAGGACAATGTAAAGATCGGGAACTACCGAATGGCTTTTGCGGCGCAGAATCAGGCCGCTGCGACTGATGCACTCTCACTTCAGTCTGCATTGGCAAGTGACAGTAGGCTATGCAGTCAGTTGCTCGGCAAAGGGCCGAGCGTTGCTGGGGTTCGCCCCATCGACCTGAATACGTTGAAGCGACCGGCGTGATCGGATGACAACTTTGATTTACAGCATCGGCAACACAGCTAGAATAAGCGTGTTCAGTGGCGAAGCACGCTGAACATCATGAGGGCGGCCTCGAAAGAGTAACGAGATTGCCTCAACGGGCAACGCAGCCCAACCACGAGCGAACTCTGGTTCGTGGTCCGGTCCAAAGAGAAACGACGACCTACGGTCTGCGCTCAAGGTGCGCTTGGGCCGTGGTAGGCGGACAGAGTGCGCCTAAAGAGGAGAAAGACAATGTTGAGTGAAACTGCAATGAAGCGAGCACTGGCCCGTGCTGTCGAGCAGCGCAAGCCGGTCCTCTACGAGCACAAGAAACTTGGAAAGTGCTGGATCACCGAGCGAGCGTTCAGCGTGTATCTCCAGCACATGCCACCGCACGTTGATGTGACTGACGTTGAAGTGGTCAAGCGGGACATCGCCATCAATGCGTATCGAGCGTGGGAAACGCAACTACGCTACCAGGACATCGGGCAGCAAGAGTTAATCCTGTCGGGCTTTCGACTGCATTTTGCGGTCGATGAGCAAGGACGAGTGTTCGTGGACTGCGAGCCGTGGTTCGCCTACGAGTAACCCTTCGAGCGGGAGAAAACACATGCAACGAGAACAAGCTGCGGCAGCGTGGAAGAGCTATTTGGAGCGACGGCTGAAGCAGTCCGAGCTTGAGCCGAACTGGATTCATGCGACCTACGAATTGTTGCGTGATTACTCGGAGGGAAAGGTTCGGGACCGTGACGACAAGCAAATGGTAAAGGCGATCCTTGCCTCACTGGCTACGCCGGATGGAGAAGAAGTCGAGGCGTTTCCAGGTATGCCGGGTTCACCTGTACGGATCGTCCACGACGGATGGAAAGTCGGGACATCAACTTGGGTGTTCATGGGACGAGCTTTGCCCGGCAGCATAGTCGAGGCGCTTGGCAACGGATGGATTTTGGTCGGCAGACCGGTGCCGCCTGAAATTCGCAAACGGATGACGCCGGATGCACCGATTTGCTACATCGCCTACCACCGAGATCGTCAAATGGGCGGATCGACGTTCACCGCAGAGTGTCTCGGTCCTGCAACTTCCAGGGAAGAGATTCTGATGGCCTTACAGATGGAAGGCGAAATGTCTCAAGATAAGTCGTCACGCTTTCGGGACGACGCTATTGGCGACGGATCGTGGCGATTGAGTTGAGTGCCGTAGAGCACAAAAGGAAAGGAGGGTCAAAGCCCAACAAACACATCCCATCAAGAGTGCAGGCGCAGCACCGCAGCGCTGCCTGCTGCCAACCGACCGCAAGGCACGGTGGACGACTGCGGCAGTTCCTCACTGGATGGGCACGGCGAACCACCCCGGTCGCCGTTGCCTTCACTGGCAACACCGGGGATCAATTCGTCGAGTTCAAAATGAAGATTACTGATTTCGTTCCGCAATCCTTAGTTCCGTTCCTTACATACGTTGGCAAATACGACTGGATCAAAGCCCAGCCGCTTCCCGGCAACGGTACTCGTTTAGTCAGACATTTACCGGACGTTCCGCAAGAATTCGACGACGAACTGCTGCTTGTTGAGGCTGTTGACGACCTCACGCTCACGACGTTGTTCGCTGCGTCACGAGCACTGGCGAGCGGCCAGAAGTTGCTGAGGCCGACCTACGAGCAATGTGCGGCTCTCGAACAGGTCGAACTCACTATTACGTTCGACGACTACCAGCAGCCTTATCCCGCTCTCTTTGTGGAAGTGCCGGAAAGTCATCAGCGAGAATTGACGCAACGATTCGGTGTACGCTGTCCCAGCACAGTCTTGTGCCATCATGACAAATCGTCTGGCTACATCTTTTGCATCACTAACGCCCACGATGGCACGTTTCCGATAGTCGATATTTTGCCGCCCAGGCCCAACTACTCGACAATTGAGCAAGCTCTGAATGCGCCAGCCGACGAAGGCGCTGACATCGAACAGAGTAGGGTTCTTCAGCGGGTTGCGATGAACCTGTGCATCCTGTTGACATTGACGGGTGTGCGGCAACTCGGACCTGCGGACCCCCAGCGCATCGCCAATTTGAGAAAGGTCGTCCGTGGGTCGAAAAGGCGGATGTCCGATGTCGAGCGACGGCTGAAGGAAGGGATGCCGACCCTCATTACCTTTGAGCAGAAAATCGACTTCTACACTCGCAAATCGGGAGACGATGCGCAAGCACTGGATGACCCGTCGTACACAGGACGAAAGAACAAGCCGCATTGGCGAAAGGGGTTTTACAAGATGCAACCGTTCGGACCTGGAAGAAGCCAGCGCAAGCTCATTTTCATCGCTCCGGTCCTCGTGAATCGGCACCTATTTTAGGGCCATGTGGAGGACACCAAGACCATCTACAGCGGGAAACGGTCAGGCTGAAGGATGCCGCATTCCTATTTTTCAGAATCGGCATCCGACACGGCGACGACGGTGGGATGGAGGTCGAACGAACATGCCGAAACCAAAACGACTTTTGAGCAAGGAGACAAACATGGCTCGATGGTACGATTGCCCGATTTGCATCGGATACTGCGAAGAGTTCTACGAAGACGGCAAGACGATTTGCGATTCTTGTGGGGCCGAGGTCTGGTTTGAGCCTGCACCTGAGCCGTTGCGAAAGCGACTTCAACGGGCCGGTTTCTGGTGCGAAGAAGTTGTGTGCCTACGTGAAGACGGTGAGATTGCCATCAACCCTGCGTTCAACACCCAGGAGGAGTACGACCGTTGGATTGCGTGGAACGTCATTCGGCTCACCGCAGTGGGCGACCAGCTACATGCTTTTTTCAGACACGACGATGAGGAAGAGGGAAATGACGAGAAAGGGTAGTGGCGATCCTACTTGGCCCACACACCTTGAACGCACAAGCCCGAAACATTTATTGTATCTCCGCAACTATTTTCAACATCCTCTGCGAAAGGGTGGTCCTGAGACTCTTTTGTCTCGCTCGACCACCCTTTCTATTTGTAAAGCCGCTCTGGCTTTACAGCACACACAGCGTGAAACAAATTGTCTTGAGTCGGATCACGCATCGGGCTACATTGCACCCAACCTTCACCAACGACTTTTAACTTTCTTTAACAGTCCAGCGGTCGCCGTAGTGCGACCATCTCGCTGGCCCGTGGCAAACCGAGCCAACCTTGGCTCCGTCGTATTGCCGCACTCTACGCCACACCTTTGCCCGTCTTGGGCACTGGAGATGAGAAGATGATTGCTTCCGCATTTGATAAGAGTTCTGTTCTGCGCAGCGCCGACGAAGTGAGGCGCACGCAAGTGTTCGTTCCAGAAGTTGAAGGGTACGTGCCCGGTTTCGTCCATGAGCCGGTCGAGCAATGGCCCTATGAAGGCGGCATTGAGCCGGTCGTGAACATCGACGGTTTCAACGATCCCACGGACGACGCTTGGCTGACCGTGAATCAGTACAACGCCGTTGTGCTGAACAGCCGCAACATGCTGATTGCCGACATCGACTTTGGTGCCGAGCGACTCAACGAGCACGCCGGTGCGATTGACGAAGACGATCTGCTTGATGCGATGGGCGCTCTCAGAGTGCTCGATACTGCTCTCGAAGGTTTGTTCACGGGAGTGCGCTTCGACAAGGAGTCTTACCGGGTTTATCGCACGCACAGCGGTTGCCGGGTGATCTGCACAAGCCGCACTTTTGAACATCCCGAAGATGCCTACTTCGCCAAGCGCTTCATGGTCTTCTTGAAGGCCGACAGAAAGTACGTGACGTTGTGTGACGCTCAAGAGTGCTATCGGGCACGGCTGACTCCCAAGCCCTGGCGGATGGGAGACGGCGACCATCATGTTTGTAACCTCGTCGATACAATCGGCTCGATTGTTCTGCCGTGCTTTGAATCGCAGCTTGCGATGCACGACGAAATGACACTTGCCAGAAGCCACGAATCGTCTCTGGCGTAGAGACTGTTAGTGACACCCCCGCCCCGAATGGGGCGAGGGTGGTCAAAAACAACGCTTTTATGAGCGTGTGCTCAAGGAATCGACATGTAGTAACGACATTACTTTTGAACCGGCAAATGCCGGAAGGAATTGACGATGCAACTGATTTCAAATTGCCCTGATTGCGGAACCGCTATCGGCCAACCGCACAAAGACGACTGCGACGTTGAGCGATGCTCATCTTGCGGACAGCAAAGGATTGGCTGTGTCTGCACGGATCACAATCCGGCCAAATCGGTGTGGACCGGCGAATGGCCCGTCCAACCAAGCATTGAGGAGGTCGAGCAAACACTCGTGCGTGACATTGCCTCGCAGCTTCTTCGGGATTTCAGCAATAGCCGCTACGGCAGCTAAGAGGTTTGATTCGATACACACTTACTCGTGTGTTGCTCCACGTCAGGACGGTGGAGGATAAATGAAAACGAGGTTAGCGGACGTGCCTACGTTACAGTCCTCGAATTGAAGAATCCGCCTTGAAAAGCCCGTTCCAATTCTGGGCGGGCGGTTCAAGATTGGACCCCGCAGGCGATGCCTACGGGGTCTTTTTGTTGACCGCTTTCGGATTGCTCAAGGCGTCTCGTCGATCTTACGCCTATTGGTCATAGTTTGCCCTGTCTCAATTAGCGCCATTCAACCGAGTAGGGACCACCCCATGACCGCCAATTTGGAAATCTCATTGAAGCAGTTCCTCAAAGAAGTCGTTCACGAGGTTGCCGCCACTCTGGTGGACGAGTTACGGACTTCTGCTACACAACATGTTTCACAGCCAACAGCGCAGGAGTCGAACTTACTGTTGACACCACGAGAAGCAGCCAAACGGCTTGCTATCTCCGAGCGGCATCTTCACGGCCTTACTCGATCAGGCCAACTTCCCTGCGTTCGTATCGGCAGGTCCGTTCGATACAACGTCCAGACGATTCAGAAATGGATTCGTGACACCGAATCTACAGACCGACCGCCAGCCTCCGAGACGAGCGAATCCCAACAATCGTCACCACTAGGATCACGCTTCGCAGCGCCCCGCCGAAAGCTAGAAGTGGTGAAACGTCGAAAGCAGGCGGTTAGACGAACGACGTTGGCTGCACCGCAACCAGAGCCACGTAAAGTTTCGCAGCCGAAGTCAAAGAAGGGGCCTCAGCAGATTCAGACCGAGGAGCGGATCAGTCCCTTTTCACTTCTGCTAAACGAACTAGGCATCGGCAGAAGCGATTTGCCGCCGATCACGAATGGCGACTTGAGACGGGTTGCCGAGGTCGATATTCCGACGATTCACGGCTGGCTTTACCTTGGCAAATCACTTCCAGAAGAAGCGCTGAACAGACTGAAAAGCCACTACCTGCGTCTGGTTAAGGGACGGAAGGATGTGGAGTGACGCCAGCCAGTGCCCTCCTCAACGGACAATCCTCCCCTACCGCCTCGCCCCGCCGATACCGAGCTAATAGTTCCTTTGATCGCTGGGCCAGCATCCGTCGAACCTCCCGACGCTTCCCCTTCACTCTTGGAATTGCCAGCGAGTCGTAGCCCGTGGTCTGATGACGCATCCAGGCGATCACGGCGGCCTCAGCCCGCTGTTCGACCGGAATGCGTTTCGTCCGAGCAACCGTCCCAGAACCGAGGGGCGTTGCGTGAGCCGTCACCGCCTTAGCGAGTCGCTGCGCAAGATCGGCGTGGCTTGGATGAAATGCCAGGAATTCCACGACCACACCGAAGAAGTCTTCGACGTAATCAGCCTGGGCCTTCTCACGTCGCTTGGCATCGGCTTCCTTCTTCTTTGCGAAGCCTGGAGTGGATCGCTCAGCTTCAAGATCGGCACGAATCGTTTCGATGGTCGTGGCGGCGGCCCAAATGCCTTTCGAGAATACCTTCCGGCCCTTCTTCTCGGCAACGACCCAATGATCGCCAGCGGCCTTCACTCTTCTCGTGAGAGCGGCATCACCAGGAGGAAGGAGAACCCAGCCATCGGGTACGGCCAGGACTTTGCCGTCTGCGGTGCGGACGGTGTTGGGGGTGGGGCCGGGGGAGAACGTGGTCATGGTCGCTTCCGTGCGAGCTAGGAATCAAACCCGATCATCCTCTGATAGAGGATACGTGTCGCAGTTGTCAACGTCGCCGCAGGTGATGCGTGAAGACGTAAAAATCATCCCCCACCGTCTGACCAACTTCATCAACCCGTTGGACCCTGGACTCCTTCCAACCGGGATCAAGCACTCTGACTTGGCACGGCAGCGTCGGCACTGGTGGCTTATTCGGTGGCTGAGTAATCACGCCTTGGGGTGGTTGCCAGAAATACACTTCACGTAGTCGTGGTTGCAAATCCCCAACTACCGAGACTTGTTCGGCATCCTGCAACAGGCCCTTTGCAACCGTGATCGGAGTTGGGAAATATGCTCCATCGCAATCAACAGGCACAACGGTGCAATTCGTGTTGCTTGTTCGAGAAACAACGGCCATAACGAGATCGTCGTATAGGCGATACAGTCTTTTGGCAACAACCGATCCAGCCTGATTTGGAGGAGGCGCAATCGCCTCTCGATAGATTTGCCCCTTGTTCCACTCAAAACTGGATTCCGTTCGTCGCCAAAGCGAAGGAGCCTGCCTGCTCATGGCCTGTACTTGCTCCCAAGTGACAAAGCCGATGCGGCGTGAATTCCAGTCCGGTAGCCTGCCGCTATCTGGGGAGAAATCAGGTAGTGTGCCAAAGAATCGAGCCGACTCGCCTTGACTATCAGGCACGAGTGCGACGTACCACGGATTGGCTCGATACTTAGCCAACAGGTCTGCCGCCCTTTTGACGACCTGATTTGCTCCAAGGCGATATTGGTTCGCCACAGCATCTCCCGAAAGTGTATTGGCAGGCTCAGACAACTGCCGCATCAATCGCATCTTGCGGTAAAGTTGCACGAACAGGTTCTCCTTTTTCTCTTTGTTACCGGCAAGGTACTCTTGAAACTCACGCCAGCGTGTTGAAAGCGATTTTGGGCTGCTCGTGTCGGTATGAACCTTTCCCTCGACAAGAACTGCCTGCTTCTTTCCTTCCGCATGATCCAGAAGAATCAACAAGTCCAGGTCGCCAAAGTCGGAGAACGATTGCTCCACGATAACAGTGGCGCTGACGAGTGATGACCAATCGGGGGCAGCCTCCGCATTTGGAAACTGAATAAGGGACAACAGTGATCCCAGAACCGAAAGTGGTTCATCCGAATATGTAATGTCATCGCACAGTGCATTGAACATTCCTCGTTCGGAATATCCAAACAGCTTAACCGGCCTTGCTTCATCTCGTTCAGGCATCGTTTACCTCAAGTGTCCTTGAAGCGACCTCCCACCACTCCCCATCCCCACGCAACTGCACGTTGCTGAACAACGTCGAGAATCGCTCTCGATCAGTCAAGTGAACTGGCACTGCCACGGCAGAGGCAAACGCATCCCGCAGTCGCCGCAGGTCGGCAATCGAGGCGTGGCCCGACGTGTGGCAGTGATCGAGGCAAATTCCTCGGCCCTTCATCCAATCGACAAACGGGCGCTGCCGAGGATCATCAAGATACCCGGACCAAACTGAGCAAACCACCGATGCTCCGGTGAGGCAGTCGGCCTCCTCCAGATCACGCACCATGCTGGGGCGAAACAGCATCACGGACCTCGGCGCAGCACCGGCCAACTGATGGTCGTAGATGCGGAATGGCTTGTAGCTGTCGGATACATCGAATGCCTTATCTCGAATGATCCGCATCTTTTGGCTGGTTGGCAGGAAGACTTTAATCCCGTTCCAATCTGCCTGCGGCAGGCGGTCGTTTCCGGTCGCCCGCAGAATCTCGGCGGTGTACATGTCGATGATAAATTGCCGTTTCGCTCGCTTGCAGGCTTTGAACACCGTAACGATGCGGTCGATGTTCTGTCCCGAACACCACACCAGAGGCATCCCTGCCGTCTGCCTGAACAATTCAACCAATGGAGAAACAAGATCATCCTCGCCGGGGAAGGACTTGTCCTCCCGGCCAACGCACGTTCCCTCCATGAGCAGCACATCAACATCAGGCGGCGGATTGGCGATGAGCCTGTCGGTCACGCTCGCCTTTCGGCCATGCGCCCGAAAGTCTCCAGAGTAGAACAGTCGTTTTCCATCGGCCTCGACCAGCACGGCATAGCTGTCATACGCCGAGTGATCGACCAGAAACGGAGTAACCGTGAACGGCCCCATCTTGATCGGCTTGCGATCTTCCAGATGGGCAGTGTTGTCGAGCTTCACGCCCCCAGGCGAAAACAATCCGGCAGCCGACAAGATCGCTTCTGCCGCCTTGCCGATGAGGAACTTGGTTCCCTTCGGCAGCCGGTAAGCGAGGCCGTAGTGATCCTGGTGCGGGTGCGAGATCACTACCCCCAAGAGCGAATCATCAGGAGCGGCGAAGCCACTGATGGGATGCAGTGGGAAGGTGTCGGGATCGAGGCAGTCGAGCGGCAGGCCCATGTCGAGGACCAGCCGCTTTCCCTGCGACTCAATCTCTACACAAGTGCCGCCGATTTCCTTCGTGCCTCGGTGGATGCAGATGCGCATTGGTGGCGTAGCCTATCCCGCTTCCCGTTGTGGCGTCAGAATCCACGAGTCTTGAACTTCTCGATCCACTTGGCAAGCGTTTCGACGCTGATCCGGTGATTGGGAAACAATTCCACCAGACGCTTGAGCGCTTCGGCGCAGATCGGCTCCCAAGCTGACTGTAACGTCTCAGCGATTACCACTTTGTTGAACTTGAAACTCGGCGCACGAGACGGTTCCGGTGTTCCGTGTCCAAGGGCGACATTGAAGTCCAATGTCGCCAGTTTGCGGCCTGCAAGTGGTCCTGCCATCAGATCAATGCTGATTTCCTCCCCCGGCTTGTACGCTGCTGCGAAACGAGAAAGAAAAAGGAAAAAGTCCACCATTGTTCGGATGGCCCAGGTGTATTCGATCCATTCGCCGGGAGGTATCGGCTTTCTCGCATCGTCGCCGCCTCGATAGCCCGTTCGTTCCGCCGTAAGTTCATTCTCTCGAAAGTTCTTCCAAAAACAGAACAAGCCCGCCTTCGTCAAAGCCCACGTTTCACCGTATAGATCGTTCGCTATTCCCCACGGCATCGGAAATGTGCCCTTCGTGTGGCCTGGGAACTCCTCATAGATTCTTACGGAATGAGTTGCCACGAGTCGCTCTAGCGCTTCGGGCGAGTTCCATAGCTCGCCAGCGTGTTCACGGGGATGAAACGCCATCCACCAAGCGCCTTTGCTCAGATCGCAATGCAGATCGGCCTTTACTTGCTTAATCTCCTCTGCAAATGGGTCTGGCGTCTGCCCATTGCCAATCAACGAACGTCCCCGGAGCATCGCCTCAAAGTGAGCCAGCAACTCGGTGCTACGTTTGCGAGTGGTAAGACCGACAATCGTTCGCAATTCATCGGCGTTCATCAACGGCTTCGACTCTGCATTCTGCGTTCGGACGTAGATCGCACCCTCTCTCAAAAGCAGTTTGCGAGGGTCTGTCGAATCCTGAAACGCCTTCTTACAGATTGAAGGAATGTCGTCGAATTCGTGAACAACGATGACAACAAAAGTCCTGCCGGAATACTTTGGTCGATAGCAAGCCAAACGAACTGGTGGCGAGAAATGGGCATTGACCCATTGGCCGACGACAGTTGTGTCGAATGAATCCGCCTGCTCTGCCGTCACGCCCTGGAGGGCATAGCTTCCATCTGGCATTTCTGCCTTTCCAATGACCAAGACACCGCCGTCTCTCGAATTAGCAAAAGCGGCGATGTCCTTCGCAAGCGATGCCGAGGCATCTTTACCATCCCATGCGAACGGATGCTTTGCGTCGATGAAGTCGTTCTCGCCAGACTGTTCGATCCAATGAGCTAAGTCCTCGGCGGTCGGGCCTTGATTGGGGAGGTCCACTGAATCCTTCCTTTGCCTTTTCAATGATGCCCTCTCGCCCCGCTGGGGCGAGAGGGCCATTCCTCACTCATCCCTAAAAGTAGCCGTCCCGATTCGACCCGTCAAAACCGGCCCGACTTCATGCAGCACCGCTTGAACACCTTCCCGCTTCCGCACGGGCAGAGGTCATTGCGACCGAGCTTCTCTTCGAGCAGCTTGTCACCGTGGACGATGCGAACGCCTCGCTTCACCTTCGTTTCCGAAGGGAACCCTCGGCGGCGTTTACGCATGGGCGTGAAAGGAGTTGTCGTCGTTATGGTCGTGGTTCTGCATGGCGCACCTTCCTTTCGGGAATCGGGGTTGTTCACCAGACACGGAAGGGGCGGGGAAGGTTCGGCGTCAGCCCAGCCGTGGAAAGAACCTCCCCGTCCTCGCCATGTAGTCCCGGTATTCTTGGCCGAACTGCTCGATCAACATCTGTTCTTCCTTCGGCGTGCGAACAGCTAAGAAAGCCAGGACTGCCACGCTGCTGACGCCGATCAGCCAGTTAGCGGTCAACACTGTCACCGAGGCCATCAGCAGCGCCGCCGTCACGTAGAACGGATGGCGCACCCATCGGTAAGGCCCGTGCGTCACGAGCTTGGCCTCGGCCCTCGTCACCACGGTGTCGGTCAGGTTCTTGCCCAGGCTGCTCAAAGTCCAATACATCAGCAGCGAGCAGAGAGTGCCGGTGACGACGCCGGTCCAACGCAACCACGTCGGCAGCGGCATCGAAGCCCACTGGAAGTATGTCGGGAAAAGCAGGTAGCCGAACGTGCTGATCCAGAGGACAAGACCGGCGAGACGCAGGACTGTGGCGAAGACGTAACCTTCCTCCCGATGCGAAATTTTTTCGCCCGATCTCGCCTGGATTCGGTGGTAAGCGGTGACGGCCATCGTGAGGACGATCACGACGACCAGAGCGATTCGGAATGGGGTTTCGTTTGGCATCAGCCCAATTCAGCCCTCAGTTCTTTGTCGAGGATCGCAGCGAGTTCCCGAAGCAGGCCAGCACCATCGCCCCGAAAGGCGCTGCCGTGCTGACAGGCTAGTATCGTTGGGTTCAAAGATGCCAGACGCTCCAAGACCACAGCCGTCTTGGTGGCGTGAGCGAAATAATCCATCGGCTTGCGCATCGCCTCGCTGGTCGTCAGAATTTCGGATTCGGTGACGGGAATAGTTTCCGCACCCGGCTGTGTGAAGAGATCACCGCACAGCAGAGTTCTGGTCGTCTGATCGAACAACACGCCACAGTCCCAACCGTGCGGAACGTGAGGGGTATCGATCCACTGCCACGTCTTCTGGCCCGTCGAGAACGTCTCGCCATCGGCCAATCCTCGACCTGGGCGGTCAGCAAGATCGTTCAGTGAAGTCATCACGCTGACGTGGCTGGCGAAGGGGACGGCGTGCGGCGTAGCAGCCAGGAACTCGTTCATCGCACCAGCTTCGTCGCCCTCGAAGTGGGAGTAGCCGATGTGCCGGATGCGGTCGAGCGGGATGACCTTCGAGATCGCCTCTGAGACGAACGGGAACCATCGTCGCCAGCCGGTGTGGAAGATCATTGGCTCGTCGTCCACGATGAGGTACTGGCTGAGATTGAACCCGCCAGGGATGGCGTCGATCCGCAAGGGTGTATTGATGCGGTAGATGCCTGGCGCAACTTCGTCAATTCGTGTGCCGGTGTGCGGGTTCGTGAGCATCCGTCGTCTCCTGAGAAGATCATCGGTCGCTGGCCTGCCACAACAACTTCTTGAACACAGGCTGCGGCCCGACCCAACTCTTACTGCCGATCAGCTTGTCGCCCTTGTCGTAATATGCCCGAAACGAAAGCAGATCGACGTTCTTCCTAGACGAAAGCGATTCGCCATCGCTGGTCTTGAAGTCCTTTGGCTCCAACATGACGATCTGCGACTCGTGGCCGCTGTTGAGCTTCACGACCGCTGTGAACTCCTTTTGCTTCCCCCTGTATTGCCGGAAGAAGTTCTCCGTCAGCACGATCACAAGTTCGTTGGGCTTCTCCGATTGAACTTCCACCGTGAGCCGTTGCCCTGGCTGGCTTTGCCACTTTGGATCAGTCAGCTTCCTGGTCGAGAACTCCCAATGGTGCGGGTTGTCTGGCGACAACTTGTACCAATCCCGCCAACCGTGGGCAAAGTCGTCAATTACCGGGTCGGCCGTGTCAGTGGCGATTGCACCGTTGGCAGCGACATCCTTGGGAGCGATGGTATGCAACATCGAACTGATGGCAAACCGCTCTGTCGGTCGAGCGTGAGGCTCCGACTCGGACTGCTTCAACTTGTAAACGATATTGGCGAAGGCGAAGAGTGGCTGATCGACGCTCAAGATTGGCAGCTTGCCTGTCCAGAGCTTTTCACCACCCTTCGTCAATTCCGCTGACCGCCAGAATCTCGCTCTTGGATCGGGATCGACCGAGTAGTAGATGTGGGCCTCGGCCACGTCCTGCGACGGGTCGGGTTTGACCTCCAATACCGGGACGTGATCCTTCGTCTCGAAGATCAAGTGCGTTTCCGGCGTCTTCGGGAAGGTAAAGCTCCCCTTGAGATACTGATCGAACCAGAGCGGCCTCGTGACGGCGAATTCTGGCGTGAACCGATGGTTCATGTGCGGCGTGAACGAATACCGCACATTCTTGTGCGGGATCAACTGGCCGGTTCGGTAGGTGTCGTCCATGATGCCGTGGAAGTCGTTCGTCGCACCAAGCCAAAGGAGCGGAGCAGTGATGTGCGGGGCGTAGGACTCGAAGCCAATGGTCGCATCAAACAGCTTCACGTCTCCATTCGGCAATTGTGGCTTGTGCTGCGGAAGCAGAGGCCAAGGTTGAGTGCGAAAGCCTGATCCGCCGACCGATGGAGCAGCGGCCTTCACTCGGTCGTCACTCCCGGCGACGTACACGGTGAGATTGCCGCCCATCGAGTGGCCGTACACACCGAGTTTGTCGGGATCGACTTCGGGTTGCTGTTCCAAAAAGGTCAGCCCTCGACGACAGCCAAGCGTGAGGAGATACCAGTTGTTGTTTCGGGGTGAGTCGAATGGATCGAGGTACTTCTCGCTCGGTTTGAGATTGAAGTAGCCCGGCACATTCGTTTGTGTCGGATCGACGGCTCCCCAATCGGTATTTGGATCGCCTTCTTTGGCCTCCTCCATCTCCCGCCCGCCCCAATTCACTGACAAGCAGGCATAACCACGTTTGGCATAGAACTCGACTTCGTGCAGAAACGCTCGCTGCCCGCCGCCGTGCATGTGGAGCAGGCCCGGTAGCTTCTTCGCCTCCTTGGGGAAAGCGAAGAACGCCGCCATGCGGGCCGGTTTGCCTCTGAACGTGCCGATGTGGTAAGTGACGTAGCGGTAAACGATGCAGTCTTTCTCCCACTCCCTGACGAGTTTGGCGTCGAGCGGGTCTTTACGTGGATCAAAGTCGGCAAAGAGTTCTTTGACCGTGGTGGGAGCTTTCGGCTCGTCGGCCAGGACAAGGAGTTGTAGCGAAAACAGCGTGAGAATGATCGTGAGTGAAACGAACTTCATGGATTTGAAAATCCTTTCGGTCATGTCCGGCCAAGTGTGGATGCTTTGTCGGCATGGCGAATGGGAGCCTGCCGAGCGGAGCGAGGCAGGGTCAGTCTCCATAGAACACCACCAACCACACCGTCCTCTCGTCCGGTGTGGTCCACTCAACTCGATGTCGCCGGTGCGCAGGGATGTCGATCCAATCGCCGGGCTTCATCTCGATCACCGAATCCTCGAACCGCAACCGTGCCGCACCCTGCGCCAGCAGCACGAACTCGTTTTCCTCCTGGTCGTACCAGAATTCAGGCGGCGAGACATGGCCCTCGGAAACGATCCGCTCGATGCGGACATGCTTGGCTTGTACGAGGGTGTCGGTGATTTCGTCGGGAAGTGTGGCAGGGAGAGAGGAGAGGAGGTTGGGCATCATGGTTGCTTCTCCGGTACGCTCCCAATGCACGCCACGGCGGAATCGACATCAGGTTGTATCGAGAATAGTTGGTCGAGCCGTGTAACACGGAGAACGTGGGCGATCTCGGAAGCGACATTACAGAAGACCAGCCGACTTCCCTCATCGGTCAGTCTTCTACTGAGTTTCACCAGTGGGGCGAGGGGGTCTTGGTCTGGGTACAGGCTGCCGCTCACAAGGAAGAGAACTGACTCGCAATCAAGAACAATCTGGCGGGGTTCAACCGAGTCAACGATGGAAGTGACTTCCTTTACGGACTCCGCAGTTAGCAAGGCGTCGGTGAATGCCAGAACTACAACACCGTTTCTCGTATGCCGTGCAACTTGCCCCATGTTCTTCCCATCATTCATGTTGGCAGGCCAACTCGCAGCCACGCTTCGTCGAGGAGATCGGCGGCGGCATGAGCTTCACTTTGCACCGACCTCGACTTCCCGCTCTCTTGTCAGTCGCAGATCATCGGGATTCGCCTTACTCCAAGCGACGGAACAAGCTGACGCCGCAGAGTACGACCAGAATTCACCCAGGTTGCCTTGAACAACGCCGCCGCCACCGATGATTTCTACGACCCACTTTGACTTCGGGAGTTGCTGTGCCGGAACTCGCTTCTCGTCAATCACCTTTGGCTCGAAGGCACTGGACTCGTCGGCGTCAAAGTCTTCCCATACATCTTCTGGCTTCTCTGTGCTTTGAAGCCGACGCTGCCCGATGCGAAAGACCAAATCTGGGGAGATCGGCTTGCGGACGCTGCTTTTTGCCTGAACGTGCAGGTGAATTGTGCCTGCTCCCTTCCTGCCGGTGAGGCCGAGAGTCGTGTCAGGAGCCACAACGTCTCCGACTTTTACAAAGGATGCGCTAGTGTGCAGAAACTCCAGCACACTGCCATCCCAAACCCGCACTGCGATCAGACCCACGTTGCCATCACCGGCCTTCACCACGTCGCCATGAACCCCTGCCTTGAACTCCAACGGCGTCGGGTTCTCCTTTGGGCTTGGGCGGGATTGAAGATCAACACCCTCGTGAACACGAGGCTTCTCATTGTCCTTGAGAAAGTAGTCTTCGGTGATCGTAAAGGGATAACCGTTCGGCTGCTTCTTCAAAATCTCGTCGTTCTCGTCGGTCTTGTAGATGCGGGTGACAAATGGTTCGGAGGTCCGTTGGTTCGACTTGGGGAGGCCGAGCTTCTCTGCCGTGATGCGAATGTCCCTTGAAGCAAGTTGGTCAGCGCCGAACGCTGCGTTTATGCTCAGGATGGCAGCAATTGAAAATGCTCTCGACATCATCACTCATCCTCCTCCGCATACTGCGGTGGACTCTTCCCGACTCGCTTCGTCACCTTGGGGAACTTGCCGGTGGGCACTTTGTTGTCGATGGCCTCGACGTTTATCTGATGCCACCAGTCGTCCCCGAAGTCGAACCAGTAGCCGAAGCTGCGGCCTTCCTTCAAGCCGATTGAATCCAAAGTAGCCTCATCAACTCGACCAGCAGGTGGATTGTCTTCGCCCAGGTCGTATGCGCCGGGCAGCACGTATCTCGGTGCTTTTGGGTCCATCGGCGCTTTGCCGAACTGAAACTCGTACATGTGTTCGTCGTAGCGGCCAAAGGCGTCGAAGATGGCGTGGTGCAGTTCTTCGAGCGTCTGGTCGCCCCGCATCTGGATCGTGCGGGAGATCACCGGGTTCTTCTTGGCGAACTTCTCGGTGATCGGGCCGCCGATCAGGAAGACTTCCAGGGTGAATAGGCAGGGCTGGCCGGGCCGGTGGAGCCTCGGCTTGGCGGCTGCTTTCTTCTTGGGTTTCGTGGGCATGGGGCCTCCTTGCAGTTGGAAGCCGTCATTCTACCGGCCAAAAACCACAGCCGGTAGAATTGCCGCACAATAGGGAAACAACATGCAGCAGTTCATCCCAGCAGACGAGTTGAAGCAGCGCTACGGCGTGTTCGGCCACTTCTATTCGGTTGAACTTGCTTCACGGGAAGTTGTCGAGTGTCGCAGTGTCTTGGAACTTGTTGCCAAGCCTCGAAATCCGAAGGACCACTCGGAGTTGTCGGCGATCAGCCCCGATGCCGTGTTCATAATGATGAACCCTGGCTCGTCGAGGCCGTTGGAAGAGGTCAACAACCGCATTCATGCCAGAACGATTCATAAGCTGCCGATCTCGTTGGTCCCGACAAAACCCGACACCACTCAGTACCAAGTGATGCGGCTGATGCACTTTCGGGAGTGGGGGCACGTTCGAGTGCTGAACCTATCGGACCTGCGCAGCCCGAAGAGCGCCGAGTTCATCAAGACATTCCAGCGACTAGAGCGAGACTCGCAGTTCGACTCGCATTCCGTTTTCTCCGATGCCCGCACCGACGAGTTATTGCTCAAACTTCCGAAGACCAGGAAGACCCCATTGGTTCTGGCCTGGGGCATGAGCGAGAAGCTGAACCCGTTGATCGAACGATGCTTGGCGAGGCTTCTTCCAAAGAGCAGGCTCAAGGGGCTGCTGGAACATGGAACTACGAACAAATACCGCAATCCACTGCCTTCGCTCCAGGAGGATCAGCGGGTCTGGCTGGAAAGCATTGTGCGGCACTTCGAGGAGTAGCCGAGATTTGAGTTCTGCCCCCAACCACAGGTAGAATCAACAATCGAGACGGAAGGATTCCGGCCACGGTGGGCTGCTCCAGTTCACGGAGTTCGCTCATGCCTGCCGAGGCCATCACCGTTCGAGATTTGCGCCGATTGTGGAAGCCGCACAAGGAGCGGCTGAATGGCAGCGCTGCCGAGCATCCGACGACGATCCGCTTTCACCGGGCGTGCAGTTGGTTGCAGCGGGCCGAACAGGCAAACAAGGACGATCTCGATCTAGCGCTCTTGAGTCAATGGATTGCCTTCAACGCTCTATACGGTCAATGGGATCACGAGGTCCGAGAGCCGCTGGCCGACAACCTGTGCTGGAAGCACTTTCTGGAGAGGATGCTCGACCTCGACAAGGGAAGTCACATCGTTGATGCGTTGGTCGAAAACAAGCCGCTGGTCATGTCGATCTTCGACGATGAGTTCTTGAGCCGATACTTCTGGCAGGAACCGTGCGACAAACGGGCGAGCCAATCGAAGAAAACGAAGTACGACGCCAGGACATGGTTCATTCAGGGTGATTGGCTTCTCATCCTCGACCGGCTCTTTGAGCGGGTTTACTTCCTGCGATGTCAGTTGGTTCATGGGGCATCGACATTTAATGGCGCTTTGAACCGCACGGCGATCCGGCATTGTTCGCAGGCGATGGATCACCTTATGCGAGCATTTCTCCAGGTCTGGATCAACTTTGGCTCCGATGAGGATTGGGGGATCATGTGCTATCCGCCGTTGAGGGCGAAGGTGGGGGTGAGGTAGCAAATCCCCATGAGTCAGCAATCCCTCTCTACCCTGGTCGCCATCTACCGCCGCAAGCACGGCCCAAGGATCGCCGCCTACCTCGACTACTTCACGAAACTGGAGTCCCTCGACGACGCCATCAGGTATGCGTGTCACGGGAAGGAAGGCAAAATCCACGGCCACCAGCATCTCGTCGGCAGGGAGAAGTTGGAGCAGGCTCGCAAGGTGCTTCAACGGTACGCCGATGAGATCACGGGCTGCAAGTCATTCGACAATCTGCTCACCCTGATTGAGGATCGCACGAGCAGCATCAACCGCTTCGGAGTCCTGGCCGTTTACGACACGTCGCTGAGGCTTGGAGCGTACCATGACCTCTGGCCGGAAGTTGTTTACCTGCACGCTGGAACGAAAGAGGGTTGTAAGGCGCTGGGTGTGGCGACCAAAGGCGGAACGGTTGAGATTGAGAAGTTGCCAAAGCCGGTTCGGACGTTAGAGGCGTATCAGGCCGAAGACTTCCTGTGCATTTTCAAAGATGCATTCGCTGGGGCGGCAGAGAAGTTGAAGGGGTGTGGGGTGTTGAGTGTATGCGGTCGGCAAAAGCAGATTTCCCAATGTGAAAAGGAGACTTCCAATGGTTGAACCGTTCACAACCGTCGAAACTTGTCAGTGTGAAGACAATCAGGAGGAGGTACGCAAGGTTCTTCAAATCGAAGCCGGGGCGAATGCTTACGAGTTGCTGGTCACAGAACTCCGAGCAGCGATGCGGATCGGACCTGAGCGAGTAACCAAAGAACAGGTTACTACCCAATTCGGAAGGTCGTTTGACGAACTGCTATCGCTCGGCTTAGGACTTCATAGCATCTGCAACTGTCGAACTATTGGCCCAAAAGGAAGCGTTTTCAGGCCCTTCAAAGAGTGACGGCAATTTCAACGGGCATTCCTACGACTACTCTAGCTGGCAGTCACCTTCGAGTGAAATTACCGCTGGTTCAACATTCGAGGCAATCTTGCGCCTTCGACCCTTAAACCGCACATGGACGCTGTTGCCCTTTATTGGCCCTAACGTCAAGTCAAGAATGTTTTCGACTACTCCACCCGCTCTCAGGAAGTAAATCGAAGCGAGTCGTGCCAATGAGAGGAACTTCGCCGCATCGCCGCCGACACTTCGGTGAATCACCTGAATAATGCAATGCTCCACAGCGACGGGATTGTTCGTACCACGTATGTGCGACTCAAGCATGATTTCGTGCATCCGATCCGGCGAGACGGAACGTCCGTCGTCTTTCATCGGGCGAGGGTCGTTTAGGAGGATTCTTCCCGCTCGAAGTCTGGCAAAGTCTTCGGGTTTGTACGTTTTTCCTTCCGCCTGCCAAGTAAAATCCATAAAGCTCCCCCCGTACTCGATCTCTTCCGGCTTGAGCGTGATTGTCCACAACTGTTTACCGTCTCGTGAAACTGATTCGACTTGCTTCACGGTGACCAGGAATCCGCTGCTTCTGTGAGCGAAGGGAATAGGACGAGATCGTCCGAAGTGCTGTGGGTGGAGTCCGCTTAAATGGGCATCCTCTTCGGCGCTATTGGAACGGATTTCAACAACCCAATTTCCGTCGCCCGTTTGACGCACGGATTCGGCCTCGTAGAACTGAGTATCCAGAAGCGTCCACGAACCAGAATCGCTGACAACAATCGCTGATGGTTCTGCCTTCGGAGTTTCAGAGGATTGTGGGGTCGCAACCGCCATCGGGAAGAGGGCAGGTACGGATGTGACCGGCACTTCCTCTGGAGTTCGTAATGATCCGGCGATCACAGCACGCACTATAGCAGTTAGATGGTGAGCGAGCTTTGCAGATAGGTCATCGACTGACTTATACGACTCCGTTAAACCACGCTGTTGAATCTCCTTCTTGAAGTCCTTGATTGCCCTTAATTGATCTGGATCAATGCCACCGACCGCCGCCAGTCCTTCGTAGAAATAGATTGCGACGTATTTGCCGCCACCCATAAACTCTCTGATTTCCTCGATGGTTCCAGAAATCTCCTTTCCAGTGTGGCTGCCAGCCCTGGTGCGAAACAGAGCGATTAGGCAGTCCGACTTAGGGATGAGTTCCTCGTTTATCATCCCCTGCGGTCTGCCTTGAAGCCCTGGTGTGGCATGAGTTTCCCATTTCACGGGTTCGAGCATGACGTGCTTGTCGGCGCTATGGGCGGCATTCCATCGAAGAATTGCGTCGGTAATTGCCTGCCTCTCTTCATGCGCATCGCCGGGAGAGCCAATCATTACACCGATTCTGCGATACATTGCTCCTGGTCCTTCTTCGATGTAGGCAGGTTGTCGAACAACTGAGCGGACAGCATTCTGACCGTGCGCTGTTATCCAAAGGTCGAACGAAGTCGATGTTCGCAACTTACCCATCAGCCCAAGCTGAGTAAGGCGAGACACCAACGCTTCAAGTTCATCGTAGGTCACTCGCAATTCAGAGGCGATGGCTCGTGCGTGCTGCGACTTCGCCTCATCAGGCTTTTTCCAGCCACGGTCCAGCCCGATCATCCCCGACTGATCTGGAGAGGAACAATGCCTGTCAAGATACCGAAGCAGCAATAGCTCTTGTTCCGTAAGGTTCATGGTTCACTCACTATTCTGCGTCAGTGACCTCTAAAACTGCACGTTCGGATGATTAGGGAACATTCTACGGTGACCTACTCGTCGTTGAGGGCGAAGGTGGGGGTGAGATGATGGCGACTTACCCAACCGGCGTTCCGTTTTCCCAATCCGACTTCTTGTCGCCAAATGCCGCTGCTTTCACAAAGAAGCGCCAGTCCACCGGAAACCGCCAGACCTGAAAGAGGATGAAAGCCATATCCTCGGCTGCTGACTCCTCGTCGCCGTAGATGTACACCTTCCGAAACGGATCGTATCCATCAACGTCCTCCCCTTTGAGCGTGAACTCTGGTCGGTCACGCAAATAGAAAAAGCCATTTCGAGAGCGGAGGACTTTCTCGGCTTCGTTCCGAAACAAGGTCTGGCGTGGCAAGTCCACACAAAACCAGTCTCGCTCAATGCTGAACTGAATGAAGCGGTCTTGCGAATCGTCCTCCCGCCAACCTTCATCGGACAAATCAAATTCCGCTTCGTGGTCGATCACAGTGACGCTGTTTATCCCAGCGTCATCGAATGCTGACACCACCAATTCCAAGGCTGGCTTAACGCTCTCGGATAACGCAGGTTCGTTGGAGCCTCCAGTCGGAGGCCGTTCTGAGAAGATGATGAAGCACGGCCCGTGAACTTCTTCATGCGCCCGATGGTGCATCTTCTTCAAGTACCCGGCGAACTGAGCGATGCGCCGCTCAAGCTCCTGGCGGTAGTCGAACATTGTGATTAGCCCCCTTTCCTCACTTCCCCATCATCAAATACCACCCGTCTCTCAGGGAACCGCACTGCCCCCAGCCTATGGGCGAACCCGCTCGTCTTCCCCGCACGCCGCTCCTTCCACCGCTGTCCAACTCCGTAGTCCACACAGAACGCCGAACCGCTGCCACGAGGTTCGCTATCGAGAATTGAGTAGTGGCCGAACACGCAGAACTGCCCAGCGTAGTCATTCCACCAATGCACCCGACGCTCATTGCGGACCTTTCCGCCTGAGTGAATTGGTACGTCACTGCGTTCTTCTGGCCCCGATGTCAGCCGCTTCACTGCATTTCGATTCTGATGTTCCAGCCCTCTGTCGATTTCATCCAGATCGAGGCCGGGGAAGCTCTGCTCGATCAATTCGTGGTGTTGGCTGTAGAGGCCGACGACATCGCTGGCCTCCTTCGCCATGCCGATCATTTCGTCATTCCAGCAGGCATGAATCACTCGTAGGTCGTCACGCTCTAGGGCAATCGGCAAGGTGCGGAACAAGGCAAGCACTCGCTGCTGAATGGCAGAATCCGCAAGCACTTGGGAAGCGATGTGTCCATTCGCATCGAGGAATTCCTCGCCCCAGAACCACTTGTTCTCTGGCTTCCGGTGGTCGAGCAAGATGTTTAGGTCGTGATTGCCGAGGACGCACTGCGCCCGGCCCGCTTCAATCAGACTGGCAACTAGATCGACGACTGCCGGGCTATCCGGTCGACGGTCAGTTAGATCGCCTACGAACACGAGACGGCGGCCTTTCGGGTGGCGGCCCTGCTGATCATAGCCCAAATGCTGAATCAGAGAACGCAGAGCGTCGATCTCGGCGTGGACATCGCCAATGATGTCGAGGGGACCGTCGAAGAGGGTTTGGATGAGGGACGGCATGGTCAGTGAACAACTCCCAAGTACCGCTCAGCGCACGATTGGCACGTCTTATCATCGTGCATCCATTCGGGCGGATTCGTTTCACCACATCGCTCGCACTTGCCGTACTTGGCACGCCGAAGTTCACGAGCCGAATCGATGAGATTACGAAGTCCCATCATTAGCCGAGAAGCGGGCAGCCGTTTCCAGTTCAGGCTCCCAATGGCTTTCGGGCGCAAAGCTGGCGTGTGTGGCCCATTCCAGACAATTGCGAAGACGGCCACGGCCACTTTGCTACCACGAACTCGCACCACGACTTCGCCAGGATCACCACCGACGAGAACCAGTGATCCGTCAAGCTGCTTTTCCTCACGCACAGGCGTGGGTAAGTAGGCACGAATCTCTCGGAGCAGAGCGTCTTCATCGAGTGGGGTGAGGTCGGTCATGGTCTGCTCATTTCTGCAACCTGTGCATGACCGACCAGACCTCGTGCAACGAATGCTCGTAAGCGGCTCCCGCCTTGCCTTGATGATGGGCAACTTCGGACTTGAAGTTGTCGTAATCGAGTTCCTCGTTCAAGCCGACAAGCACCTGCGACCAGACGGGCTTTTCCACAAAGATGCGGAAGGCGTAGTCGCTGCCAGGAAACTCCTGAATCTCACACCGGCCAAGTAGGCCAGCGAATCGCTCCTTCAACGCATCAAGGTGCTTACGGACTCTTGCTCGTACCATGATTTTGCTTGGATCAACGGGTTGGCCGTGCTGACCGTCACCCTGGCGGGCGCAGACGGCGCTGTAGAAGCCGTGTTTGGTGAAAAGCCACATAGTCCAAGTCCTGTGAATGGAACGCAATTCTGTTGCTGTCGCTAATTCCTTTTTTTGGTCTTGTTGGGCTTCACTTCGTAGAGGGAAAATCACGAACCCGAAGCGATTTCGGCCACTCCGACCAGTCACCGCCATGGGAATGCTCGAAGGAACGAACCTTCCCCTTGCTGCACACGTTGGACCCAAGCTGCTTCAAGAATAACGGCACAGAGAACCCACTGCATTGAGCGATCATCGACTCTGCCCATTCGAGGCAAAAGGGGTGGGCTGCCGGTCCCGATTCACCACCTTGGATCACCCAATCAAGATGCGGCAACCATTCCGATAACTCGATAGGCTCCCATTGAGGTTCCACTGAGACGAAGCGCACAGTCGTCTCAGTTCCGACTTTTAGAAGGTGCTTTATTCGAGCCGCAGTCTTCTGAGTGGTGATGCTTGTTGCGACCCAAAGGTTGTCCGGCCAAGGTTGCTGAATGTACTGCGAGAATTCAGCCATTCGCTGTGGCCGCTTTGTCAACCACAACCAGCGATGCCGCTTTCCTAACTCACCTTGTACAACCTCGATCACTTCTCGCTTGAGGTACGAGAACTCCACAGACTCCGATAGCGCATCGCTCATATCTGAAACGAAGACCAGTCGAGGAAGCCCGTTCAGCCACGGCTTGTCCTTCCGCTTCGTGCCAGTTAGGTCCGTCCATCGGGCTGCTCGCTCCATCCTGCCCGGAAATTCCGTCACCTGCTCGAATGTCGGTGCGTACCCGGAAGAAACGCCGCCGAATCTGCGATGAAGCACACCCGCATAGCACGTCTGCCGCTGCTCGCTCCATAGTTCGCAACCTGCGCATCCCATCGTGGGATTCTCGGTGGAATCGCACCATTGGATTGCAGTTGTCTGTGCCATGCTTCACTCCTTGTCGCAGGGCGGGTTCAACTTGGGAAAGCGATCCGCACCTTGTCACTCGGAAACGACTTACCCCGGCGCTTGCAGTTGGGCATTGCGTCAACTGTGATCTGTCCTGACTCTTCACACTGGGTCAGAATCTTTCGGGCGTGAGTTGGCAAGTAATCCGTTTTCTCGATCACAAACTTTTCCAGGTCAGCCATTGGCACAGTCGTGCCAGCGTACTGCTTCTTGAGATCGTCCCAGAGAGGGTCGTAGCCCCAAGACTCGAAAAGACAAACAGGGTTCGGGTCGGCGTCGGAGAACTTGCTACCCGTGTACTTGTCAACGGCCCACATCGCCTCCTTCATTTTCTCGAATCCCTTCGGCGCATTAGTAGCAAAGAACAACGAGTAAGTCTTTCGGTCCTTTCGACCGTGCATGTCAAATCGCCCGACATACTTTCCGTGCTGGCTTAATTGGCGACGGTAGAGACTCAAGATGTGGTCGAGCCGATTTCCCATCTGTTGCGGAACGGCAAGCACATCCGAAGTCCCGAACGTCTCAGGGAAATGAGCAGTTATCGCATCGTTCGGGTGTTCAAGAAAGCGATTGATGAACTCGACCATGATGTTGACGAAGACTTCGCACTTCTCGAACTTGAGAATCCTTGCCATGAGCGACATTGGAATGCCGCTGAAACCGAACGGGTCAACAAATGCGAAAGTCGGGGCCAAGGATTTCTTCTCGACCTCGATTCTGTCCAGAATCTCCCCAAGCCGGTCACGAAACTGACCGTCGATCACACTGATTTTGAACTGCTGCGGAAGCGTCAATTCGCCCAGCATCTTTCGGAGATGTGCGGCATGGTCCGCCTCGCTTTCCACAAAGATGAAATTGATCGTCACGTTGGAACCGAGGGTTCCACGAGTCACATGCTCCATTGCCGATTCAATCGCTAAGAGTGGCGAACCCTTCTCCCCTCCTTGGTATTGACCGGGACCAGCAAAGCCGTCGATGTAGTTGATCCGAGCATGGTACTTTCCGAGGATCGGGAACCATCGGTCCAGGTAAAGTTTCAGGATTGCGTGTTTTGCCCCCGTATGCGGATCAAGCGGCCAAAGCACAGTGTCGTTCATAGATGACAACTCCCGTTTCACACCTGCTCTAACTGCCCGTTGTGAATCAGCCGCTCAAAGTGCCTTTCAACCTGTTCAGGCAACTTTCCACCCGTCACCAGCAACCCCAACTCCATGTTGATCGTGAAGGCGTACTCGGTGAAATTGGCGCTGGACAAGAACATCCGATGTCCATCGGCCACGACACACTTTACGTGGAGGATGCCGATCTTGCCGTTATTGTCCTTGGTTCGGTTCTCTTGAGGCCAGTAGTAGACCGAGCAAGCCGAAGCCACATTGTCGCCTAACGCCAACAGGCAATCGTATTCGCCTTGCCCCTCGATCCGGTTCGGAGTTTCCACAATTAGCCGAATGCTGACGCCTCGGCTGGCCGCAGCTATCAGCGCCTCTCGTATGCGAGGAATTCGGTAGACGGCGTAGCTCACTACGGTCAGGCGCTTCGTTGCAGCATTAACGACTTCGAGGATTGCTTGCTCCGTCTGGCGGAATCGGGTGTCGTTAGGTTCCGGGCCAGTCCAGACGATCTCAACCGTCTCTTGAAGGCGATGGGCGCTCTCGCTCTTAGCCGCCGTCAGGATTGCGATGGCAACCGCCTCGGCCCCTACATTGCTTGCGGACGAATGCCAGAGGTCAAGAAAATCGGCGGTCACATCACGAAAATCCGGTGTTGGAACACATTGCAGGATCGCCTGCCTTGCGTGTAGACGATCCATGCCGCCGTACTGTGTCACGGCTCCAGCAACCAAGATCATCACGGAATGGGGCAGACGACCAGCCAGTCTTGCCGCTGCTTCTCCAATTTGGTGATGCTCTTGATTCATGGGATTACTCAAAAAACGCCATGTCGCTCCGCTCGACAGTCGAAACCAAAACGGCCCGATCCAGATATTTGTTACCCCGTTCGCACGAAGTTTCCGGCGCAAACATGCAGGCATGGCACGATGCAGCGTGCAAAGTGTTGCCGTCTCGGAACGGATGATGTTCGGCGCACAGAGGATCGCTTGCACAGAGCCGCATGTTGTCGAGGGCTTGGTCCAAGTGACGTTCCAGCGTCTCAGGCTTTCCTAGCGAAACCAGACCACCGAGCGTGCCTTCGCTGTCCGGTGCTGCGGTATAAATCAGCACCCCGGCCATCTCTGTCTCGTCCTCACCGGGGTTACGAGAGTAGATGCGTTCCCGCAACGACGCCGTGGTGTAACCGCACTCGACAGCCAGTTGCCGAATCACGGCATGAGCAAATGAGTGCAGGAGGACGTAGCGGATACCGGGATAGAACTCTTGTGGTGGTTCGAGTCTCCGTGCAATGCGCCATCGCTGGTGAGCTTCCATGAAAACGCCGTCGAGGTTCTTGGCTTGCTTAACCCACTTCTGGATCACATCTTCCTTGAAGTGGAAGAACAGCCCCTCGCCACGAGTTTCCGACGCCGGAACCCAAGTTGGTTGCGTGCGTGACAATCTGGCCTTTTGATTCTCTGGAAATGCAGTGGGATTGTCGTAGTCGCTTGGCGACTCGATGCGGGTAAAGCCCACCAACGCCCGTACTTCCCGTAGCCGCTCGGCCAAGACGATCTTCTCGAAATACTTGGCGTAGCGTTTCGGCGGCGCTGTCACCTTTAATTGGAAGTCCCGTCCATTCTCGGCTGCATCTGGGTCAATGAAGACCTTCCACTCTGGCAACTTGAGGTCGGTTGGCTCACCGCTCTCCTCTGGAACCGCACTCTTCTTGGCTTGCACGGCCTGCCAGATTTCTGCGGGCGTGTATTCGGACAGATCACGCAACTGCGGCGTCACTTGCTGCAACAGTTCGATGTTCTGCTCGCTCTGCACTTTTTCCAAGATGGTCCAATGCTCGTCGATTAGCTGCTTGAGCTTGCCGGAAGCCTGGGGAATTGCCAATGCCGACAACATGATGCCGAACCACGAATTCGATGCGCCTTGGAGCATCGGCTCCATCACCATCGCTTGCCCGTTTGGAGCCTTGCATCCAGCCTCATCGTGGTCCCGTAAATGGGGCCGCCGTGCCTTGCAATCTGGCAATGCCATTTGGTCTGCCTTGAAGGCGTCCGACATGCGGCGCTTCGCCCCGCAGTTCTCCCCCTCGCATTGAACTTCAATGCCAGCGGCTTCCCCGGTGGCGCTCAGTTCAAAAAGTTTCAGGCCACCTTGGCACGTTGTCGGACCACGATGGACAAATTCCCGCCACGGAAAATCATCGAGATGCCCGTTCTTACAAGCCATGATGAAGCGAGCCGGAACGACGGTGGGCGATTTGCCGGGCTTCGTGCAATTCGAGTGGACGTATCGTATTTGGTCCGTGCGATACGGCGTCTCCAGCTTGAAGATGCCACCACTTCCGCTCGTGAGGGGAGCGAGTCTTCGACAGTAGGGACAGACCATCCACCGTGGAAACGGGGCGACCGGGATGCCAACGAGCGCCGAAGGGTCGAACTGATTTACCTGATAAGTGTCGGGCACGACCGGGGCCGACCGCAGCGCCTTCACTTGTTGCCCAAGCACTTCCTTGACTGAGGCGAGAAGGCGCTGCTCACCGATCTCCACCGTGTCTTTGAACGGCCAGTCCTCCAGCCCCATTACCATCACCGATAAGTTCGGCAAGTCGATAATCGAACCGATGCCAAACGTAGTGAGCGCCTGGCTGGGGCGCAGTTCGCCTACCTTACAGCGTTTTGAGTCATTGCTCTTCATTAGGCGGCCCCTTCTTCGGCTTCGTCGTCGCTATCATCCATCCCGAAGTCATCGAGAATCAAGTTAGCGGTCGGCTCAACGTCACGCAGAGAATTGAGGCAAGTAAACTCGTCCCACGGCTCGATGCTTGGCTTGCGAAGCAGACCAATCGTGGTCCCATCCTTTTTCGTCTCATACCCAAGCAGGTTGCCTTGGGCCTGTCGTTGCGCTCGTTTTTGCCATAGGTCCATCTTCCGCTTGAGTTGCTTGCGAACTTCGTCGGCAGCTTCGACACCGGCGATCAACTCGGCTCGTTTCGTGATCGCTTCAATCGCCTCGGTGACATAATGATGGCCTCGCTGCGTTGCCATCTGCATCGCCTTGTCGTTCGAGTTGAACTCGAATCCTGACTGCCGAACTATCGACACCAGAAGCGCCGCCAATCCACGAGCCGTGGCCCCTGCCGAAAACGGTGTGACTGACAAAGCCTCGACGTGCTTGTAGAACGTGGAGTGGTAATGCTCGAAGGTTTCGTAGTGCGACAAGTCTCTTGGCCTTGCCCAATTGAAGACCGTGCAGACGAGGCCCGGATGCTTACGACCGACACGGCTCGTGGCTTGGATGTATTCGGCGGTCGTCTTCGGCTGACCGGCCACGACCATCAAACCCAGGCGAGGCACGTCCACCCCGACCGAGATCATGTTCGTGGCAAGCAACACGTCGAGAGGCCGGGCAACGTAGTCGCCGCCCCCCTTGCGGGCTTTGATCTGATCCAGCATCACCGGATCAAACCGACTCTCTAGCAGATCGAGCGTTTCAGGGATCGCCGCTGATCCCAGCCGAGAGGTCAGTTCCTTCACCGTATCGGGCGTGTAAAGCGTGCGGCGTGGCAGGCCGTGGTCGTCCATGTGCCGAAGCAAGGTGCGCACGTCGTCATCGACCATGCGCTTCATGCCACCGAGTTCACGCAGGCTATTGAAATAGCCAACGAGTGTCATCCACGGGTCGGCATCGAGGCCATGTTTCTCGAACATCGCCTGACCAGCGGACAGCATCGCAACATAAACTCGCAGAAGCGCCTTCTTTAGCTTCCTGCCAGCGGCACAGATGCCGATGTACTTCCGGCCCGGCGTCTTCTCGCTCGATTTGCGTTGCAACGAGAAAAAGTTGTCGCTGATGTCGAGTCCGTTCGGCGGGAACGTCTCCAGCTTCCGCAAGAACAGAGCGTGGAGTTGATCCTTCGCATTGCGAATCGTCGCTGTCGAGGCAATGACCTTGGGCCGCACCTTTTTGCCGTTCACTTCCCAGGTGCAAAGCTGGTCGATGGCCGTTTCGTAAAGGCCGACCAACGTGCCGAGTGGACCGCTGATGAGATGCAACTCGTCCTGAATGATGAGGTCCGGTGGTCGCAACGGATTCTGTGGCAGCACCTTGGCTGATGGTGCGTTACCCTTTGCCCGGTGGACGCCGTTGATCTCCAGTTCTTCCGCTGAGTCGGCCAGCCCCGGCGACCGATAACCGTGCCGCTCGCACAACCCGTCCACTTGTCCAAAAAGCATCTGCACCGAGCCATTCCACGGCAACTGTGCGAACTTATCCACCGTGGTAATCAGCAGTGATGGCAACCGACGATAAATCTCTTCGTCCACCACCATCACCGGCAGCCCTTCACCCGGCGCTTCCTTCATAGAAAACTTGCACTGCCCAAACTTGGCTCCGCAATAGATCAAAGTCCTTCCGGCTCCTTCGCTGTACTTCTCGACTTTGATGTGCTTGCCGGGGTCGATCTTCGTGCCGCACCACGGGCAGTTGGTCAGTTGGTGTGGTGATCCAACACCCCCGACGCCGCCCGACCTCGGCTTGCCGCCGTGTGAAGCCTTGACCGACTCATCTGCATCGCTGGTCCAGTTGGGCGTGGTGCTGCCGCCGACCCACAGGCCGATGCGAAATGGCGTTTTGCCCCAGCGATTGTCGCCGTTGCTCATGGCTGTGCGACGAATGTCTTCGCAGGCGCAGATCAGGGCAGCGGCTCGTTGAAACTGTTGAAGTGTCAACAGTCGCAACGTGTAACGCATCAACACGGTGATGCCGTTTTCACCGGAACGTCCTTCAATCGGGCCTTGCAGTCGCCGCAAGCCCAGCGTGTAGGCCGTCAGGCCCAAATAGGCTTCTGTCTTACCACCACCTGTGGGAAACCAGAGCAGATCGGCCACAGCCTCCGGGTCTTCGCTGCGTTCGGGGTGATCGAACTTCGTGATCCCCGGCAGGTTAAGCAGCACGAAGGCAAGCTGGAACGGATACCACGACCGATTGTCAGAGATGTCGATGATCCCCATATCGGGCTTCTCGTCTCCCCGACGTACCTTCTCGGCAAAAATCGAGTGCGTCCGCTGGAGCCACATGGCCCGATTCATAAACTGGAACGCCTGGGCGGCTTTCTCATCCTTGTCCAGCAAGTCCAGCCCGGCCTCGATTCGCTTGAGCGTGGTTCGACAGCGAGAAATCGTTTGCTGGGCAACGCTCTTGAAGCTCGCCAACCCCTCGGCGGGATCGGTGATCCGCTTCTCTTCTCGGTCGATCCAATCCTGGTAGGCGTCAACCAAGGGCTTGAACTTCGAGCGATATTGTTTTGGATTCGCCTCGGCCAACAGCTTCATGTCGAGGACCAACCCCTCCAGCTTGGCGAACGCTGGATTAGTCTCAGCGTCGGCAGTCGTTGGCGGGGTCGTCTTGGGAATCTCGTAGCTCGGCACGACCTTCGTGCGAACTCGCAGGGCGTGATTGGGATCAGGTGACACATCGACGTGGACACCGATCCCATGTCCCACAGCGAACTCGACTTGGCGACGGTAGAGCATCGCCAGCAGATCGTTCTCGCCCTTTACTGCGGGGTCCGTGCCGGTGAGTTCGAGAATCGTGTGGCGTTTGTGAATGACTGCTGCGCCGTCAACTCCCTCAACCATCAACTCAGGCTGGAAGACCCAGGCTGTGTCCTTTAACTGCTCCGGCTCCTGTTGGTCGTTGACCAAGAACAGCGTCACACACCAATGATCTTTGCGTTTGCGGATTAGCCCTTGAACGACGACATCAGGGGAGTTGTGATCGACCGAGATCGGTGAGATCGGTCCTTCGACAAGTTGCAGGCGCTCACTACCACCACGAGGTTGCCGCTTCCAGACACGTCGAGGGTTGCCGGTCTTTTCGCTGACGAGGTACTCGCTTAGCGCTTTGATGTACTGTCCCCAACCTGCGGAAAGTTTCAGTCCCGTGGCTTCCAGGTTGACCGAGAACGTCATGCCAATCGAAGACGGAATCAATGCCTTGGCTTGCTCTTGGGAGGCCGTCTGGTCGGTCGTGCCATCCTGAGTGGTGTCCCGACCACCAAGAGCGAGTTCATCCCCATCAAGAAGTTCCCCGTCATCATCAACAGCATCATCCTCTTCGACAGGCGGTGGTGGAGCGACCACTGATGCGGCAGACGCAGCACCCGTCTTGGCCCGCTTGCGAGGAGCCAACACGCCGACGAAATACCGAGTGGCGGGAGCCTCGATGATCTCCTCTTCGGCACTGCCAGGACCAAGCAGTTCCTTGAGGACCATCGTTTCGAGTTCGTCTCGAAGTGCGAGGGGCGAGACGGTGAGTTTTAGAGTTTCGGTCATTCGTTGCATTCCTGGTGGCATTCGCACGGCTTCTGATTGCATTCCGTTCCTAGAACCGATACGGGTCTGGGGGCTGCGTTGTCGTGGTGGTGGTTGTTACCGACGAGGGCCGTAAATCTCCAAGCTGATCGAGATTTAATACCTCACCGTCTCCTCGCTGGACATCAACCATGAACCACGTTCCACCACACCATTTGGGATCAAAGTACAACTGCAAGTCAGCTTGTGCCGTCAAGCGCTCGACGATCCAACCGCTACCTATCCGTTGGGGCGTGGATTGAAACCAACTCGGAGCGACAGGTCGCCCATGCCGTTCGCACTGCGACACATCGACAGATTCGTGCGTTCCAATGTGAGTCGCAATACAGAACACTTTAGACGGAGCTTGCCCGTAGTAGTTATTGATTGAGTGCGCCGTCTGTCCTCCACTCTGACCGTAGCTTGCCACCATGTCTCGGTGGATCGCAGTGCTATTGATCGCCACGGAAATGAACTGCTCGACGGTCGCTTCATTGACGTGAGGAGGATCAGTATTTCGGGACTCGTGGTCCAGTTTCATCTGGCGCAGGCGCTCCACCGTGTACGCTACCTCGTCGTCATCGACGATTTTGTGGTGGACGTTGCAGAGGAGTATCAAGTTTTCAAAGTTGTGCCGCTCTTCATTCGATTGGTTCGAGTCGTAACGGGCCGCCCCCGGCTTCTCGCCCTTAATGTGGCACATCTCACCGACAACTGACCCGGATTGCTTATCCACAAGTTGCGTTGAGCATTTGGGGAATGCGCACCGATTCCCTGACACGGCAAAAAGCCGCTTGACAGTCGGTCGTGACGGTTCCTTGGGACCATCGTGTGCGGGCATCACTCATCCTCCCCGAAAAGCGTGCGACTTGTCTCGGCGGCTGCCGACTTCTTCTTACCCTTCGTGGCCTTCGTCTTCTTCTTCTTCTCGTGCAGCCCTTGCTTCACTTCCTCGGCGTAGCGCTCGTGGTTCAGCTTGAGCAGGCGGGCGAGGACTTCACGGCGGGCGGGTTCGCTGATCGTGTAGCGGACGCCCTGCTTCGTCTCGTGGAAGCCGTGGCCGAGGTCGAGATCGGTCCAGCCGTAGGCTGCTGCAACGGCATTGTCCATCTCGACGTGGAGTTGACGGAGCTTCTTTATGTCGGCGCTGGTTTCGTCGGGGTCGTGGAAGCGGTTGTAGCTCTTCGTTAAGCCCTCCTGGTGAGCAATCATCAATTCACGCCGACAATCTAGGAAATGAGTCCCCGTCTTTTCGAGGACTGTCAACTTTCTTGGAAAAGGGAAAGTCTCGAAGCAATCAGAAGGTGTATAGCGCAACCTAGTTTCCAAAGAGCCGGAATACTCCCTTGCCCATGCCTCATGCACGAAGGATTCAAGTAAGGCAAGGTAGGCCAAGTCCTGTAGAGCAAAGACCGTCACGGCATGTGAAAACACCATTTCGGATGAGTAAGCAGCTACAGACCAAAACTTCGTATGCAACACGCCGACGAAGACTCGCTCGAATCCGGTTATGGTCCTGTATAGCTCAGACCTCGAACGCCAGAATTGCCACCAGGGAGCCGCCTCGACATCTTTCGCTTTTCCAAGGCGCTCAGGCTTCACTTTTTCTTCAACGATGTGAAAACAATCCGGGTATTCCATCGCCTTTTCGAGCGGCCAGTCGAAAAAGTTGATTACCCAACGACTCGGTGATTGATCTGGCCGAGAATTGAGGTCATCTCCATTGAGGAATGGGAACAGAACATCCTTATTCCGTGGGTTTCGATTTATGGTAACCGTTCACACCCTGGCGTGAATTGCTCTTCGCGCCGAGGCAAAAATTGGCGAAACCATCGGGGCATGTCGTCGTTGCCGATTACGCCCGAGCAGTTAGCCGCCTTGCCGCCTGAGT
>Ga0182743_1000578_pt1 | contig 43841 bp, 39 predicted proteins | sample eDN3rd30CKraftOP_FD_128522 | JGI IMG/M metagenome (GOLD analysis project Ga0182743, IMG submission 128522) | Enriched Organic Plus compost microbial communities from Emeryville, California, USA - eDNA 3rd pass 30_C Kraft OP (version 2) (version 2) ... | reverse complement strand
TGGAGGAAGCGCAGGCATGATCGTTGCTCACAAGATCGCGCTCGATCCGAACAACGTGCAGGCCACCTACTTTGCCAAGGCCGCAGGCGTGGCGCGCTTTGCCTACAATTGGGCGCTGGCCGAATGGAAGCGTCAGTACGAGGCGTGGAAGGCCAACAATAGCCTGCCCAAGCCGTCTCAGGCAGCGCTACGGCGGCACCTCAACGCCATCAAGCGCGAGCAGTTTCCGTGGATGCTGGAGGTCACGAAAAACGCGCCGCAGATGGCCATCATCCAGCTGGGTGACGCCTTCAAGAACTTCTTCGCAGGCCGCGCCAAATATCCACAGTTCCGCAAGAAGGGCGTGCACGACCGTTTTACGCTCACCAATGACCAGTTCAGCATCGACGGCTGCCGCATACGCATCCCCAATCTGGGATGGGTGCGCATGCGCGAGTCGTTGCGCTTTGCGGGCAAGATCATGTCGGCTACAGTCTCCCGTGTGGCCGACCGCTGGTTTGTCAGCATCGCCGTGGACACCCTGGATGATTCGCACCTGCCCAAAGCCGAAAGCCAAGGCGCGGTGGGCGTGGATTTGGGTGTCTCGGCACTGGCGACGCTCTCGACGGGAGAAACCATCACCGGCCCCAAGCCTTACAAGGCGTTGTTAGATCGCTTGCGCAGGCTGTCCCGCAGCCTGTCGCGCAAGCAAAAAGGCTCTGCCAACCGCAAGAAGGCCAAGGGCAAGCTGGCGAAGCTGCATGCCCGCATTGCCAATATCCGCTCGGACGCCCTGCACCAGTTCACAACGAATCTCACGCGCCGGTTCCACACCATCGGCATCGAGGATTTGAATGTGCGCGGCCTGGTGAAGAACCGCCATCTGGCCCGCTCCATCGCCGACATGGGCTTTTTCGAGTTCCGGCGGCAACTGGAATACAAGGCGGCGATGCGCGGCGGGCAGGTGGTGGTCGCTGACCGCTTCTATGCCAGCAGCAAGACGTGTTCGGCTTGCGGGCACAGGCTCGAAGCTCTGCCGCTGGCCGTGCGCGAGTGGACATGCCCCGAGTGCGGCGTGGCCCACGAGCGCGACCTGAACGCGGCAATCAATCTGAAGAACATGGCGGTGAGTTCCACCGCGTCAGCCTGTGGAGAGGAAGGCTCTGGCGCCGGTCGCAAGACCGACGTGAAACCGGCCTTGGTGAAGCAGGAAGCAAGCAGTAGATTTAGTCAGAAATGACTATGTTTGCGTAGGTATTGCAGAACGGCGCATCTGGCGCCATAAGAGACGGCACAAGACCAACAGCAACGTTAAGCCTGGATCGCAAAGCAAACCAGGCTCAACGTTGTCTCGTTCATCGGGTGAAAGCGCCACGGGTGATATGGTTCAGCAACATCAGGCAACCCTGTTTGTTACGAAAAACAGATTGGCAAGATGACACGGGCAGTCCAGGACTGTTGCAAGAAGCCCACAAAGTTTCAATGCATGACCACGTGTTCCCTGATCAACACAACAGGACAATGGCGCACGAAGACGGCTGCGGGAAATGTCGGATCCTGAAAAGTGGCAATGGGAAATTACGGAGTAACGGTACGGAGTACCAGTACAGGGAGACAGCACCAGGCTGCGTAATGACAACGATCAACGCCAGCACTGGCCTGTGACAAAGGCCGCAGTGGCGCGCCCGACAGGAATCGAACCTGTATCGAGAGCTTCGGAAACTCTTATTCTATCCATTGAACTACGGGCGCGAAGTAGTAAATTATACCCATACCAGACAAGTTCTATGTTTACTCCTAGCTCAGCGCGCATTATCGGTATAATTCCGAGGATTTTCCGCCAATGCAACTTAGGGCCAGCTCATGAGTCATTCTCACGATCCTCAGCACGAAGCACATACTGAAGAGCACGCATCACTGATCAAGACGCCCAAGCAATTGATCGTTACAGTCGTGCTGGCGTTTGTCGTCCCCGTAATCATCATCATCCTGCTGGTGAACTGGGTCACCGCGGGCACAAAGTCAGCCGCCGGTTCAGATGCACTGGGTCCGGAAGCGACCGCCCTGCGGATTACACCAGTGGCTCGCATTGAACTTGTCGATGCGAATGCACCGAAGGTTCTCCAGACTGGTGAACAGGTCTATAACAATGTCTGTGCAGCCTGTCACGCTGCCGGTGTTGCCGGCGCCCCCAAGATGGGTGACAAAGCTGCCTGGGCACCCTTCATCAGCCACGGTTACGATTCATTGCTAGAAGTCGCCATGAACGGCAAGGGCGCAATGCCTCCCAAGGGTGGCAACCCCAACCTCGACCAACTTGAGGTCGCACGCGCTGTTGTCTACATGGCCAACGCTTCTGGTGCCAATTTTGAAGAACCTGCCGCTCCTGCTGAAGAAGCACCCAAGGAGCAAGCGCCTGCACCAGCTGCAGCAGCCCCGGCGCCCGCAGCAGCACCTGCACCAGCTCCAGCTGCTGCCCCTGCTGCAGAAGAAAAGCCTGCTGCTGAACCAGCAGCACAAGCTGGTGGTGATCTTGCAGGCCTTGACCTTGCGCTGGGTGAGCGCATCTACAAGCAAGCCTGTTTTGCATGTCACGGTGCAGGTGTAGCCGGCGCTCCCAAGCTTGGTGACAAGGCTGCATGGCAGCCATTCTTGGACACCGGCTTTGACAAGATGGTCGAAGTTGCCATCACCGGTAAAGGTGCCATGCCACCCAAAGGCGGTCTGGCCAGCGCCAGCGATGCTGACATCAAGGCAGCTGTAGGCTACATGGTCAAGCAGGTCCAGTAAGCCCTGTTTTAACTGTCATAAAAATGCCAGCCCCTAAGGGAGCTGGCATTTTTTATTGCGTGCGCCCAGCATGGGCGCACACCTGCGGGTGCAAGTCCCGCTGCGAGCTGGTCACAGTGAGCAAAGTGAAGCGCAACTGCGTGAGGGTGACCGAGCGTGGGAAGGAAGCGCGGAGCGTAAATCGCGAGCCGATGAACAAGAGTCGCATAGAAGGCGCTGCCAAGCAGGGCGAGTGGGCGCAAAACCACGAAGCTCTTGTGACCAAGGCGAGGTGGTGTAGATGCGGCGGTTGCGCGATGAAGGTGTGCGTTCTTACCTGGGGAGATCTCGCCTTGTGCCTGAAAGGGCGACGGCTGTGCCGGAGCGAGAAGTCAGCAGAGGTCGTAGTAGCAGGCGCCGGGGCCGATGAGGCTATAAGGCAAATGCGAAGGACCGAACGAGAGAGAGTGACTGAGGACACGTGTGATGTTAAAGGCCATGCGTCAGATGCCGGGGCAACCCGGGCGGGTGTGCGTAGCGCACGGTCAAGCCGTGCGTGATCTCACCAGCGACGAAGCCGGCGGCCCGCCACGTGAACACCCGGACACAGGGTCGGCAACGCCACCGACAGGCCCGGGCGGCCTGCTGGGGGCGATGCTGACGAGACAGAACCTGCAACTGGCCTGGAGGCGCGTGAAAGCCAACAAAGGTGCGGCCGGGGTGGATGGGCTCGATATTGAGCAGACTGCCCGGATGCTGCGAACGCGTTGGCCGGACATCCGCCAAGCGCTGATGCAGGAGCGCTACCGGCCTAGTCCGGTGCGCAAAGTCATGATTCCCAAACCGGATGGCACCCAACGTGAGTTGGGTATCCCGACGGTGACGGATCGGCTGATCCAGCAAGCACTGCTTCAAGTGCTGCAACCACTGATCGACCCGACCTTCAGCGAGCACAGCTACGGGTTCCGACCGGGGCGACGGGCGCACGATGCGGTCAAGGCAGCACGAGCCTACGTCCAATCGGGCAAACGCGTGGTGGTGGACGTTGATCTGGCCAAATTCTTTGACCGGGTCAATCACGACATCCTGATCGACAGGCTCAACAGACGCATCGACGACGCGGGTGTGATCCGGCTGGTGCGGGCGTACCTGAACGCCGGGATTATGGATGGTGGGGTGGTGGTCGATCGCCATCTGGGCACGCCGCAAGGCGGGCCGCTCAGTCCGCTGCTGGCCAATGTGTTACTGGACGAGGTGGACAAGGCGTTAGAGGCGCGGGGCTATTGCTTTGCGCGCTATGCCGACGACTGCAACGTCTACGTAGGCAGCAAGAAGGCTGGCGAGCGGGTGATGGCCTACCTCAGGAGGCTGTACACGGGCCTGAAGCTTCAGATCAACGAAGCCAAGAGCGCGGTAGCCAGCGCTTTCGGGCGCAAATTCCTTGGGTACGCGCTGTGGGTGACCAAGGGCAGAGAAGTCAAATGTAAGGTAGCGCAAAAGCCGCTGCAAAACTTCAAAGCCCGCATAAGGCAACTGACACGCCGCTCGGGCGGACGCAGCATGGCGCAAGTGGTGGACAAGCTGCGGCCCTACCTGCTGGGCTGGAAGGCGTACTTCGGGATGGCGCAGACACCAGGCGTCTGGCGTGAGCTGGATGAATGGCTGCGCCATCGTCTGAGGGCTATCCAGCTGCGTCAGTGGAAAAGGCCAAAGACGATCCACCGGGAACTCAAGGCGTTGGGGGCATCGGACGATGTAGCCAAACAGGTGGCGGGCAACTGTCATCGCTGGTGGCGCAACAGCGACGGTGTCATCAAGCGCGTATTGACGATCGCGTACTTCGACCGGCTGGGGGTGCCACGACTGTCATGACCTCAAGCTCTCGAACCGCCCGGTGCGGACCCGCATGCCGGGTGGTGTGGCAGGGGTGTCTCTTATAAAAGAGACCCCCTATGCCGATGATAGCGAAACCTGTCGCATCACAAAGTGGCTGGTAACTCCAGCAGCGAGCGCCCAAACTGCACCCTGCGCCGCAACCACAGGCTAGGCCGGTAACGCATATCACCGGTGATCCTCTGCATGTTTTGCAATATTTCCAACACTCTGGCTGCGCCAAGGCTGTCACCAAGACTAAGCGGCCCTGCAGGATAATTCAGTCCCAGCTTGACCGCACGGTCAATATCCGAAGGTGAGGCAATGCCTTGCTGTGCAATTTCGCAGGCAATGTTGACAATCATGGCCTGTATCCGTTGTCCGACAAACCCCGGTGAGTCCTGGATCACACTGACTTGTGCCTGATCCCGGGAGAAGATGGCATGTGCAACATCGCGCCAGTGTGGTGTGGTCATCATGGAAACCATCAACGTCCTGTGCCTCTGCGGCGACATGGCACCGAAAGTATCGACAGCAACGGTTCGCTCCGGGTCAAGTTTCTGGCGTTCAACCACGGTCGCAACATCCTCTCCGTATGGTGTCACGACAATCAGGCAGTCGTCATCCGGCTCGCTGCCCGTTTGTAGGGCAACGTTCATGTTCTTGAGCCAGGTCGTGGCGATCGACTGACCATGAGGATGCTCAGGGCTGACCCAGACAGCAGGCAGCTTTTCAAAGGCGGGCACCTCCTTCATGGGGGACTCATGTCGCTTGCCATTGGTGTACTGGTAAAAACCACCATCGGACTTGCGACCATACAAACCTGCCGCCACCCTGACAGCGCCAAGCGCCGAAGGCCTGTACCTTGGCTCATCGTAGAACTGGCGGTAGATCGACTCCATCACAAAATGCGAGACATCCAGACCCGTCAAGTCCATCAGCTCAAAAGGCCCCATGCGAAATCCACACTGCTCTCGCATGATGCGATCGACGGTCTCAAAGTCTGCCACTTGCTCCTGGACCACACGAAATCCCTCGGTACTCAGCCCACGGCCTGCATGGTTCACAATGAACCCTGGCATGTCCTTGCAGCGCACCGGAGTATGGCCGATCTCACGGGCAAACTCCATCAGAGCATCACCCACGGCGGGATCGCCGCGCAAACCATCAACAACTTCCACCAGCTTGAGCAGAGGAACGGGATTAAAGAAATGGAACCCGGCCACCCTCTGCGGATGTGCGCAGCCATTGGCAATGGCCGTGACAGAAAGTGACGACGTATTCGTTGCCAGAATGCACTCCCGGGTAACGATGCCCTCAAGCTCCTGAAACAACGCCTGTTTCACCTCAAGACGCTCAAGGACAGCTTCTATCACCAGATCGCAATCAGCCAGTTCCGACAAGGTTTGCGCCACATGCAGGTTACCCACCGCGATATTCGCCGCAGCCTGTGTCATGCGCCCTTTGTCCACCAGACTGGACCAGATCTTGGCGATATCTTCCCGGGCCACATGGATTGCTTCGGTACGCTGGTCATACATCATCACCTGGAATCCAGCCTGAGCCGCAACCTGCACAATGCCTTTGCCCATTGTGCCAACCCCGACAACCCCTACTATCTTTATTGTTCCCACGTGTCATACTCCTCTTTTAACTGCTCATTTCTTATGCTTTTTCTTTACATTTTGCCTTAGATCATGTCCGATAAACACGTTTCCGGCTCAATTTCCCTTATCTCGCCAGAGCTTTGGCCCGGTGTCAACGCACCCCGCGACCCTCTTGGTCACAAAGGGACTTTTGGTTCAGTTTGCATTGTCGGTGGCGCCAGCGGCATGACAGGCGCTGCCCTGCTGGCAGGCCGCAGTGCCCTCAAAGCAGGTGCCGGCCGGGTCTATGTGTGCCTTGCTCAACCCAACCCTGAAATCACAGTTGACCTGTTGCAACCCGAACTCATGCTGCGACATGCCGAAGAACTGCCCGCACTGGCTTCGCAAATGGATGCTCTGGCGGTCGGTTGCGGCCTTGGCAGGCAACCGTTCGCGATCGACTTACTGCGTTCGTTGATCATGACACCGCAGCGCTGCCCGATGGTCATTGATGCTGATGCTCTCAATGCACTTGCCACAGGGGTATTCCAGCCGCAATGGGATCCCGACAAGGTTGTCCTGACACCGCACCCTGCCGAGGCGGCAAGACTGCTTGACATGACCACCGCCGAGATCCAGCGGGACAGAACCTCAAGCATCCGGAAACTGGCTGACAGATATTACGCCTGGATCATTCTCAAGGGGCATGCCAGCTTGGTGTGCTCACCCTCCGGTGACGTGTTCCAGAACCCCACCGGGGATGTTGCGCTGGCCACAGCGGGCACGGGCGATGTTCTGACCGGGCTGATTGCGAGCCTGCTCGGCCAGGGACACAGCATGCAATCGGCCGTTTGCGCCGGGGTCTGGTTACATGGCGCTGCAGGCCAATACCTGCGCACTCAACTGGGTGGCCCGGTAGGCACCACCGCATCCGAAGTGATTGAGGCCATCCGCTACCTGCGCAATCACCCGCAGTGGCAGCCACCACGCCAGCTTGCCTGATCCATCGGGATAGCACTGCAGAACTACGCGCGAATCAACCCCGGACCTTCTGCTTACTCGCCAGAAGATTCTTGAGCATGTCCAGGCGCTTGGCAGGCGAAATCACCTCCTGCTCGCTTACCTCATTGCCTGCAGCATTAAGCCCCATCTCCGCCACAAATCGCGAGATTTCGCAGACACGCTCCTGCCTGGCGCGCCTGCGCCTGGCGCACCAGGTCAGGTGCAGGCTGCGCTGTGCCCGTGTAATGCCCACATACATGAGCCTGCGCTCTTCCTGGATCCGGTTTGCCAGGGCCTGGGCGTCATCTACGGTCAAATCATCTTCGCGCCCCAGATGGGGCAGCAACCCCTCTTCTACCCCTATCAGGTATACGTGGGGAAACTCCAGCCCTTTCGAAGCATGCAGTGTCGAGAGCTTGACCGCATCCGGCTCCTCATCCTGCTGACGTTCAAGCATTGTCACCAGGGAAATGTGCTGCACCAGTCCCACAAGCCCATCCTCATGCTCTGCGGCGCGGCTCTTGAGCCAGTCCATGAGGTCAAGGACGTTTTGCCAGCGAGCTTGGGCCGAACGGTCATCGGGTGCCGTATCGAACAGATGGTTCTCATATCCAATGTCAGACAGAAGATTATCCAGGAGCTTTTCGACTGGCTCACGGTCTGGTGGCATATCCGCACGTTTCTGATAATGCTGGACAAAGGATACAAAACCGCGCAGCGCTTCGAGCTGCCGCGGTTGCAGCAAATCCTTGAGATCCTCATGCTGCGCGGCTCGCATCAAGCTGACCTGAAGTTTTCCGGCCAACTCCCCCAAGACCTGCAGGCTTGCCTGACCAATTCCGCGCCTTGGCGTGGTGGCTGCACGGATGAAAGCAGGGTCATCCTCGTCGTTGACGATCAGGCGCAAATAGGCAAGGAGATCCCGGATTTCCTGCTTTTCAAAAAAGCTCTGACCACCTGAGATCGTGTAAGGAATGCGCAACTCACGCAATGCCTGCTCGATCACCCTGGCCTGCTGGTTGCTACGGTAGAGAATCGCAAAATCCTTCCAGTTGGCCTGCTTCTCAAACCGGGCTGCAGAAAGCCTGACAGCGACCGACTTTGCTTCCATATGCTCGTCATCCATCCGGGTGACGGTAATCGGCTCTCCCACACCATGCTCGGACCAAAGCTTCTTGTCAAACAGCTTCGGGTTGGCCTGGATCACCTTGTTGGCCGCATTCAGAATCGTCTGGCTTGAGCGATAGTTCTGTTCCAGCTTGATCAGATGCAGGTTCGGGTAGTCCTGCTGCAACTTGGCCAGATTTTCTATCGTAGCGCCCCGCCAGCCATAAATCGCCTGGTCATCGTCACCGACCGCGGTAAACATCGCACGTTCACCCGTGAGTTCACGCAACAGTTGGTACTGACACGCATTGGTGTCCTGATACTCGTCGACCAGCAGGTATCTGACCCTGGACTGCCACCTTGCCCTGACCACCGGGTTCGAAGACAACAGCCGCAATGGCAGCAGAATCAGGTCATCAAAGTCCACAGCCTGGTAGGCTTTCAATGTCGCCTGGTAGCTGTAATACACGCGGCTGGCATCGACCTCACCCGTCTGGTTTGCCACGGCAGCGGCCTCATCGGGATCCAGTGCCGCATTTTTCCAGAGTGAAATCACGTGCATCAGATGCTTGATGCGGGCCTTGTCCGTGGTCTGCACGATTTCCTGAATCAATCCCATGGCATCTTGGGAATCCAGGATCGAGAATGTCTTTTTAAGCCCGAGCTCCTGCGCTTCTTCGCGCAGTATCCTCACCCCCAGGGAGTGGAAAGTGCTGATGGTAATCCCTCTGGCGCGGCTACGACCAAGCAGTGACTCCAACCTATGCGCCATTTCCAACGCAGCCTTGTTGGTAAAGGTCAACGCGTAGATCTGCCGGGGGCTGTAGCCACGCTCCTGGACCAAGTACGCAATCTTGCCTGTGATGACGCGGGTTTTTCCAGAACCAGCACCAGCCAGCACCAGGCATGGCCCGTCAAGATACCTTACAGCCTGCTGTTGTGCTTCATTCAGTGGAATCAAAAACTGTTACCCCCTCTAGGCGTAAACATCTGCAATTCGGCTAGATTTCCAGCGGATCGACTTCGATCTGCCAACGCAAACCCGATGGCCCGTGGTACGGTCCCAATGAGGGTAACCACTGGGTCAGAAACTTTTGCAACAGGGCACGACTCTGAGACTCGATGAGTACCTGTGCACGGCACAGGTCGGCAACCTTGACCACACGCAAGGCCACAGCATCATACAAAACCACCAAGCCCTCGATCTGTTGTTGCTGCAACCATTGGTTGGCGCTTTCACGGGCTTGCTCAAGAAATGCCAAGGCAATGGGCAGTTCCCTGGCCTGTGCGGTCAAAAGTGCCTGATAGCTAAACGGTGGCAGGCCTGCCTGCTCACGCTCTCGTAGCAGGGTTGAAGCAAAGCCCGCAAAATCATGCCGGACCAAGGCCTGGTAGACAGGCTGTTCCGGATAATCAGTCTGCACCATCACCAAGCCCTGCCCTGAGTGCCTGCCGGCTCGGCCGGCAACTTGCATCAACTGTGCAAACAACCGTTCAGGTGCCCGGAAATCGTGGGAGAACAAGGCACTGTCAGCATTCAGAACTGCAACCAACCCCAGGTTAGAAAAATCATGCCCCTTGGAAACCATCTGAGTGCCGACCAGAATGTCCACGTCACCACTGTGCACATGCGCAAACAGTGTCTCGGCCTGCCCTTTGCGCCGGGTGCTGTCGGCATCAATGCGCAATACCCTGCGGTCGGGAAACAGAACTTGCAGATGCTCTTCCAGACGCTGCGTTCCACGGCCCATGGGTCTTAAGTCCTGATCCCCACAATCCGGACAAGCCAATGGAACGGGGCGCTGCATACCGCAGTGGTGGCAGTGCAACCGCATCGAAGGGCGTTTGTCCCCCGCTACTTTGTGCAGCACTGTAAAGACACTGCAATGCCCGCAGTGGCTGACCCAGCCACAACTGGCACAATGCAACACCGGGGCATAGCCACGTCGATTGAGATAAACCAGCACCTGCTGCCCTTGCTCCAAGGTTGAACGCATGGCATCAAGCACCTGGATCGACAGGCCCTGATCCAGCTTCAAGCGCCTTGTATCTACCAGCTTGATCTCGGGCAGCGTCACCGACCGTGCCCGCTGGGACAATGTCAGTCGGACATAACGTCCCTTGTGTGCCTGCTCCCAACTCTCCAAGGAAGGGGTGGCCGACCCCAGGATAATGCGTGCACCGTGCTGCCTGGCTCGCCACACTGCGAGATCCCGGGCCGAATACCGCAACCCTTCCTGCTGCTTGTAGGAAGGATCATGCTCCTCATCCACAACAATAAGGTCGATGCGCGGCATGGGTGCAAATACTGCCAGGCGGGTTCCAAGCACCACCCGTGCACCGGACTCCAGTGCGGACAGCCAGCCTGCAGCCCGCTCGCCATCGGCAAGGCCGCTGTGCAGCAGTGCGATCTCTCCTGGCTTCACCACCGAAGACAATCTCGCCCTCAACGCCTGTGCAAACTGCGGAGTCAGGTTGATCTCGGGAACCAGGAACAGAACCGTACCACCGGCCGCCAACACCTTGAGGGCAGCATGCAGATAGAGTTCAGTCTTGCCTGAGCCCGTCACGCCATGTAGCAGGAAAGCATGGAACCCTGGGCCCGCACGATCAATTGCATCGAGTGCTGCCTGCTGGTCTGGGGTCAATGTCGGAGGTGCCGGCAAGACATGGTCAGAACCATCCAGGCAGGACTCTGGCTTGTACCGTGCCATGCGCTTGCGCAAGCGGTTGACTGGGCCAGACCCCGAGCGCTTGCCCAGATAGGCACTGGCCTTTCTGAACATGACAGGCATGGCCGGTAACATGACTTCACCGGGATGGCGGTGGTAGTAGCCAGCAGCAAACAGCGACAGTTCAAGCCAACTCCCTGGTAATGGCGGCATGTCATCAAGCACCATCAGCACATCCTTGTGCTGGGTATCTGTCATCTGTGGCTCTTGATGGACCTCGACAACAATACCGACCAATTGCCGCCTGCCGAACGGCACAATGACGCGCTGCCCAGGCTCACAAGGGAACGGGCAGCGATACTCGAACAATGGGCCAAGCGGCACATCCAGTGCCACCTGAGGCCAAACGACAGGGCCATCCGACGCTTCTGCTGGCTCCTCTCCGGATACCTGGATGTCCTCGTCCATGCTCAAATCATGCCCTTGATCATGGCAAGGTCAAGTAAACAAAGGGCTTATCCACCGCTGTAGCCTGTGGATAACTTTGGGGAAATCCATGTTGAGATCTTGTGAAATAGTGCTTCGGTACCATGCCTTCGCTCACTCAAACTCTTAACAATCCAAAAAATCTATTATTTTTCAGATAGTTACAAAAACAAGTTGAAATCCTTGACATCAAACAAGGGCAAATCCCTAGCGCACCAAGCCTGTGCATAAGTAGAAAACCTATGCACAGCATCTACACATTTACTGTGCAATATGGTATTGACGACTGTACTCATGTACCTCGTCAACCAGGACCGCAACGGACTCAACCGGTGTGTGTTGAGAAATGCCATGGCCAAGGTTGAACACATGACCACCCGAACCCACCATACCAAAATCATCAAGCACCCGGCGAGCCTCCTTGCGTACTGCTTGCTCTGGCGCAAACAAAGCCATGGGATCAAGGTTGCCTTGCAAAGCAACCTTGTCACCGGTACGCTGTCGGGCCTTACCAAGGTTCACCGTCCAGTCCAACCCCAAGGCATCGCAACCCGTGGCAGCGATTTCCTCAAGCCACATGCCGCCCCCCTTGGTAAAGAGGATGACGGGGACGCTTTCCTCACCTTGGTTGCGCACAAGCCCTTGCACCACCTGGTGCATGTACCGTAAAGAAAACTCCTGATACATGCCATCAGCCAGGACGCCGCCCCAGCTGTCAAATACCATCAGGGCCTGGGCTCCAGCCCTGACCTGGGCATTCAGGTACTCAATGGTCGCACGGGCATTCACGTCCAGAATATGGTGCAGCAAGTCTGGGCGTGCATACATCATGCTCTTGATGTGCTTGTACTCTCGGGTTCCCTGACCTTCAACCATGTAGCAAGCAATGGTAAAGGGACTGCCGGCAAACCCGATCAAAGGCACCCTGCCCCCGAGTTCACGCCTGATCATGGACACAGCATCAAACACGTACTGCAACCTGCCCATGTCGGGAACTTGCAGTGACTTGATGTCGTTCTCGTGGCGCAAAACCTTGGCAAACTGAGGTCCTTCTCCTTGGACAAATGACAGTCCAAGTCCCATGGCATCAGGAACCGTCAGGATATCCGAAAACAGGATCGCAGCATCCAGCGCAAAACGTTCCAGAGGCTGCAGGGTTACCTCTGTCGCAAGCTCAGGGTTCTGGGCCAGACCCATGAATGAACCTGCCCGCTGGCGCGTCTGACGGTATTCTTCCAGGTAACGACCTGCCTGGCGCATCAGCCAGACTGGCGTATACGGGACAGGTTCACGCCTGAGCGCCCTCAAAAAAACATCATTCTTAAGCGACGGAAACGCAGCAGGTGCATTTGGAGAGGTCATATCTACACTAAAGCCCGGTTATTCTTAACAAGACCCTGATTGTACCTATCTGTCCCCAGGCTGAGCCTCATTACCCGACTCCTGCCCTATGTCACGGTAGTCGTTGGCATCAATGTCATGCTTGCGCATGAGTTCCCAGAAAGCCCGCCTGTTCTTTCCGGCGGCCGCGGCAGCGCGGGTGACGTTGCCTTTTTGCAATAACAGAAGGTCGCGGATGAATTGAGTCTCGAACTTTTCTATCAACTCTGCCTTGGCCTGATTGAAACACTTCACCTTGCAATCCAGCCGGTAAGGCTGTGCCGTGCCAGAGACCGTAGCTCGCCTTGTCACGGTTTGCTTTGCCTGCTGCTTGGCGTTATCTCGCAAGGTTTGACGCCACGGGCTGCGAGATATTGCGCACAGTAAGCGCGCCCTCAACTCATCGATATCCACGGCAGTCTGCACAAAATCAACCATGCCAAGTTCGAGCAGGTCGATCATTGCCCCACCCTGAAGACCGTGCAGCATGCCGATCACTGGTATCGCAGCAGAACCCTGGCTGCTTGCAAGGAGGCTGCGTGTCCAGCACAGGCTTTCAACCGAGACGGGCAACAACAACGCATCGTAACGCTTCAAATGCAAATCGGAGAATTGCAGCAAGTCCGTTCTCAAATCCACTGATGCATCGCAGTCCAGTTTCAGGGCATAGTCCTGCTGACCTTCCCAACGCAGATCATGCACCGTGACCCGACTCAGTCCAGACCTCATGATTGCGAGCTGCTCAACGAACCAGCTCCGGTTGACCTGCAGATGCAAAACGGCCAGATCGACATGTTGACGCATACGCGCGGACTCCAGAAACACAAAGCCCACAAGCCTAAAGGCTCGTGGGCGTTGTGACTATCCGGAATTAACGCAAGCGTTAATGCGTGCTGCGGTTGGCCCTCAACTTGCGCGCTGCAATGGCCTGGGCTGCCAGCATTTCCAGTTCGGCCTGGATGACTGCCAGTTCAACCTTGTCCTTGGCATTGCGCAGGCTTTCTTCGGCGTGACGACGTGCCTCGAGAGCCTTGGCTTCGTCCAGATCAGCTGCACGGATGGCAGTGTCAGACAGCACGGTGACCCGGTCAGGCTGGATTTCCAGCAATCCGCCGGCCACGAAGATCGACTCCTCGGAGCCATCCTCATGAACGATCTTGACCGTGCCAGGACGGATCCTGGTGATCAAGGGCGTGTGGCCAGGCAGCACGCCAAGTTCGCCTGCTTCACCTGGCAAAGCCACAAACTTGGCTTCACCTTGGTAAAGAGACTGCTCGGCGCTGACTACGTCCACTTTAATGGTGCTCATCTCAGTTCCCCTTATTGAAGGGTCTTGGCTTTCTCGAATACCTCATCGATCGTGCCGACCATGTAGAAGGCCTGCTCGGGCAACGCATCGCAGTCGCCATTGACGATCATCTTGAAGCCGCGAATGGTCTCTGACAATGGTACATATTTGCCAGGTGAACCGGTAAACACTTCAGCCACGTGGAAGGGCTGTGACAGGAAGCGCTGGATCTTACGGGCGCGGGCCACTGTCAGCTTGTCTTCAGGTGACAGTTCATCCATACCCAGAATTGCGATGATGTCACGCAGTTCCTTATAACGCTGCAGGATCTGCTGAACGCCACGAGCCACTTGATAGTGCTCTTCACCCACGACATGGGGGTCAAGCTGACGGCTGGTGGAATCCAGAGGATCAACAGCAGGATAGATACCCAGAGCTGCGATGTCACGCGAAAGCACCACGGTCGAGTCCAAGTGCTGGAAGGTCGTGGCTGGCGATGGGTCTGTCAAGTCGTCAGCAGGAACGTACACGGCCTGGATCGAGGTAATCGAGCCTGTCTTGGTCGAGGTAATCCGTTCCTGGAGAACGCCCATTTCCTCAGCCAGTGTTGGCTGGTAACCCACAGCGGATGGCATACGGCCCAGCAGAGCTGACACTTCAGTACCGGCCAGGGTGTAACGGTAGATGTTGTCCACGAAGAACAGGATGTCACGGCCTTCGTCACGGAACTTCTCAGCCATTGTCAGGCCAGTCAGCGCCACGCGCAGACGGTTTCCTGGGGGCTCGTTCATCTGACCGAACACCATGGCGACCTTGTCCAGAACGTTCGACTCTTCCATCTCGTGGTAGAAGTCGTTACCTTCACGAGTACGCTCACCCACACCAGCAAACACGGACAAACCGCTGTGCTGCTTGGCGATGTTGTTGATGAGCTCCATCATGTTCACGGTCTTGCCCACGCCAGCACCACCGAACAGACCCACTTTACCGCCCTTGGCGAACGGGCAGATCAGGTCGATCACCTTGATGCCGGTTTCGAGCAGTTCAACCGATGGGGAGAGCTCATCAAACTTCGGTGCTGGCTGGTGAATGGAACGACGCTCTTCAGCCTGGATCGGGCCAGCCTCGTCGATGGGGCGGCCAAGTACGTCCATGATGCGGCCCAGTGTGCCAGCACCGACCGGAACGGTGATCGGGGCGCCAGTGCGGCTTACTTTCATACCACGGCGCAGACCATCGCTGGATCCCAGTGCAATGGTACGTACCACGCCATCACCGAGCTGCTGCTGCACCTCGAAGGTCAAACCCTTCTCGGCGAAAGAACTCGATTCGTCCTGCAGGGTGAGTGCTTCATAGATGTTGGGCATTTGGTCACGGGGGAACTCGATGTCCACCACGGCACCGATACACTGAACGATGGTTCCGTTGCTCATTTGATTTCCTTACTCGATAACTTGTAACGGGTGGTCGCGACGTATCTGATTGTCATCAGACTGCTGCGGCGCCGCCCACAATTTCCGAAATTTCCTTGGTAATCGCTGCCTGACGCGTCTTGTTATAGACCAGTTGCAGATCACCGATAACCTTCTTGGCGTTGTCGGAGGCGGCCTTCATTGCAACCATCCGCGCTGACTGCTCAGAAGCCATGTTCTCTGCGACTGCCTGGTATACAACACCCTCGACATAGCGCTTGAGCAACTCATCGATCACCGACTTGGGATCTGGCTCATAGATGTAATCCCAGCTATAGCTGGACTGCAGGGATTCATCGCCTTCGACATGAGCCAGGAACGGATCCTCAAGCTTGGTTGGCAATGGCAACAGACGGAAGAACACGGGCTCCTGGCGCATCGTGTTCACAAACCGGCTGGTAGCCACATACACCTCATCGATCCGGCCTTCGACAAAATCATCGACCTGCACTTTAAGCGCGCCAATCAGCCGGTCGAGCTGGGGCGTATCGCCCAAGCCGACTTCCTGAGTGACGACATTTGCGCCGATCCGGGCCAGCACGCCCAAGCCCTTGTTGCCAAGTGCCGTGAATTGCGTCTTGATCCCTTTGTCGTTGAATTCCTTGTAGCGGTTGAGCACCAGACGCATGATGTTGGTGTTCAGACCGCCACACAGGCCCTTGTCCGTTGTAACCACGACCACGCCAACAGCCTTGACCGATTCGCGCTCGATCAGGTAGGGATGGCTGTACTCCGGATTGGCCTGCATCAGGTTAACAGCCATGTTGCGCACCTTGATGGCATAGGGACGGCCCGCACGCATGCGTTCCTGTGCCTTTCGCATCTTGGATGCGGCCACCATTTCCATGGCCTTGGTGATCTTGCGCGTGTTTTGCACGCTCTTGATCTTGGTACGGATTTCCTTGATTCCTGCCATCTTGGTTCCTGAGTGTCAGTGGATCAGACGGGTCAGTACGCGCCGTGCTTCTTGAATTCCTGCAATGCGGCTACCAGTTCAGCCTCGTCGTCCTTGGACATTTCCTTGTTGGTCTCGATACGCTCGATCAACGCGGCATGCTTGGCCTTGAGATGGTCTTTCAGACCTTTCTCGAATGCCAGGACCTGAGAAACCTCAACATTGTCCAGGTAACCATTGTTGACAGCGTAGAGAACCACTGCCAGTTCCCAAACCTGCAAAGGCTGGTACTGCGGCTGCTTGAGCAGCTCAACCACGCGCTTACCACGCTCAAGCTGACGGCGGGTTGCATCGTCAAGGTCAGAAGCAAACTGTGCAAATGCAGCCAGTTCACGATACTGGGCCAAGTCGGTACGGATACCACCTGAGAGCTTCTTGATGACTTTGGTTTGAGCGGCACCACCCACACGGGACACCGAAATACCAGCGTTCACTGCAGGACGGATACCGGCGTTGAACAGGTCGGTCTCCAGGAAGATCTGGCCGTCAGTAATAGAAATCACGTTGGTCGGCACGAATGCAGACACGTCACCTGCCTGGGTCTCGATGATTGGCAGCGCTGTCAGCGAGCCAGTCTTGCCTTTGACGGCGCCATTGGTGAACTTCTCGACGTAGTCGGCGTTCACGCGTGCAGCACGTTCAAGCAGGCGTGAGTGCAGGTAGAACACGTCACCAGGATAGGCTTCACGGCCAGGAGGACGACGCAGCAACAGCGATACCTGACGGTATGCCCATGCTTGCTTGGTCAGGTCGTCATAAACGATGAGAGCGTCCTGTCCACGGTCACGGAAGTATTCACCCATGGTGCAACCGGCATAGGCTGACAGGTATTGCATGGCAGCCGACTCCGAAGCAGGCGAAGCAACCACAATGGTGTATTCCATTGCGCCATGCTCTTCCAGCTTGCGAACCACGTTGTTGATGGTCGAAGCTTTCTGACCGATCGCAACGTAGATACATTTAACGTCTTTGCCTTTCTGGTTGATGATGGTGTCAACCGCAATGGCAGTCTTACCGGTCTGGCGGTCACCAATGATCAACTCACGCTGGCCACGGCCAATAGGTACCATCGAGTCGATAGCCTTGATACCGGTTTGCAGAGGTTGCGTCACAGACTGACGTGCGATCACGCCAGGGGCAACCTTTTCAATGATGTCGGTTTCTTTGGCGTTGATGGGGCCTTTGCCATCGATTGGCACGCCCAACGCGTTAACCACACGGCCCAGCAGCTCGGGACCGACAGGTACTTCAAGGATGCGGCCCGTGGTCTTGACGGTATCACCCTCAGATACCTTGGTGTAGTCACCCAGAATCACGGCACCGACAGAATCACGTTCAAGGTTCAACGCGAGACCGAACACGTTGTTCGGAAACTCAAGCATTTCACCTTGCATCGCATCGGACAGACCATGGATACGCGTAATGCCATCGGTCACCGACACTACTGTTCCTTGAGAACGTACGTCGGTCGAGGCACCAAGACCCTCGATACGGCTTTTCAGTATTTCACTAATCTCTGAGGGATTGAGTTGCATGTTCAGGCTCCTGAAATCTTTTAGCTGGCGTCAAGCCACCAGCGCGTCACGCATGCGTTCGAGCTGCGCTTGTACTGATGTGTCGAGCACGTGGTCACCCACCACAACCCTGACCCCGCCGATAAGGGATGGATCGACCGTGACGTGCGGCTTAAGTTTGATATTGAACTTGGGCTCAAGCAGCCGTACCAGTTCGGCCACCTGGTCATCGTCGAGCGGAAATGCACTGACGATCTGCGCCTGGGCCACACCATCAGCGGCGTCTTTCAGAGCTTCGAACTGCTGGTAGATTGCCGGTGCCAGTTCCAACCGGTCGTTTTCCACGAGCAAGCGAACGAAATTCTTGAAATGTGTTGACTGTTGCCTATTGCGCAGCAGAGCATCCAGAATCTCGAGACGCTGATTGTCCTCGAGGCGAGGATCGGACAATGCGGTACGCACTTCCTCCTGCGCAACCAAGTTGCTCAGTTCACGCAATTCATCTGCACACGCCTTGGTTTCTGCTGCATCAGACCTGACCGCAGCAAACAGGGCTTCCGCGTAGGGACGGGCAACGGTGGAAATCTCTGCCATGGTTTTAGCCTGCCTTCATTAGAGCTGTGCTTTGAGCTTTTCGAGAAGCTCAGCATGGACTTTGGCGTCGACTTCGCGGCGCAGGATCTGGGCGGCACCAGCCACTGCCAGGTTGGCAACTTCGTTGCGCAACGCATCCCGGGCACGCTGAACCTCAAGCTCGGCTTCCTGACGGGCCTGCTCAAGGATACGGGCACGCTCTGCCTCTGCTTCGGCACGGGCCTGCTCGATGATTTGCGCGCCGTGCTTCTCAGCTTCGGTCATACGCACATGCAGTTCGGCACGGGCCGATTCTTCCATGGCGGCGATCTTAGCCTTGGTTTGGGCGAGTTCAGACTTGCCTTTTTCAGCGGCAGCCAGACCCTCGGCAATTTTTTGCCGGCGCTCTTCGATCGCTTTCGTGAGTGGCGGCCACACGTACTTCATCGTGACCCAGCCCAACACGAAAAACACGATCATCTGAAAGAAGAGAGTCGCATTCAGATTCACGGTCGTTTTCCTATCACATCATTAGCGCCCACCCGGATGGGCGAACACTTGATTCGACTGAACGTCCTACTGTCACCCTGATCTTCAGGCGCAACGGCAGGCAAGGTGTTTGGATGCGTCCTTTGCAGGACGCATGAGAGACACTTTTTTCAATCAGACGAAAGGATTGGCGAATGCGAACAACATGGCAATACCAACACCGATCAGGAACGCTGCGTCGATCAGACCGGCCAAGAGGAACATCTTGGTCTGCAATGCGTTCATCAGTTCAGGCTGACGTGCCGAAGCTTCGAGGTACTTGCCGCCCATCATAGCGATACCGATGCAGGCACCGATAGCACCCAAACCGATAATGAAAGCGCAAGCGAGAGCAACGAAAGCGACGTTGGTCATGACAACTCCTTGGTTAGTGTCTCAAAAAATCAAAAGTTAAAAGTTAGTACTACTCGTTTGGCAGCTCGGCCCGAAGGCCTGACTGTCATCAATGTCCCTCATGCGCCTGGCCAAGATATACCAGCGTCAGCATCATGAAGATAAACCCTTGTAGCAAGATGATCAGGATGTGGAAGATTGCCCAGATCGATCCAGCCACAATATGTCCGAAGCCAAGTGCCAAGCTTGCGGCGTTAAAGCCCGAGTAGGCACCGCCAAGCAAAGCAATCAGCATGAACACCAGTTCGCCTGCGAACATGTTGCCGAACAACCGCATGCCCATCGACACGGATTTGGCAGCGTACTCAACCATATTCAGCAGGAAATTAGCCGGGGCCAGCAAAATGGCACCAATACCATGCGCATGGAACGGGGCTGTGAAGAGATCCTTCACGAAGCCACCAGGATGCTTGATCTTGATGCCATAGTAGAACATCAGCAACAGCACACCAAACGACATTCCAAGCGGCACATTCAGGTCAGCCGTCGGAAGAATCTTGTGATAGTAAAGCGGATCGCCGGGCTCGTCACCCAAACCGGTCATCTTCCAGATCCAGGGCATCAAGTCCACCGGAACCAGGTCCAGTGTGTTCATGAGCACGATCCAGACAAAAACGGTCATGGCCAAGGGCGCAATGAACTCACGGCTCTTCTCGTTGGGCACGATACTACGAGCCTGCTGGTCAACCATATCCACCAGCATTTCAACAAACGCCTGCAACTTACCGGGGACACCAGAAGTTGCCTTCCTGGCAGCACGCCACATGAAGAAAACAGCAATGAAACCCATCAGCGTCGACCAGAACATCGAGTCGTAGTTCAGCACGCTGAAGTCGGCAATAAACTCTTGCGCCTTGCCGATACTGTTGTTGTTCACCAGGTGGTGCTGGATGTAATAGGACTGTGGGGAGACGTCACCAGCGGCAGCCATGCAAACCCTTTCTATTCGTTAATTTGTCGCAGCCACCAGAGGCGCCGCGACAACCCTTTGATCCACGCAGATCCAGCCTTACGACTGAATCCACCCTACATATGCTTGGTGATCCGGCCGCCTGTCAGCAGCACAGCCACCCAATACCCTTTCAGCGTCACCAGCAGCCCTGCAAATACAGCCAACCAATTCAACCAGTCAGCGTGAATTCTGGACAAAGCCCAGAGCAGAACCACTGCAACGATCACTTTCAGGCCATTGCCCAGCAGGAACACAATCGGCCCCGCTGCCGTCTGCCTGAACGTGGATAGCACCAACCGCGCCACAAATATGGCATTCGGTGCCAAGTAGCACATGCTTCCGCACAAGGCGCTAAGACCGGCCTGCCATCCTGATACCAACAGAAGCACCAGGCTCAAGAGTAGACCTGCCAACACCTGTGAAAGCAAAACCACCAGCAAACCCCGCCGGGCCCTGGCTGCAACTCGGGCCTTCTGAGCCGGCGTGAGCGTGATTTTTTCGCCCGTGCCATCTGTCGGGGAACTACTCATGTACTTGTCTTCCACGACTCTCAGTGACCCTAACCTTGCCGCTCCCTTTGCTGCTGTAGCGGAGCGACTGCAGACAGATTTCCCTAGCGGGTTAACCCGAAGTTGACACCCCAAAAACAAAGTCAGTGTCAAACTCCAAAGCCTTGCGAGTATAGCTTGAAAAAGCACCTTAACGCAAAATTTGTAACCAAATCTTATCGATGCTTGAACTCAGGCTGTCGTTTTTCGAGGAATGCAGACATACCTTCCTTCTGGTCTTCGGTCGCAAACATGGAGTAGAAACTGCGGCGTTCAAACAACAGTCCCTCAGACAACGAGGACTCCCACGCCCTGTTGACAGCCTCCTTGGCAGCAACAACGGCCATCATCGGCATTGAAGCGATGACATTGGCGGCCGCCACTGTTTCCTCAAGCAGCTTTTCCACAGGGAATATCCTGGATACCAGTCCTGCGCGTTCAGCCTCCTGGGCATCCATCATGCGTGCTGACAACACCATGTCCATGGCCTTGGACTTACCCACGGCACGTGGCAAACGTTGCGTACCGCCTGCGCCCGGAATGATGCCCAACTTGATCTCTGGTTGACCGAATTTGGCGTTTTCCGCAGCAAAGATCATGTCGCACATCATGGCCAGTTCGCACCCACCTCCGAGCGCATAGCCCGAAACGGCTGCAATGACAGGTTTACGGATTTTAAGGATCGTTTCCCAGTTCCTTGAAATAAACTGTTGTTGTGTCACCTCCGTGAATGAGAGACGTTGCATGACACTGATGTCGGCACCCGCGGCAAACGCCTTTTCACTGCCAGTGATCACGATTGCACCAATGTCATCGGATGCGTCGTACTTGAGCAATGCCGCTCCCAGCTCGTCCATCAGTGCATCATTGAGCGCATTCAAGGCCTTCGGACGATTCAGGGTCAAGATGGCGACACGGCCTTGTACCTGTTCGAGCACCAGTGATTCACTCATTTGTCATCTCCCGTTGTTTTAAGGCTAATCTGAACACATCATTTGAGGCTAACCATAACATCGTGCAACAGCAAACTCTACTTTACGTCATAGACCCCTTCGATCCTGCCGGCCACCGCATCCGTGTCACGATGCAAATCGCACACCCGGATCCACAATGCCAGGCGGTCAGCCTGCCTGCATGGATCCCTGGAAGCTACCTGATCAGGGACTTCTCAAAAAACATCGAGACGCTCAAGGCAACGTGCGCGGGCAAATCCGTTGCTCCGAAGCAGGTCGATTCACACAGTTGGGTTTTTGAAAACTGCAAGGGCAAGCTGAGCATTGAATACGTCATCTACGCCTGGGATGCCTCAGTGCGTAGCGCCCACTTCGACGACAGCCATTGCTTCTTCAATGGCACCAGCCTGTTTCTCAAGGCCCATGGCCTTGAGCACATGCCCAGCCGAGTAGACATATTGCACCCGCCCCACACCAGGAAGTGGCATGTCTACACCAGCATGGCCAACAACCCCAAGCCAGCCAAAGGGCTTCTGGCAAGCCTGCTGGCTCCGAACTACGACGACCTGATCGATCATCCGGTTGAAATCGGCACACCGCAAGTCATCAGTTTCGAAGCCCATGGTGCGCTACATGAATTTGTCATCACCGGGCACTATCCAAACCTGGACCTGGAGCGTATCGCGCAGGATACCCGCAAGATCTGCGAAACCCAGATTGCGTTTTTCGAACCTGAGACGTTGCGTGCCGCATTCCTTGACTGCGCCACAAAATATGTGTTCATGCTGACAGTGACACACAACGGCTATGGCGGCCTCGAACACAGGGCATCGACAGCACTCATGTATCCACGTCGGGACCTGCCGGTAATCGGCCAAGAAACAGTCCCGGCCGGTTACACGGACTTTCTTGGCCTGGTCAGCCACGAATACTTCCACACATGGAACGTCAAGCGCATCAAGCCTGCCGAATTCGTGCCGTACCCGTTGGATAGACCTGCGTTCACGACACAGCTCTGGATCTTCGAGGGATTTACCTCCTACTATGACGACCTGATGCTTTTCAGAAGCGGCATCCTCTCGCTACAAGACTATCTGAAGCAAGTCTGCAAAGGCATCAACCAGGTCCATGCGGGCTCGGGGCGCTTCAAGCAATCGTTGGCACAAAGCAGCTTTGATGCATGGACCAAGTACTACAAGCAGGATGAAAACGCTCCCAATGCCATCGTCAGCTACTACACCAAAGGTGCGCTTGTCGCGCTGGGACTGGATCTGGTGATCCGCCAGAAAAGCCAGGGCCGCTACAGCCTTGACGATGTCATGCGTACACTTTGGCAGGAATATGGGCGCAACTTCTATCAGGGTGCAGGTCGCGGACTGCAGGAGTACGAAATCCGCGACGTCATCTTGCGCAGCACCGGTGTAGATGTCAGCGAAGAAATCGAGCATTGGGTGTACCAGGCCAATGATGTTCCGCTTGCAGGACTGCTAGACCGCGCGGGCTATGAAATGCATTGGAGCAGCAGCGACAAGCACCCTGGCCTGGATATCACGCTCAAGACCCAGGACGGGCAGTTCGTCATCCGCCAAGTGCATGAATCAGGCGCAGCACACAAGGCAGGCTTGAGCGCCCACGACAAACTCATTGCCCTGGCCGGCATGGAGCTTGCAGCCGACCAGGAAACCCTCAAGCGCGTGCTTGCAATGCATCAACCTGGGGACACGGTGACCGCCCATGTGTTTCGAGATGGTGTTCTCAGGTCGTTCGATGTGCGTCTGAGCGCGCCACGCCTGAATCAGTGCCGTATTGAGCCCAAGCAAGAGCAACAACCATTAAAGCCAGTTCCATGATGTCATCCTCTATCCGCATCACAGAAATCCCGCGTAACCTGCCGTTGTACACCGACCTGGCTGCCATTTTTCTGTCCGACACACCGATGCTGGATGTGCGCGCACCGGTGGAGTTCAACCAGGGAGCATTTCCAGGTGCGGTCAACATCCCGCTCATGAATGATGCCGAACGGCATCAGGTCGGCATCGAATACAAAGAGAATGGGCAGCAAAGCGCCATCGAACTGGGCCACAACCTGGTCAAGGACGAGATCAAGCAAGCGCGGGTCAATGCCTGGATTGAATTCACCCGACAGCATCCGGACGGCGTTCTTTATTGTTTCCGGGGCGGGCTGCGATCCCAGATTGCCCAGACATGGCTGCACGAAGCTGGCGTTGACTATCCACGGATTGCTGGTGGCTACAAAGCCATGCGGCAGTTCCTGATCCAGAAGCTTGAAACCATCAGTAGGCAAAGCAGATTCATCGTTGTCGGTGGGCTGACAGGCAGCGGCAAGACCGATGTCATTCACGCACTGCAAGCATCGATCGACCTGGAAGGGCTGGCCAAGCACCGGGGCTCGAGCTTTGGCGGCATGGTCGAAAACCAGCCAAGTCAGATCGACTTTGAAAACGCCCTTGCTATTGCCATGTTCAAGCTCAATCACCGTGGTGTACAGTGTCTTGCGGTTGAGGACGAAGGGCATCTGATCGGGCGCTGCGCCGTTCCGCTGGTGATGCGAGAACAAACATCAAAAAGCCCGATGGTCTGGGTAACCGGCCAGACCCAGGAACGCGTCCAACGCATCCAGAGGGACTATATCTATAACCTTCACGAGGACTATGTCAGAGCCTTCGGACCCATAACGGGTTTCGAGCGTTTCAGTGCCCACCTGACGCGCAGCCTCTTTAACCTGCGCAAGCGACTGGGCATGCAACGGTTTGAGAAGCTGAACCAACTGCTGCAGCAGGCCTTGCAGATCCAGCAAGAGACAAGCGAACACGCCCAGCATGTCAGCTGGATTGAGCCGCTCATGGTCGAATACTACGACCCTATGTATGAGTACCAGCGCAAGCAGCGCGATGTACCTACTTTGTTTGAGGGTTCTGCAGATGAGGTGATTGAGTTTTTAAGACAGTACCAACCGGCCTGACCAAGTGCACGACAAGCTCCGCCGTTTGACTGCATTGTCTCCATTGTGGTTCTACATAACAATCGCATCACGCAGGCCCTTGCCCGTTGCCAAGTGATCAAACCCTTCGTTGACTTCATCAAGCGAGAAGGTTCTCCCCAGAAGCTTGTCTACCGGCAATCGTCCTGCCTTGTATAAGTCGACATAGCGGGCTACGTCGACAGCTGGCGCTCCAGACCCCAGGTAGCTGCCCTTGACCTCACGCTCCTCGCCAACCATCTGGGCCAGAGGCAACTGGAAACGGGCACTGGGATTTGGCAAACCGGACGTGATGGTGGCCCCGCCACGTCCCGTTAACTTGTACGCGGTCTCAAAAGCTGGCACCGAACCAGCCATGTCGAAACCAAAATCAACCGGTCCGCCCGCCGCCTCCAGTAGCTCGGCATCAGAACGGATCTGGCTTGGATTGATGACGTGAGTGGCGCCAAGCTCTCGCGCCAACTCCAGCTTGGCGTCAGACAGATCCACCGCGACCACCCGTCGAGCTCCACTGGCCACCGCAGCAAGCAATGCACTCAGGCCCACACCACCAAGACCGACGACTGCAGCCGTGTCTCCCACCTTGAGTCTGGCCCGGTTGATGACCGCACCTGCACCTGTAATGACGGCACATCCAAATATGGCGGCCTCCCGGTGGCTGATGTCAGCCTGCATCTTGACCAGGGAACGCCGCGAGACGACGGCATATTCAGCAAAACACGAAACCCCGGTCGCGTGGTTCAAGTACTCACCACCGATATGCAAACGCCTTGCCCCTGAAAGCAGCGACCCCTGTGCATTGGCTGCAGCGCCCGGTTCGCACAAAGCGGGTCTCCCCCTCATGCAAGGGAAGCACCAGCCGCAGCTGGGAACAAACGCAGTCACCACATGATCGCCTGGCTTGAGGTCTCCAACCCCTTCTCCGGTCTCCACCACTTCACCAGAGGACTCATGGCCAAGCACGATGGGCAAGGCACGCGGCCTGTCGCCATTGACCACAGACAGGTCGGAGTGGCAAAGGCCAGCCACCTTGATCTTGATCAGCACCTCGCCTGGACCCGGTGGATCAAGGTCGACCTCCTCAATCGTGACCGGACGGGTCTGGGCATAAGGACCAGGCGTGCCCATGGTACGTAAAACAGCAGCACGGATTTTCATGGCATCTTCCTTGGCGAATCAGATTGTGCGCCCGCCGTCGACAGGAAACTCGACGCCAGTGATGAATTCGGCAGCATCGCTGGCCAGAAACAATGCAGCGGCCGCGACATCGGATGGCTGGCAGAATCGGCCTAGCGGGATCGTGGCCTGGAACTTGGCCCTGTTCTCCGGCGTATCGGGAAGCCCCATGAAAAGCTCGAACATCCCTGTGACACCCATAACCGGGCAGATGGCATTGACCCGGATCTTGTCCGGAGCAAGCTCGACTGCCATGGACTTGGACAAGAGGTTCACCGCACCTTTGGATGCGTTGTACCAGGTCAGTCCAGGCCTGGGCCTGATGCCAGCGGTCGAGCCAATATTGAGGATGACGCCTTTGCCTTGCCGGCGCATGATGGGTACCACGGCCTGTGTCATGTGGTAGATCGACTTGACGTTGACCGCAAACAGCCGGTCGAACATGGCCTCATCGACCTCCAGCATGGGCTGGTTCTTGTGCGTTGTCGCTGCATTGTTGACCACAATGTCCAAAGCCCCAAACGCTTTGACGCCTGCCTGGACCATGCGGTCGATGTCGGTACGCACGGAAACATCACCTTGCTGTGCCAGCGCGTTGCTGCCAATTTCTCCGGCAACGCGCTGCGCCCCTTGTTCATTCAAATCGGCGACAACGACCTTGGCACCCTCCTTGGCATAAAGTTTTGCGATGGCTTCCCCAAACCCACTGGCTGCGCCAGTGACCAGTGCGACTTTTCCGCTGAGCTGACCCATGAAACTCCTCCTTTGCCTGCAATTGACTGCTGAAATCAGCCATGGTGATGAATGATGGTTTTGGTGGTACTGACCTCTTCAAGCGCAACAAATCCCTTTTCCCTGCCATGACCGCTGCGCTTGACGCCACCGAACGGAAGCTCGACCCCGCCTCCAGCACCAAAACTGTTGATGTACACCTGTCCTGCCTGCAATTGACGAGCGACTCTTTGCTGACGATCGCCGTCACGCGTCCATACCGCCCCCATCAGGCCATAGTCGGTCGCATTGGCAAGCTCTATGCCCTGCTTTTCTGTTTCAAATGGGACAACGACCAGGACTGGCCCGAAGATTTCCTCGCGCAAGAGACAACTGCTGTGATCCTTGGCTGCAAAAAGTGTCGGTGTCACGAAGTAGCCACTTTCTGGCACACCCGGTGCAATCGAACCTTCTGCCACGACGGTCAAACCGTCGCTGATGCCCTGGCGGATATATCGCTGGACACGCTCAAACTGATCCTTGTTGATGACCGGTCCGCAGGTCAAGTCCATTTCCGGAGTGCCAGCCTGAGTCTTGGCAAACTCTTTAGCCAAAGACGCCATGAACTCATCATAAATACCCCGTTGCAGAAGCAGGCGGCTTCCTGCGGTACAAGTCTGGCCTGTGTTATGGACAATGCCCTTGACGATGGCCGCAACAGCCTTGGCAATATCCACATCGTCAAACACAACATGAGCAGACTTGCCACCCAGTTCAAGAACGCACTTGACTGCATTAAGCGCTGCAGCCTGCTGAACCTGTATTCCAACCTCATTGGAACCTGTGAATGAAATGTAGTTAATGCCAGGATGCCGCGCCAATGCAGCGCCGGCCTCATGGCCCAGGCCCGTGACAATGTTGATGACACAGGCCGGGAAACCCACCTCAAGCGCAAGCTCTGCAACCCTGATGATGGACAGACAGGCGTCTTCCGCAGGCTTTACCACCACTGCGTTGCCCATAGCCAGCGCAGGTGCAACGCTGCGGCCAAACATCTGTGCCGGGTAATTCCAGGGCAATATGTGCGCAGTCACGCCAAGCGGCTCGCGGATCACCTGAACGGAATAGCCGTTCAGAAAGGGGATGGTCTGGCCGTGAACCTTGTCAGCACCACCGGCATAGAATTCGAAGTAGCGTGACAGTACGGTGATGTCATTGCGCGCAGTCGAAATGGGCTTTCCTGTATCACGCGCCTCGATCTGGGCCAGTTCCTCATGATGGTCCAGCACGGCTTGCGAGAGCTTTGCCAGAAGCCTTCCTCGCTCAAATGCAGCAAGCTTTCCCCAATCTCCCAGGAGCGCGGACCTGGCAGCATTGACCGCACGGTCAACATCGGCCGCCTGCCCTCTGGGTATGGTCGTAAAGACCTGTCCATCGGAAGGAGCAACCACATCGATGGTACGTCCATCAATTGCATCTACCCTTTGTCCACCAATAATCATCTGCGTCATAGCCTGTCCTGCCTTGTTCACGATGAAACTGAATGCGACTCTGGTTCACCCTGCGGCTGAATGGATCCTCGCTCCAGCATCCATACACGGTCCGGAAGGTTTCCCAGCAACTTGATGTTTGACTCCGTGATCACGACACACAGATCCGGCTGCATTGCCCTGAGCCTACCCAATGCCTCGGTGTAGAGCACTCCAAGCCGAGGTGCCAGGCCTTGAAATGGTTCGTCCAGCAGCAACAAACGGGTGCCAATCATGATTGCACGTCCAAGTGCCACCATCTTGCCCTGCCCACCCGACAATGCAGATCCGGAACGGGCGAGCATGGGTTGCAGCTCCGGCACAACCTGCAAGACGGTTTCGAGACGCTGCGCGATAGCCTGCTTGGTCTGGCCTAAGGTTTCACACGGCAGTCGCAGGTTCTCTTCAACCGTCATCGTTGGAAAAATCACCCGGTCTTCCGGCGAGTAGCCAATGCCATAGCGAGCCCTGGCGTGACCTGGCAAAGCATGCAAGTCAATGTCGTCGAGCCGGATCTGTCCGCTGCGCAATTTGATTAGCCCCATGATGCTGCGCAGCAGCGTGGTTTTTCCTGCCCCGTTGCGCCCGACAATCCCGATCGTCGTGCCCGCATCAAAGGAACAGTTCACATCACGCAGGATCCGATGTCCCGCAAGATCAACATTGACGCCCTCTAACTTAAGCATGAGTCAGTTCCCCAGTACTTCGCTCTTGATACGCGGGTCATTAAGCACCTCACCCGGAGAACCATCGGCAACAATGGCTCCATTGATCCAGGCAGCTACCCGGGTCGCGTATTGAGCGACGATGTCCACGTCGTGCTCGACAAACCAGCTGGTCACTTTTTTCTCGTCCAGGGCGTCCATCACGGTCTGCATCAACCCATGTTTTTCCTCGGAGGCAACACCACTGGTGGGTTCGTCCATGATGAGAAGCTTCGGCCTTAATGCCAGCGCCATGGCGACATCGAGCAACTTGCGCTTGCCTTCTGGCAAGTCACTGGACAACTCATCACCATCTTCACGCAACCCCACAAGCTCCAGGGTCTCTTCGACATCACCCTGGTCAATGGTTGACCCCAGGCTGGCAAACAGGCTCAGTCGCGGGTTCTGTCTAGCCGCCGCAATCTGCACGCACTGGCGCACCGTATGCTCGGTAAAAAGTTGCGGCAGCTGAAAGGACCGCCCCAAGCCCAACCGCACAATCTGTCGCGGCGTCATGTGCGTGATTTCCCTGCCATCAAAATAAACCTTGCCAGCCTGGGGCTTGAGATAGCCGGTACAGATATTGATGAAAGTGGTCTTGCCCGCGCCGTTCTGGCCGATGACTGCAAGACGCTCACCAGAATGAAGCTCAAAGTCAATGTTGTCAGCAGCAACGACCGCACCGAATGAGAGCTGTAGCCCAGTCGTTTTGACTAAAGGTTGCATGGTGTCATTCTCCCGGTTCTAGAGCTTGAAGCGCTTGGACAACTGCCCGACAAAGCCTGTCGGGAACAGGAAAATCACGATGATGAGTGTCAGTCCCAGGATGAACTGCCAGAGCCCCGGGAAATAAGCCGCGGAAGCCAGCTTCACCGTCTCAAACACCAATGCACCAAGGAACGCCCCCAGGACATGCCCCGCTCCCCCCAGGATGGCAATGAACACATACTCACCAGATCTCAGCCACAAGCCGATTTCCGGCGTGACCAACCCCTGGATCAGCGCCAGCAAGGCACCGGCGAACCCCACCACAATGCCTGAGATCAAATAACCTCGCCACATGACGCCGTAAGCAGAGAACCCCAGGTACTCCAGGCGGGTCTCGTTGGTCTTGATGGCCGCCAGCGCCTGACCATTCCCGGAGCGGAAGTAGCGTTGTACAGCCCAGGCCAGAATCAAGGCTATGACCAGTGCCAGCACCAGGAGAACGTATTCAAAAGGCTCTCGCTCAAGCCGCATCCCGAAGATGGTCGGACGATTGATGCGGATGCCGTCTGTACCACCGGTGATGTGATACATCTTGCCCAGCAGGGCAAAGAGCACCATGCTCAACGCCAGATTGAGCATGCCAAAGAAGATGCTGCGGTAACGGACCACAAACACGCCGATGATGGCACTGGAGATCCCGGCCACGACGACGCCGGCAATAAGCAAGAAAATGCTGTCCAGGCCAGGATATGCCCTGGCGAGGAAAGCCACCGTGTAAGCCGAAAGACAGGCATACATGGCGTGGCCGAATGACACCTGTCCGGCACGCATCATGACCGACACACCCAAGGCTGCTATTGCGTAAGTAAGACCGATGACAATGGGAGTATTCGTCCAAGGCAACAGATAGGCTGAAAGCAAAGACGCGACAACCCCGATGATGCTGAGTGCATAAACCATCAGATCTTCCTCGTTTGCGCAACTGTGAAAAGGCCGTGCGGACGAATGAGAAGCACCAGCCCCATGATGATGTACGGCACGGCAACCTCGACTTCCGGTGCCATATACACAGCAATGGAACGCATGATGCCAATCAGAAGCGATGCAATCAGTGCACCGGTGATCTGTCCCAGGCCTGCTGTCGCAACCACAGCAAACGACAGGACAATCATGTCGGCTCCTGCACCTGGCACCAAGGATGTCGTTGGAGACGCCAATGCGCCACCCAGTACGCCGAGAATGGCACCGATGACAAATGTCACCAGGCCGATCTTGGATGCGTTGATGCCCAGAGAAATGGCGACTTCCCTGTTATGCGTAACCGCAACCATCTGCTTGCCCAGGTTGGTAAAGCGCAGGAAATACTCCAGTCCGACATACGCGATCAGTGCTGTGACCGGAACAACGACCAGTTGGTACGTGGTGTAGGTGATGTCACCCAGTTCAATGTTGCCCAGGCGCGATACCACCTCGCTGGCACTGTAGGGCTGTGCTCCCCAAATCATGCGTTGTATGTCCTCAAGCATCAGCAACGCACCGAAAGTCAACAAAAGCTTCAGGATGGGGTCATAAGCCTGGGTACGCCTGATCAGCAGAATCTCCATGACACTGCCCATGATCGCGCCGACAACGATGGCAACCAGGAAAAGTGATACGAGAGGAATCCAGGCTGATTCGGTGTGCGGTGCCAGCATGATGACCAGGGATGCTGCTGAATACCCACCGAAAGCATAAAAGGCACCGTGTGCAACGTTAAGGATACCCATGACCCCAAAAATCAAGGTCAGCCCCATGGAGACCAGAAATAACAGGCACGCGTAGGCAATGCCATCGACCAGTGCCAGTGGCAGGATGTCAAAAAACACGAACTTGTCCCCTCAAATGGAATGTGATTCCCAAGGCGGTTCTGCTTTGTTATTGCCTTGTTTCCATTGACTGGCGGCCATATTGCAACACGCCGTCAACAAAAGAATAAATTAGTTTACTAAGCAAAACTGAATTCTTTCTTTGGAATAATGAAACCCCATGTTTGACCTGCACTAAATCCGCATTAACCCCTATCGGCCATCAATGGCAGAAGCAATAGTCTCCGGCTAATGCCCGCACTCTTGCAGGGCACAATCCTGCGCAAGAAGCTGGCGCACTTGTCAGCTACGCACCGAATCTAGAACCCTACGTGCCCTCTCGACAATAGGCACATCAATCATCTTGCCGTCCAGAGCAACAGCTCCAAGCCCTTGTTCCCGGGCATCTTCATAGGCCTGCACGACACTTCTAGCCCACTGCAACTCAGCCTCAGTTGGTGCAAAAGCACGATTGATAGCCTGAATCTGCCTTGGATGAATGCCAGAGGCCCCCGTAAATCCCAAGGACTTCGCAATCAGCACCTGTTCGTAAAAAGCCTGCTCATCCTCAAAGTTTCCAATCGAGCCTGGTGTACCCAATGCCGCCAAGTCAAACGCCCGTGCAACCATGGCAAGCTGCTGTGCAGGCAAAGTCATGGCATCCACCGAAGGCTCCACCCCGAGCGCAGCCGCATAGTCTTCACTGCCAAACCCCAGACCTACAAGTCTGGTGCTGGCCTGGACGATCTCCCGCAAATTGAACATCCCAAGCGGCGTTTCCACCAGCCCCAGATACCTGATGCTGCATGGCGCCATGCGATTGCTGCGCTCAAGCTCCGTGAGCCAGTCATCAATCAACCTCAACTCCTCTGCTGTCTGCACCTTGGGAATTACAACGGCATCTGCCCCCGCCTCTACTGCCGCCTTCAGATCCGCGCGAAGATAATCGTTGCGGTTGTTAACCCTGACAAACACTGGCAACTGGTGTCCATGCAACTTTGCCACAGCGCCGGCAAGCGACTGACGAGCTGCGTGCTTGTTGTCCAGAGTGATCGAGTCCTCTAAGTCGAGGATGATGGCCTGCGCCTGCCTGGTATGCGCTGAAGCGATGTATTTGTCATTAAGCGCTGGGACAAACAGCATAGATCGGATGGTATTGAACCGGATCTCCTTGGATGTCATGCAATGACTCCTTCTTCTCGTAGAGTTTGCAACTGTTGCGCACTTGTCCCAAGACAAGCCTTCAGAACCTGCTCCGTATGCTCACCAAGCTCAGGCGCAGGATTGCGGATCTGACCCGGAGTCCTTGATAGAAACGGGAATACGTTATGCATCGGCAACATCCCGATCTGTTTGTCAGGCACCTCTACAATGACCTCGCGATCGATGATATGTTCGTCTTCGATCAGCTCAGCCACATCGTAGACTGGTCCAACAGTCACTGAATGCCCCCTGAAAAACTGCAGGTTTTCTTTCAGTGTCATCTTGCCGATGAACTGCTGGATGATTTCATCCAGCGCCTCCACGTTGTCGAGTCGATCGGAATTGGTTTTGAAACGAGGGTCATCAATCAGTTCTGGCCTGCCAATCGCCTTGAATAGACGCATAGTCATGGACTGGACGGAAGCAGACAAGGCGACATACTTGCCATCACTCGTCTTGTAGACATTCCTTGGCGCTGAAATCGATGTCCTGTTGCCCGTTCTTGAGGGCACTTCGCCAGTGAGCTTAAAGCGCGCAGCATCTGGACCTAAGATGGACAAAAGAGGCTCAAGCAAAGACAGATCGATCACCTGGCCCTTGCCATCCTGGCTCGCAGCTTTCAAGGCAACCATGGTGGCAAAGCTCCCATAGGTGCCTGCAACCATATCAGCCAGCGCGAGGTTTGGCAGCACAGGTGGCATGGATGGAAATCCATTCTTTGCCGCATAGCCAGACATGGCCTCAACCAAGCTGCCAAACCCTGGCTGGTTTCGGTACGGTCCAGTCTGCCCCCATCCTGACACCCTGACAATGATCAGAGCAGGGTTGGCAGCGAGCAAGACCTCAGGGCCAAGGCCGATTTTTTCCAAGGTACCAGGTTTGTAACTTTCTATCAGGACTTGTGCGTGCTTGACCAGATCCAACAGGATCTTAATGCCTTGTTCTTTCCTGAGATCCAGGGCAAGGCTTTTCTTGTTCCTTCCATATACTTTCCAATACAGGCTGACGCCTTCAGGGTGATCAGGGCTGTACTCCTTCCAGTGCCTGAGCGTATCTCCTTCCTTGGGATCTTCCACCTTGATGATCTCGGCGCCAAAATCTGCCAGTAGCAAGCTCAGCATGTTGCCAGCAACAAGCCGAGAAAGGTCCAGAACTCTCACATCGTCCAATGGGCAGCTGGCGTGCGGTTTGTAATCGACAGAATGCAGCACAACAATTATCCTCAGTTAGCAGAAAAAGCGGGAAACTCGATATCTGCCAGTTCTGCCCAGACTGAATCCGAGCTGTTCTGGCCAATGTCTAGCCGTGTTTCAATGCGCAGCGATGTATCGCCAAACCTGAAGTCGCATTCGTAACGTGCCCCCAAGTAGCAGGGGTTCTGGATGTAGCCCTGCAATCCGCGCCCATGTTCTGGGACCTTGTCTCCCAGCAGTTCAATGTTTTCCGGTCGAATTGAAACAAGCACCATGTCACCGGCCTTCCAATCCCCGAGTAGCTTGATAACAAGCACATGAGAGTCGCCAATGGAAACCCTGTAAGCATTGTCTTCGCGCCCTTGAACCTTGCAAGGCAACAAGACCCCCGAGCCAATAAAATCCGCCACAAAAGGCGTAGTCGGATATCGGTAGATGTTGCCAGGCGTGTCGTACTGGACTATCTTGCCGTTTTGCATCAATGCAATCCGGTCTGACATCGACAATGCCTCGGTCTGATCATGTGTCACAAAGATCGTTGTAAGGCCGATTTTCTGCTGCAGTTGCCTAAGCCAAGAACGCGCCCTTTCCCGCAGCTTGGCGTCAAGGTTGGACAAAGGCTCATCCAACAGCAGAACCGAGGGCTCGTATGCGAGCGTCCTTGCCAGAGCGACCCGTTGCTGTTGACCTCCAGAGAGCTGGAATGGGTAGCGCTGTGCAAAATCAACCATCTCAACGAGAGCCAGTGCATCCATGACTCGGCGTTTCTGTTCCAAGTCACTAAGCTTTCGAAGCTTTAGTGCGAATGCACAGTTCTCATAGACAGTCATGTGCGGCCATAGTGCGTAAGACTGGAACACCAACCCGCAATTTCGCTGCTCCGGCTGCAGAAACATGCCCTTTGCCGAATTGAAGAATTCCACGCCGCCAACGCTGATCAATCCAGCGCTAGGCCGTTCCAGCCCGGCGAGGGCGGCCAGTGTTGTGGACTTGCCGCAACCACTTGGCCCCAGCAAAGAAACCAGTTCACCATCATTGACCGTCAACGACACGCCATCAAGCGCTGTCACATTGCCATAGTGCTGAACCAGATCCTTGATGATTACCTCAGCCATAGAGTTTTACCTTGAAAAAAACCTTAAAAATGCCAAGCATGACTGCGACTAGCGCAATCTGCACGACAGCCAGGGCAGCCACCACCCCGTGCTCGCCCTGCACCCAGAACGACAGCATGGTCGTACCGATCATCTCGGAACCAGGACCGAAGAGGAAAACCACTGCCGCATATTCCTTGATGAAATGCACGGCCAGCAAGATGAAGCATGCCGCCAGTGGCATTTGAAGCTGCGGAACAATGATCTTGCACATGGTGGTTAGCCAAGTCGCCCCGGAAACCCTTGCACTCCTATCCAAATCCTGACTGATCTGGTGAATCGACGGGGTCACAGCTCCGAAACCCGTCGGGAAATGGCGCATGACTACAGCAAAGATCAGTATCCAGATTGTGTTCTGGATGATGTTCAAGCCTGGAATCCAAGCCACTGCCCAGAACACGCCAATACCCACCAACAGGCCGGGAACCGCACGTGGGTACAAGGCAATGTTCTGCAAGAAAGTGCGCAATGGCCAAGTGGAACGTAAACTGACAATCGCCGTTGCACCAATCAGTACCGTCCCGATCGATCCACCGATAAGTGCTACCAGAATCGTGTTCTGGATCGAGCGGACATACTCTGGGAACGCCACAATTGCCTCGTAGTTGGCAACAGTCAGAACCTCCGACAGCGGCACATAGGTCGACAGCATGGTCGTCATCGAACGCAACACAACCACACCAATAAGACCAACCACAGTAATAGCCAAGTAGAGGAACACCACCACACAAAGCGGCCAGCGCAGTACCCCCAGATGGAACAGCTTTTGCCGGGTCGCCTTGCCCGCAATCGTCACATACTTGCGGGTGTCACCCATACTACGTGTCTGCCACATGAGCAGAACCGAAATAAGAAAAATCAGCAGCAACGAACAAGCTGCAACCATGCTGTAATCCGGGCTGCTTGCTTCCAGTCCTTCCGTATAGAGAAAAGTGATCAGGAACTCCAGACCTCCGGGCCCGCCAATCAGCAATGGCAGAGAAAGTAGCTCAATGGAAAGCATCAGGTTCAGCGAAGCGCTGGACCAGATGGCAGGCTTCATCAAAGGCAGGGTGATCTTGCACAGTGTCCTGATCGAGCCGCACCCCGCGAGTCTTGCTGCCGCTTCAAGCGCTGGATCAATGGTTCTAACCGAACTCGAACAGTACAAGTAGGTCAGAGGTGCCAAAGCTGTACCAGCAGCAAATGCAAGTCCCGCCATGGAATACAGATCCCAAGGGACAAAACCAATCATGCCCTCCACAAGACCTGTGATAAAACCCGATGGCCCAAATCCGACGATCCATCCGAACGCCAAGACTAGATGTGACACAAAGAGCGGCCACAAAAACAGGAAGCTCGCCAGCCTTCTACCTGGAATATCGGTCCTTACCAGCAAAATGGCTGCCGCAATACCAAAAAATTGTGCAATCGCAGTCGACGACACGGAAAAAATCACCGTGTTGCCAAGAATGTGCCAGAACGCCTGGTGTGTAAAAAGCCTGTAGAAGCCTGACAGACTGAAAGAAAATTCATCCGAATACAGCGGCTTGTCGATAAAAGCCTGTATCACTATGGGTAACAGGGGACCTGCCACCAGAAACGTGACTAGCAACGTCACCAGAGCCTGAACACCCCAGCTTGAAACTCCTGAAGTGTTCAGGCGAAGGTGAATGCCTTGATTCAGAGTACTCATCACTTATCCAAATCAGACAACTAGCATCAGCGCTTAAAGGCCTGTTTCCAGCGATTGACGTACTCTGGATATTTGGTCTCGAACTCGGGGTCGTACTTCAGGACCTCGATGTTTTGCTCACCTCCTACCGCCTTGATGATCGAACCCACCGTATAGAAAGGCACATCGCTCTCGGTGACATCCTCACGGATAGGGGTCATTCCGCCTTGCCCCCAGCCAATCTGGCCTTCGCGGGAAATGGCATGGTCAAGAAGAAGCTTGGCTGAATTGGGGCTTCGAGCCGCTTGCGTCACAGCCATACCTCGAGCATAGATTGGCTGGCCATCCTCGATGAAGCTGTAATCAATGATGCCTTTGATGCCGGGTTGGTTGATTTTGGGCAAAACGGTAATGGCGCTGATCAGATATGCGACAGCGTATTCGCCTGTAGCCAGCTTGGACAGCATCTGACCGCCAGAGCGTTCAGGCTTGGACTGAGGTCCAACCTGGTCAAGAATAGGCCAGCCGCCATCCTTGAAATGCTGGCTCCAGACCCATGGGAATACGCCCGCAAGGGTACCGGATGCTGCGTCATATGTCGTGAAGCGCCCTTTCAGTTTCGGATCTTTTGCCAGTTCGGCCACCTTGGCCATGGTGTTGATCTTCTGGTCACCGACAACTTTCTTGTTCCATGCGATCAGCACAGGATCCGCCGAAACCGAATAGACCCCAGGAAATGGCTTGCTCCATTCCGGAACCTTCGATCCTTCTGGTGACTCGTAAGGCAGAACTTCTTTGTTGTTGTAAAACTCGATCCACGGCCCGACACCAAGCGCAATCACCATATCTGCTGTCCTGGCGTTAGCAGCCTTTTCACTGTAGTAGCGTGACCAGATCTCGTTTGACAGATCCAGGGTCTCAACCTTGATCCAGGGATATTTCTTCTTGAATGTCTCTAGCACAGGGCGCCAGTTTTCCGCAGACATCACGGAATAAACCAGCAACCCATCCTCTTTCTTCGAGGCTTCGATGATATCTTTGTAATTCTCGGGATAGTAGTCAGGCAGGTTCTGTGCCGTGGCCGTAGCTGATACAGTTACAGCTGTAAACAGGCCAGTCACTGCCTTTAAGAGTAGGCTCTTCATCAGTCTTGTCTCCTTGAAGTTAGTTGCGAGCTTACTTACAGCCGCCTTTGTGCTTTTCTGCGAAAGCATTTTTGTCTCATCAAGGTATAAGGGAACCTCAGTGAGGTCAAGCAGGGTTTAGCGATGGTGCCATCTATTTTTATGATGGCCAAGTTTGCACAACGTCATCCGCTACGGGAGTCCCTACCTATAGGCATGGCGCAGTGCTGATGTCTCAATCAGTTGCGCAACGACTTGCTGGATAAGGGAAATGACAGCCATGGCAGCTTCTGTCACAGGAAAGTAATTGACCGTACACAGATTCAGAACCCGTGGGATGCATATGCCCTCGATTCTGTGGGCTGTGATCGTGCCTTCGCGTTCTTCTCTGGCAAATGTCGGCCAAGGGAGCACGGAAATCCCAATGCCCTTTTCCACAGCTCGCAAAATTGAATTAACCGACCCGAGCTGAGCACGGGGCTCAATCGAAATCCCCAGACTGTTAAATACCGCATCCATCAGGTCACGCAAACCATTGCCTTGTTCCGGTAGCAACAAAGGCTGGGACGCAAACTCATCAAGCGAAATCGTTCCAACCTCCCCCGGTCTGGCCTTGGACTGGCGAGATGAGCGCAAGACAAACAGTTCCTCCGTGTAAAGAGGCCATACGTTAAGCCCTGTCATCGTCTGCGAGGAAAAAAGCACCGCAACATCAACCATGCCATTGTTCAAACCCTGCGCCACATGCCTACTCAAAGCCTCGTAGACCTTAAGGTAAATCCCAGGATATTTCTGTAAGCAGGCTTCCAGCAAAGGAACGGTCAGTGCGCTGGCTGTACTATTGGGAAGCCCAACGCATACCGTGCCGACAATATCATTGGTCGGATTGGATACCACTTTCTTGGCATGGTCGATCTGCTGCAGGATTTGCTGGGCATGTCTGACAAACAACCGGCCTGCATGCGTCAGCATCACACCCTTGCTACTTCTCAAAAACAGGCTCTGTCCAAGCTCCTCCTCAAGCCTGACAAGCTGCTGTGACAAGGCAGACTGAACCACATTACACTGAATTGCGGCTTTGGAGATGCTGCCAGTTTCCACCACTGCAAGAAAGTACTTCAACTGCCTTGGACTCATGCGTTGCTTGCAAAGACCTGGTTTGCAACACCCCCCTTTCTAGGGCCCTGAACCTACTATAGAAACATCCAGGGCAAGCAAGCAATTATCGTTTCCCTTGATAACACCAGAAAAACATCTGGGTTGTGCCGCATTGCTCAAAATATCACAGCAAGGCCAGTGAAATCGCAGGGATATAGGTGATCAGCATAAGCGCAAGAAGCCGGGTGAAATAAAAGGGTGCTACACCCTTGACCACGTCCTCGACTGGAATCTTTGCAATTCCGCTCATGACAAACAGGTTCAGCCCAATCGGAGGGGTCAGTGTTGCAATCTCGACGTTGGCCACCATGATGACGGCAAAGTGCACCGGGTCCACACCCACATGGGATGCCAGCGGGAACAGCAGTGGCGCTGTCAGAACAATCATGGCAACGCCATCCAGGAACATCCCCAGAATCAGCAAGATGACGTTGGCAATCAGCAGGAACTGCCATCGCTCAAGGTCAATCGATTCGATCAATCCGACCAAGGCGGCTGAGACCCCCATGCGTGCCAGGATAAAACCGATCAAGCTGCCACCCATGACCACGGCAAAGATCATGGTGGTTTGCAAGACCGAATCTTGAGACGCACTCCAGACCCCTTTCCAGTTCAATGTGCGATAGACCAGCACACACAAGATGACCGCATAGATAGCGGCAACTGCCGAGACTTCGGTCGGGGTAAAAATCCCGAAATAGATAGTCCCGAGTACCAGCACTGGCATGGACAAAGCACCAGCTGCCCTCGGTATCCTCCTGACAAAACCGGCGTAATCGGGCTTGGAGATCACCTGACCATATCCGTTCCTTCTGACAAGCCAGCTGGTGGTCGCAATCAACAGTGCAGCCTCCATCAAGCCCGGCAGGATTCCGGCGATAAACAGTTGATCAATCGGCAAACCGACAATGGACCCGATCAGGATGAAACCAAGAGACGGTGGAATCATCAAGCCCAATGTTCCACCAACCGCGACAATGGCCGCTGAAAACCGCTTCGGATATTTCTCCCGGTTCAGTCCTTCCACTGTGGCAGCACCAATGGCGGCAGCCGACCCTACACTGGATCCAGAGACGGCCGCAAAGAACACACATGACAACATGACGGTCAATGCCAGCCCACCTTTGAGTGCGCGCACAATACTACCGATCAGATCAATCATGACCGCCACAATATTTCCGCGCATCATCAGGTTACCCATCATCACAAACATCGGTATCGCCATCAATGGATAGCTATTGACCGATTTGAATGCTGTCTGGGCAATGACCGTAATCGGGACGCCCGCCACCGAGATCACCAAGGCACTGGAAATCAACCCCATGGCAACTGCTGCATGAACACCCAACCCAAGCAGCACAAGCAAGCCAAGCACAGCCAGAAAAATCGTCATTCTCAGTTCCCTTTGGTGACCATTGCATCCATCGTGGCTTGATCAAGCCCGCTGTCTACCGTTATTTCCGAACCAAACGGGTCTGCCCACCGGATGGCGTACCAAAGAGCCTGGGCGTAATAAAGGAACATAGCAATACCGCCAACCGGCATCGCCAGAAAGACGATCCACATGGGGATCTCAAGGTTTGACTCTGAAAGCATCCCGATGGTGTAGTAGCGCTGAACTTGGGCGATTGATGAGTAACCCAGAATCCAGGAGAACAGCATGCCGAGCAGACAGGCCAGAACCCATGTGGCCTTCTGCACTTTGGGGGGAAGCTTTGCAACCAGTAACTCGGTGCGGATGTGATACTGGCGCAGTCCTGCAATTCCCAAGGTCAGGAAGAAAGCCCAAAGCATCAGGAACCTGACAGACTCCTCTGCCCAGAAGTAACTGACCCCCAGGAAAAAACGGCTAAAGCCCTCCAGGACCATGATGCACGTGCCCGCCAGCATCAAAACCGTCGCCACTGCCCAGACAATCTTGGACAAGACACCCAGCTGTGTAATGTCAGGCTTGCCCTGACACTCAGGAACCCCCATTCGGCCTCCTCCCTCCCGGTTTTATTTATTGTCATTGTGGTTTTGATCGGGCACAGGCTCACCTTGAACCTGCACCCGACACAACACATCTACTGCTGTTTGTCCCAGAGCACCCAGCCCATGGCTGCTACCAGGCTCAAACGCCGCACTGCGCCTTGAGCTTGTCGACCTTGTCGACCATCTGTGGATACTTTTCCTTGAACTGTGCGCGGCTGACCTGGGTCATCTCGTTCATCTTCTTCATGTCCTGCTCTGTAGCCGTCTTGTAGACGGCACCTTTGGCAATCATGGACTTGATAAGCTCTTCATCTGCCGCCTTGGCTTCCGCCCATTGCCGCAAGGCAATCTCGTTGATGGTATCGATGATGATCTTGCGCTGCTCTGGCTTGAGCTTGTCCATCCAGTCCTTGTCGATCACAACGGCATAGGTGGCCAGGCTCAGGTTGGGGATGTAATAGGCGTTGTTACCCGTCATGCCGATCATCTCAGCCCAGCCTGCCGGGGAGGTATAGATGCCGTCGATTGCACCTTGCGACAAAGCGGTGCTCATTTCCGAAGCCGCCATCGAAACGGGGCTGGCGTTCAGGCTCTTGATCATGTCCAGGAACACCCGGCCGCCCGTGACACGAAGCTTGGTTCCAGCCAGGTCACCCAGGTTGTCCACCTTCCTGTCCTTGAAGATAAACAACAGGTCGGCAGTCCTGAACAAGCTCGGTACCTCAAGCTTGCGGGCCACAAGCTCATCAGAGATGATCTTTGCCAGCCCAGTGGCAAAACACTGGTTGAGCATCTGATCGTCTGTCAGGCTAAATGGGAGGTTGATGAGACCAAGCTGTGGAGCAATGGTCTCCAGGCGCACAGCCACAGGCCAGACCATGTGCACCGAGCCAGTTCCAATCGCAGCCAGGGCATCCTGGTCGGTGAACAGCTGTGCTCCAGGAAAAACCTTCACATCGATTTCACCGTTGGTGCGCTGCTTGACCTTTTCTGCAAACTCGTTCATGTACTTGGTCTTCCAGTGTGACGCGGCCACTTCGGAAGATACGATCATTTCCGTAGCATTCGATGCTGCCAGAACGCCCATGGAAAGGGCGAATGCCACGCAATGAATCAAGTGCTTGAGCTTCATGGTGCTTGTCTCCATTTGATCGTTATCGGTAACAGCCTTGACCGGTCATTTCTCCAACTGGAACTACCGGATTCATCCCTGGCACCGGATCACAAATCTTGCGGCACCAGTTTTTTCTGCACACCACTACTACGATCGGCAAGGGCTTTTCAGGCCACATTGCCAAGCACTGCCAACACTTGCTGGACAAACACGGTGTTCGCTGCTTAAACACCAGCGCACTTCATTTGCCCAGAGCAAACTGCTTTTGTTTTATTTATCAGTTTGTCCGGACATGGTAGGAAAAGACTTTTTGGATGTCAATGCTGATTTACACAACTGAGCAAACCAGACACCAACCGCAGCACATCGTGCGTGCCCAGGCTTCAGATGGCGTTTCTCAAGCGCGACTCAATGGCCTTGGCGGCTATCACGCCATCGGCCATCGCGGTTGGTACGCAGGGGTGCATGCGCTGGGTCACTTCACCGATGGCGTATAACCCCTTGAGGTTGGTTTCAGCGGTCTGCGGATTGACACGGATGAAGCCGCGCTCGTCACGGGCGACTGGCAGACTGTTCAGGTATTCGGCACAAGGCTGCCAGCCATAGAAGACCAGGATTCGGTCAAAGCCCTCGCCATTGACCGTCCGTTGTACGAAGTCGACTTCTGCCCCGCCTCTCACGATATCGGCTGCAGGAACCTGCATGACAAACTGGCGCTGTGCCCGCACGGTTCGCGCAAATATCCTGGCGCTGGCAGCACCTTTTGACTTCACGAACAGGTAGTTTTCAAAGGCATTGTCTCCTCCGCCCAGAATGGCGACCTTTAGCCCATGGAAATCATGATGCATGATGTGCTCCCCAGGGCCAACCAACACGCCGTGGTAGTTCACCTGAGGATCCATGCCTTCAGGCTTTCTGGCACGCACGCCGGATGCCACCACCACATGGCGCGCGAGGAATTTTTGTGGCCGTGACTCTTGCCCTTCCTTGATCACGCAACTCACTTCATAACCGGCCGGCACCGATGCAACATCCGTAACCCGTGCATTGCAAAGCAATGAAAGACCTGAGATCTTGATCTGCTTTGCAAGTAGCGGAGCCATCTGTTGACCCGTCATGCCCGGATTGGTCACGGTCCAAATGTCCTGGTAGGAATTGCTCCTCAGGAGACCACCTGGTGCGTCAGCAGCTTCCAGCAGCAATGGCTCAAGGCCCAGTTGCTTGAGCCAGACGGCACAGCTTGCCCCGGCAGGCCCGGCGCCGATCACAATGGCATCCCAACACTTGTTCATCGTTCTGCGCGAGAGACCTCGGCATTTATGCCGGGGAGGTATAGCGCGGCACGCCAAGCGTGCCCCTTCCTCTCGCATCCTCCGTTTGGTTGGCTATCTTTACATTGATCAAGTACAATGTGTGAATGAAAGTCAAGCGAGCGTACAAGTTCAGATTCTATCCGACGCCTGAGCAAGAAATGATTCTTGCCAAGACGTTTGGTTGCGCTCGCTTTGCTTACAACTACATGCTTCGTCTTCGGACAGATGCAT
>Ga0182743_1000577_pt1 | contig 43964 bp, 42 predicted proteins | sample eDN3rd30CKraftOP_FD_128522 | JGI IMG/M metagenome (GOLD analysis project Ga0182743, IMG submission 128522) | Enriched Organic Plus compost microbial communities from Emeryville, California, USA - eDNA 3rd pass 30_C Kraft OP (version 2) (version 2) ... | reverse complement strand
TGGCCGCTGGACTGGCGGTGTCAGCCCATGGAGAAGCTGTAAGTCCTGTGTGCATGTAAGTGCGCATCGGCTGGTTTCAGTGAAGTGGGAATCCCCGCCGTTCATGGCGGGGAGGATGTCAAGGTTGTATCAAGGCAATCATCTTGTTTTATGATCGAGGCTAAGATGGTCAGGATCAATGCGGCTGTCTGATTTGCCCGTATTGCCAGACTCCAGATCACCGATTTGCTGACAGTAACAACGATATGACTGACATCAAGATTTATCACAACCCTTCCTGTGGCACCTCACGCAAGGTCCTTGACCTGATCCGGGAAAAGGGATTTGAACCTACCGTCATCCAATACCTGAAGACGCCGCCAGACCGTGCAACCCTGGTCGATCTTCTTGCCAAAATGAAGGTGTCAGTCCGTGACATCCTGCGCCAGCGCGGCACGCCATACGACGAGCTTGACTTGGGCAACCCCAAGTGGACCGATGACCAGCTCATCGACTTCATTGTCGAGCACCCAATTCTGTTGAACCGTCCGATTGTCGTCACAGAAAATGGAGCCAAGCTCTGCCGCCCCGTCGAAACTGTGCTTGAGCTCTTGCCATAACACTGATTTTCGGTCATTAATGTGACCTAACAGGTCGCCAGGAGCTGCACAGTCGATCCGCGCAGGCATGAAGATGACTTTCCATACCTGAGCAGGTTGCCTTTGAAGCCCCGGGCAAAGCAACAGAGCCTTGTCAGGAGCCGTTTTTGCGTAGCGATGTTGATATCCTGGGTCTGTACTTTGTCAGCATTGTCGTTTACATGGTGCTGACCGTTCCCCTTTTCCTGCTCGTGCGAAGAGTACTTTTCAAGGTAGGGGTTTACCGATATGTATGGCATGCCAACCTGTTCGAGGTTGCGCTCTACACCTGCATGGTCTGTCTCTTTGTGCTGGCGGTCCCGCTATGAACCAGAAACCAGCCGCATCACCAGGATCCAAGGCCAAGACCCCTTCTCGCTTTCGACTATCCAGAGTCTTGCCCTACCTCATCACGCTGGCGCTGGTGGTAGCAGCGCTCTGGCTGGTGGGTGAGGTCTGGAAGCTCTACGTCAAGACACCCTGGACACGCGATGCGTTTGTCAGGGTCAGGGTGACACAGGTGGCCACCGAAGGTGTCTCCGGCTATGTCACTGAGTTGCCCATCATCGAGAACCAATGGGTGGAAGAAGGCCAGTTGCTCTTTCGGATCGACCCAACCCGCTACGCACTCGACTTGGCTCAGGCTCAGGCTGCCCTTGAAGCGGCACGTGCCAAAGCACAGCTTGAGCGTGAATTTGCCGCCAGTCGCATGGCAGCTGGAGATGCAATCTCTTCAGAAGAAAAGATGCTTTACCTGACCCAGGCCAAAACAGCTGAACTTGAAGTGGCCAGGCTGCAGGCCATGGTCGACCTTGCCCGCTTTAACCTGGATCGAACCAGCGTCTATGCCCCGGTCAGCGGATACGTCAACAACCTGAACCTGCGCGTGGGCAGCTATCTGGCGGATGGACAGAATGCGGTAGTGCTGCTTGACGGGCACAGCTTCTGGGTCGAAGCCTACTTCCAGGAAACCAAGCTGCCCTTGGTCAAGCCTGGTGACAAGGCTGCCATCAAGCTGATGGCGTATGAATCACCCATCCAGGGTACGGTGATCAGCATTTCAAAAGCCATTGCCAACCCGAACAACGATCCAGGTTTCCTGGGGCTGCAGCAAACCGATCCGGTGGATGCCTGGGTTCGCCTGGCACAGCGCATCCCGGTCTATGTGCGGATTGACGAGGTTCCAGAAGGGGTGATGATTGCTGCAGGCATGACGGCAAGTGTGGCCGTAGGAGAGGCCGCCAAGGATGTTGAGCAACCCGACAATCTCAAGCAACGGATACTGCGATGGCTCGCACTACACCTCTAGCCGCTTTGGCAATGGCCATCACCCTTGCCGGTTGCTCGCACACCTTAAGGACAGAAATCCCGGAGCCGATTTCCTTGCCTGAAAGTTATCCAACCTTGCAGCAGATTGACGCAAAAGGTGACAGCGCGACAACCCGTGATGCTGTGATGGATCTGCGCAAGCTCGATGAACAAGAGCTGGGTGAAGCGCTGATCCAGTGGTGGACCCTTTTTCAGGATCCAGTGCTCGACAGCCTGATCCAGCAAGCGCTTGCGGGCAACTGGACTTTACAAGCTGCCGAGCAGCGTATTGAGCAGGCTCGGGCGCAGATCTTGCGGGTCAATGCGATGGCCCGCCCAAGCCTCGATCTTTCGGTCAGTGCCAGTCGACAACAGTCTGGTACCACCAGCAAGCTTGGATTTGGCCTGTATGACTTGTATGGATTTGGTGCCAACCTGGCCTGGGAACCTGACGTTTATGGCCGGATCGCGGCTCGGGCGCAATCTGCCGAACAGCAACTGCAGGTACAACAATATGATCGCCAGGGAATCAAGGTTGCACTGGTGGCCGAACTGGTCGATGCCTACGCCCAGTTACGCGCCACTCAAGCGCTATTGAACCTATCTCAGCAATACGTTGCCATCCTGAAGGAACAACTGGAACTGACGCGCAAGCTCTACGCCAGCGGCCTGATTCCAGCAGCGTCGGTAGCCAGCGTTCAGAGCGACTTGCTTACCGCCCAGTCGCGGTTGCCTGGAATCAAGGCCAGGATTGATGCCTTGATGACGACTTGCTCGGTTCTGGCTGGCGGCTTCCCAGACGATCTTGCCAACAAGCTCAAGAACCTCTCACCCATGCTCAAGACAGGCTTGGCGTTGCCCGCCACGGTGCCCTCGCAACTGCTGGCACAGCGGCCAGACATCGCTGCGCAGCAAGCCAGAATGCGCTCTTCGCTTGCGATGGTACAGGCAGCCGAAGCCGATTTCATGCCCAGATTCGAAATTCCGCTCTCCGTTGGCTACTCCACTACACCGTTTGACTTGCTGCTTAATCCGGCGAGCTTTGTCTGGAGTTTGGCAGCAAGCGTGACTGCACCGCTCTATACCGGTGAAGCCCTGGAAGCGAACCTGACCATGGCCAAGGCTATCAGCAAAGAAGACCAGCTTAACTACGAGGCCATCGTCCGTCAGGCACTCAAGGAGGTTCAAGACGCTGTCATGGCTTACCAGATGGGAAGGCTCAGACTGGCTGACACGCAAGCGATGCTCAAGCAACAAGCCAGCGTCCTGGAGCGACAGAAAACTCTATACCAGACCGGACAAAGCTCGCTATTGCAACTGAACGAAGCGCGCCTGCAATGGCTGCTGGCCCGTCAGGCACTGATTGATGCCAGCTATGCCAGCACCACCGAACTCACCATGCTCTACCGCGCCTTGGGCGCAGGCTGGACACCGCAGGAAGTCGGGGCTAAGGACAATATGGCGGAGGCCATATGAGCAACGGGGCCAGCCACACCGGGAGCGCTGTGAGAACGCTGTGGGATGCACCGACATGGCTTGTCAGTTGCTGGAAACTGATCCGTTTCTGGATCCTGACCAACATTGCACTTGCGCTATGCGTCTGGGTAGGCTTTGAACTGTCCCTGATCATGGCAGGTAGCGCCGCTATCACGGTTGGCATCCTGGCCGACCCGAACACAGGGGCCGTGTTTTCCAAGAGCAAATGGCGATTGCTCGGCACTCTGGCTGGCGGCGCCATCATTGCTATCCTTTCGGTCTGGTGTGCGCAGGCTCCGTGGCTGTTTTTTACCGTGCTCGCGCTCTGGACTGCGGCCTGCTCCTATCTTGCCGCCCATTTCAGATATTTCAAAGCCTATGCTTCGGCACTTGCTGGCTATACCGCAACTATCATCCTGATCGAAATTAACCAGGATTTTTCCCTGACCATGTTCACAGCTGTCCAGAGGGTTGGTGAAATCATCCTCGCTGTACTAAGCGTTGCCCTGGTCTTTGGCATCGGCCACGTGCGCCAAGGTGTACGCCGGCTTGAACCTGCCATGCACAGCCAGGGCAGGCATACCTTTGAACTGGCACAGAACATTCTCGTTAACCCGACACGGCGCAATGCGGTTGAACAAATCCGGGCTTGGGTAGTACAAACCGAACAGTTGCAGCATGACCTCTTCTTGTTTGGCGAAGAAGAGTCAGTGTTTGCCAAGCAGGCACGCAGCATCCGGGTGGCACTGGCCGACTTGTACGGACCACTGACCTGCTTTTGCGATGCGCTGCTGGCCTTGGCACAAGTATCAAAGACAGAGGCCAGCATCAAGGCCCGTGAACAAGCACTGCACTGCCTGAGGATTCTAGACACCCTGGGCAACACTGCACAGAGCGTGCAGTTGGTACTGGACCAGGAGTTGCCCAAGCTACTTGAGCCAATCCAGCAGACCGCCGACAATGTCAGTCACCCTGACCTCAGGATCAGGATCCTGCATCTGCCCAAGGCCATGGAAGACCTGTTGCTGGCACTGTTGAATTATCGCCGCATACGGCATGACCCGCTGGCCATGCCTGTCAGGCAGCTGGGAAAACTGGTAGAAAACCCGGTGGCCATCTTCCAGGCGCTGGGCGTTGGTGTGGGCTACCTGGCGTTTTGTATCTTCTGGGTCGAAACAGGATGGAAGGATGGCGACCTAGCGCTCCTGAACTTTGTGGCTGCCTCCATGCTGCAGATGGCCAATGACCAGCCTGTGGCAGGTATGCTGGCCATGCTCAAAGGCCTGGTCATCGCTGTGCTGGTCACATTGCCACTGAAGTTCCTGCTCCTGCCCATGTCAGAGGGACTGGGCTGGCTGCTGTTTTGTGGCTCCCTGGGAATACTTCCGGGCTGCATTCTGAAGTTCCGTCCCGAGACAGCCTCCATCGGATCTGGCTACCTCATGTTCTTTATCCTGCTGCTGGGGTACAGTGCCACGCCTTCCTATGACATCCAGGGATTCATGAACTCAGCCGTGTCAATGGCCGTCAGCACGGTGGCTGGTGTCATCTTGATGGCCGCAACCCACCCGTGGCGAGCCGAATCGCGCCTGCGCATGATGCTGGGTCAGGCGCGGCAAGATTTCCTGCGCACACGTCAGCAGTTGCTGGCACTCAAAGACGACAAGGCATCGTCCCAGATCTTCCGTCAAACCCTCGGGCAATGGGAAGACCGTCAGTTCCTGAGGCTGTTGCAACTCAAGCATGTCATCATGCTCTCCAGCCCCAGACCGGCCGATGCGGTTGCGCGCATCCTGATCCGGTTGACCCGCAAGATGCGCACGACAATCGATGCCCCGCATATCCTCTGAATGAGGCGAAATGCAATTGCCTGTGGCAGCCGCAAGCCGCGACTGCCCATTACCATCATGCAAGCTGCGGCTCTGAACGCTCTGTGAGCGCTTGCACATGCTGTCGTGCCGCAATGTACTCGGGACGAGGCTTCAATCCATGCAGGGGCTCAACCAGCATGTTGTGCACGCTGTTGTAGACCATGAACACGTTGGCGCGCGGCCAGGGCGTGATATTACTGGCCGAGCCATGCATGGTGTTGCAGTCAAAGAAAACGACCGAACCGGCTTTGGCCACCACCTGGTGGATGCCGCCCATGTCGGCCAGCATCTTCAGGCTGACCGGATCGGGGACACCATACTCCTGCCGGCGCAGCGATTGCTCGTAATGGTTTTCCGGGGTCAGGCCTGGGCACGCTACAAATTGCCGGTGTGATCCCGGGATCAGCATCAACGGCCCGTTGGCCGAAGTGTTGTCGGTCAGAAGTACCGAACAGCTTATCGCCCGCATGGCCGGCATGCCGTCCTCGACGTGCCAAGTCTCAAAGTCAGAATGCCAATAGAACTCCTTGCCATGGAAACCTGGTTTGTAGTTGACTCGTGACTGGTGGATATACACCTCAGAACCGAGGATCTGGCGTGCCACGTTCAACAGGCGTGGGTCGCGCGCAAGCCTGTCAAACACGCTGCTTAAGCGATGCACGCTAAAGACTGAACGGACAAGGTCGCTGTCGGGCTCACGGATGGCCTCTTTCCAGTTCTCGCGTGCGCCTTCTTCCGAGAGTCGATGCACCTCGTTAAGTAGCATCTCGACCTCTTCTGCTGACAGCAGGTCCTCAATCACGATGAAACCATTCCTGTCGTAACTTTCCAGGCTGTCCGCATCAAGTGCCTTGGCATACTGCCCGTTGCCGTAGACCACTGGATCCTGACGAGCCATGATGGCTGCTTCCTGTACAGCCCTGGATTCGTAAACATCATTCATTGGCACTCTCCTTCTCATCCTCTGCCTGCAAAGGATAGACCCCTGAGGCATCGTGTACTTCCTGGCCGCTCAAGGGTGGATTGAACACGCAGATCACACGCAACGGTTCCTTGCCGCCACGCAGATAGTGTTCGTCATGCTCGTTCAAGGCATACACCACACCTGGGCCCAATGCATATTTCTTGCCGTCAGCAATGGTTTCGATCTCGCCGTCGCCTTCGATGCACCAGACCGCCTCAAGGTGGTTTTTGTAGTGGATATGTGTTTCGGTCCCTGGAAAGATGACGGTTTCATGAAATGAAAACCCCATGCCGTCTTTCTTCAGCAGTACCCTGCGGCTTAGCCAGTTTTTGGTGACCACCTCGTTTTCGGTTCCGATCACATCCTTGACGTTCCTGACGATCATCGTCTTTTTCCTCCAAACTTGATTGTCTTGGCCTGGTTCTTACGGGCCAGTTCTGAAATAGCCTCGGCAAGGCTCGCTTCGATGATGTCCAGCGCCTTGAGCAACTGGTCATCGGCAATGGTCAATGCGGGCAGAAGCTTCAACACCTCATCGTGCGCACCCGAGGTCTCGATCACCAGGCCATGCTCAAATGCCTTGCTGCTGATCAGTGACGCCAGTTGGCTTGCTGCCGGTGTGACCAGTCCTTGTATGAGTCCCCTTCCTCGTACACTCAGACCCATATCCGGGTAGCTTTGGACCAGGTTTTCCAGACGGTTGCGCACGAGCTCTTCCTTGCGGCCGATTTCCTTCGAAAACTGGTCATTGGTCCAGTAGCTGTCGAGCGCCTGCGCCGCAGTCACGAACGCCAGGTTGTTGCCCCGGAACGTGCCGCTGTGTGCACCAGGCTTCCAGATATCGAGTTCGGGCTTGAAAAGCACCAGCGACATGGGCAATCCAAAACCAGAAAGTGATTTGGACAAGGTGATGATGTCTGGTTCAATGCCCATGTGGTCAAAGCTGAAGAACGAACCGGTACGGCCGCAGCCGACCTGGATGTCGTCAACAATGAGCAGCATGTCATGCTGCTTGCACAGCCGCGCCAGATCCTTCATCCAGCTGCGGCTTGCCACATTGACACCGCCCTCACCCTGGACTGTCTCGACAATGACCGCAGCCGGATGGTCCAGGCCGCTGCTGGGGTCGTCAAGCATGCGCTCAAGGTAAGCGATGGTGTTCACATCCGGCCCAAGGTAGCCGTCATAAGGCATGAACGTGGTGTTGGCCAAGGGCACACCGGCGGCATCGCGAAACTTGTTCCTGGCTGTCGTTGCCAGCGAACCCATGGTGACACCATGAAAGGCATGCGTAAATGCCACGATGTTCTGGCGTCCCTTGACCTGTCGAGCCAGCTTGAGTGCGGCCTCGACAGCGTTGGTGCCAGTCGGCCCGGTGAACTGCATGACGTACTGCCACTTACGCGGCTTGAGCAAGACCCGTTCGAATGTCTCCATGAAATAGCGTTTGGCCGTGGTGGCCATGTCCAGACCGTGCACCAGGCCGTCGGAGACCAGGTAGTCAAGTAGCTTTTGCTTGAGCAACGGGTTGTTGTGACCATAGTTCAAGGTTCCTGCGCCACTGAACAGATCTATGTACTCTCGGCCTGTCTCATCCACGAGAATGGAACCCCGGGCGTGCTTGAAAACCACCGGAAATGAGCGGATGTAGCCGCGCACCTCTGATTCCATCCGATCAAATATCTTCATGTCCATGACCTGTTTCCTCCGTTGAGTCTGAGTGATTGTCATGACGCGGCAGACGCACAGCCTGTGGCCCGTTGTCGGGCCAGCAAAAGCATGGCAGCGCAACCACTCACGCCTTGATGATTACCGGAACGCCTATAACGGTCCCAGTCGCAGCAGATCCTCTGCCTCGTGGCCATCCCCGAACAGGCTGGCTTCAAATAAAGGAGTGCTGCTTAGCGCTACGCCAAGTGACCGTGCCCATCCAGCAAACATGGCACGTGAGGCGGCATTGCCCGGACCTACTGTGGTTTCTATGAATCGGACTGACCTGACTGCGGGACGCTGCAGCAGGTGCTGCAGCATGCGCCGCCCCAGTCCTTGGCCACGGCAATGCCTGGCGACTGCTACTTGCCAGACAAAAAGGGTGTCTGGCTTGCCCGGGGGCAGATATGCGGAGACAAATCCAACGATGCCCTGGGCAGATTCTGCGACTACACATGTACCTGAATGATGCAGGCACAGAAGCAGGTAGCCATAAAGGGAATTGAGATCAAGCGGCGGGCATGCGCGAACCAGTGCATGAATGGCTGGTCCATCCTGTATGCCGGGTGCCCGAAGCCTGGGAGATTGTTGTATTGACGTGGCCTTGGCCAGGTCAGCCAAAGCCACGAATGGCTGTGAGTCGGTTTCTGTTCCTGTCCTGTATTGACTATTCAAACCACTAAACCCGATTCAGGTGGCACCTGACCATCCGGCACTTCCAGTAGCGATGAATCCTGCTCGCCAGCGGTTTCGGTCGATGCCACCCCTTCGGCCTCCATAAGTTCGACGATGCGCTCCAGTGACAGCGTGATTGCGGCCTGCTCAAGTTCCGGCAGCGCGTTCAGCGCGTCCGAGAGCTTCTTCTGCAGTGGCGACGGCGTGTTCTGCACCAATTCAACGCCTGCTGGCGTTGCCGTGATGTAGACCGTGCGCCGGTCCTGCTTGCCACGCTCACGCACGATCAGCCCCTTGTCCTCCAGGCGGTCGAGTATCCCGACCACCGTGCTTGGACTGACATGAATTTCCCGGCTGATCGCCGTTGCCGTCATGGCTCCCCCGTTGACCACTGTGCGCAGGCAAAGCAGCTGAGGGGCTGTAATGTTGCTGCCCGCCGCCAGTTGCCTGGAATGCAGTGCAATGGACCGGGTAATACGACGCAACGCACGCAAGATACGCAAATCGTAGGAGCTCATGACAAAACCTGTATGGAATGCATCTGAAAAATTAATTTGAATACAAATTATATCTGTACTGATGATTTGTTCAAGAAATAATTTTGAACGACCTAACCTTACCAAGAATCGATACTGGTTTCATAGTCAATGAAACAAAAAATTACATATCCACATGAATTTTTTAAGAATATTTTTGCATACAGCCATATGGAAACAGTCCAGATTTTTGTGCTTCATGACCAGTTATCACATTGGAATCATTCGATTACGAATCAATTTTTAAGGAATTTGTTAAAAAATTACCTTAGCCAGGACATGCAGGAGATCTGTTACAGCCACGGCCTTGCGCTCCTGTGTTGATCATTTTCAAGTGGGCAGTGACACCCTCTCTGCAATTCCTATATACTTTTGAATACTGGATATTTATACAGTTATCTATGAATACACCACTGCCCTTAACCAACGGCGATGCAACTTGCTGGCTTGCCGATGCCGTCTTGCCCTGTGGCTTTCCCAGTCCGGCAGAGGATCATGTTCAGCGCCGCATCGACCTCAACGACATATTGCTGCGCCACCCTGATGCCACTTTCTACATGCGCGTCAGGGGCACCAGCATGCACGAGGCTGGCATAGACGATGGTGACTGCGTCATCATCGACCGTGCTATCACTGCCAGCCATGGCGACATCGTGGTTGCGGTTGTCGATGGCGAGTTCACCATCAAGCGGCTTTACCGGCGCGACGGCAAGGTCGCACTGCAACCGGCCAATGCGGTGTTCTCCGAGATCGTCCTGCAGGATGGACAAGAGCTCCAGGTATGGGGGGTCGTGACATGGGTCATCAAGCAAATTCATCGCAAAAGCGCATCGCGCTGATCGATGGCAACAACTTCTATGTATCCTGTGAGCGGGTCATGCAGCCCAGACTCGTGGGCCGGCCGGTCATCGTGCTTTCCAACAACGATGGCTGTGCCATATCGCGCTCGGATGAAGCCAAGGCCATGGGCATCAAGATGGGTGCACCCTTGCACGAATTCCGGAGTCTGATCCGCAACGGAAACCTGGAAGCCTTGTCGGCCAATTTTGCACTTTATGGTGACTTGAGCGAGCGCATGATGCGGGTGCTGGGTCAGTTCTCGCCACGCCAGGAGATCTATTCCATTGACGAGTCGTTTCTGGACCTGACAGGTATTGCCGGTACGGGCCGGCAGATTGGTACAGATATCCGCCAACGTGTGGCCCGGTGGACCGGCATACCCACCTGCGTTGGCATCGGGCCGAGCAAGACCCTGGCCAAGCTCGCCAACCACCTGGCCAAGAAAGTCCCTAGGCTACAAGGGGTATGTGACCTGACGGGCCTGCCACAGGAGAAGCTACTGAAAATACTTGGTCACATTCCTGTCGACGAGGTCTGGGGGGTCGGGCGCAGACTCGCGCCACGCCTGGCTGGTCTTGGCATCAGCACGGCAGCCCATCTGGCAAGTGCCAATCCGGGCTGGATCCGCAAGTGCTTTTCTGTCACATTGGCCAACACAGTACGGGAGCTACAGGGTATCTCCTGTCTGGATCTGCAAGACATTGCCGAACCCAGACAACAGATCATCCATTCACGAAGCTTCGGAGCTGCAGTACGGCAATTCAGCGACCTGGCTCAGGCCGTCAGCATGTTTGCCTGCCAGGCAGCCGCCAAGCTGCGCATTCAGCAGTCTACGGCTGCTGCCATCCAGGTCAGCATCTTCTACCGGAACAACCCTTGGTCGATCACGCACCAGCGCCATGCCATTCTTGACCTGGTGCCAGCCACTGACAGCACCACCATCCTCGCAGACACCGCATCGAAATGCCTGCGCTCAATCTTTGAGCCAGGCTATGACTACATCAAGGCAGGCGTGCGATTGCTGGACATCTGTCCCAAACATCCCGACTGCGCCCAGCAACTGGAGCTTGATTTTGACAGTGCGCAAACCGAGAGCGCTGCGCAGGCACGTTTGGCAGACACGGCCCTCATGCGCACTCTCGATCAGATCAATGCCCGGTTTGGCGACGGCACGCTCATGCCTGCAAGCAGCAGCCACAGGGCCGATGCACCTTGGCTCATGCGCCAAAAGAGCAAGTCCAGCAACTTTACGACCAACTGGAAGGAACTTGCCCTGGTGCATTGCTGAAGGCCATCATGCGCACTGGCTGATGTTCTGCAGAACAGCTTCAATTGAGTCCCCCAGACGCTGCACGAGCTCCAGAACTTCGGATTCGCTGACGATAAAGGGGGGAGCAACCAGCACATGGTCGCCTTGGCGTCCATCAATGGTTCCTCCCATCGGGTACACCAGCAGTCCATTGTCCATGCAAGCCTGCTTGATGCGTGCGTGCAGCTTCAGCCCCGGATCAAAAGGCTGCTTGCTGGCCCGGTCCTGGACCAGTTCCACTGCCATGAAAAGTCCTCTACCCCGAATATCTCCGATCCAAGGGGACGAACCCAGCCGTTCTTCCAATGCATGGTGCAATATCCTGGATTGCTCGCGGACATTGTGCAGCAGGTTGTCGCGCTCGATCACACGCTGTACGGCTAGCGCTGCCGTGCATGCCATGGGATGGGCCAGATAGGTATGGCCGTGCTGGAACATGCCTGATCCACGGCGCAAAGTCTCAATCATCTTGTTGTTGGCCATCACAGCACCAATCGGCTGATAGCCTCCGCCCAGCCCCTTGGCCACGGTCACCATGTCGGGCACAATGCCCTCCTGCTCAAAGGCAAAAAGTGTGCCTGTGCGCCCCATGCCGCACATGACTTCGTCCAGAATGAGCAAAACTCCATACTTGTCACAGATTTCGCGTACTCCCTTGAAGTAGCCCGGTGTAGGCGGCACGGCACCTGCAGTCGCACCTACAACAGTTTCAGCACAAAAGGCAATGACCCGATCCGGTCCAATCTGCTTGATGGTATCTTCCAGTTCCCGAAGCAGACGCTCTGTAAACTGCTGTTGCGTCTCTGTTTCGGCACGCTCCCTGTATTCAAAGCACGGAGACACCCTGCCCGTTTCCATGAGCAATGGTGCGAATGGCCTGCGACGCCATTCATTGCCTCCGACCGCCAGTGCCCCTAGCGTGTTGCCGTGGTAGCTTTGGCGCCTGCCAATGAAAACAGTGCGCTCCGGTTCACCTTTCTCGACAAAGTATTGCCGGGCCAGCTTCAAGGCAGCCTCGACAGCTTCTGATCCACCTGATACCAGATAGACATGCTGCAAATCGCAATTGGCCTTGCGGACAAGAAAATCGGCCAACTCCTCAGCTGCCTGAGAAGTAAAGAACCCTGTATGGGCATACTCCAGGTTGTCAAGCTGGGCATGCATGGCTGCCAGCACATCAGGGTGGCCATGTCCCAGGCAGGAAACCGCCGCCCCTCCTGATGCATCGATATATTGCTTGCCATTTGTATCCGTGATGTAGATTCCCTTGCCAGTTGCAGCAAGTGGCGGAACCTTGAGCAGGCTGCGGTGAATGATATGTGTCACTGTCCTCTCCACGAAGGCCGTCTGGCCCAAATCCACCCTGCGGCAACACATGCCATTTCTGGTTGCCACGATTTTTTGGTTTTGAAGAATCAAATGATTCCATAAAAAATATTACGAAACATTTGTTTCAAAAACAATCGAGGACAACAATTTCCATGACATTTGTGTCCGAATCATGGTCGGTTCAGATATATGCTCCTGATTTCACGAGGTGCTGTTCTGCCTGGTTCAGCGGCTTGACCACATCCTGCTTGCTCAGCGCCACCAGCGTTCCGAGCAGCGCTTCAACGACCACGATCCCGGCCGAGATCGAAGGAAAGAAGGAAGCACTCTCGACCGCAAACAGCAGGCAATCATCCGCCTTGAGCGCCAGCGGCGAAGCCTCACTGTCGGTAAGCACAAGAACCCTGGCTTGGGCTTTGCGGGCAGCTTCGATGACTTCAAGGCACTCCTTGGAATAAGGCGCAAAGCTGACCACCAGTACGGCATCATCCTTCTGGATCTTGCGCAGATGCAGTTCAAGCCCTGCACAATGGCTGTCAATCAGTTCGACCGAGTTCCGGAAAAGCCGATAGCCATAGAAAAACGAATAGGCAATGGCAAAGCTCGCTCTGAATCCAACGACATGCACGGTGGGTGCAGCCTGCAACTGCCGGGCGACCGGCTCAAGTCGCTCAGCCAGATATCCCTGTGTCTGTTGCAAGTTGGACTGGCAGGTGCTGAACACTTCGCTGACCAGATCGCTACTGCCAGATTGACGCTTGGCCAGGTTCTTGGCTCGCTCTCCATAGTGCTTGCCAGCAAGGCCAAGGTCTGAAACAAAAGCCTTCTTCAGGTCGTGCCAACCCGAGTACCCCAGTTGAACTGCCAGGCGTGACAAAGTTGCAGGCAGAATGCCGGACTTCTGGGCCAGGCCACGCATGGAGTGCGTCACGATGTCATTGGGGTTGTCAATAAGGTAGCGCGCGGCCTGTTGCAGCCGTGGTGGCAGATCTTCAAACCGGGACAGAATCGATCGTTTGGCGGACATTTTGGCTGTGGTCACGATGTTTTTTGTTATTTGAGCATATCAGCAAAGCTATGAATTGTTTAAGTTCGATCCCCTGGGATTGACCAGGAATTCGGGTACTCCCTTATCTCAATACAAATGTTGCTATGTTTAAATTTTTAAATCATTTGTATCATAGCTGTACTGAGGTTCCGTATGGAATGAACGTGTTATTCCCTTACACCAGGAGAATGGTATGAAGCACGTGGGCTCTCTATTGAAGCGGATGATTGGATCCGCCTGTCTCGGGTTGGCATTCACTGTCGTGACTCCTGTTTCATCACAAGAGCTTGCGGCAAACCAGAATCTTCGCTTAGGACTCGGTGTTGATGACATCCGCACCATTGACCCGCACTTTTCAACCAGTGTCGGTGAAACACCCATTGTAGAAATGGTGTACGAAGGATTGACCAAGTTTCCCGATGGTGTCATCGATCCATCCAGGATTGAACCAGCATTGGCTGAATCGTGGGAGGTCTCACCAGATGGCTTGGAATGGACGTTCAAGCTCAGAAAAGGTGTGAAATTTCACGGCGGTTTTGGTGAAATGACAGCGGATGATGTGGTTTTCAGTTATGAGCGACTCAAGTCACCTGAAACGGCCTCACCATTTCGTGGCAACCTCGGAGTTGTTGAAAAGATAGAAAAGGTCGACCCCTACACGGTTCGCATCACGACCAAATCGCCTGAACCTGGGCTACCCAGCCTGCTGCTGAACGCGAATAAAGGATACATCCTGTCCAAGGCTGCCCTTGAAAAAGGAATCGATCCCAGGACACACCCGATCGGCACCGGGCCATTCGAGTTTGCCGAATACAAACCACGCGAATCCTTCAAGCTCAAGCGCAACGACAGCTACTGGGGAGGAAAACCCATCATTGAAAGCATCACTGCCCAGTTCATGCCCAATGGCAGCACCCGTGAACTTGCTTTGCGCAACGGCGATGTCCATGCGATCGAAATCGCAGCCTCGCAAGATGCGATTGCCCGGATGCGCCGTGCCAACATGCTGGTTGATCTGACATCTCCAGCCAACGCATTTGTGCTGTACATCAACCCGACCATCAAGCCGTTTGACAATGTCGATGTGCGCAAGGCACTGGCCTATGCCACCGATCGCAAATCCATGATCAAGTTCCTGGGTGACGAGGTCTCTTCGGAAGAAACCAGTCCCTTGCCAGTCGGCTACCTTGGGCACAACAGCAATGTGACTCAATATCCCTATGATCCGGCAAAAGCCAAGGAACTCCTGGCCAAGGCCGGATTTCCAAATGGATTCTCCGCCTCGGTCATCGTCAGCAACAACAATATCTATCTGCCTCCCATGCAGATCATCCAGGATCAGTGGAAAAAAGTTGGCGTCGACCTTAAGCTTGAAGTGGTTGACCATCCAACCTACCATCGCCAGATCCGGCAAAACCTGAGCCCGCTGGTGATCTATGGCGCATATCGTTATCCGCTTGATGGCAACCGCTACTTGAACGAGTTCTATCACTCAAACTCGATCGTAGGAAAGCCGACAGCTTCAACAAACTTTTCCCATTACGACAAAGTGGATGAACTGCTGGATCAGGCCAAGACCGAGAAAGACCAGAACAAACGCATTGAGCTCTGGGAAAAGGCACAAGCCCTGATCATGGACGACGCCATAGCCATTCCGCTCTTTACGCGCAAATACGCCATGGCCCGCTCGCCCAAGCTCGATCTTGGGCATCCACAGCAAAGCTATGCGTTCTACACCTTTACCCCCAAGACCCGACTGTTGAAGTAACTCCGTTCCCTGAACAAAGTCCCAAGGCATGGTCAGGGACAGGACTGCTTAAAGGAGGTTGGATTGATCAGCTACGTTGTTCGTCGCCTGCTTTCAGCGGTGGTCATCATGTGGGCGGTTGCGACATTGGTTTTTTTTGCGATGAGGCTGATCCCGGCCGATCCGGCCGAGGTCATCCTCGGTGACAACGCGACAGAGGAATCACTGCAAGCCATTCGGGAAAAAACAGGACTGAACCTGCCGCTGTCAGAGCAGTACCGTTTGTTCATGACTGGATTGTTGCGAGGTGACTTCGGCAACTCCCTGATCACCAATCAACCCGTTTCCGAGCAGATCATGGCGCTGTTCCCCTATACCCTGGAACTGGCCTTGGGTTCGGTCATCATTGGAATCCTCATTGGCATTCCTCTTGGTGTGCTGACTGCCATACATAAAGATAGCTGGTTAGATTACCTGGGCAGGATTCTTGCTCTGTCCGGGTTTTCGTTCCCTGCCTTTTATCTCGGCATCCTTTTCTTGCTTCTGTTCTCTGTTTACCTGGACTGGCTCCCCGTGGTGCACAGTTTTAACGAAGGCACGCTTGAAGAACGCATCCGCAACCTGATCTTGCCTGCCTTCAGTCTTGGCATCATCCAGGCATCCTATATCACCCGGCTCACACGCTCGACCATGCTTGAACAACTGGAGCTTGACTATGTCAGGACCGCACGTGCCAAAGGGTTGCCTGAAACAAAAATCCAGTACAAGCACGTGCTTCGCAACGTCATGATTCCGGTCGTGACTGCCATTGGGCTTTATACCGGCTCGATCCTGGGCGGTGCAGTACTGACTGAAACGGTTTTCAACCGCCCCGGGATCGGACGACTTCTGGTCGGCGCTATAGCGCAGCGTGACTACACACTGATCCAGTCTGCGTTGATGATCTTTTCTTTTGTTGTAGTGCTGGTCAACCTGCTTGTAGACCTGAGCTACACCTTGTTTGACCCGAGGGTAAAGTATGACTGAAGCCGCGAACAAACCTGTCTCAAGCTTGGTCAGCCAGGATGGCATCGCAAGGCTACTCTACCAGTCCATCAAATCCGACACAGGTGCCTTGCTTGCCTTGCTTTTTCTCGTTGCCCTTGTCGTGCTGGCCGTGTTTGCGCCATGGATTGCGCCTTACGACCCAACAGAGCAGAACATACTGAATTCGTTTGCCGGCCCCAGTGCCGAGCACTGGCTCGGAACGGATGAATACGGGCGAGACATGCTGAGCCGGCTGATTTATGGTGCTCGTCCTGCCCTTTTGGTCGGTGTGCTTTCGGTGTTGCTGGCCATGCTGATCGGGGTTCCCATCGGCATGCTCTCAGGTCTTCTGATGGGACGTTTCGATAGGGTCGTCAACTGGTTCGTTGACATCATGCTGGCATTTCCCGCGCTTCTGATGGCTCTGATGATCGTGGCGTTGCTGGGTTCGAGCTTACCGGTGCTGATCGTTGCCATCGGTTCTTCCAGTGTTCCCGCATTCATCCGACTGGCCCGAGGATCAACCCTGGTTGTCAAGAACTTCGATTTCATTCACATGGCAAGAACTTACGGCGCATCGAACCTGCGCATCATTTTCTTCCATGTCCTGCCCAACGTCATCGGACCGATAACCGTCATCGCTACACTGAGTATTGCAGGGGCGGTACGTGAAGAGGCCAGCCTGAGCTTTCTGGGCATGGGAGTCGCGCCTCCAGCCCCAAGCTGGGGCAACCTCATCCGCGATGGCATCAACAACATTTTTGATGCCCCAAGCCTTTCAGTGCTGCCTGGTGCAGTACTGACCTTGACTGTACTGGCATTCAACATGTTGGGCGACACTTTGCGCGATGTGCTTGACCCGCGCGGCATTACTCGGCGCCCAGCCACCAAGAAGACCTGAGTGAACACGAGAGGATCAGATCATGGCAACATCAGGCTCAACGCTACTACAGGTCGATCACCTCCAGGTCGGATTCCAGACCCAGGATGCCATGCTGACGGTCGTTGATAACGTTTCCTTTACTGTCAACGCCGGTGAGATCGTGGCCATTGTCGGAGAATCGGGCTGTGGCAAGAGCGTCACAGCGCTTTCCCTGACACGCCTGGCTGGTGTAAACGCCAGGATCACCGCCGGCAGCATCCACTTTGACGGGCGTGATCTGTCCCATCTGAGTAACCACGAACTCATGAAAATCCGCGGCAAGGAAATCAGTTACATCTTCCAGGAGCCCATGACCTCGCTCAATCCGGTCTTTACCGTCGGCGAGCAAATCATCGAACCCTTGATGCTGCATCTTGGCATGTCTCGCAAACAGGCCTGGAATGAAGCGGTTCGACTGCTGGAGTTGGTCAATATCCCGTCGCCCTCGAGCCGTATCAAAGAATACCCCCATCAGCTTTCAGGGGGAATGAGACAGCGAATCATGATTGCGATGGCACTGGCCTGTAGGCCAAAGCTTCTGGTAGCCGATGAACCGACCACAGCCCTTGATGTTACGGTCCAGGCCCAGATCCTTGACCTGCTTCAGAGCCTGCAATCCGAACTTGGCATGTCGATACTGATCATCACCCATGACATGGGAGTCGTGGCCGAGTTTTCTCACAGGGTGGTTGTCATGTACGCCGGGCGTGTTGCCGAAACGGGCAAGACCGCAGAAATCTTTCGTAATCCTCGACATCCTTACACACAGGCCTTGCTCAACAGCATTCCTCCCCTTGACCGGGAGGTCAGTCGCTTGCCAACACTGGCAGGACAAGTGCCCAACCCTGCCGACATGCCTAAAGGATGTCGATTCTTTGACCGTTGCGTCCATGCCCAACCGCCATGCCGACATGCGCCTGGCGAACCATCTGAAGTGACTCCAGGACACTGGGTCGCATGCATTCGAAATGTGCCGTATCGGCCTGCTTATGAGGTGCAGACATGCGAGCAGAGTTAGGACAACCCATGTTACAGGTGCAGGACCTGGCAATGCATTTCCCTGGCCCCAGGAAAAGCATCTTTGGCAAGCGTGCGCTTGTCAGAGCAGTCGATGGTGTAACGTTTGCGCTTGAGCGTGGCAAGACACTCGGACTGGTTGGAGAAAGCGGTTGTGGCAAATCGACAACGGCACGGCTCATCATGCGCATGCTGCAGCCAACATCGGGAAGGATCATCCTTGATTCACATGACATCACTCACTTGAGCCAATCCAGGCTCAAGCCTTTGCGGGCTTGTTTTCAGATGGTTGCACAAGACCCGTACAGTTCGCTCAATCCGCGGATGAAGGTCTTCAGCATTCTGGAGGAGCCCCTGAAGATCGCCGGTCATACTCTTGCGCAAAGACAGCGCAAGGTTGCCCAGGCACTTGAACGGGTGGGACTGAATGAGCAACATGGTCAACGCTTTCCGCACGAATTCTCAGGCGGACAACGACAGCGCATTGCCATTGCCAGGGCTCTGGTGCTGGATCCGAAGATCGTCATCTGTGACGAACCCGTGTCCGCCCTAGATGTTTCCGTGCAGGCACAAATCATCAACTTGATGCAGGATCTGCAGCGTGATGCAGGCCTGACGTACCTCTTTGTCAGTCACGATCTGGGTGTGGTCAAGCACATCGCGGACAGTGTGGCTGTCATGTACCTGGGCAAGATCGTGGAGTTAGGGCCGAAGAAGGATATTTTTGCAAAGCCAAGGCATCCCTACACATTTGCTCTGCTGTCAGCCATTCCCCGGGCAACAGTCGGTGCAAAAACCAAAAGGGTCATCCTCTCTGGAGATCTGCCAAGTCCGATCAATCCTCCCTCAGGGTGTCGATTCCACACCCGTTGCCCCAGAGTCCATGACCTGTGCCGCCAAAAAGAACCCGTGCTACTGGCCATTGGCGCGGGGTCAGACCAAACACATATGGTCGCCTGCCACTTCCCGCTTGAATGAAAGACCACCATTGCTGCCCTGCACTGTCAGACACTGATAATTCACATGAGAGGCATCCATGAGTACCGACCAAAGATCTGCACCGAAAGTTGCCATCGCTGGTTTCCAGCTTGAATCCGTCAGCTATCTGCCTATTGCATCGACTCTGGCAGATTTTGAATCAGTGGCGCTTAGAGGTCAGGCCATTATTGAGCGCTTGAGAGGAACGAATACCGTCATGGGCGGATTCATCAAGGTGTGCGAACGTGAAGGCATCGAGATGCTGCCTATCGTGCAGACCACCCAGGGAGCGGCCGGTCCTGCCACTGACGAGGCAATCGAGTTCTACATCAACGAGATCTCTGATGCTGTCACCCGGCATAAGGATGAGATCGACGGGGTTTTGCTGTTTCTGCATGGAGCCTGCTGGTCTCCAGGCTACCACGACCCGGAGCAGATCATCATCAGCCGCATCCGGGCCACAATCGGCCCCGAAAAGCCGCTGGTAGTGGCGTTCGACTACCATGGCAATCTGGATCAGAAGACCATCGAATGTGCCGATGGTGCGTTTGCATACCGCAAGTCGCCGCATACAGATGCCGGTGAGACAGGCGAACGCGCCGCTGACTGCATGGCAAGAATCCTGCGCAAAGAGATCAAGCCCTCGACCCATGTCGTCAAGCCCGGAGTTCTGGTGCCCAGCATTTTCAGCGCGACTGACTTGCAACCCCTGTCCAGCATTATCGAACGAGCCCGACTGGCTCAGGAAACAAGCCAACAGTACCTTGATATCACGGTCATGGCTGGCTTTTCCTATACCGATGCACACAATACCGGATTCAGCGTCTTGTGTACTGTGGATGGTGATCCTACCCAGGCCCTGGGCATCTTGCACGAGATCTCGGATCTCATCTACCTGAAACGAGAGCAGTTGTACCGGCCCTTGCCTGTCTACACATGCCAGGAGGCGATTGAGCGTGTCGAACAGGCACTGACCAGCGGCAAGAAAAATCGTACCAAGCCTTATGTGCTTCTCGAGCATGCCGACCGTGTCAATGACTCCAGCTATCTCCTGGCAGCACTGCTGGCAAGGAAACCTGATTACAAAGTGGCGGTGCCGATGCTCTGGGATCCAGAAGCAGCACAAGCAGCAGAAAAAACCGGCGTGGGGAATATTGCACAAATCAAGCTTGGCGGTCACTCGTCTGACAAAGCCGGCCCCAGACTTGAAGTTCAGGCCAAGGTTCTCTGGGTTGGAGAAAAATCATTCAGGAATACAGGCACCTACATGAAGGGTCTGCTGGTTAACCTTGGCCTGACAGCGCTACTTGATGTGCAAGGTATCATCGTGAGCGTCATTTCTGAGTCGCACACAGCAGTCAATGGTGATCCTTTCTACATCTTTGACCAGAAACCGGAGGACTTTGATGTGATTGTCCTGCGATCCAAGACCCATTTCCGGTCCTTCTACGAACCGGTGGCTGAGGAAATCCTGATTGTCGATACACCTGACTACGGTCCCGCAGACCTGACCACCATGACTTTCCATCACCTTGACACCAGCAGCGTCTATCCTTTCATGCAATAGCGTTTATGCTCAGGATTTCCCGACCGATGATCAAGGTCTGGATTTCCGTCGTGCCTTCGGGAATCATCCCTCCTCGGGTGTCCCTAAAAATGCGCTCAATGGGGTAGTCCTCGGAGTAGCCAAGGCCACCATGCACTTGCAAGGCCATGTTGGCAACTTCATGCGCAGATTCGGTAGCATAAAGCTTGGCAATTGAACACGCCTGGCGCACGTCCTTGCCAGCCTGCAGCGCCAGCGCGGCCCTGATGCCTAGCGCCCTGGCAGCCTCGACCCGGACTGTCATGTCGACAATATGCTTCTGAATCAGTTGAAAGCTTGCAATCGGTCTGCCAAACTGCTGTCTCTGCTTGACATACTCGATTGACAGATCAAGTGCAGCCTGAGCAGCTCCAACCGCTCCCATGGCAATGTTGAGTCTGGCAGCATCCAGTCCCTTAAGTGTGCTGGCCAATGCCTTGCCTTCCTGCCCCAGCAGATTCTCCCGGGGTATACGGACATCATGAAAGCTTAATTCTGCAGTACCCGTGCACCGCAGTACCATCGTGTCAAGCTTTCTGACCTCGTAATTCGCCAGTTTCCGCTCAACGATGAAAGCAGACAGTCCTCCATCACATGTCGGACTGTATGTGCGCGCCACGATGACGGCGACATCTGCGTTAAAACCGTTGGTAATCCATAGCTTGCGGCCGTTAATCACCCACTCATCACCTTGTAGCTCAGCCTTGGTGCGAATGCCGGCAATGTTCGAACCCGTGTCAGGTTCGGTCAGTCCAGTGCATACCTTCAATTCACCGCGCATGATCGGACCCAGGTACTTCTTGATTTGCTCAGGCGTGCCTTGACTGGCGATGCGGTTGATCGAACCATTGGTGATATTGACCATCGTGCGCATCGACAGCCAGTGGTAACCAAGCTCTTCCATCATCATGGCCCAGGTCACATGATCAATGCCAAAACCTCCTAGTGACTCAGGCAAGGTACCGCCGAGGTACCCGAAGCTCGCAAGCTTTGGCATCAAGTGATACGGGAAAGTCCTGGAGGCTTCATGCTCCTGAATCAGCGGCGTGACCTCTTTTTTCATGAAACGCCGTATGTTGTCCCGTAACTCAAGCTGTTCATCATTCCAGTCAATATGATGACTCATTTCACCCACCCTTTCGTTGTCTCGAATTCTCAGATTATTTTGACAAATCTACGATATTATGAATAATAGTTCAGCATATCGTAAGTAAGAAAAAAGCCATGAGTCAACAGAAATCCACCAATATCGATTCCATCCTGAAGCAGACCAGACTGCCCGTGATCTGTGCACCCATGCTCAGGGTCTCAGGCATTGAACTGGTCATGGCAGCTTGCAAGAGTGGTGTCATCGGTGCTTTTCCAACACCGAATGCCAGAGACGACGCTGAACTACAAGAATGGCTCAGGTTACTGCGGGATGAAAAAAAACAGGCACAAGCCGAAAACCGAATGTTTTCCCCATACTGCCCAAACCTGATCATGCGTCGTGATCCTGCCCATCTGGAAAAAGCGGTGGAACTCTTCATTCAGTACGAGGCTGAACTTGTCATCACCAGCGTAGGCTCACCAAAACCCGTTTTACCGCAACTCAAGCAAGCAGGAATAACGGTCTTTTCAGACATCGCATCAATCAAGCACGCACATAAGGCACTGGAAGCGGGTGCCGATGGCCTGGTGCTGCTTTCGGCTGGAGCTGGGGGGAAAACCGGTTGGGCCAACCCGTTTGCTTTTGTGAGGGCTGTCAGGCGCTTTTTTGATGGTCCGATCATACTGTCTGGTGGACTGTCAGACGGAACTTCCCTGTATGCAGCCTTGGCTCTTGGTTGCAATCTGGGTTGTATGGGCACCCGTTTCATAGCCACCCAAGAAAGCCTTGCCAGCCAGGCATACAAAGAGATGCTCATCCGCAGCTCCATGGACGATGTCATACTGACGCGAGCCATTACAGGTGACCCATCGAGCTGGTTACGTGAATCGTTGCTTCAAGCAGGCCTGAGTCCCGAAGACTGGAGCGAAAACGTCACTGCCGAAGAAGCTCGTCGCAAATATGGATTTTCCCCAGGCGTACAACGGCCAGCGCGATGGAAAGACATCTGGAGTGCTGGCCATTCTGTCTCGGGAGTCAGCGACGTTCCAACCGTCGCCGAACTGGTTGACAGGCTCGAATCCGAGTTCATTAAAGCATCACGAAGCCACCGCTGATTCCAATGCTCTGCCCCGTGATGTAGGCTGCATGTTCAGAAGCCAACAGGCATACCATCGGTGCTATATCCTCCGGCCGTGACAATCTGTTCAAACCCCTGGCAACAGGATAGACCTTGAGCATTTTTGCCAGACGAGGCTCGGTTTCCGGGGTTGCCTCAGGACTTAATGCACCTTTTTTGATGCCTTCGTGGGAAACTGCACCCAAAGCGACCGTATTGACGGTGATGCAGTCTTGCCCGTGCTCCTGGGCGATGGCTTTGGCAAACCCCAGCATGGCGGCCTTGGCACCGGAATAAACAGCGAGTCTGGCTTCGCCTGCGCGTCCAGCCTCAGACATGATGTTGACGATCCGACCCCACCGGCGTTCTTTCATCAACGGCAATATCTTGTGGCAGCAATAAAGCATCCCATAGATATTGAGGTCAATGATCTTCTTCCAATCCTCCGGTGATGTCTCAAGAAACAAAGGGGCCATGCCGCCTTTTTCACGCCGTTCAATGGTAACCCCTGCGTTGTTGACCAGAATGTCTATTGGCCCGAGATGGCTGACAGCTGCTTCGATGGCTGCATCGATGCTTGACTTGACTGTAATGTCTGCGACCGCAGCAAAGGCCTTTCCACCCTGGTGTTCGATTTCCTGCACGACCGCTCTGGCTCGTTCCTCAAAATAGTCATTGACAGCCACCTTGCACCCTTCGGCTGCTAGCGACAGTGCGATTCTCCTGCCAACACCTTGTCCTGCACCCGTCACGAAAGCAACTTTGTCCTTGATTCCCAAATCCATTTCTCATCCTTGTTACGATGAACACGATCTTGTTTCATTTGCCGGTAAAAACCGGACGACGTTTTTCCACAAATGCGCGCATGCCTTCCCTGCGGTCTTCGCTGCTAATGGTGATAGCAGCCGCATAGCGCTCATACTCAAGCCCTGCCTCAATGCCGGTTTGCAAGCCAAGGTCAACAGCCTGCTTGATAAAACGCAGTGACAAAGGGGCATTGGCTGCCATTGATCTGGCCATGGCCCGGGCTCGGTCAAGCAATTCGTGCTTTTCGCAGACTTCATTGACCAGACCGATGCGCAAGGCGGTCTGTGCGTCGATATGTTCGCCCGTGAACATGAGCTGCTTGGCAATTCCTGGTGGCACCAACCGCGGCAGGCGTTGCGTGCCTCCCGCAGCAGGCAGTGCACCGAGCTTTGCCTCGGGCAGTCCGAACTTCGCATGGCTCGCAGCAATCCTCACGTCAGCACACATCGCCAGTTCCAGCCCGCCACCCAGTGCCACGCCATTGATCGCGGCAATGACCGGTTTTTCGATTGTCTCAATGCTGCGAAACAGATCGTGCGTAAACTTCTGTCGCATGTGATACTCAGGCAAAGGCAAAACGGTGGCAGCCCGTTCCTTGATGTCTGCGCCAGCACAAAATGCCTTGTCACCAACTGCGGTCAGAATGATGACCCTGACCTGCGGATCAAGCCTGGCATGTTCCAGGAAAGCTTTCCTGAGATCCTCTTTCATGGATCCGCCAATTGAATTCATCCGTTCTTCACGGTTGATCGTGATTGTCGCAATTGAGTCACTGACCTCATACAGCAAGGTGTCAAACTTCATCCGCAAATCTCCTTCTCCATTTTTTGTCTTTTTGCTTCTACGCAGCCTGAAGTACATGGGCGACTGCTACTGATCCAAGTCCAACCATATGTGCCAGTCCCGTGCGTGCTCCGGGATGCTGCCTTGCCTGTGCTTCGCCACGGATCTGGCGTGTAATTTCTGCAATCTGCCCGATGCCCGTGGGCCCCAGAGGATGGCCCATTCCAATCAAGCCGCCAGAAGCATTGATGGCGCATTTGCCACCAATACTGGAGCGGCCACTGAGCAAGTAGTCGGCTCCCCCGCCGGTTTCACACACTCCAATTGCCTCGCTATAAATGAGCTCCTCGACACTGAACGCATCATGCAACTCAATAAGGTCGAGTTCCGAAGGCGCAATACTGGCACGCTCCAGTGCAAGACGAGCAGATTTGCCCACCATCTCGACCATGGCAGGCATCGAGTGGATGCCATCGTCGCCCTGGCGCAATTGCTCGCTGACTGAGACCGAAGACAAGACCCTGACCAAGCGGCGTTTATCGAGTCCGAGCTTTTTGACGGCGCGCTCGGACGCCAATACCACAGCAGCAGCACCCTCGCCTCTGGGCGTACACTGCAAGGCGGTCAGATCGCCCGCAATCTTTGGTGATGCCAACACCTGTTCAAGCGTTCTGGGTTTCTGAAATTGCGCAAACGGATTGAGAGCCGCGTTGCAATGGTTCTTGACCGCCACCTGTGCCAGTGCTTCGACAGACAAGCCATATTCGCGCATCCAGCGCCTGGCCAGCAGAGCAAACTTAATCAAGGGGATCTGGGTTGTTGGGCTCAAGGACATGAGCCCATCCTTCATGGCAGCCCGTCTGCCGTCACCAAACTTGTCTACCCCGATTGCCATGACGATGTCGTGCTCCTCGCAAGCCACCTGAAGAGCAGCCAGGCGAAATGCTGTCGAACCCGATGCTGAAGCATTTTCTACCTGCTCCACTTCAAGCCCCGTGGATCCCAGGTGTCTGAGCATGACCCGGCCGGCGGCCATGCCAAGTGCGGCAGTACCGACTACGGCACTTTCAACCTGCGGCCATTCAATGCCTGCATCTTTCAATGCTTGCCGAACTGCTTCGAGGCCCAGGGCAACATAAGGAGTCTGGGTCGGAAACTGATACCTGTGCATGCCAATTCCGATCACATACACATTCTGCTTTTTCAGGATGTTGCCCATCTATGACTCCTTGCCAGGCTGGGCTGGCACAAACTTCCATGTTGGCTTACCACTTTTGAGCGTTGCTGCAACAGGTTCTAGCGCCATTCCTATCTGCAGTTGCTCTTCATCATCGACATCAATGATGGCTTCCTCAATCACTCCAGGTGCCAATTGAGCTTCGCCAATCACACATGGCACATCCAGATCCGCTGAAAGCTCCGCGTGCATGGTGACAAAGTTCACCAGCACGGGGGAGCCAGGCAGATCAGACTCCTCAAGCTCAGCGGCATACGATCCACATACCCGACACCCATAGCTGTCTGCCGGAAAGCTGTAAGCACCACAGTGCTTGCAGTGGGCCAGCTTGAGTGCCTGGCCATGGCCTTGTTCACGACTACTCATTGCATCTTTGCTCCAAAATCAAGCCTTCGCCTTCGTTCAAAGTCCGTATCCATCAGCGCAGCAGAATTCATGAAGACTTCAAGCAAAGGCAAGTGCTGATACATCCAATAATCTGAAACTCAGTTGGCTTTGGCACCGGACTTCCTGACCACTTCGCCCCAGCGCTTTTGCTCTGATTTGATGAGCTCGACAAACTTGTCACCTGAAATACCGGTCTGGACTGCACTGCCATTTTTCTCGGCATACTCCTGCACTTCCTGACTCGCCAAGGCATATTCGATGGCCTCTGTGAGTTTCTTGACGATCGCAGGTGATGTGCCTGCAGGAAGCAGGATGCTTGACCAGCTTGTAGAAATTGCCTCTGGATAACCCTCCTGAACAATCGTGGGTACTCCTGGCAAGCCTTTCACTGGTGTGTCGTCGGTAACCGCCAAAGCTCTCAATGTTCCAGCCTCAATGTGGGGTCTTGAGCTGACTGGATAGTCGAACATGACATCGACCTCACCTGCCACCAGGTTCTGCAGCGCTGGTGCGCTGCCTTTGAAAGGAACATGAGTCATCTTGATACCGGCCTGCGTCTGGAACAACTCACCAGCCAGATGGCTGCCAGTGCCGATGCCTGCTGAGGCCATGTTGACTTTGCCCGGATTTTGCTTGGCGTACTCCACCAGTTCAGCGACTGTCTTGTAGGGGCGGTTGGCATTGACAACCAGTACGTTGGGAGTCTTGAGTAACGCATGTACTGGAATGAAATCCTTCAGTGGGTCGTACCTGACATTGTTGTAGAGCGCCAGATTGGCAGCCATGGTGCCCTGCGTTCCATAGATCATGGTGTAGCCATCCGGTGCCGAGCGGGCAACAAATTCGGTGCCTACCATGCCTCCGGCTCCAGGACGGTTGTCAATGGTGATGGGTTGGCCGAGTTTTTCTGTGATCTTCTTGCCGATCAGCCTTGATGTCGTATCTGTAATGCCTCCTGGGGTAAATGGAACCACCCACGTGATATGCCGTTGTGGCCAGTCAGTTTCTTGGGCAGAAACCATTGTGGGTGCCAGGCAGGCTGAGATCGCAGCCACAATGCCAAACAGGATCCTTTTCATCGCTGTTGTCTCCTCTTATTACGAGTGTTCGTGGATATATTCGGTATCTCGTAATAAAATAATAAAGACTTACTTTGAATCGCACAAGCGTTTACTTTTCAATAAAAATTCAGGAGACAATGGACATGGCAATTCCAGGCGCTGACCTTTCCTTGCTGGTGGACCCCGATTCAGTTGCCGTGATCGGAGCTTCCGATCGTCCACACAGCATTGGCCAGAGGGTTGTGACCAACCTGCTTGAACACTCTGCATTTGAAGGCAATGTGTACTTGGTCAATGCAGCCAGATCCGAAGTGGCTGGTCGCACCTGCTGGCCCAACCTGTCAGCGCTTCCTGAGACTCCCGACCTGATCATCGTGGCGGTGCCAGCCGAGCATGTCCTGCAAGTACTGCAAGAGGCTGGTAGCCGCGGTGTCAAATTCGCCATTATCCTGAGCTCAGGATTTGGTGAGGCTGGGGAAAGTGGCAAAGCTGCCCAGTTGCAAATGGCGCAGATCGCCAAAGCAACTGGCATGAGACTTTATGGACCGAACTGCCCAGGGTTGTGCAACATCAACAAACGACTTGGCTTCACCTTCTCCCCTTCTTTTCAGCATGATCTACAAAGCGGGCCGATCGGTCTTGTCACGCAAGGCGGAGGGCTTGGCAGGAACGTCATGCAAGCGATGACCAGGGGATTTGGTGTTGGTCTTTGGGCTTCCACTGGCAATGAGGTCGATCTGCAAGTTGCCGACTTCATCGAGTACATGGCCTACGCAGATGACATCAAGGTCATCGTGACTTTGATGGAGGGCATCAAGGATGGCAAGCGGTTTGTACGCGCGTTGATGGCGGCGGCCGAGCAAGGTAAACCAGTGATAGGACTGAAAGTCGGACGCTCGGAATATGGCCGTAAGGCTGCACAGTCTCACACCGCCTCCATGACAGGCGAAGCAGACATCAACAGCGCCGTATTCCGGCAGCTCGGGCTCATTGAGGTCGATGATATTGATGAGCTGGTTGACACTGCCTGGCTCCTGGCACGTGCCAGGCCAGGCAACAGGAAAGACTTGGCGATTTATTGTTCTTCTGGCGGTACCTCCGCCTTGTCGGCTGATCTGGTTGGTCAGGCTGGCCTGAAGCTGGCAACATTCACGGACCAAACCCTTGCAACCCTGGCCAGCAAGTTGCCTGACTACGCAGCGATCCATAACCCAGTCGACACCACGACGGCAATACTGAGCAACCCGGAGATTGTTGACGAAACCATGCTGGCGGTAGCCAATGATGCTTCGGTTGGACTGGTCATGCTACCGATCACACTGGATTACGGCAGCACAACGGTCAGCATCGCTGAAAGTGCTGTCAGGGTCCAGCGCCAGACGCAAACTCCCATCTTGCCAGTCTGGATGACGGACCGAATAGGTGATGCCTTTGGCATTTATGCCAAGGCAGGCATGGTTCCAACCAAGAGTCTTGGCAAAGCAGTCAAGGCAATAGCACGCTGGCAGTCCTATGGAGAATGGCTAAGCAACCGGGATCCAGGTTTCAAACCATTGATGCTATCAACCCTAGACGGACCGCCTAAGGTCACACGGACCTTGAGCGAACCGCAAGGCAAGGCGTGGCTCAGGCAAGCGGGCATCCGGGTTCCGGACAACAAGTTGTGTACCAGTGCAGAGCAATGTGTCGAGGCGGCAAACCACATAGGCTACCCAGTAGTGGCGAAGGTTGCCAGCCAAGACATCCAGCACAAGTCAGACGTTGGTGGCGTTTTCATCAACTTGCTCAATGACGAACAGGTACGGCAGGCATGGCAGGCAATCCATGAAAACGTTGCCCGTCACGCTCCTGATGCAGTCCTGGAGGGTGTCTTGATCGAAGCCATGCTTGATCGCCGTGGCATGGAAGTCATCGTGGCAGTGACGCGCGACCCGGTTCTTGGACACATCATGACTTTCGGCCTTGGTGGCATCCATGTGGAAATTTTCAAGGATGTCTCCCGGGCAATGCTCCCACTGACACCATCTGAAGCACAGAGAATGATCCGGGAAATCAAATCCTATCCTTTGCTCAACGGCGCAAGAAACCATCCCAGGATGGATATTGAAGCAATTGAGGCACTGATGTTGAAACTCTCCCAAGCCGTTGCAGACAACGCGGACCTGATTGAAGAAGTGGAAATCAATCCGGTATGGGTCGGCACACAGGGGCACGGCGCATGTGCCCTGGATGCCGTCGTTGTGCAAAGGATCGATGACGGAGCAAGCCAATGATGAAGCCAAAGAACAGTTCATGCGAGCAGTTGGATCGAGCTTCGTTGCCTGCGCCTTTGCATCAGGTCAAAGTGATTGATTTCAGCGAATTGCTACCAGGCCCCTTCATGACCCAGATGCTGGCAGACATGGGAGCGTCGATCACCAAGGTCGAGCGACCTGCGCACGGAGATCCTGTTGCCATCAGTTCACCAGGCCTTTATGCCGCAATCAACAGAAACAAGGAAAAAATCTGTCTGAATCTGAAAGACAGTGCTGGTCTGTCCCAAGCTCAGGAACTTGTACGCAATGCTGATGTGCTGGTTGAAACCTTCAGGCCTGGCACAATGGCAAAGCTCGGTTTAGGCTATGACGCCGTTCAAGCACTCAATCCCGGGATCATCTACGTCTCGATCTCCGGGTACGGTCAACATGGTCCGGATGCCATGCTGCCAGGTCACGACATCAATTACATGGCTGCTGCCGGTGCACTTGCCCTGGCTATCCAGCCAGATCACCAGAAAACCGTCCTGCCGCCTGCGGCTCTCCCCTACGCCGATCTGGCCGGCAGCATGTATGCTCTGAGTGCCGTGCTGGCTGCCTTGTATCAACGCAAGACCACAGGCTTGGGCCAGTGGCTTGATGTGTCACTTACCCAGGCTGTTCTACACCAGATGACACCCAGGCTTGCTGTCTTCGAGTACAAGAAGCTTCATGGCATTGATGAACAGCGCCAGGAACTGGTGCGACCTGCCTATGGGTGCTTCAGGTGCCGTGATGGTGAATACATCACCATCGGGGCACTGGAAACCCACTTTTTTGTAAGGCTCATGAAGGCCCTGGAGCTAAATGAGTTTCTAGATGAGCCGTGGTGTGATCCAGGATACCGCAAGCAACGCGCAGAGGCTGTCAACCGTGCCCTTGAGCAAAAAATTGCAAGCCTGGATGCTGAAGACCTCGTTTCCCTATTGCGGCATCATGATGTTCCAGTCATGCAGGTCATACCACCCAGCGTGTTACCGACATTTGGTCAACATGTCGCGCGCAATGCCTTTTTTGAGGGACCGTATGGTACCTTGCCAAAATTTCCCGTTCATATGCACGGAATGAAATGTGATCAATCCGATGGTACCGCCCAATGAATGCCAATGCCGGAAAATGGCAATCCTTTTGCAGCTTTAGACTATGTTTTGAGAGCATTTTTCCTAAAATACCCTCAAATCCAAAAAACAACTCATCAAAGGTGATCCGTGCCTGCAGTCGTTCCAGCTTGTGTCAGAACCATGGCAATTTTTGAAGTGTTTGCCACGCAGCAGCAAGAATTGTCCAACTCGGATGTTGCACGCGCGCTCGGCATTGCTGAAACCAGTTGTCTTGATTTGTTACATACTTTGGTGCAACAGGGTTACCTTGCTAGAACGATCCGTACCCGCAAGTTCTACCCTACCCGAAAACTGGCTGCCTTGTCAGAAAAAATCAAGGCCAACGACCCGCTTCAGAAATTGGTGAACGAAGTGGTAGAAAGCCTGGTTCAGAAAACTGCTGAAACGGCCCTGTGTGGCCGCATCAACAATGGCGCAGTAGAAGTTATTGCCATTGGCGAAGGCCAACATGAGCTTCGTTACATCCAGCACGTTGGCGCACGCATTGCCCTGAACGCATCGGCGCTTGGAAAAGCCTTGCTATCGTTACTTCCAGAAGATCAGGCAGTTGAACAAATCCAGATCAAAGGCTTGAAGAAAACCACACCAACGACGCAAACCGATCTTGAGAAGTTTTTGCAAAGCATTCGTGAAACCAGGCAGCGCGGCTGGGCTGCAGTCTACGACGAAGGTACCGAAGGCGTGGGTGCTCTCGCCATTTCCGGGTGGATCGGTGATGAAATGATCGCCTTCTCTATTGCGGGACTGAGCGACAGGTTGAAAAAGAACGAAAAGATCTATCTGAAGGCTCTGCTTGACATCAAGAAGCAGGTTTTTGCTAACGAATCGCTGCCGAACAAGGCAGTATCGGGTAAACAACGTTCCGGCAACTGAGGGTCATAGGAGCAACAAAAACCTGGTCGACCCTGTTACCGAAAAGAAACTGGCCTGAAACTTTTGATGCCATGGTTGGTGCTTCTCTCACCACACCGATACACCTATTCCGCCACAGGCAAGCACAATAACCACCAGCCATGCCGGCAGCTTCCAGACCGCGAGCATTAGCCAACCTGCCACGGCCAGAGCAAAGTCGAGCGGATTGGCAATCGCACTGACCCAGACTGGCTGGTAAAGGGCCGCACCCAGGATGCCGACCACGGCTGCATTGGCGCCAAGCATCCCTGTCTGAACTAGGTGGTGGTGACGGAATTTTCCCCAGAATGGCAATATGGCCAGCAGAATCAGTATGCCAGGCAGAAAAATCATCACCAAGGCCAGAAAGGCACCAGAGAGACTGCTGCCTAATGGTGCTATCAGAGCACCGAGGTAAGCCGCAAAGGTAAAGAGTGGACCTGGTACGGCCTGGGCAGCACCATATCCAGCCATGAACTCATGAGCATCCAGCCACCCTGACTGCACCACTTCAGCTTGCAACAAGGGCAAGACCACATGACCGCCACCGAACACCAATGCCCCTGCCCTGTAAAAGGCATCCATCAAGGACAAAGTTGCAGATGGCATGGCCAGGGCCAGCAGTGGCAGTCCAAACAGCAGGACAACAAAAAGCACAGCGGCAACACTTCCCGTCATGCCAGAGACGGTCAACTTCAAGCCTGCGACATCGGTTCGGGCATAAGAACGGCACAAGACCAGTGCCAACAATATGCCCATAAGAATTGCACAGACCTGCCCTACCGACCCATGGATCATGGTCACTGTCACCAGTGCTGCCAAGGCAATGCTGGCACGGCGTGCATCAGGACATAGGGTTCGCGCCATGCCCCAGACGGCATGGGCTACGATAGCCACAGCTGACACTTTGAGGCCGTGAAAGATGCTCTGGCCAAGTGGGCCATGTAATTCAGACGCACCCGATGCAAACAGAAAGAGCGCAATGGCCGAAGGCATGGTAAATGCAATCCATGCCGCAATGCCACCTGGCACGCCTGCCCTGAACATCCCGATCGCAAAGCCAGCCTGACTGCTGGCTGGACCTGGCAGGAACTGACACAAGGCAACCAACTCAGCATAGGCCTGATCAGTGAGCCAGTTGCGGCGCTGGACAAACTCATTGCGAAAGTAGCCGAGATGGGCACTCGGCCCTCCGAACGAGGTCAAGCCCAGAATCAAGAACACCCTGAACACCTCACAGATACTTCCCTGCGGGCGCTGTTCATTCTGCATTTTCAGGAGCCTCCTGTTTGTCTCTCATGGTTTAGGAATTTCTGCCTTCGACTTTTGCAGCAGCGGGTTTTCGGTTGGCGGGCAAACCCAGGTATCTGTTACTGGCACATGATGGCGGGCCACGGCTACACTGTCGCCATCATTGCCTATGGATCACCCTTGTTGCAACCCGACATGACAATTCAAAGTGCACAGCCATCCCACCCAGTGTTTCTGACCAGACCCGACTTGCAGTCACTACAGAAAACCGCTGAAGACGTGTTGCCGGCTACCATCTGCCAGATCGCCCAGCAAACCATCAAGTCCTGGCCTGATTACCAGCCAACACCTCTACAGGCCTTGTCCTTTTTGGCATCGCAGCTTGGTGTTGGAGAGCTTTACTGCAAGGACGAAAGCTCTCGCTTCGGCCTGGGTAGCTTCAAGTCGCTTGGCGGCGCCTATGCTGTGGCGCAGTTGGCCAAGAACAGAAGCCACCAAGACAAGCTGACCGTGGCCTGTGCTACAGCCGGCAACCATGGCAAGTCTGTCGCATGGGGAGCACAGCTTGCGGGTGTTGAGTGTGTCATCTTCCTCCATGAAAACGTCAGCCAATCCCGTGAAGACGCGATTGCAGCGTATGGCGCCCGGATTGTCCGCGTACCTGGCAACTATGACGATTCAGTACGCCACTGCGCCCAGCAATCTAGCGCCAACGGATGGACCGTGATATCTGACACGTCTTGGGAAGGATACTCCGAGATTCCTCGTCAGGTCATGGCCGGCTACACGGTCATTGCCGATGAGATCCGAAGTCAGTTGCCCAAGGCTCCCACCCACGTTTTTCTGCAAGGTGGCGTGGGTGGACTTGCCGCAGCCATGATGGCGCAATTGATCCGCAGCTATCCCGATGAAGAAATTTGCTTCATTGTGGTCGAGCCTGATGAAGCCAATTGTCTGAAACGCAGCCTTGAGAACCGGAAGTTCACAACTGTGTCAGGCCCGATGAATACGTCCATGGCCGGACTTGCGTGTGGAGTTCCCTCCATGATTGCACTGGAGATCCTGCAACAAGGATCCAACATCGCCATGACCGTTGGAGAGCAAGTCGTGGTTGACTGCATGCGCATCCTGGCCCGTCCTCAGTCGAGTGATCCGTCTATCGTGGCTGGCGCCTCAGGTGCAGCAGGTCTGGCCGGATTGGTCCAGTTATGTTCAACCCAGAATTGGCGCAAGCTGACAGGACTTGGCCCGCAAAGCAGGGTTCTGGTCATCAATTCCGAGGGTGCTACAGATCCCCAGACCTACAGATCGCTGATCGGGGACTGAATCATCTTTCCTGAAGAAGTTCCAGTTCGCAAATGAGCAGCATGTTGTAACTCCAGTGCCATCGGTGGCAACAAGCTCAAACCTGATCCAGCATTTCCATGTGCTGGCGCAATATCTCAAGAAATGCCTCAGCCAGCATCGAAGGGGCAGTATGAGTCGGCATGGCCAATTGCAGATCAACATCAATGGCAGGCTCAAGTTCCGCAATGGCCAGCCTGTCAGAAAATGGTGCCGTAATGTATGGCGTCACAATACCAACGCCGCCACCAGCAGCGACCATGGCACAAACCGTTATGGAAGAAGGCGTCTGGATAGAAAAGTGTTCCGGCAATCCATGATTTGCCAACTGTTTTTTGATTTTTGAGCTCAGCTCATCCGACTCACTAAAAGACAGGATGCGCTCGCCTGCCAGCATGCTGAACCCCAGTTTGCGATGTCCTGCAAGCTTGTGCCCCAGAGGCATGACACATACGGCAGGGGTACGGCTCAGTACTTCGGTATGAAAATCGCCAGCAGCAAAGGCGCCGCTGGCCAAGGCAATTTCAACTGCCCCAAGGTTCAGGTTCTCGACCAATTGCTGGCTGCTCATTGTCTCAAGGGAAATATGCGTATCCGGAAACTTGCGTAGGAACTGGTTAATCACTTTAGGCAAGATACCAACCGCAATAGTCGGTGTACTGCCAATTCGCAAAGAGCGGGTGCCAGCTTCTCGCATGGTAGCCACGAGCGACTCAATTTTCTGAAGCCCAGCAAAATGCTGCAGTACTGCACGATACAGTGCACGGCCTTCAACTGTCGGCCGTAGCCTGCCATTGTGCAGATCAAAAAGCTTCAGACCTGTCGCATGCTGCAGTTCAGCGATGCGCCTGCTGATCGAAGGCTGGGTGGTGTTCAGTACAGCAGCAGCGCGCGTTGCCGTTCCAGTATCCATGACCGCCTTGAAGACTTCAATCTGATTGAACGTAATTTGCCGTGTCATCCTGTTGCTTTCCTCTGAACTGTCGAAACGGTCGATCTATCCCTATTGCAGGTGACGCATGTCTTTCCACGCACTTGACCGTCAGGAACCAAATGCGCTTGGTCAATATATATCAATTATGAATAGACAGTGCATAAAAAAGCATTGGATTGAATAGTCTTAAACCAATACGATGTTCAAGGAATGGAAATCAGCAATAGGGATTGGCATGACTGGAAAAACATCCATCGTTAAAAGCTACAGAGAAGCCCAACGGCTTGGGAAACCAGGACATCACCATTTCTTCGGTTACTACAACAAGACTGTCTGGGACAAAACCGGACGGTACATCTTGGCCAACCGTGTGCCGTTCATGGATCGCAACCTCACTCCGGATCTACAGGCAGAAGTTGGATACTTTGATACGGCTGCAGACGGTGAGTTCAAATGCATAGGAACTACAACAGCATGGAACTGGCAGATGGGTTGCCAGTTGCAGTGGCTTGATGGGGTTAATGACCTTTCACTTATTTACAACTGCCGAACGTCCGATGACAACGCTGTCTATCCCGGGTTTGGCTCAGTCGTGTGCAACATTGTCAAAGGGACAACAAGATCCCTTCCCTTACCTATCTATTCGGTATCTCCAGACAGCCGCTACGCTTTGTGTGTGAACTACAGCAGGCTCTGGGTCACCCATGAAACGATCGGGTATGTGGAGTATGACTCTCCTAAACCCACAGAGCTTGCCCCTGCCGACGATGGGATATGGTGCATGGACATTGCTAGCGGCGAATACAGATTGCTGGTGAGCTATGCAGACCTGAAAAATTTCAACCATGTGCCATCAATGGACAAGGCCATACATTGGGTGAGCCACATTGAGATCAACCCCACGTCCAGGCGTTGTCTGTTCTTGCATCGCTGGACTGAGCGAGTGGAAGACGAAACGTGTTTTCTGCATCGTTTGATCACCATGAACCTGGATGGCAGCGATATGCGGTTGCTGGAAGACACGGACCACCCATTGCCACAACTGCAGCAAGAATTTGACCCAAACGCCGTGTGGACCTACGAATATGAAAAGTCGGAATACCAGATTTCCCATCCCCTCTGGTGCTCGCACGACGAAATCATTGTATGGGGACCGCACAGAGGTGAAATTCACTACCATCTTTATAAGGACGCCTTGCCCGCCACTGCGCGCATCATCGGCAACGGGATCCTTACCGAAAACGGACACATGTCGTTTTCGTCAGTAAATCAGCGCTGGCTCTTAAGCGACACTTATCCTGATCCCAAAACCAACGAGCGGATTCTGTTTCTGTTTGATACCCAGACCAATACCCGCATTGACCTGGGTAGTTTCTACGCTGACCCAAAACTGAAAAAAGAAAACCGTTGCGACCTTCACCCCAGATGGAGCAGGGACGGACGCAAGGTCTGCATAGACTCTGTCCACGAGCATGAAAGGCAGATGTACGTGTTGGATGTCTCGGACATCTGCGCTGCATGAAGCAGTACCCACAAACTCTGGATTGAACTTTGCTTGTGCATCGGTTGTACCGCACATTAAGGAGATCATCATGAAAAGACTCATCAGTACGGCATTAAGCAGCGCCATTACCATCATCACCATCGCCTGTCACTCAACCGTGCATGCCCAGCAATCCTTTCCGGAAAGGCCAATCACAGCCATTGTTCCTTTCAGTGCTGGCGGCGGCAATGACATACTTCTGAGGCTAGTTGCCAAATACGCCAACGATGCGCTTGGCCAGACCATTGTGGTCGACAACAAACCCGGGGCAGGAGGACAGATCGGCTGGACTTCTCTGGCTAAGGCCAAGCCTGACGGCTACACCATCGGTGCGACCAGTTTTCCCTCAATGGTCCTTATCAAGGCACTAAGACCAAGCACGCCATATGAAATTTCTGATTTTGCGTATATCTGCAATATCCAGGTCGATCCCATCATCTGGGTTGTCAACGCCGACAGTCCTTTCAAAACTGCACAAGATTTTGTCAAGGCAGCAGCAAGTTCACAACAGCCGTTGAACGTCGGTGGTGATGGTCCACAAAGCAATGTGCAATTGCAGCATCTTGCTGCTACACAAGCCCTTGGCATCGAGACCAATTTCGTGCCATTCAACGGCTCTAGCGCTGCTCTGACCTCTTTGCTGGGCGGCAACCTGGACATGGCTGCAACAACACTGAGCGCTGCGACAAGTCAGATCAAGGCCGGGAAAGTGCGACCGTTACTGGTTTTTAGCGAAAAAGCTGTAGAAAGCCTGCCCGGGGTGCCCACCGCCACAGAAGCACTGGGCAAACCAGTCGCACCCATTGGCATGGCTGTACGCGGCATCGCAGCACCCAAGGATGTCCCGACAGAACGGCTCAAGAAACTTGAGTCTGCATGCCAGCAGATTGTTCAGTCAAAAGAATTCCAGGATGAAACACAGCGCATGGGGTTGATGATCCAGTATATGGACAGCCAGCAAGCAACCCAAGCAGTCGAAGACTCAGTACAGGCCATTGAGAAGCTCAAAGGCCTGATGCAATAGTTCCCAGCTTTGGCAAGCAGATGCTGTACTCCTGGAAAATGAAGGTGCTGCCCTAGGGTAGCACCTTGCCGAGGGTCATCATTTTTCAGGATCAAAGGTAGCTGACAACCTCTGGTGCTTCCCAGCGATCATGTGCGCCATCAATGTATTTGATTGGCAATGAGGCCAATTCTTTTTCATCCAGCCCTTTCAGGCATGGGATATGGACAGCCACACCACTGCCGTCGACAGCCATGCCAAACGGCTTGATGCCACAGGTACGACAAAACCGGTGCCGGATGCTCTTTGCACCGAACATGTAGTCGATGAGGTTCTCTTCTCCTGAGAGCAGACGGAACTGGTTGATCGGCACAAAAGCCAACCACATCCTGGACATACGGCAAATCGAACAGTTGCATCGGATCGTGCCAGACTGAAGATCGGCTGTGACCTCAAATTCGACAGCACCGCAATGGCAAGATCCCTGGTAAGTCTTCAATGCCATGAGATGTCTCCTGGTTCACTTCCAGGCAACGCCCTAGATGGATTTTTCAATCCAGGCAACAAGAAATTTTTCGTTGACTGCTGCATTTTCACGCAATTACGATTGTCTACGCAACCAAGCCTGCCGTTGCCACATCCAGACTTCATACACAGAGGGTGAACGAGCATGCAGTCCTTCATTGTCCTTGCGCTGAGCAACTTCACGGTCACATTCCTGATCATTGGCCTGATCTGCGCCTTGATCGCCATTGCAAAAGCACCCAAACCGCTTTCCTGTGCAACGGTTACCGAGGCCTTGTTGTTCCAGTACCTGTTTTTCGGAATTGGAGTGACGTTTCTCTATAACGGCATCATGCACACGGCGTTCAGCGAAATGACGGCCAAGTTCATCGGTTGGGCCGACAGTCCTTTCCAGCTTGAGGTCGGCTTTGCAAGCCTGGGTTTCGCGGCCGTGGGGTTTATCGCAGGCTGGCGTGGATTCGACATGCGTCTGGCGGCAATCCTGGGCCCTGCCCTTTTTCTCTGGGGGGCTGCAGGTGGCCATGTTTACTCCATGATCCAAGAACACAATTTCGCGCCAGGCAATGCCGGTTCAATCTTCTGGAGTGACATCCTGATCCCGATCCTGGGTTTTGTGCTGCTCTGGCTGCGCTACCGTGGCCAGTGCAGTAAACATCAATAGTTCTTCCGGCAAGTGGTTTGTCGCGAGCAGCAAATACCTGCTGCCTTGGATTTCGGGCAACTGTATGCGTGCTGAATTGCAACCGATCGCCACGATAAGCCCCACCTTTGATCGTGGAACTTGCTGAACCAGGTTGTATTCAAGGGTAAAGTGACACCGGTCTGTACTCAACAACGCTTCTGATTGAAGTTCAGGCTGCCCTGTGCACCATGCCAGGGCCAAAACAAGCCCGTGCATAATTGGCGCCCTTGCCCAAACCGGATGACAGCGACCCGTGCAACCTAGATTTATCTCGCTTCTAGCTTTCATACTGCTTGCAGTCAACCTGCGACCGGCACTGACCGGCATCGGCCCACTGATCAGCAGCATCCAGCAGTCAACCGGACTTTCAGGCACGGCTCTCGGACTGCTGGGCAGCTTCCCCCTACTGGCATTTGCCATGTTTTCACCTTTGGCTGGCCTGGGCAGACGTTTTGGACTGGAGCGCGCCGTGGCAGTCGCCATGATCCTGCTTTTTGTCGGAATACTGATCCGCTCGATCGGTTCTGTATTCATGCTTTACGCTGGCACCCTGATCCTGGCTGCCGGCATTGCCGTAGGCAATGTCCTGGCACCGAGCATCATCAAGCGCGACTATCCAGAAAAAGTCGGCACTGTGACCACGGTCTATGCCTTGGTCATGGCGCTGTGCTCGTCGATTGCGTCCGGGCTGTCAGTACCCTTTGCCCTGTACCTGCCTGGCGGCTGGCGAGGTGCACTGGCTTTCTGGGCCATTCCTGCCGCTGCCGCAGCACTGCTGTGGGCGCGAGCCTTCTGGCAACCAACCTCACAAAGTCCTCAGAAAGACAACGTGAAACGGGTCAGCGTCTGGCGCTCGCCCCTGGCATGGTGCGTGACCGCCTTCACGGGGCTGCAATCCCTGTATTTCTACGTGATGATTTCATGGTTGCCCATGGTGCTCGAAGAAAAAGGACGCGACCCGGTCGAATCCGGCCTGCTTCTGACCGGATTCCAGCTGGTGTCCCTGGTTGCCGGGGCTGTACTGCCCAAGCTCATGAGCATGCGCCAGGATCAGAAGTGGCTTGCCATCTCGGCACCGGTGGTGGCATCGCTGGCAGCCCTGGGCCTGCTGGCACTGCCCAGTCTGACCGTCTTGTGGATCGTTCTAGCGGGTTTTGGTACAGGGCTCACCTTCCCCATGGCCATTGCATTCATCGGCCTGAGATCAAGAGACCACCATGAGGCCACATCGCTTTCCATGATGGCGCAATCTCTGGGATATCTGCTTGCCGCTCTTGGTCCTCTCCTTTTTGGATCAGCAAGAGACTGGACAGGTGGCTGGAACATTCCGCTTGCCGGATTGGCCATCTTTGCAGTGCTCCAGGCAATCATGGGTTATTACGCAGGCGCAAACCGCACCGTTTCGCAAGGCTAACAATCCTGTTGCAAAGCGGATAGCCCGGTTTTTGGAAGGCTCAGGATCGTGGTTGAACCAGCTTGCCATGGTGCCAGCGTTCGGCCACAACAGGAATCACAATAAAGAGCACCGCATTGATGACTTGCGCCAGCATGGCTGGCACCGGGGTCTGTACCCAACCCTTGACAAGCGGCAGCACCGAACCCAGAAGCACCATGTGCAGAAACACGCCCAGCCCAAATGTGAATACCAGCGCTGCCCAAGCCAGTCTGCCCTGTACAAACTGGCTGTAAATCATCCATACCGTCAACGGCAGGAACAAGAATACGGCTGTAAGCCAGCCTGGGTTGTAGATCGAACCGGTCACGATTCCACCAGCCACATGCGCAACCACATTGATGGCCATCACGCCATAGATGGCAAGGCCCGCCAGTGGGTGACGCGAACTCATGATCGCGCCAATCGGAGCGGAAAACCAGAACATCGGTACGTTGACCAATGTAAAAAACGCCGCCGGGACTGGGCATTGTGAGAACACATGAAAGCCAAGCACTGAGCACATTGACGCTGGAAAGGCATGGAACTGACCATAAAGGTCGACCCCATACTCTTCCACATTATGCAAGAGATAGGCCGTGACGCCGACCCAGGACAGCCAGGTCAGGTCGTGCCAGCGACCAACACTGCGGTCACTGCGCAGGACATCGGTTGTAAAGAGAAGCACCAGCAACGCCAGTGCCATGGCTAGGCCAATCCATGGAAATGAAATGTTCAGCGACATGACACATGTCCAGTGATATCTTCCGTGCTTTCAGCAGTGGTCGATGGCAATTGCTTGCAACCTGAAGCACCAATGTCTTGATAACGCTTACAAAGATTACCGTAACAGAGAAATACCGTTGCAGTCGACAGGCTTTGCTTGGCAATTTTCCTGGACATCCTTTAATGTTGTACGTTGCCCGGTGCAACGCGCCAACAGACACTTGACTGATCCGGCCAAGGTTTGCTGGCAGGCCTGAGAGCGCCTGGCAAAACATGCTTCAGTTTCAGCGGAGACAATCTGTGAAAGAACCGAATCATTCGCCCTCAATCGCTGACAAGTGGGCAGAAGTCGATGCATTTCTGGCCGAGCGACTGGCACCACATGATGCTGCGCTTGCCGCGACCCAGAAAAATACCCTGAAGGCAGGCCTGCCATCGATCATGGTGACCGCCCTTCAAGGCAAGTTCCTTGCCTTGCTTGTAATGATCAGCAATGCCAGACGCGTGCTGGAAATCGGAACGCTTGGCGGCTACAGCAGCCTGTGGATGGCTCGTGCACTGCCAGAAGGTGGTTCCATCACCACTATCGAACTTGACCCACGTCGCGCCAGGCTGGCCCAGGAAAACTTGCGTCAAGCAGGCTATGCAGACAAGGTGGAGGTACTGACGGGCACGGCGCTTGACATCCTGCCCGGACTCGAAGGTCCGTTTGACCTGATTTTTATTGATGCCGACAAACCCAACAACCCGGCCTATCTGGAGTGGGCACTGAAGCTGTCTCGCCCGGGAACAGTCATTGTGGTTGACAACGTGGTCAGAGATGGGACCATCACCGAACAAGACCCTGATAACAGGACCGTGACTGGAATCAGGAAGATGCTGGACATGATGTCTGCAAGTGACCGCCTGGAGAGCACAGCACTTCAGACTGTTGGAGAAAAAGGCTGGGACGGCTTCACGATTTCCATCGTGAAATAGTAAGGTGGGCAACAAAAAACGTTGCCCTTCCATCCGGAGTTCAACAGCCTATTCTGTCTTTACCCAGTATGCGAGAAGCTCTTGATCACAAACTGGAATGGCAATGCGATAGAGACTGCATAGCAATTGATCTGCAGCAAATTTGTTCAGTCCTGCCAGGTTTAGAATCACGCCCATCGTAAATCTGACCGAAATTTCCCATGGTATTCAAACCCGAACTGCTGTCGCCAGCCGGCACAGCGAAAAGCATGCGTTTTGCTTTCGCTTATGGTGCAGATGCCGTCTATGCCGGCCAACCTCGCTATAGCCTTCGTACCCGCAACAACGAATTCAACCACCTTGACATCATGGCCGATGCCATTGTCGAGGCTCATAAGCTTGGCAAAAAGTTCTATGTGGCCAGCAACATCTCTGCACACAACGACAAGGTCAGGACTTATCTCAGGGACATGCAGGCGGTAATCGACATGAAACCAGATGCGCTCATCATGTCGGATCCGGGTCTCATCATGATGGTTCGGGAAACGTGGCCCGAGATGCCGATCCACCTGTCGGTGCAATCCAACGCAGTTAACTATGCAACAGTGCGGTTCTGGAAACGCCAGGGATTGACCCGCGTGATCCTGTCACGCGAGTTGTCGCTTGAGGAAATGGAAGAAATCAGGGCCGAGTGCCCTGACATGGAACTTGAGGTCTTTGTTCATGGTGCTCTATGCATTGCCTACTCAGGCCGCTGCCTACTCTCGGGATACCTCAATCACCGAGATCCAAACCAGGGCACATGCACCAATGCATGCCGCTGGAAGTACAACGCCTATGAGGCACGAGAAGTTCCAACGGGCGACATCGTGACTGCCAAAGAAGTCACAAGGCTTGCCAGAACTGAAAGACTGGATCCTCTTACAAAGACACAAGACGATATTCCTGTTTTCCTGCTCGAAGAACAAAGTCGTCCAGGTGAACTGATGCCTGCGATGGAAGACGAGCACGGTACCTACATCATGAACTCCAAGGATCTGCGTGCTGTGCAGCATATTCCACGTCTGGTACAGATGCGCATGGATTGTCTCAAAATCGAGGGTCGCACCAAATCCCACTACTACGTGGCAAGAACCGCCCAGGTCTACCGCCGCGCCATTGACATGGCAGTGTCAGGCGAGTCCTTTGATGACAAGTCACTCATGGCTCAACTTGAGCATCTGGCCAACAGGGGCTACACCGAGGGCTTCTACCGTCGCCATGTACCCCAGGAGTACCAAAACTACGAGCAAGGCGTCACAACCAACCCTAATCAGCAGTTCGTAGGAGAAGTCCTGTCCATTGACAGCGACCGTGGCTGGGCAGAAATCGAGGTGAAAAATCGCTTTGTACAAGGTGACACCATGGAGCTGATCACGCCCAGCGGCAACATGACATTCGTGGTCGATGCCATTGAAAACATGGACGGCATATCAGTGGGCGCTGCTCCAGGATCTGGCCATGTCGTCAGGATTCCCCTGCCTGTAATACCGGCAACAGGTGATGACAGCCGCTATGCCCTGCTTATGAGACACATTTCTCACGCGTGAGCGCCAAGAATCACCGCCTAGGCAAGACTTGAGCTTCTGGAATCCCGAGTGTGCAGTTCTTACAACTGCACACCTCAATTCATGCGCCTGGTGTTGCGCAATACCTATACAAACCGTTCTGTCATACCTACTCAAACCTGCCTAAACAGGCTCAAAGCTGACTTCCTGCTTCGTAGAGGCCGGTTTCACCGCGCTCTTGCGAGTGCGGCCAGAGCCTTCCTCTCCACAGGCT
>Ga0182743_1000573_pt1 | contig 44175 bp, 38 predicted proteins | sample eDN3rd30CKraftOP_FD_128522 | JGI IMG/M metagenome (GOLD analysis project Ga0182743, IMG submission 128522) | Enriched Organic Plus compost microbial communities from Emeryville, California, USA - eDNA 3rd pass 30_C Kraft OP (version 2) (version 2) ... | reverse complement strand
TTCGCCATTCGCGACGAAAAATCAGGGTTATCCGCCAAAGGGCAACCGGTCATCTGGTGCGGTTCTGCGCGGAACCGTTGACCGGAAATGAAAGGAGTGAGCCCGCCAGGGCTCGAACCAGGGACCGTCGACGACGAGCTCTCTACGCCGGAATTCGGTCTGGTTTCAGCTCAGGCTGATCCACAATGCGACCATAGCTCTGAAAATAGGGTTTCCGGGTTTCCGCGGCCAGTTGCACGCCCGTCGCCCCCATTCCCGCCAGTTGCTCAAGCTTCTGCGAATCGAGCACCTGAACGCGGGCACCCCGCTGGCCGATTACGCCTGAACTGCGGAGTCCGCGCAGCGCGCGTGAAACGCCTTCCCGGGTAGTGCCCAGTTCCGCCGCAAGCTCCTCCTGCGTGCGCGGAAGTCGAAAGGCCGAACCGTCCGTCGCTCGGCTTTCTCGCGCGTAACGCAGAACCGCGCACGCCACCCGTGTCGGAACGTCCTGCAGCGCCAACTGGTCTACAAGCGCCACCAGCGATCTCACCCGCTCGGCCAGTTCCCTGACCGCTGCCCGCGCCACCTCCGGGTGCATCCGGTACAGAGCCTGGACCTCGCCGAACGGTACGAAGATCACACGCCCCTTCTCCACCACCCATGCCGAGGCCAGGTACGGTCCCTCGTCGAACAGCGAAACATCCCCCAGAGAATCTCCCGCTCCGAGTACCCCCAGGACTTGCTCCTGTCCTTCGCTATTCGCCCGGTAGACGCGAACCGCCCCTTCCACAATTACGTGCAGCCCCCGACACCTCTCCCCCTCCCGGAATAGCTGCTCGCCACGGCGCACCGCCCGACAAACCGATCGGTCCACCAGAGCCGCGCACTCCGCACCGGAAAGGGAAGCGAAAATCGGCTGTTGTCCAAGCGCGCGCGCCGGGTCGTGCCTGCATCGTTGTGCCATGGCCATTCCGTTGAGAACCGTTCTCAACAAGCATAAGGGCTTTGCTCGCGGATGAAAACCTTCGGATGTGAGAAAGGTCACAGCCGGCATCCGGCCGAGTGTGCATGATGAAGAGGAGAAGTGATCGATCCATGGGAAGAATCTGGAATATGAGCAGACCGAGAGTGAAGCGAATCCGGCGGTTGGGCACGCCGCTGCCAGGGCTGACACGCAAGGAAGTTTCCTGGAAGACCTACCCGCCGGGGCATCACGGAGTTCACGACCGGCGCCGTCGGAGTGACTACCGGATCCAGTTGGAGGAGAAACAGAAAGTTCGGTGGCACTACGGTGTGGGAGAACGGCAGCTTCGAATCCGGTTCACGCGAGCGATGGATGAACCGGGGCCAACGGGTGCGAATCTCCTCGTTGGACTCGAGCGCCGCCTGGACAATGTTGTTTTCCGGCTCGGTTTCGCTCCGACGATCCCGGCTGCCCGCCAGCTTGTAAGCCATGGCCACGTGTGGGTCAACGGCTCCCGGGTCAATCGCCCGGGGCATCGGCTTTTCGTGGGCGATGAAGTGACGCTCTCGGAGCGTGGACGTCGGATATCCGATGTACGAGCCGCGGTGGAGCGCGGCCCGGAGGTGCGCCTTCCGGCTTATCTGATGCTAAACCTCGAGGACCGTTTCCGGGGCTGAATGGTGGCCATGCCGTCACGCGATGATGTGCCGCTGGTTGTGGACGAAAATGCGATTGTGGAGTTCTACGCCCGCACGTGAACGACACCAGCTCCTGCGGATCTGTTCAGCAGGGTTCCAGTCTCGTGATCACCTGGGTACTCTGCCGGGCGCCCGGTGTGTACGTGTTCCGGGACCGCTCGGGACATCCGCTGTACGTAGGCAAGGCCAGGGATCTCCGCCGCCGCGTCAGCAGCCATTTCCGTTTGAGCGCGGCACGCCGGGAAGATTACGCCCGTGCGGCAGCATTGCAGCGAAGCATCGCCGTACTGGATGCTCTGGCTCTCGAAATGGGCCCGCTGGGGCTCGAACCCAGGACCGTCCGATTATGAGTCGGATGCTCTAACCGACTGAGCTACGGGCCCGCAACAACAAAAATCTAAGCCGCTATTTGGTGCCGAACAACCGGTCTCCGGCATCGCCGAGGCCGGGCAGGATGTAGCCGACTTCGTTGAGTTGGCGGTCGAGTGCGGCTGTATACACCTGAACTTCGGGGTGTGCCTCGAGCATGCGCTGAACGCCCTCCGGAGCGGCGACCAGACACACCAGACGTACCCGTGTTGCACCCTGACGGATCAGGGCGCCCACTGCTGCGGCGGCGCTGCCGCCCGTCGCGAGCATCGGATCGAGAACAATGAAATCGCGAGCTTCCGGTTCTGCCGGGATCTTGAAGTAGTAGTCAACCGGCTCGAGCGTGTCGTGATCGCGGTACATGCCGATGTGCCCAATGCGCGCCGACGGCATCAGTCGAAGCATGCCATCCGCCATCCCGAGTCCTGCGCGCAGCACCGGCACCAGCGTCAGCTTTTTCCCGCTGACGCGGTACGCCGTCGTGCGTTCGAGCGGGGTCTCAATCTCAACCGGTTCCAGTGGCAGATCCTTCGTAACCTCGTAGCCCATGAGCATCGAGATCTCTTCGACAAGCGCGCGAAATGTCTTCTTCGAAGTGTTCCGATCACGCAGCACGGTGAGCTTGTGCTGAATGAGTGGATGATCCAGGACAGTGAGATTCGGGAACTGGTGCATGTCAATCCGGTGCTGAGGTGGCGCGTAGTTTAGGAGCGAACTGCATCACAGGCAATCAGAGCACGAACAGGTCCGCACTGTCGACCCAGCCTGTCACGCCGTTGGCGAGCCGGACCCGGCTCCAGAGATCGGTGCGTTCGAGAATTACTACGCCTGAGCCCGGCGGAAGGGGCGCAAGCGTTTCGGACTGCCGGTTCGGAGCATCGAGGAGTTGCGCGCCGCGATCGGCGATAACGGCGCCCGGCGGCAGTGCGTAGGGGATGGCCGTGGCGGTGAGGACGAGTCCGGAAAGCAGCAGCGGCGCAAGCGCAGCGAGCAGGAACGGGCGCATGCGCTTCCGAAGCAGGAGCGCAGACGCGGGGAGTGCAAGGGCTATCCACCAGAAGAGTGCAGCGAGAAGCAGGCTCTCTTCGCGACTCAGCATGGTGGGCGGCTGGATGCGGGCGAGCAGGTCGCCGGCACCGACAGCGCGCAGGTTTGTCCTGATGTCAGGTGCGCGCGGTTCAATTTGCGCAGCCCGCAGCCATGCGAGCACCGCACTTCCCCGCTGCTCTGCCTGGTAGTGTGCGTGACCGAGATTGTACCAGGCGGATGCGTCACGGCTGTTTTCCGACAGGTGCTGTTCGAACGCGGCGATCGCGGCACTGCTGCGCTTCTGCTCGAGCGCGTTGACTCCTGCGGCGAATGCGTCGGCATCGGCGGCGACCTGCAAGAACAATGGCAGAAGCAGCACGGGCGCGATCCCAAGTGCAGTGTGCGGAGTGGGTTGCAGAGTTGTGTGCGCAAGCGCTTCCAGCCGCGAAAGTACGGACTCGCGGCTGCTTCGGTCCGGGCTGCCGGGCGCGTAGCGGAGCGCCCGGATATCCTGGAGCAATGCGGCCACAGTGCCGGCGGTAGCGCTGTCGCCAGCGGCGGAGAGGCGCGCTTCGAGTTCCGCAACCGCTATGGAAGCGGGTAGCGCTTCGCCTGCATGGCTGCGTGCGATCTCCAGAAGTGCGCGTTCGGCCTCGGCGGCGAAGTCAGGCGCATCGATGCGCGAACGAAGTACGCGGATCAGGCGATCCGTCCCGGCAGCCGATGGCTTCGGTGTGCGGCGTCGTCTGCGGAGTAGCAGGAGCAGCACGCCCGCGACCGGGACCAGTTGTGCGACCAGGAATGCAGGCGACCGCACCCAGTTCAGGCCTGAGCCACCGCGAGTCGTGCGGACGGGTGCCAGTTCCGCCGACCGAACGGTGGTGGAAGCGGGGAGCACCTGCAACTCGAGCGAGTCGGTCTGATGCACCACGTACTCGCGACGTTCCGGATCGAACACGGGATAGCGAATCGGGGGGAGCACGACCCTGCCCTGGCCGGTCGGTACCAGCACCCAACTGAAGGTTTTCTTCCCTCCCACACGCAACCCATCCACGGTCACCTCCGCGAACTCGGTCGGCGGAAGCACGTCGATGCCATCGAGATCGGGAAGCACAGGCGCGGGAAGCGCCTTGATGTTGCCATGCCCTTGTACGACCAGGGTGAGCGTGACCGCATCGCCGGCGCTGATGCTGTCCGGTTCGAGGTCTGCTTCGACGGTGAATTGGCCGACCGCGCCCCTGAAGGTTTCGGGACGTCCCCGGGTCGGCAGCGGCAATACCACAACACGCGGAGAGCCGCTGCGCAGTTCGATTTCGCGCGGAGCGTAGAAGAAACCTTCGCGCGCCTCGAAAGTGACGCGCGCGGGTGCGAAGGAAAACCGGCCGTCGAGCAGGGGGAAGTACGCGCGGTGGAACTGCTGCGCCACGAAGCGGCGTCCATCGATCGTTCGCAACCGGGCCGAGCGTGAGGGCGGCAACTCGTGCAACCAGAAATCCGCGGGCGCAGGTGCTTCATGTCCAGGTGGGCGCGTCATCCGCATCTGCAGTTCCGGCGTAACCAGGAGTTCGCCGGTGAGGGTTACCTGCTGACCGACGTACACGGTGTCAGGTGCGAGCTCAACCGTGAGCCGGGCGTCATCGGTCGTGGCGGGTGTTGGTGCAGCGGCGCGGCCGGTGACGCGGAGCTGCAGAGGCTCCGTCTGTTCGGTCCGCCCCTCAATCGTGACGCTCACTGGCGGGATCGTGTACTCGCCGGGCTGCGCCGCATGAAGCATGAATTCGCGTACCAGACTCGAGGTGCGCGCGCCTCCCGAGATGCTGATCTGTGTCGATTGTGATGTGCCGACGATGGTCAGTCCGCCGGGCAGTCGCGGCGCAGAAATGTCGGGCACAGAGGAACCTGCGCTACGGACGGTAATGCGAAGCGTCGCCGTTTGCCCCGTGGCGATTTCGGCCGGGTGGAGTTCCGCGTGCGCATTTGACTGGGCATACACAGGTACTCCCGTCGCAAGCAGCACGAATAGCAGCAGTGCAACTCTCATTACCAGTCGCGTGCAACCGGGGTGCGACGTTCACCTTTGCGGAGCTTCTCGCGCGTAAGCTGTCGCTCATCCTGCTCGATCGCGCTGAGGATCCGGTCCGCCTGTTCGCGGCTCATGGGCCGCTGTTCGAGCCGGGAGCCCTGCTGAGTTCCGCTGCCACCCGGCGCCTGCGAAGGGGTGTTCCCGGAACCAGATCCACGCGCGGGTGACTGCTCATCGTCCTCCGGCCTGCGCTGGTCCTCGCCGCCGCCGGACTGCGGCATCTGGTTCTGCTGCTTTTCCTGTTCGCGCAGTGCGAGTTCCAGATTCCATTTCGCATCCGTGTCCGCCGGATCGAGCCGGAGCGCCTGGCGGTAACTCGCGATTGCCGCGTCGAGCATTTCGCTCGCGCCCTGCGCCGCCTGTCGGGCCGGTAGCAGTGCGCGATTGCCGATATTGTAGTATGCGCGCTGTCGCAGTTCGGGATCGGTACTGCGCACGGCTGCGCGAAGGTGCGGATCCGCTTCGTCGTAGCGACCAAGCTGAAGCAGCGCGGTGCCGAGGTTGTAATGCAGTTCCGGCGTGTTGACGCCCGAACTGAGCGCCTTCTGGTACTCGCGCACCGCCTCTTCGTAGCGACCTGCGCGGTAATAGCGGTTCCCCCGTTCGACATCGCCGATCCCGAAGGCGTTCCCAACGAGGAAAACCAGCAGAAGCGCAGCCGCCCGTGTTGCCGGAAACGAAGTCGAAGAGGTCGGCGGGAGCGCGCGCGTTTCCCGGCGCCGCGCGAGCAGGATATCGAGCGCGAGCAGCAGCAGCGCGGCCGCGATGAACCAGACGCTGCGGTCGTTGCGCGTGGACTGGTCGGTCGTACCCAAAGCGGTCTGCTCGAGCGAGCGAAGATCGCGCAGCAACGCTGCGGCTGCGCCTGCATCCGTGGCCGCGTAGTAGTTGCCGCCGGAAGCCTGCGCAATCGACTTCAGCAGATCTTCATTGAGGCGTGTCACGACCTCATCGCCATACGGGTCGCGTTTGTAACCGATCACCCGACCGGAACGCGGGTCGATTTCCGGAATGCGATCACCGGCGGTCGTACCCAGGCCGACCGTATGGATGCGAATGCCATTCTGTGCGGCGCGCTCGGCGATCTCGACTGCGTCCTCCTCTTCTTCGAGCGCTTCGCCATCCGTGATCAGCACGATCGCGGCGCCACGAAGCTGGCCCGGCCCGCGCGCCAGGGTGATCGCCTGACGGACGGCCGATGCCAGCGAGGAACCGCCCTGGCTGACGATGTCCGGATCGAGCGCGTCGATGTAAAGGCCGAGTGCGCTGTGATCGCTGGTGAGCGGCGCCAGGACGTACGCGCGGCCGGCAAACACGACAAGGCCGACACGATCTGTGGGCAGTGCGCGAACGATGCGCCGGGCGAGGACACGTTCGCGTTCGAGCCGATTGGGCGAAAGGTCGGGCGCGAGCATCGAGCGGGAGATGTCGAGCGCGAGGACGACACTGCGCGAGCGCTGTTCACTTCGGGTTTCGCGGTACCCCCAGTGCGGTCCCGCGGCGGCCACTCCAAGCAGTGCCGCTGCGCTCACGAGCAGCCACAGTCGGGCCCAGGGGAAACGGGCCAGATCCCCAGCGCCGAGGCGCGCGATGAGTCCCGCATCGCCGAGGGCACGCGCAACGCGCTGGCGCCGGCGCGCATAGAGCACCACCAGGATCGAAATCAGCGCCGGCAGCAGCAGTACAAGAATCAGGAGTTCACGATGCGCGAAACTCATGGAACCCTGCCCCACCGACTTGCACGCAGCGATGCTTCGGTCACCAGCACTAGAATCGCCAGCAGAAGTATTGGCAGATACCGTGGTGTGTACTGCTGGTAGCGGCTGACCTGTACGTCGCTTTTTTCCAGCCGATCGATCTGCGCGTAAACACTGTCCAGCGCACTCGGCGTGGTCGCGCGGAAATAGCGACCGCCGGTCGTGACTGCGATGTCCTCGAGCAACTCGTCATCGATGTGCACGGGCAGGTTGGCATATTGCAGTCCGAACGGGCCGCTTGCCACTGGAATGGGCGCGACGCCCTCGGTGCCGATGCCGATCGTGTAGATGCGGATGCCGAAGGCCGCGGCCGCACGTGCCGCGGTCAGCGGATCGATTTCGCCGCGGTTGTTTTCACCGTCGGTCATGAGGATCATGACCTTCGACTCGCCAGGCACGCGACGGAGCCGGTTTGCGGCGGTTGCAATCGCCGTCCCGATCGCAGTGCCATCCTCGAGCATGCCGGTGCCAGCCTGCAGTTGATCGACCGCCTGAAAGATCACGTCGTAGTCGACCGTGATCGGCACCTGCGTAAGTGCCTCGCCGGCAAAAGCGACCAGACCGATGCGGTCGTACTCGCGGCCCTGTACGAAGTGCTTCACCTGCTGCTTCGCGACGGCTAGCCGGTTCTCGGTGAAGTCCTCCGCGAGCATCGAACTCGAGATGTCGAGCGCGAGCACGATGCCGATTCCTTCCGCATTGAAGTCGATCATCGAAACGCCAGTGCGCGGGCCGGCCGCCGCAATGATCAGCAGGAGAATCAGCAGGGCGCGGAGCACATCGGGTGCGCGCGCGACTCGATCTGCCCGACGATTCGAAAGCCGCGCTACCACGGAAGCGCGGGAAAACGTGAGTGCCGGGGGCGCGTGTTTGCGTTGCCGATAGAGGTAGAGCGCGAACGGGACCAGCAGCAGCAGCGCCCACGGCTGCGCGAAGGAGAAGCTCATGCCGCAACCTCCAGCACAGGCGCTTCGAACGTCTGCGCCCATTCACGCGCCTGTTGCAGATCCGCGCGCGCGTCCGCTGCGGTCACGGACGCACGTGCGAACTTCACCAGGTCGGCCCGCTCGAAGACGCGGAGGATCGGCATGATACGATCGCGAGTCGACCCAAGTACTGCGGCCAGTTCATGCGTCGTCAGATCCGGGCTCCAGTCAGCATCGATGCTGGCCAGGTAGGTACGCAGAATGCCGGTCAGTCCGCTGTAGTAGCGCTTCCATTCGCCGCGCTCTATCCACCGCCGCTGTTCGAGTTCGACGAGTTCGCGCAGGACGCGCTCGCGCGGAGATTCGAGCGGAGCAGCCGGTGCGAGCGGCTGGTTTGCGCGTCGCGCGCGCAGCCACCACAACAGCGCTGCAACAGCGACAAGGAACAACAGCGCAGCCAGAATCCAGGGCCACCAGATCCGGCTTGCGCCCCACACATCGTGTGGCGGCCTCGGCTCGACACCGGTGGTGTCGGCAGGAAGAACCGACGCGATCTGTAACGGGGGGAGCGTCGCGCTGACCGTGGCGCTGCTTCCTCCACTCAGCGGAATCGCAACCTGCGGAAGCGGCAGAAGCCCCGGTCGCCAGCCGGTCAGCGAATAGGTGGCGGTGTAGGTAACGCCGTCCGCCGTCGAATCGACCTGTACGCGCGAACGCGCGGTGTTCTCGACATCGCCGGAAATGTCGAGTGTGTCGGGGAATGAAGGCACAATTCCGCGCGGCAACTGAATGCGAATGGCGACACGGTAGGCGTCGCCGACGTTCCCGGTATCCGGCACAACAGCGACAGCGGCTCGAAATTCGGACTTCGTCTGGACGGGTGATGCAGCACCGGTTGTGTCCTGTGCTTCGAGCAGCGCGGGCGTGAACACGTACAGGATCGCGAGGAGCGCGAAGAACGATTTCATGCGCGCCTTCTGCCGCGTTCGCGTCGGCGGAAAAACGAGAGCAACGGCGAGACGAACGAACCATCGGTCCGGATTTCGATCTCATCGACTCCGAGTCTGCGAAACAGCCTGCGCATGGCCGCCTGTTCCTGCGCCAGGAACTGCTCGTAACTCGAGCGCAGGTCGGCGCGGTCCGTGTCGATCGCGACGAACTCACCGGTTTCAGGATCACGCAGACGCACGACGCCGAGGCCGCTCAGCCCCTGCTCGGACGCATCGTAGACACGCACAGCGACGACGTCGTGACGGCGTGACACGAGCCTCAATGTTTTTTCCCAGCGTGCGAAACTCGCCGATTCGGGACCCTCATCCGGCGGAGCAAGCAGCGCAAAATCGCTGAGCAGGAAGATGACGGAGCGGTGCTGGAGCAGCCGTGCAGTGTAGTCGAGAGCGCCGGAGAGGTCGGTGCCGCGACCGCTCGGGCGGAACGCGAGCACATCGCGGATGAGCCGCAGCACGTGACGCCGGCCTTTGCGCGGCGCGACCACATGTTCGATGCGATCGGTGAAAATCAGCAAGCCGACACGATCATTGTTGCGCACCGCTGAAAGCGCGAGCACCGCGGCAATTTCAGCGGCGCGCTCGGCCTTGAACCGTTCGCGTGTGCCGTACTGTTCCGAGCCGGAGAGATCGACCAGGAGCATGACCGTGAGTTCACGCTCCTCCACGTGTTTCTTGATGTACGGCTCGCCCACCCGCGCGGTGACGTTCCAGTCGATGCTGCGCACATCGTCTCCGGGCTGGTACTCGCGCACATCGGAGAATTCCATGCCCTGGCCGCGGAACACCGACTGATACTCACCACCGAAGATCGAATCGACCAGGCCGCGCGTGCGCAGTTCGATCAGGCGTACCTGTCGCAGGAGGTCGCGCGGAACCGTGCCGGAAGTCGTTGCGCCCGGGTGACGGCGCGCGACATCGGCCAGCGCAGCATTCGACGCAGTGTCCGCAGACGCCGCCGCGGCTTCACCGCGTCGTCGCGCCCAACGATCGAGCCAGCGGGACAGCAATGAAGGCATGGAATTACGGTACAGGTACCGCCTCGAAAACGCGTGCAACGATTTCGTCGGCAGTGATCTCTTCCGCTTCGGCTTCGAAACTGGTGATGATGCGGTGACGCAGGATGTCCGGACCGATTGCCTTCACATCATCGGGGAGCACGTAGCCGCGGCCGCGCAGGTACGCGTGTGCCCGCGCACAGACCGACAGAAAAATCGTCGCGCGCGGGGAGGCTCCGTACTCGATGAGGGATGCAAGTCCGGACAGCCCGTAGGCCGCGGGTTCACGCGTCGCCTGCACGATGTCGACAATGTAATCGGCGATCTTCTCGTCCATGTACAGGCCGGAGATTTCGGCGCGCGCGGCAAACAGATCTTCCGGTGTTGCGACCGGCTCGATCGGTTCGAGTTCGCGCCCCGCGATGCGGCGCATGATCTCCTTCTCCATCTCACGCCCGGGATAACCGACCCGCAGCTTCAGCATGAACCGGTCGACCTGCGCCTCGGGCAGCGGATACGTACCCTCCTGCTCGATCGGGTTCTGCGTGGCCAGCACAAGGAACGGTTTGGGCAGAACAAAGGTCTCGCCGCCGAGCGTGACCTGGTGCTCCTGCATTGCCTCGAGCAGCGCGGACTGCACCTTGGGCGGTGCTCGATTGATTTCGTCGGCAAGCAGGATGTTCGTGAAGATCGGCCCTTTGCGGGCGGAGAACTCGCCGGTGCGCTGATTGTAGATCATCGTGCCGACGACGTCGGCTGGCAGCAGATCCGGCGTGAACTGAATGCGTTCGAAGCTGGCGTGAATCGTTTCCGCCAGCGATCGAACCGTAAGTGTCTTCGCCAGGCCGGGCACGCCTTCGAGAAGCACGTGCCCGCCTGTGAGGAGGCCGATCAGCAGCCGCTCGATCATGTCCTCCTGTCCAACGACCCGCTTGTGCAACTCCTGTGAGATCCGCGCGGCCAGTTCACGCCCCGCGGTCGAACCCACCCGTGTCGCCATCGCCACCTTTTAATGCCGCAGTGCGGCTATCTCTTGATTCGCTCCCCACGGTCTTCCGAACGGAAGACCCACGCGGCCATCCGACCGGGACGGATGACACGACCGCGTGATCCGGGTACTACGTCCTGCTGCGAGCCCTGTTCCGGGCCGGGCAGTCCGTTGACTTCATGCAACATGCTCGCCGCGCGCTCACGCCACTTCTGCCAGTTGGACGGACGCAGGTCGACCCAGCCGTTATCGGCCAGGCGCGCGTCGCGCGGTGACTGGCCCGGCTCGGGCGCAACCTTCACATCGGGACCACGCAGCAACTGTTCGCCTTCGGAAAGCAGGATGGGCAGCCCGATCGACACGATCCGCACCCGCAACTCCTCGTCTCCCCGGATCAGCGCCTCGGCGCGCAATGCGGTTTCTTCGGGGTTCAGGCAGGCTACTTCCGCGAGGTCGGCGTACAGCCGACCGAGGATCGCAGACTCGAACAGGAGTTTGGAAAGGCGCGGCGGGCCGAGCATTTCATAGGCGATGGACTCGGTGCCGTGGCTGCGCTCGAGTTGCGCCATCTGTTCGAGAGCTGCCTCCCGCAGCACGCCGGCGCGGTAGGTCGGGCCGGAAGTCGCACCGTCCAGGGCAGTCACCACATCGCGACCGGTTGGGCGCCCGCGGATTTCGGACACGACGTTTGCCGCAATTTCTTCCGGCGTAATGAACTCCATCAATCCAAGCGAGGTCAGCGTTTCGAACTCGCCGAGGCTGAAGAGGCCGTTTTCTCCCGCGTCGACAAAAACCCCCGAGAGCGTGCGCCCGCAGGGTACACTGAAGTCGCGCGGATCGAGCGCAAAGGCGTCGTCGAGGGAGGTCGCTTCGGTCGCATCGTAACACTCGATGCTGCGGCCGCCACGCCGTACTTCACCATAGGCGATGCGTTTCCAACTGATTGCTGCGGTCGGCTTGATCTCCTTGACCGCAGGCGCACCAGGCGTCCGCGCCATCAGATAGAGCAACAGCGTGTGTGCCCCGGCCACGCTCGATTTGGCGAGCAGCATCCGGCTGGGTCGCTCCTCGGAGTGTGTGAACGGGATGTTCAACCCCATTCCGCCGGTACCGGCCGTACCGATCTTCACGTAGAAATCGGTATTCGCCCGGCGCATCGCTTCGAGCGCGATCTGAACGTGCCGGATCAACTGGGGCAGGTAAAGTGTGGCGAGGTGGCACTCGACATCTTCGAGTGTGAGTTGCTGACGGGCTGCGCGTTCGCGCAACTGATCTGCACTCTTGAAGACGTTCTGGTACGCGAATGCAGTCGCGGTATTGACGGAATCGATGATGATGTCCGGGCGACGGCGCAGAATCATCGCACCGAGCGTGGAGCGCTGAAGTACTTCGTCGCTCAATTCGCCGTACAGATCATCGATCAGCGAGGCGCGAGCTTCGGGATCGGCAAGCACGGCGGCCCGACGCTGCTCCTTCAGCGTGTCCGGCAGGAAGATGTCACCCCATTCGGGTTCGATCTCGATGCCTTCGAAGCGTGGGTCGCGTCGCAGATCCGCGACCGCGTTCTCTGCCTCCGGTTGCGTCAGTCCGCTGATCGCGATCGAGCGAGGGGCGAAGCGAGCCAACTCGCGGGCGATGGCCAGACCAACCAGGCCAGAGCCGCCAAGAATGAGCACGTTACGTCCGGTGATGTCCATGCCGCCTGGAAGTGTGGGCGGGGCTGCCCCGCGTTATTTCAGTGCTTCAATCTCTTCATCCGTCAGGTAACGCCATGCTCCCGGCTTGACGCCACCAAGCTTGACAGGTCCAAACTCGACCCGACGCAGCCGCACCACGGGGTGACCAACTGCTTCGAGCATCCTGCGAACTTCACGATTACGTCCCTCCGTCAAGGTCAAACGTAACCGGCTTTCCGTTTCACTCCGACTCGTGACGCGCACACGTTTTGCCCGTGCAAGACCATCTTCGAGCCGCACGCCACGAAGCAGTCTGCGTGGCGTTTCCTCGCGCAAGCTGCCGCGCACAATCGCCTCGTACACACGCGTGACTTCATGACGCGGGTGCTGCAGGCGCTGCGCTCCGTCGCCATCGTTAGTCAGCAGTACCAGGCCTTCCGTATCGTAGTCGAGACGACCGACGTAGAAGAGCGACTGCAACGGCTTCGGCAGCAGGTCGTAGATGGTGCGGCGTCCGCGCGGATCGCCGCGTGAGGTAAGGAAGCCGCGCGGCTTGTTCAACACGACCCACGTCGGGACGGCACGTTTGATGTCCACACCGTCGACGGCCACACGATCGCGCGCCGGATCAACCTTCCTGCCCAGCTCGGTGACCTGTCGGCCGTTGACGCTGACATGGCCATCGAGGATCAGTTGCTCCGCCGCACGGCGCGAAGCCACGCCGGCATTGGCCAGAAACTTCTGCAATCGGACCGGTTCAGCCACGTGTGCTCAGTCGCGCCCGGAGCCGTCCGGCTCGTCCGAAGTGCCGTCGGTTTTGGCGGGAAGTGCTTCGTCCACCTCTTCGTTGACACCTTCCTGCACAGATTCGTGATCAACAACCGTTTCGGTTGCCTCATCAATCACCCCTGCATCCACCGATTCGTCAGCAGCGGGGTCCAGCTCGGCTGTCGAGGGCTGCGCCTCCGCCGTTTCGGCGGAGGCGTCGGCCGGCGGTGCCTCCGAAGTCGCCTGCGCGGCTTCAGCAGGTTCGGCCGGTGCCTCGCTGTTGGCGGCCTCTGCAGGCTCGGCCGGTGCGTCGCTGTTGGCGGCCTCTGCAGGTTCAGCCGGCGCCTCGCTGTTGGCGGCCTCTGCAGGCTCAGCCGGCGCCTCGCCGTTGGCGACTTCCGCGGGTTCAGAACGTGTGCGCAGTACGACCGGGAGTTCGTCCGGGCGCGGCATGTCTTCGAGCGAGCGAAGACCGAAATGTTCGAGGAACTTGCGTGTGGTCCCGTAAAGCAGTGGGCGGCCCAGTCCTTCTCCCCGACCGACCACTTCAATCAGGTTGCGGTCGGCGAGGGTTTTGATCGCGCCACTCGAGCCGACCCCGCGGATCTCTTCGACTTCTGCGCGCCCGATCGGTTGCCGGTAGGCGATGATCGCGAGCGCCTCCAGACTTGCGTTCGAGAGTCTGGTGGTCTGCGGAACCGTTTCGAAACGCTGCAGGTGCATCGCGAAATCGGGCCGTGTCAGCAACTGGTAGCCGCCCGCAACTTCGTAGATCTGGAATGCGCGATCGCTTTCCTCATACTCGCCGCGCAGCTCCTGCACGACCGCCTCGACCGTGTCTTCGTCGAGCCGTTCATCAATGCGTGCGATGTCGGCCGCGGTGAGTGGTGCATCACTGGCGAAGAGCAGTGCTTCGACAATCTGCGTCAACCTCATTCGACGCTGCTTCCTTCCTGCTCCCGGTCATCCGCCGCGTGCGCGCTCGAATGTTTCGCCCCATTCTCCGGGACCGACGAGTCGCTCTCGCGTTCATTGGGGTTCTCTGCGCCGGATTCGGATTCGTCCATGGCATCCGGCTCAATCAAATCGTCTTCGCTCAGCGCGCCCGGCGTGAAGACATACACATCCTCCGACTTGCGCCGGTAAAGCCAGAGCGCGGCAAATGGCTCGCGCTGCCGCACTTCGAGCTGTCGCTGTTTCGCGAGTTCAAGGCCTGCCATAAAAGTGACGACGGTGTGCAGCCGGTCGTGATACGGCGCAACCAGTTGATTGAACTCGATGCGCTCCACACGCGCAAGCGTATGGACGATCAGACCGATTTTCTCCTCGAGCGGTACAGCCCGCTGCACGACCCGATGCTCTGCCGGGGGCTTGATGCGATCCGCCAGACCGAGCGCGGCGGCAAACACCTCGTCCCACGTGCAGCGTAGTTCGATGACGGCCACCGGCTCAGGCTTCGGCTCGCGCGCCGGAACAATACCGCGCGCGAAATGCCGAGACCGATCCGACTCCGCCGCCGCCAGCCGCTCGGCTGCTTCACGGAAATGCTCATACTCGAGCAGCCGCCGCACCAACTCCGCGCGCGGGTCCTCCATGACCCCGGACTCGTCCACCCGGCGCGGCAACAGCATCTGCGCCTTAATCCGGATCAACGTCGCCGCCATCTCGAGGAACTCGCCGGCACGGTCCAGCCCCGCCGTGTACACCGCTTCGATCGCCGCCAGGAACTGATGCGTGATCTGCGAGATCGGGATATCGAAGATGTCGATGTCCTGCTGACGAATCAGATGCAGCAGCAGATCGAGCGGACCCTGGAAACGATCCAGCTCGACGACAAAGGCGCCTTCGACGCCGTTTACAGCGCCATTCGGAGCGGAAGTTACGTCCATGCGCGAATCACCGAATCGGCCAGCCCATCAAGCACCTGGATCGGGACAAAGAATGGTGCCAGGACCCAGCGCAAGCCGGGGACGTACAGCAGCAGCATGATCACGAGAATCCCATACGGTCCGACCGCGCGGTACTTGAGCGCAAGCCTGGGCGGAAGCGCAAGGTACAGCAGGTGCGAACCATCCAGCGGCGGAACCGGAATCAGGTTGAAAAACGCGAGCACCAGATTGATGTAGATGCCGAAGCGCGCCATGGTCGTCAGCAGGTTCATCACCGGCTCCGCTCCCGCGGGCAGCGCTCGGGTCAGATACACCAATCCGATGGTTGCGAACGTCAGCAGAAATGCCAGGATCAGGTTGATCGTGACACCGGCAATCGCGACCAGAAAGGTACCGCGACGGTAGTTGCGATAGTTGCGCGGAACGGTTGGTACGGGCTTCGCCCAGGCGAAGAAGATTCCGCTCCGCGACAGGATTAGCAGGAGCGGCAGGATCACGCTGCCGAACAGGTCGATGTGCGGAATCGGATTCAGCGTCAGCCGCCCGAGCATGTAGGCCGTATCATCTCCCTCACGACGGGCGACCCAGCCATGCGCATACTCGTGCAACACCACTGAAAACAACAATACCGGCAGGAGCAGCAGCAGATCTTCGAAATTCATGGGCGCGGAAGTTAACGGCAGGAGCAGGGCCCGGGCCACCCCCGACCGCAGGTACATAATGTCCGGGCAATTGACAGATGCTGGTGTGAGGCGTAGCTTTCGAGGCTACAGTTTCTGTTCCGTAGACAATTTCTGGAGGGCCGCTTGGCCAATTCGCGCAGCGCAGAAAAGAAGATGCGGCAGGATCGCAAGCGCGCCGCCCATAACCGGGCCCAGCGTTCGCGCCTCAAGACCGCTATCAAGAAGGTAAACACGGCACCGGACGCGGAAAGCGCCCAGGCTGCTTTGAGTGAAGTCTCGGGCCTGCTCGACCGGTTCGCGACCCGTCGGATCATCCATCCGAACAAGGCCGCGCGCAAGAAGTCGCAGCTTGCTCGTCAGCTCAACGCCCGCCAGTCCGCCTGATCCAGGCATTCTGCGGAGTTAGCTCAGCTCCGGGCGCAGGCCCGGAGCTTTTTTATTGCCCGCCGACGGTAGTTCCCCTGCCCCGAGAGCCCGCGCCTGGCGCGGATCAGCGTGTGTGCTCCCAGACGACGCGTCCGGCCACAATCGTGTACACGGCCTTCCCCCGCAGCGTCCAGCCGCTGAACGGTGTGTTCCTGCTCTTCGAGCGGAATTCGGCGGGATCGACGGTCCATTCGAAGCCTGGATCGAAGATCGTGATATCGCCGGGTGTACCCTTACTGAGTGTACCGGCCGGCAGATTGAATGCGCGCGCGGGTGCACAACTCATCCGTTCGATGAGTGAGGAGAGGGTGAGCACGCCGGGTTCCACCAAATGGGTGATGCAGAGGCCGAGCGCGGTCTCCAGCCCGACCAGCCCGAACGGTGCATCCTCGAAGGCCTGTTCCTTTTCGTCGTAGTGGTGCGGCGCGTGGTCGGTCGCGATGACATCGAGAGTTCCGTCGCGCACCCCTTCAATAACTGCGAGGCGATCTTCCTCGGCGCGGAGCGGCGGGTTGACCTTGGCCTCGGTGCGATAGCCGTTCACGGCCTCATCTGTCAGGGTGAGGTGGTGCGGCGTTGCCTCTGCGCTGACGCGGATGCCGCGGTCCCTGGCGCGCCGGATCATCTCGACACCCTGCCGTGTGGAGACGTGCTGGATGTGCAGGCGGCCGCCCGTCAGTTCGGCGAGGAGCAGGTCACGCGCGATCATGACATCTTCGGCGGCATTGGGGATGCCGGTCAGCCCGAGCCGGGTCGAGACCAGGCCCTCGTTCATCGACCCGTTGCGCGAGAGGGACTTGTCTTCGCAATGATTGGCGACGGGGATGCCGAACGCCTGGCTGTACTCGAGCGCGAGCCGCATGAGCCCGCCGCTCGGGACCGGACGGCCGTCATCGGTGATCCCGACCGCGCCGGCGGCGACCAGTTCGCCGATCTCGGTGAGTCGTTCGCCCTGCATACCAACCGACACACAGCCGACCGGGTAGACGTGTGCGCCACCGGCGCGCAGGCCGGCTGCCTTGACGAAGCCGACGCTGGCCGGATCATCGATCGGAGGATCGGTGTTCGGCATGGCACAGATCGAAGTAAACCCACCCGCCACGGCGGCCCTTACACCGGTCGCGATCGTCTCCTTGTGTTCCTGTCCGGGCTCCCTGAGATGGACATGCACATCGACCAGCCCGGGGGACACAACCAGGCCGGTCGCATCGATGACGGTCGCGCCCTCGGGAGAGCCGAGGTTCGCGTCGATTGCTTCGACGACCGAATTGCGGACGAGCACATCGGCGACACGATCGATGCCCTGACTTGGGTCGATCACGCGGCCGCCGCGAATCAGAAGAGCAGTTTCAGCCATTCCCCGTTTCCGAACTTCTGGCGGCGGCAGCGTCTTCCGGTGCGCCGCCAGCGAGCAGGTAAAGCACAGCCATCCGGACGGCGACCCCGTTGGTGACCTGATCGAGAATCACCGAGTGAGGGCCGTCGGCCACATCGCTGTCGATTTCGACGCCGCGATTCATCGGCCCCGGGTGCAGGATCAGCAGATCCCGGGGTGCGCGCTCGACGCGGTCGCGCGTAAGCCCGAACACGCGGTTGTATTCGCGCAGGCTCGGCACGTAGCCGGCCTGCATGCGCTCGAGCTGGAGCCGAAGCACGTTCATGACGTCGGCCCATTCGATCGCTTCTTCGATCCGTGAGAACACGTGCACGCCGAGCTCACGGATATCGGCCGGCAGCAGGGTGCGCGGACCACACACCGCGACTTCGGCACCGAGCCGGGTCAGACCCCAGATGTTGGAGCGCGCAACGCGCGAGTGCAGGACATCGCCCACGATGCACACCTTCAGGCCTTCAATTCGGCCCATGTGATCGCGAATGGTGAGCATGTCGAGCAGGCCCTGTGTCGGGTGCTCGTGTCGCCCGTCGCCGGCGTTGACAACATTCGAGGGAATGCGTTCGGCGAGGAAGCGCGCAGCGCCGGAAGAGTGATGGCGCATGACCACCATGTCGATGCGCATCGCCTCGAGATTGCGCGCCGTGTCGACCAGGGTCTCGCCCTTCTGCACACTGGAGCCCGTGGTCTGGATGTTCACCGTGTCGGCGGAAAGCCGCTTCTCGGCGAACTCAAAGGAGATGCGCGTCCGGGTCGACGGTTCGAAGAACAGATTGACGATCGTTTTGCCACGCAGCATCGGCACTTTCTTGATCGCGCGTTCGCTGATCTCCTTGAACGGCTCGGCCGTGTCGAGGATCATGCGAATCCGTTCTGCATCCAGATCTTCCAGCCCGACAAGGTCCTTGCCGAGGACCATGGTGAGGGGCGTCACGGTTCCTCCGTCGGACGCGTCAGCAAAAGCACGCCAAGCTTGCCGTCGAGTTCGGGCACAAGCACTTCGACCTGCTGATTGGCATTGGCGCGGATCTCGGTGCCCACGACATCCGGACAGATCGGCAGTTCGCGCCCGCCGCGGTCAACCAGCACGGAGAGGTAGATGCGTGCGGGCCGGCCGAAGTCCGCGAGCTCATCGAGCGCGGCACGAACGGTACGGCCGGTGAAACACACATCATCCACGATGATGATTTTCCGATCGTCGATCCCGCCGGGAGGCAGACGGGTTTCCCCGAGCACCGGACGGGGTCCAATCGCGGTCAGGTCATCGCGGTAGAGGGTGATGTCGAGGGTACCGACTGGGGGGCGGTGGGACTCGGCGCGTTCGATCTCGTCGGCCAGCCGATGGGCTAGCTGGACTCCGCGGCGCTGGATCCCGATCAGCACGAGATCGTTCACGCCGTGATTGAGTTCCACGAGCTCACGGGCCATTCGAGCGAGCGTGCGTTGTACCGCACGCTCGTCCATCAGCAACTCTCGGCTCGGTCCGCTCATCGTTTCTGCACGGTTGTAATCAAGACGCGGAAGGTTAGGTGTCTGTCGGCGCGCGGTCAACTCGGCGCGGCGAGTGACGAAAAAAATCGGCGCGCTCTCTGGTCGAACCATCAGCTTCGCCGTAACTTCGGCGCGGTTCACTCCCACACGCAAAGAGGCAGACGTCGATGTCGAAACTCTTCGCCCGGAAATCCATCGCCGAATTGACCGCCGAGCCCGGAGCCGGATCCGGGCTGCAGCGCGTGCTCGGGCCGTGGCAACTCACCGCCCTGGGCATCGGCGCGATCATCGGTGCGGGTATCTTCTCCACGACCGGCACCGCGATCGCCGGCGGTGAGAACCATGTCGGCGCCGGACCGGCGCTGATGCTCTCCTACGTGCTCGTTGCGATCACCTGCGGTTTTGCCGCTCTGTGTTATGCCGAGTTCGCCGCGATGATCCCGCAATCCGGCAGCGCATACACGTACGCGTATGCGACGCTCGGTGAACTGATCGCGTGGATCATCGGCTGGGACCTGATCATCGAGTACGCGGTCGGGAACGTGGCCGTCGCGGTCAGTTGGTCAGGGTATTTCCAGGAGTTACTGCGAGGGTTCGGTATTGCCATCCCTGAATGGCTCGCGACCGACTACCGCACCGCATTTCAGGGGGCGGCGCAGGTACGCGATGCGGTCGCTCAGGGCATCGACCCGGCAACCCTTGGCGCGCACGTCATGCAGGCCGCCGACGCTGCGAACAGCGCACCTTCACTGTTCGGCGTGCCGATCATTCTGAATCTGCCCGCCGCCGGTATCGTTGCGCTGATCACGATCGTGCTGGTCCGCGGCGTGAAGGAAAGCGCGTGGTTCAACAGCCTGATGGTGCTGCTCAAAGTCGCGATGCTGCTCGTCTTCATGGCGATTGGCATCCGGTATGTCCGGCCCGAGAACTGGCAACCGTTCGCACCGAACGGGTTCCAGGGCGTCTGGACCGGCGCTTCTCTCATTTTCTTCGCCTACATCGGCTTCGATGCCGTTTCAACCGCGGCGGAGGAAAGTCGGAATCCCAAGCGCGACATGCCATTTGCGATCATCACGTCGCTACTCGTCACATCGGTCCTGTACATCATTGTGACTGCGGTACTCACCGGCATGGTGCCCTGGCACCGCCTGGGGACGGCGGAGCCGCTGGCAACGGCCTTCGGCGAGCGCGGGCTCAACATTGCCGCAGGCATCATCTCCTTCGGCGCAGTCATCGCGACGACATCGGTACTGCTGGTCTTCCAGCTCGGTCAGCCCCGTATTTTCTATGCGATGGCGCGTGATGGATTGCTTCCACCGTGGGCCGCCAAGGTGCATCCGAAGTACCATACGCCCCACGTGACGACCATCATCACCGGCGTGTTCGTCGCGGTGTTTGCATCGCTGGCAAACATCAATGAGGTCGTCGAGCTCACCAACATCGGTACACTCTTCGCGTTCGTGCTGGTCGCAGCAGGAATCCTGGTGCTGCGCCGGACAGACCCGGATCGTCCGCGTCCGTTCCGCACTCCGCTGGTCCCGCTGGTCCCCGTGCTTGCGATCATTTCGTGCGTATGGCTGATGGCAGGACTGCCCTGGATTACCTGGGTGAGATTCGGGATCTGGCTGCTGATCGGCGTCGCGATCTACTTCCTGTACGGGAGGAAGCACAGCCGTTTGCGGGGTTAGGCGTTGCACCTTTCCCATGGATCGCGGCAGCATAGTTGATCGTGCTGTCGCGACGGCTGGCTCGGAGTTACCAACGGAAAAGGCGCGTGGAGAACGCGCCTTTTTCTGTGGGGGCATCCCGACAGAGCGTGGTGATCAATACACGGGATTCGGGACCGGGCTGCCCGAGATTCCGCAGAGCAGGTTCTTCCACGCGGTCTGCCACATTGCGAGGCGCGCTTCGTCCGTGGCGCTGCCGAGATGAGGCAGCAGCACCGCGTTTTCAAGGTCACGCAACTCTGCGGGCACATGCGGTTCGTGCGTGTAGACGTCCAGTCCCGCGCCGCGGATTCGCCGATGCTTCAGCGCGTCAATGAGTGCGGCCTCGTCGACAACCGGGCCGCGCGCAGTATTCACAAGGACGGCACTCCGCTTCATCCGTGCAAGCTCGGCCTCGCCGATCAGCCCACGCGTTTCCTCCGTCAGGGCGACATGCAGGCTTACCACATCCGCTGTCTCCAGCAAGGTGTCGAGCGGCAACCAGCGCGCGTCGCTGTCGGCCTCGATTTCCTGGTTGCGTGCACGGCTCCAGTAGATCACCTGCATGCCGAATGCGGCGGCGCGGCGCGCGACATCGCGGCCAATGCGGCCCGGTCCGACAATGCCGAGGATTTTCCCGTCCAGACCAAAGCCCCGCATATGCGTCGGACGCCAGCCTGTCCACCGGCCCGCGCGAAGTTCACGCTCCCCTTCCCCGACCCGTCGCGCGACGGCAAGGATGAGCGCCCAGGTGAGTTCGGCGGTCGCCCTGGTCAACACGCCAGGCGTGTTGGTCACGATGATGCCGCGTTCGCGCGCCGCGGCAACATCGATGTTGTCGTAGCCCACGCCATAGTTCGCGATGATGCGGAGTGCGGGCAGACGTTCGATCTGCTCCACGCCGATTCTGCGCGTTATGTCCGGCAGCACGCCGATCCAGTCACCGGCGGGCAGATTGTCGCTGCCGAAGAGTTCGGCGTTTACATCATCGGGGAGCGACTCGCCGGCGAGGTAATCTGCGAGCGAATCGGAAATCAGCACACGTTTCATCTGCGGGCCCGGAAGAAATCACGCAGCAGGTCTCCAGCCTCATCCTGCAGGATACCGCCGACCAACTCCACTCTGTGATTGAGACGCGGGTCCTGAACTATGCAGCCGAGTGAGCCACACATCCCGGCCTTGGGATCCGGTGCACCGAATACCACGCGACGCACGCGCGCGAGCACGATTGCTCCGGCACACATCGCACACGGTTCGAGTGTGACGTAGAGTGTAGCATCCAGCAGACGCCAGTCGCCGAGTGCGGCGGCGGCTCGACGGATCGCGACGGCCTCGGCGTGTGCCGTAGGATCGGGAATCGTGCGGGTCAGATTGTGCGCTTCAGCCAGCAATCGGTTGTTGCGCACGATGACTGCGCCGATCGGGACTTCGTCGAGCGCGCGTGCAGCGTGCGCCTGCTCCAGCGCCCGCTGCATCCACATTGCGTCCTGCCCGGATTGTGGGGAATAATCAACTGACATCAGTGAGCGGCGCCCGGCACTGTTGCCAGCGGTGCCGTGGCCGGGATGCCGCTGCGGATATTGCGAAGCATGCTGATCACTCTGCCGGCAAGCTGACCATGCGCAAGATCGCTGGCCTCCCGGCCGGCGTACCGCCTCACGATCGGTTCCGCTCCTGCACGCAGATAGATGAGATCGCCTTCGACGAGTTGATCCGCTTCGACCGGTTCCACAATCAGCAGATCTCCATCGAGCACGCCGTCGCGTACGAGCGCATCGCCGACCATACGGATACAGAAGACACCAGTCGCGCCGGCAATGCTGCGGTCGAGTTCAAAACTCTCCGCGGCCGTATCCGTCCGACCTGCGCCATTGTGATAGCGCGGTACGGTGACGGTTTGGGGGCTCATCTCCAGGCCGATCAGTCGGACACCGCGCGAACGTGATGGATCGCGCTCGATCCAGCCCTTGTCCGCAAGCGACTGCAGATACTCGGAAACCGTCTTCGTACTCCGGATCCCGAACCGCTGGCCGATTTCACGGATCGACGGCTGGTAGGTGTTATTGCGCAGATACTCCACCAGATAATCGAGGATGCGGCGCTCGAGTGTCGTGAGTGGCTTCTGCATCATCGGCTCGCAGACCTGATCATCGCGGTGTCGCTGTGGTTCCAGGGCGGCATCATCTTGGAAGGACGAACCGGCAGGATCGTATTCCGCCCGGGTGTCATTGTCAAGCCGATTTGAATTCACGATTCCCCGAGCACCTGGATCGCCCGATCGACCCGCATGAGCGTACGCGGCCTGCCGAGAACTTCGAGGACCTCGAAGATGCCGGGTGAATTCTGCACCCCAAGCAGCGCCACGCGCAGCGGGTGAATCAGCTTGCCGAGCGCGAGGCCCGACGTTGCGGCGAGCGCGCGGATCGCGGCTTCAAGTGCGTGTGCGTTCCATTCGGGGGTCGAGTCGAGAGCGTCGCGTACGGCCTCGAGACGCTCGCGCGCCTCGGTCCTGTTTTTCCAGTGTTTTGCCGTTGCATCGGGATCGTACACGACCGGTTCACGGAAATACGGCGCGGCCTGCGCAGGGATCTCGCCGACACGCCGGCTGCGTGGCTTCAACAACTCGATCAGGTGCAGCACCTGCGCTTTATGCGCATCGAGTTCCGCACGACCGGCCACGCCTTCGTGCTCAAGGGACTCCACAACCCTCTCAAATAGCTGATCACCGGGAATGCGTGCGATGTACTGCGCATTCATCCACTCGAGCTTCTGCGTATCGAAGATCGCACTCTTGCGGTTGATGCGGTCGAGCGAAAACAACTCGACCATCTCGCTGATGCTCATGAGTTCGCGATCTTCACCGGGGGACCAGCCGAGCAGGGCGAGGAAGTTGACCATCGCCTCCGGCAGGATCCCCTCCTTCTCGTATTCGCCAACTGCAGTTGCGCCGTGGCGTTTGGAGAGCCGCTTGCCGTCGCTGCCGAGGATCATCGGCACGTGCGCAAAGGTCGGGATCGGGCTGTTGAGTCCCTCGTAGATGAGGATCTGACGAGGCGTGTTCGACACGTGATCATCCCCCCGGATCACGTGTGAAATGCGCATCGCAATGTCATCGCTTACGACGGCAAGGTTGTAAATCGGCGTGCCGTCGGTGCGGAGGATGATGAAATCATCGATATCGGCATTCGCGACCTCGATCCGGCCGTACACCGCGTCTTCCCACGCAGTGACGCCCTCCGGCACCCGAAACCTGACAGTATGCGGCTCGCCGGCGGCGGCTCTGCCAGCGGATTCCTCTGCCGGAATGAAGGTGCAGGTACGGTCGTACCGATACGAGTCTCCCGCCTCCGCACGTTTGCGCTCGAGTTGCTCGACCGTGCAGAAGCAGCGGTATGCCCTGCCGGTTTCGACCAGTCGCATCACATCCGCGCGATGCCGCTCGAACCCATCCGCCTGGTGCACGGGACCTTCGTCCCAACTGAGTCCAAGCCAGGTCATGCCCTCGAGAATCGCATCCGTCATTGCGGCGCTGGAGCGCTCGCGATCGGTGTCCTCGATGCGAAGAATGAACACGCCGTGGTTGTGGCGTGCAAAAAGCCAGTTGAACAGCGCCGTGCGCGCGCCGCCGACGTGCAGGTAGCCCGTCGGGGACGGCGCGAAGCGCACACGAATTGGTGAATCACTCATGCGGCGGAAGGTAGGCGGAGCGCTGTAAAAGCGTCAACGGCAGGCGGCTCAGTCTGCCCCGGCGAGTACCGGCTGGACGGAGCTGCTCTCCATTTTCGCGACCCGTCGCCGTTCGGCCCGGCGTTCGAAGAGCAGATAGAGCGCCGGTGTGACCGTCAGAACGAGCACCGTTGAACTGGTCAGCCCGCCAATCAGCGCAAAACCGAGAGCGTTCCAGATGTTCGCGTCGGCGGCTTCGCTGAACAGGACGAGCGGCAGCAAACCCAGCACGGTGGTCGCCGTCGTCATCAGGATCGGCCGCACGCGTTCAGTAGCGCCCAGAACCAGGGCGTCCTGAAGCGCCATTCCGTGTTTTCGTCGTAACTGATTGACGTGGTCGATGAGCAGAATCGAGGCGTTCACCACAATGCCGGACATCATGATCACGCCGATGTACGCTTCGCGCGTGAAACTCGCACGGGTAAACCAGAACAGCAGGAACACGCCGATCAACGCCATTGGCACCGTCAGCAGGACGCAGAGCGGCTGGCGCAAAGATTCGAAAAGCATCGCTGAAACCATGAAGATCAGGATGATCCCGAACACGATGACGCCGTAGATCTGCTGCTGCTCCTCCGCGGACCAGAAGAAGGAATTATCCTCAGCGATGGAGAAGCCTGGCGGTAACTGTGTACTGTTCAGAACACTCGCCTTCACGCGGTCTCCCAGTTTGGTCGGTCCGCGGAACTCGTAGCTGACCAGGCGCTGATACTGTTGATTTTCGCGGATGATGCGCCCGAGGATGCGACGCTCGTTCAACTCGGCCACGTCCCCGAGTCGGATCGCTTCGCCGGATGCGGCGGGTAGCAGGAGGTCCCTGAGCTGCACGATATCGAGGTACCTGCTTCCCTGCAGCTTGACCGAGTACAGTACTTCTTCACCGTCAACCCGCAGCGTCGAATTCCGGCTGCGTCCGGCAACGGCCGCATTCACCTGCGTGATCAGGTCCTGCACCGACAGCCCGTGCAGCGCGAGCCGGGCGCGGTCGATTGTCAGGACCACCTCGGAGGCGTGGTCGTTTGTCCAGCGCCCGGCGGAGTTGGTGTCGACTTCTCGAACACGGCTGTAGCGTCGCAGCCGCGTGGCCAGATCCTCGGCGATCTCGCGAACTTTTTCATAGTTGTAGCCGAGGATTTTGATCGAATAGTTCGGACTCGAACCACCGCCGCCGCCGGTCCCGCTGAACGCCGGCCCGTAGCCATACACACTTACGCTCGCACCGCCGAAAATGACGGCGTATTCGCTCAGCTCCTCCTTGAGCATGACGGGCGCCTGCGTGTTTTCGATGGAGTCCGGGAAGGTGATCCGGATTCGCGCGGTGAGCGGATCCACATTCGTGACGAAGCGTTCGATGTAGGGTACCTGCGCCAGCCGCTGCTCGAAGTAGCGAGCGAGCTCATCGGTGCGTTCCAGCTCTTCGCCGCGCTGCTGGCGGATCGTCAGATCGATGTAGGTCTGCTCCAGGAACCAAGGCCGCCAGAGTACACCTGTCGAGACGTTTCGCTTGAAGACGTACCACGAGCCGCCGAGCATCAGGAGCGAAACGAAGACGGTGAGCCACGGGCGCCGCAGCGTTCCGCGGATCAGCACGGTGTACCCACGAGTATACCACGGCTGCTCCGAGCCGGAGCGCACCCCGCTCTTGCCGCCGGTCCAGACCATCTTGCGGCTGTTCAGCAGGCGCGTCGCCAGCGCCGGAATGAACGTGAATCCGACGATCAGGCTCGCGATCTGACTGAAGCCGACCACAATCGCGAGGGGGATGTAGTAGACGCGCAGTTCACCCTGCAGGTAGATAAACGGCAGCAGCACGATCACGTTGGTGATGGTCGCGGCGAGGATCGGAACCAGAACCTCCGCCGTCCCCTGCTCGGCCGCAACCGCCGCTTCGTCCCCGAGTCTTCGTTTCCGGTAGATGTTTTCCAGCACGACAATCGCATTGTCGACCATGATGCCGAACCCCATCGCCAGACCCATCAGGGTCAGCACATTCAGGGTAAAGCCACCGAAGTACATGAGGTTCAGCGTAATCAGGATGCTGAACGCGATGGTCGCGAACGTGATCGCGGCGGAGCGGAATGAACGCAGGAAGATGAGGAGGACGGCAAAAACGATGGCGGCCGAAACCAGGGAACGTGCACTTACATCATTGAGCTGGGTGCGGATGCCTTCGCTCTGATCCTGGTCAAGGATGAGGCGCATGCCCGGCAGCATTCGCGACTCGAACTCGGCGACCCGGGCCTTGACGCGGTCGGCAACCTCGACCGCGTTGGTGCGCACTTCCTTTACGACCTGAAATGCAACCGCTGGCCTGGCGTCGATTCGGTAGTAGCTGCTGGGGTCTTCGAAGGTGTCGTGGATGGTTGCAACATCGCTGAGTCTTACGATGCGCCCCTTGTCGCTCAGGATCGGGGTGGCCAGAATCTCCGCGATCGAATCCGCCCGCATGCGCAGCGCGATCGGTCGCAGCATCCCGCCATCATCGACTGCACCGGCTTCGCTCACATACTCCAACTGGTTGATGAGCTGAAGCACACGCGAAACGCTGAGCCCGAGCGCACGGACCTTGCCTTCATCCAGTTCGAGTTCGAGCAGGCGCTTGCGGCCCCCGAATGCCTGGATATCCGCGACACCCTCGATTTCCCGCAGCGAAGGGGCGAGTTCGTCATCGACCCAGGTGCGAAGTGCTTCCAGGGTGTACGGGCCGGTGACCGTGTAGCGGAGGAAAATCTGACGACGCTGATCCAGTTCCTGGGGCACGTACTGTTCGACGTACGGCCCCATGACTCCGTCCGGCAGTTCCTTCTCCAGCGCAGCCAGGCGTTCGGAGAGTTCGAGCCGGGCAAACTCCATGTCGGTGTCGCGTTCGAACTCGATGTTGATCTGAGAAGTCCCCCGGTTGAGGTCCTCCATCGAGGTCGACGTAATCTTTTCGACGCCGCGCACCTGCTGAATGGCCGCTTCCAATGGGGAGGTGAGGAAGGCCTCGACGGTTTCCGGAGAAGCGCCTGCCCACTGTGCACGGACCGTAAGTTTGGGCAGTTCCGCATCCGGCAGCAGCTCGATCGGGAGATTGCGCCAGGCCAGCACGCCGAGCAGCGCGGTGGCGAAGTACGCCATCGCGATGGTCACGGGGCGGCGGATCGAAAAGCCGACCATTATTCGCTCGCGACCAGTTCGGGTTCAGCAGCGGCAGGCGCGGGTTCTTCCTCGATTGCGCGCTGGGTGAACCGCGCCTTCAGCCGCTCACCCATTTCGTCGATGAGCTGGTAGGCGACGGGGATCACGATGAGCGTGAGCGCGGTTGCGGTGAACAACCCGCCGAACACCGTGATTGCGAGTGGTGCCTGCAGCGCGCCGCCTGCCCCGATCCCCAGCATCATCGGGATGACCGCGAACATCGCCGTCAGCGTGTTCATCACGATTGGGCGCAGACGGGAATGACCGGCCGCGAGAATGGCGTCGCGCACGTTCATTCCTTCACGGCGCATCTGGTTGATGAAATCGAGTTTCACCACGGCATCGTTGTCCACGATGCCGACCAGTACAATCACACCGATGAGACTCACCGTGTTGATGCCGGCACCGAACAGCGCGAGTGCCCAAACGGCACCGATCAGCGCGAGCGGCACACTGAGCAGAATCGTGAACGGATGGACCAGGGATTCGAACTCGGCAGCCAGGATCATGTAGACCAGCAGGACGGCGAGGATCAACGCGATCGCAAGATCGCGGAAGCTCTTGCGCATCTCCTCGTTCTCCCCGCCGATCTCGGTTCTCAGGTCGCGGGGCGGCGGCACATCCACGAGCGCCGTCCGGATTGCGGCTACCGCTTCTTCGACATCATTGCTCGTGACATCCGCGTACACGGGCACCGTCCGGCTCTGGTCGATTCGCCGGACCTCTGACGGACTGACCGCTCTCTGCACCCGCACCAGCTCACGAAGCGGAACGCCCTTCACCTCAACTCGATCGAGCGTCTGCAGTGACCGCCGGTCCGCTTCGGGAAGACGAACGATGACGGGAATTTTGCGATCGAAGGCAATGAAGTCGGTGGCCTTCACGCCTGCCATGTAGGCCCGCACCGCATCTGCGACCTCGCGCGACTCGATTCCGAAGGCAGCGGCGCGTTCACGGTCGACTTCGACCAGTACCTCCGGCTGGCCCACCTCCACGCCGAGATGCACGTTGGTGATCTCTTCGACATTTGACAGCGCGACCTGCACCTGCTCCGCGTACGCCAGCGAGGCATCCAGATCATCCCCCTGGATACGCACCGCCAGGTCTGCCTCGCCTCCGCCGAGCAGCTTGCCGAGCGCCGTTGCATGGCCGGTTTCCAGTGACACGGTTCCGGTCGGGAAGCGGTGGAGCTTGGGGCGCAGCCGGCCGAGCGCTGCTTCGGTTCCCTTCCCGCCCTTCAGCCGAACCTCGATCACCGCGGTATTGAGCCCGCTGTCCTCGTCATCGCTGCCGAGCAGCGCAGTTCTCCGACCGACATGCGTGAATACGGCATCCACACCCGGGTCGGTCTGGAGCAGCCGCTCGATTTGTTCCGCGGTTCGCGCCGTAGCGTCGAGCGGCGTCCCGCGTGGCAGCGTAACGCGTGCACGGAAGGAGCCCTGGTCAACCTCGGGCAGAACACTGCGGTCGAGGGTTAATGCAAGGGGCAACGTGACCAGCAGCATCAGCAGCGAACCGATCACCACGCGCTTCCTGTTGTCCAGCGCAAGCGCAAGCATCCGCTCGTACCACGCAGCGAAACGAGCGAAGCCGCGATCGAACGCGTGCAGCGGCGCGGCCAGCAGACGCTTGAGAGGTGTGTTCGCGACCCTGCGCTCCTCACGCACGATTTCCCAGCGCGCGGACATCGCGGGCAGCAGGGTACACGCGACCAGGAGGCTGGCGAGGAGCGAGAAGGCGACTGCGAATGAAAGCGCGGCAAAGAGTTCGCCGGCCACACCTTCGACATAAATGATGGGCCCGAACACGGCGATCGTCGTTAGCGTCGACGCGGTGATCGCTCGCTGGACTTCTTCGGTTCCGGTCGCCGCCGCCGCAGCCGCCAGCAGTCCTTTCTCCCGATAACGGAAGATATTCTCGATCACCACGATCGAGTTGTCGACCAGCATGCCGACACCGAGCGCCAGCCCGCCCAGGCTCATGATATTGAGCGAGACACCAAACGCATGGAGCAGCGCAAAGGTGAAGATGACCGAGATCGGAATCGCTAATCCGACCGCGACCGGGATACGCGCATCGCGCAGAAACAGGACAAGTATAATGAAGGCGAGGATGCCGCCGAGCAGCATTTCCTGAACGAGGTTGGAAATCGCTTCGGCAACGAAACCGGCCTGACTGGATGCGACATCGACGGAGACCTCGGGGTACTCGGCCGAAAGTTGCGCGAGCACTTCCTCAACACTGTCCATCACACGCACGGTGTTCGCGCCGGACTCCTTGAAGAGCAGGATGCCGACCGCTTCCCTGCCGTTGTAGCGCGCAATCGCATCGCGCTCGCGGAAGCCGTCCTCCACGGTGGCGATGTCGCGCACCAGGATCAGCCCCGCGGCGCCGGACCCCTGAGCCCCCCCGACTTTGGGCTGCGCGACCACGACATTGTTGATCTCTTCGACGGACTGCAGTTCACCGAGCGTACGCAGCGGATAACGGAAGCGCCCCTGCAGGATGCTGCCACTCGGCGCGCTCGCGTTGGCGCGGTTCAGCGCCTCGCCGATCTGATCGAGCGTCAGTCCGAAGCTCTGCAGCTTCTGCGGCTCGACGTTGACATGGATCTCCCGTTCGAGGCCGCCGGTCACCTGCGCCTGCGCAACGCCATCCAACTGCTCGAGCCTGCGGCGGAATACCGACTCTGCGAGTTCCTTGAGTTGCCAGAGGTCGTTCGACCCGCTCACGCTGATCGCAGCAATCGGCTCACTGCGAGGGTCGGTACGCAGGACGATCGAGCGATCGGAATTTTCGGGAAGGTTGTCGCGAATCTGATCGAGTCGCTCGCGCACGTTCAGCGCGGCGAAGTCCATGTCCGTGCCCCACGCGAACCGGAGCACGACCAGCGATACGCCATCGCGACTGACACTTTCGACGCGCTCCACGCCTGGAACGCGCGCGACCTGCTGCTCGATCGGTTCGGTAACGAACCGTTCGACCTCGGCCGGGGCAACATCCGGGTAGGTTGTGTAAATGACCAGCCGCGGGTAAGCGATGTCGGGCAGCAGATCGATCGGCAGGCGCGTGAAGGAAAGAACGCCAAGCGAGATGAGCGCGATGAAAAACATCGCGACCCCAACCGGCCGCGCGATGGAAAGACGAGGTAGCGACATCTCAGCGCTCCACCGGCGCGCCGATCTTCTCCTCGAGCGCGATCAGGCCGTTGATGAAGTTGAACCTCGCATCGAGCAGGTCGCGCTCGGCACGGGCTGCCTGATCTACATACTGCTGAAGCTGGAAAAACTGGAGGGCACCGAGCCGGAACTCTTCCTGCGCGGCAGTCAGCCGCTCACGCGAAAGCTCTGCGCGCTGTTCGGCGAGCTGTGCCGCGCGAAAGAAGTTGTTCAGGTCGATGAACGCGCTGCGTACCTCACGCTCCACCAGCATTCGCTGCGCGCGGACATCTTCGCGTGCATCGCTTTCCGCGGCACTCGCCTGCGCGATCTGTGCACTCGTGCTGAATCCATCAAACAATGGCAGGGAAAACGACAGCCCGAAACCGAAGCTGCGGTTCTGAGGATTCAACTCGCTGAAGGCGTTGTACCCGCTGAGCGAGGTTCCCCGGTTGAACCCGGCGTTTCCGCGGATCGTGGGCCAGCGCGCGCCGCGGGCCACCGACGTGCGCTTTTCGGATGCGTCGAGCGCCGCCCTGGCCTGCACCACTACGGGGCTTTCCGCCAGTGCCTGACGCACCATCGCATCGACGTCCAGCGACCTGGGATCGAAAATTTCCGGGGCACTGCTGGCCAGTGTAAACGGTGCAGCACCGCCTACCCCGATGGTTTGCGCCAGCATGAGGCGCGACTTCTGCGCATTTCCGCGGGCAAGGTCCAGGCTCTGCTCGGCGTTGGCGACATCGACGCGCGCACTGAGCACGTCGATGTACTTGCTCGCTGCGACCGCAAGCAGCTTCTCGGTGCGCTCGAGGTCATCGCGTCTGGCGGCCAGCAACCGTTCTTCGAGTGCGATCAGTTGCTCCGCACGCAGCGCACCGTAATAGTCGCGCGCCACCTGAGCGCGCAGCCGGTTTGCTGCCAGCGCAATTCGCGCATCCGTTTCACGCTGGCCCGCTTTTGCCGCACCCAGTTGTCGCAAAGTCGCTCCGCCGTCGAACAGTGTGAGGCCGAGCGAAACCTGCTGCGTCGTGCTGCTGCGTTCCGATTCGACTCGCCTCAACTCGCTCACCGGTCGACCGAACTCATCCTCGCCGGTAAGCGTCGAAGAGTTGGAGCCGTTGAAGCTGAGCGATGTGCTCAACGAGGGCATGAACCTGCCGTACCCCTGACGTACCGCCGCATCCGCGACATCGCCATCGTTTTGAACTTTCAGGTAGTCCGGATTGTGCAGCCGTGCGATCTCCTGCGCCTGTTCAAGGCTGAGGTTCTGAGGGACCTGCTGCGCGGCGGTGGGCGCGGTCGCAAGCAGCAGCATCAGCACTGCGCGCGTCATCGCGGCCGCCCCCCTTCTGCTTCCGCATTCTGAACCAGCCGGATGCGCGCATCGTGTACCAGCGTATGATGCCCCGCGGTAAGCACGATCTCGCCGGGGCGGATCTCGTTGGCATCCGGATCGTCAGGGTCGACGATGATTTCGACCCAGCGCTCATTTTCCGCACCGGTTTTTACATAGCGCCATTTCGCCATGCCGCGGGTTCCCTCGCCTTCAAAAACGAAGACCAGCTTGCGCCGGGGATTGTCGCGTTCGAGAACGGCGGAACGCGGGATCATGATGCGATCGGGGAGACGGCGCGCATCCAGCGCAACGCGGGCATACATCCCGGGAAGAATTCGTCCATCCGGATTCGGCAGCGAAACCACGACCTTGGCGCTGCGGGTTTCGATATCGATGATGGGATTGATCGTTTCGATGCGCCCTACAAATTCCTGGCCGGGAAAAGCGGCAAAGGTCACCCGGGCCGATCGGCCGGGGGTGAGCAGGCTGACTTCGCTTTCGAGGACCTGGACCTCGACCTTGATGCGCTCGAGGTCGACCAGGGTCAGCAGTTCATCGCCTGTCTTGATCCACTGGCCGGGAACCGCCTTTACGCTGGCGACGCGCGCGCGGAAAGGCGAGGTGAGCCGGGCACGGCTGAGGTTGAGCTTCGCTTTTTCGACGGCGAGTTCGGCGCCGTCGAGGCCGGTCTTGGCGCGGGCCGTTCGCTGACGTTCTGCACGAATCGCCGCGTCGAGCCGCTCGTCGAACAGTGTTTCGGTTTTGTACTGCGCTTCGGCCTGCCGCAGACGTGCTTCCGCCTCACGCAGCTCGATTTCGAACATGGCCGGGTCGATCGCGGCGAGGAGTCCACCCGCCTCGACGCGTTCGTTCTCGCGCACGGAAAGCGTCTTCAGTTCCCCTTGCACGAGCGCGCTGACGGAAGCCTGGCGCCACGCGGCGGCCTGCCCCGCTGCCGTGACCGAAAGGACCATGGTGTCCCTGATCGCGGCTTCGCCCTCGACCGGCACCTCCATGTCGGTGGTCTGCGCTTCTCCGGACCCATCGATCAGGCCCTGCGCAATACTGTCGATGCGCGCACCCGTCGCCGAGGTCTCTTCGTCGACCGACTTATCCTTGTTGATCACGGTCGCGGCGCCGAGCGCTCCTCCAACAATTACGACAGCGCCGATCAGCGATATTACTCGGGAGCGATTCATGAAGTACCCGGGTCAGGGGAAACTGGATCGATCGCGTGCAGAAATACACGGATCTGTGATGCCGTCCGAACGTGCAGAGTTGCCGGTGTCCAGGGAATGGCTGGATGAGTCAGGATGAAGCAGCCATTGGACAACAATAGAGGTTCAACCCGCCGCGTCAAGCCGCTGGCGCAAGCCGTCGGCGGCCGGCTGCGGCACGGGAACACCCCACACCACAGCCGGAATCTGCCGGTCATCGTACAGATTTTCGCGGATTGATCCTGCTGTTCGCGACCGGCGCGACGCTGCAGGTTTCAGGAAATCGTACAGCTCAGCGCCAGCTCGCGGGCAGTTGCTTGACAACCACCTGCTCGACGCCGAGGTCGTTGCGGACGATGTAGGCCGCGCGGTTCCCGGGGCTGACGGCATCCGGGACGCGCTCGGCGGAAATGGTACCGATGTAGCGGCCGTCCTGCGCGATCAGGTCGATCGGGCCGACGTCGCCGAAGTCAGCAGCGGTACGGCCCACCCAGATCCGGCCCGCGGGATCGACTTCCAGCTTCCGGATCACCGGGATCGCATCCAGGAAGGTATTTTCGCGCAGCAACTGATCGACCGAAGGGATATCGCGGTCGGGTCCCACACCGGTGGTCACCGAGGCCGACCCGTTGGTCATCCTCACAGCGACCGCGCCACCGCCGTTCTTCATGTTTTCGCGCATGCGTTCGACCATGCGCTTCTTATCCGCATCGGTCGGTTTGCGGGGTGTGATTGCGCGCGTGATCGTGCGTTCCAGCTTGCCGTCGCGCCCGATATTGATCGTGTAGGGAGCCTCATGCACGACGGCGACGCTACCGTTCGGCAGCACCCCGAAATTGAACGCCGGAGTGAAAACGGGCTGTCGGCGCACCACGGAAAACCGGCGTTCCTGGCCGCCAGCACCACCGGATTCACTGATCTTCTGCTCCAGCGGTGGAAGCACGACCTTGAACAGATCCGTGGTCTTGCCGGTCGAGAGATTCACCCACTGGAACATGGTTGGCCGCTCACCGGTGCTGGTACCCATCGCGGCGATGCGCGCACCTGTGTTCTCGGATGCCCGGACCATCAGGTTTTCCGAGGTGCGCGCCACGATCCCGCCGTTCGGATGCGGCTTGATGCCGGCACCGCCGCCAAGGCCGGGCATCGATTCGCCTTCGAACGGGAGGTTCTTTACGAATGTGCCATCGGTTTTGAAGAGCGAGTAGCCGCGGCGGCCGAGGTCGGCGATCACCACCTGACCCTCTTTCGACACCGTCATCGCCAGCGGGGCGAGGAGTTCGCCCGGACCGCCGCCGCGCTTGCCGATCTGACGGACGAAGCGCCCCGATCCATCAAAGACCAGCACGCGCTGATTGTTGCCGTCGAGCACGTACAGGTTGTCCTGCGCGTCGAAGGCGACCTGCCGTACTCCCGAAAGCAATTCCCAGTCTTCGCCATCTTCCGCGCCGATGGCAAACTTCTGTACCGGTCTTTCCGTGAGCGGTTTGTCCCGGTCGGGCAGGCGTGTGCTCTGTTGCGCTTCCGACCCACCTGCGAAGAGGAGTATGAATCCGGCCAGCGCAGCGACAGAACGTGCAGTCATGGCGAGTGCTTCCGAAAAGGGTGATTGCGGGCGGCGGGTAGCCGCTGTTCAGTGCATTTCGATCCCGCCTGTACCCGGAGGGTTGCCCGCCACAACTGCGCAGGTTTGGCAGAGGTGCCCCGGCCCGATATTTTTCCGCCGCGAAAGTCCGGACCCCACACATCCCGGAGAGATGAGAGCGACGATGCGAAGTGATATCGAGATCGCGCAGGCAGCCCAGCCCCGGCCGATTCAGCAGATTGCTGCCGAACTCGGCCTGAGTGAGCAGGACCTCGAACTGTATGGTAAGTACAAAGCGAAAATTCCGCTCGAAGTGCTGACGTCGAGGCAGAGCCGGAATGGGAAGCTGGTGCTGGTCACCGGCATCAATCCAACCCCGGCCGGCGAGGGTAAATCGACTGTGTCCGTGGGCCTGGCCGACGGGCTGCGGCGCCGCGGGCAGAAGGTCGTGCTGGCGCTGCGCGAGCCGAGCCTCGGCCCGGTGTTCGGTGTGAAGGGCGGCGCGACCGGCGGCGGGTACGCGCAGGTAATTCCCATGGAGGACATCAACCTCCACTTCACGGGCGACTTCCATGCGATCACGACAGCGCACGCGCTGCTCGCCGCCATGCTCGACAATCACCTGCACCAGGGCAACGCGCTGAACATCGATACGCGCAGGATCACGTTCAAGCGCACGATCGACATGAACGATCGCGCGTTGCGCAATATTGTGATCGGTCTGGGCGGAACGGCGAATGGTGTGCCTCGTCAGGATGGGTACATGATCACCGCCGCTTCGGAGGTGATGGCGATTTTCGCGCTGGCCAGTGACCAAATGGATCTCGAAGCACGGCTTTCACGCATCATCGTCGGGTACAATCGCGATGGGCAACCCGTGCGTGCCGGCGATCTGAAAGCGGCCGGCGCGATGACGCTGCTGCTCAAGAATGCGCTCGCTCCGAACCTGGTCCAGACACTCGAAGGCACACCGGCATTCATCCACGCGGGGCCATTCGGCAACATCGCACATGGCTGCAATTCGCTGATTGCGACACGTGCCGGACTCACGCTTGGCGACATCGTTGTCACGGAAGCCGGATTCGGCGCCGACCTCGGTGCGGAGAAGTTCTTTGACATCAAGTGCCGCTTCGGCGGGCTCGAGCCGCAGGCCGCGGTCATCGTCGCAACCATCCGCGCACTCAAGATGCACGGCGGCGTCGGGCTCAAGGAACTCGGGAGTGAAAACGTCGATGCCGTCACCCGCGGCTTCGCCAACCTGGAGAAGCATATCGAGAACGTGCGTCGCTACGGCGTGCCGCCGATCGTCGCACTGAATCGCTTCGCCAGCGATACTGCCGGAGAAATTGCTGCGGTGATGGATGCGTGCCGCGTGCTCGGTGTGCCCGTCGCACTTACGGATGTACATGCGAAGGGTGGCGAAGGTGCGCTCGATCTCGCCGACATGGTGGTGGAGGCCGCCAACAGCGGTGCGGCCGCTTTCAAGCCGCTTTACGACGCGAAGCTCGGCCTCGCCGAAAAGATCGAGACCATCGCGCGTGAGATCTACGGCGCCGATGGGGTCGACTACGTTGGCACAGCGCAGAAGGATATCGCCAAGCTCGAAAGCATCGGCCTGAAGGAAGTCCCGGTTTGCATGGCGAAGACGCAGTATTCGTTCTCCGATGATCCGAGCCGCCGCGGTCGACCGACCGGTTTCCGGATCAGCGTGCGCGAAGTCACGCCGTCCGCCGGCGCCGGATTCGTCGTCGCACACACGGGTGACATCATGACCATGCCCGGACTGCCGAAGAAGCCCGCAGCAGAAGACATGGCTGTTTCAGCAGACGGCAAAATCACCGGCCTGTTCTAGCCAGCCTCAACCCGTAACGTCTCTGCTCAGGCTCATGCCTCGAGCGACGGTCATGGGCACAGTCACAGACGGATGGAAAAGGCACCGGAGCGAAACGTCCCGGTGCCTTTTCCTATTACCGTAGGTGCGACGATCTGCGCTCCGTGACCGACGTCACGGGCTCGCCTCTTCGTATTCGTCGTCGTACCAGGGAGGCGGCTCCGCGCCTGCGCCCTGCCGGCTCCATTTCCGGGCAAGCACGAACACGGTCACGCCACCACCCAGCAACAGAACAACCGGAAGCACATAGACGGCAAGATTGAACCCGGTAGGCTCGGGCTCGAGCAGGATCCACTCGCCGTATTTCTGCACGAAGTACTGCTTGACTTCCTCTTCGGATTTGCCGGCGCGCAACTGTTCGCGCACTACGGATTTCATCTCCTGCGCGAGCGTGGAAGGCGAATCCTCGAGCGAAACGCCCTGACAAACCGGGCAGCGCAACTGGGCAGCAACTTCACGCGTGCGAAGCTCGAGCGTGGCATCCATGTTCGGTTGCTGGAGCGCGAGTGCCAGAGTCAGCAGCAGTGCGATCATTGCGGTGCCGTCCTCACAGCAAGCAGCGAATCGAGTTTGGTGCGCAGCAGTGCTTCCGTCACGACACCGATCTGTTTGTGCACAACCTGTCCTTCGGGAGAGATGATGACCGTCTCAGGCACGCCGGTCAGCCCGTAGTCGATGGCCATCCGCGTGCCATTGTCGAGCAGGTTGGAATAACTCTGTCCGCCCATCTCCTGGATCCAACTGCGTGCGTTGTCCGGCGAATCGTTGTACAGCACACCGTAGAACACCACGTCCTTGCCAGCGTAGGCTTCCGCGGTTTCCGAGAGGATCCGGTGTTCGTGCCTGCATTCGAGACACCAGGAGGCCCAGAAGTTCAACACCAGAACCTGTCCGGCGTGATCGCGCAGGCGCACCGTATCCGACGGCACGTCCATCACCGCGAGCGCAAACTCGGGCGCGGGACTCCCGGGCAGCGCATTCGGCAGTGAACGCGGGTCGAGGGTCAGCCCGTAACCGAGCAGCGCGATAATCGGCAGCGCGACGCCGATCCCGCTCAGCGAACGTTTCCAGTTCATACGCCAGCCGGCTCAGCCGCCGGTTTTCTCATTGGGTTGATCGTCGCGCGCCTGCGCATCGGCAGCACGCCCAGCAGGGCACCGAGGGCAACGACAAAACCTCCGGCCCAGATCCAGAATACCATCGGTTCGACCAGGATCGTGAACGTTGCGTTCGACCCGTCGCGCTGAAATGCGAGCAGGTTCAGATACAGATCCCGGTCCAGCCGGCTCCTGACTGCCGGAGTAGGCACCGGCTCATCGCGCCCACGGTAGTAGTTGAGCTTCGGGTGCAACGTTCCGACCTGTCGGTCGCGGATGAAAACGCTGACTTCCGCACCCACACTGAAGCGCTGCGGCTCGTCGCGCGCCCAGAGTTCTTCAAAACGAATCGTGTACTTGCCACTCTGAAAGGTTTCGCCTGGCGTAAGCGTCGCCTCGCGTTCATGCCGGAACGTGGAGGAGGCCGTAATTCCGACGGCAACCATGATCAGCCCGATGTGTGCGAGATAGCCGCCGTAGCGCCGATTGTTCGCCGCGAAGAGTCGGCCCGTTGCGCTCAGCAGCGATTCGCCATGCGCGCGACGACGTGCACGTACGCCGATCACGTATTCTTCGAGGTTGCACACGAGTGCAAAGGCGGCAAAGCCGAAGGCGAGCAGTGCGTAGGCGTTGCGCGCCCCGGCCGCAAAACCGAGAACCGCCGCGATCAGAAACGCAGCGCCGGGTACGACCAGTTTCTTCTTCAATTGCTGCATGTCCGCGGCTCGCCACGGCAGGACCGGGCCAACACCGACCAGGAACAGCAGCATTGCGCAGAGCGGCACCGTCATGCGATTGAAGAAGGGCGCACCCACACTGACCTTCACCCCACGAACCGCTTCAGCCACGAGCGGGAACAATGTGCCGAGCAGCACGGTGAAAGTGAACACCGTGAAGACCAGGTTGTTGAGCAGGAAAACGGTCTCGCGAGACATCGGTGCATCGATGCGCGCCTCGCTCTTCAGTTCGCTGCTCCGCCCGGTCAGCAGCACGAGCGAGACCAGCAGAATGATCGAGATGAAGACGAGGAAGTAGATGCCGATCGGACCTTCGCTGAATGCGTGGACGGATGAAATCACACCGCTGCGGGTGAGGAAAGTCCCGAGAATCGTGAGCAGGAACGTGGACGTGATCAGGGTCAGGTTCCACATGCGCAGCATGCCGCGACGTTCCTGGACCATCACCGAATGCAGGAATGCGGTCGCCGTAAGCCAGGGCATGAACGAGGCGTTCTCCACCGGGTCCCACGCCCAGTAGCCGCCCCAGCCCAGTACTTCGTACGACCACCACATGCCAGCCATGATCGCGAGCGAGAGAAACATCCATGCAGTCACGGTCCAGCGTCGCGTCTCGCGGATCCACACATCGTCGAGTCTGCCGGCCAGCATCGCGCCGATTGCGAAGGCAAACGGCACCGTCATCCCGACATACCCGAGGTACAGCAGCGGCGGGTGTACCGCCATCAGAATGTGGTTCTGCAGAAGCGGGTTCGGACCAGGCCCGTCGATCGGAACCGGGAAAACCCGGCCGAACGGGTTGGCGGGGCCGACCAGCAGCAGGTAGAAGAAGGCGCTGACCGCGAGCATCGTCGCGGTCGCGTAGGTGCCCATCGCTCCCAGTCGATCGCGGGTCAGCCAGGTCGCAACCGCCGTGTAGGCCGACAGCACCAGCCCCCAGAACAGAATCGACCCTTCCAGCGCGCTCCAGAGGGAGACAATCGTCACCCAGAGCGGGCTCGCGCGACTGCCGACCTGCGCCACGTAGCCGACGGAGAAATCATGCGTCACCAGCGCGTAGATCATGGCCACATTCGCCGCGGCCAGCAGGCCGGCGTTGGCGTATGCGGCAGCGCGTGCACTGCGCACGAGATTCGCGCGCTGCAGGCGAGCGCCCAGCACTGCGGCGATCAGCCCATAAATCGATAGACCAAACGCGGTGGTGATCGCCGCGAGTCCTAGAATGCGGGTCAACCCCAACTCCCGGGCAAAATGAAGGCGGCCTGCCGCTTCGGGCACAGCCGCCTGAATTTACCCCTGAATACGTTCGCTGGGAACCGGAAACATCACGCCCAATACTCGGCCGATCCTAATCGCTCTCGCTGCGGATCAGGTTCTGATACGAGTCGCGCGGATCCTTCATATCGTGGGGCGGCTGGTACTCGTTCGAATGCTTGACCATCAGGTTGTGCGATTCGAACACCCCTGACCGATTCAGCTTCCCTTCCACCACCACGCCCTGCCCCTCCCTGAACATCTGCGGAGGAGCCTTTTTGGAGTGTACCTCGACCTGCTCTTTGCCGTCGGTAAGCGTGAACCGCAGGTCGATCGCCTCTGCATCCCATTTGACCGTACCGGCCACGACCTGCCCGCCGAGGCGGACCGGCTCGCCGTACGCCGTCTCCCCCTGGGAGAGCAGTTCGGACGGCTCGAGGAAATACACCAGATTCTCCCCGATGCCGCCGTACAGGAGGTAGCCGAAACCACCTGCGATCAGCAGCAGTCCCGCTATGAGAATGGTGCGGTTCTTCTTCATTTCACACGCTCCGGTTCAGCCAGCGCCGCTTCCGCTCTTCTGCGGCGCTGATTCAGGCTGAAAACATACCAGGCCAGGGCACCCCAGGTCAGCCCGTAGGCCAGCGTGACAAATCCCCACTCAGACATAAGCTCCACCTCCCGAGAGCGCAGCCTGCTCGGCTTTGGCCTCCGCCGCCCGTTCGAGCTGCGCCACCTGGTAACGATAGATCGTGAAATAGAAGGTCAGCAACGTGAACACTGCCAGATTCAGAAAGAACCCGAGCAGGTAGGTGTTATAGACGGTCTCGACCGTCGACTGCGGCTGATGGATCGTACGCCACCAGCGCACGGACATGTAGACGATCGGGACATTGATGAACCCGAGGATACCGACCGCAGCGCTCCAGCGGGCGCGCCGTTCCTCTTCTTCGGTAAACGCCCGCAGTGCGAGATAACCTGCGAAGATGAGCAGCAGAATCGCGGAGGTGGTGAGGCGCGGATCCCAGGTCCACCACACGCCCCAGGTCGGCCGTCCCCAGATCGATCCCTGCGCGATCATCAGCACTGTGAGCACTGTTCCAACCTCGGCTCCGGCTGCGGCAAACAGATCGTACTCCGGCTTCCGTTTCCAGAGGTAGAGCACGCTGGCGAGAAACACGATCCCGAAGGCGAGGAAGGCGCTCCATGCGGAGGGTACGTGCACGTACATGATCTTCTGCAGGTGACCCATATCCCGGTCCGCGGGCGAGATCAGGACGGCAATCGCCTGGGCCGCAACAAAAGCCAGCAGCGTGAACACACCGAGCGGCCGCAACCAGCGCGGCAGTTCGTGTGGTCGCGCGAACGAATCGGACATTCCTACTCCTCGATCACGTAATCAAACGCCAGCACGCAGGCGACCAGAAAAATCAGGTCAAACACGGCAAGCAGCCGGATCCAGTTCCCGGCGTTGCTCATGAGGTCGCCGCCGAGGATCGCGCTGGTCGCCTGCACCGCACCGATCAGGAGCGGCACCAGCATCGGAAATAATAACAGGGGCAGCAGGACTTCGCGCGCGCGTACCCGACTCGCCATTGCCGCGTAAAAGGTGCCCAGCGTCACAAACCCGATGCTGCCGAGCAGCAGTACCCCGAAGAACGGGCCGGGTGCACGGAAAATCGGTACGCCGTAGAGGAATGCGGCGGTCGGGATCAGGATCAGTTCGACCATTGCCACGAACCCGAAATTCGCCAGCAGTTTGCCGAGGAAGATCGAGCGGCGCTCACCGGGATAAAGCAGTAGCGTGTCGAGTGCGCCGCCCTCCAACTCCTGCTCGTAGGAGCGATTGAAGGAGAGCACACCGCTAAAGAGGATGGTCAGCCAGATGATACCCGCGGATGCGGTCCGCAGCGTTTCCGTATCCGCGTTGAATGCGAACGCGAAGAGCAGCAGAGTGAGCGCAGCAAAAAACACCACGGCGTTGAAATTTGCCTTGGTGCGACGCTCCGCCGTGAGATCCTTCCATACGATCGCGCGGACGCGGGACCATTCGCGTTGCCAGCTCACGAGCGCACCTCCTCCGGAAGCGAGGCATCGTCCGCGCTGATATCCGGGTCCAGGCCTTCCGCGATTCTGCCCTGTTCCACCCGTACGGCGCGATCCACCGTGTGCCTCGCCCGGCGGTAGTCGTGCGTGGCGATCACCGCTGCGCCACCCCGGGAGACGACCTCGCGGACGAACCCGTTGACCAGCTCAATGCCGACCTGGTCGAACGCGGCATACGGTTCATCCAGCAGCAGCAATCGCGGGGGGCGAAGCAGGAGGCGGGCAAGCGCGAGGCGTCGGCGCATGCCGGCCGAAAACCCGCGGACGCGCTCCTGCCGTTCCTGGAGAAGGCTGACACGCTCCAGCGCCTGGGCGGCTTCTGACGGTCGCCATTCCATGCCGGCCATTCCCAGCGAGAACCGGAGATTTTCCTCCGCGGTGAGATCTTCGTACAGACCGGCGTGATGGCCGAGCAACCCGATGAACTCGCGGATGTCCGCGGCGCCTTCTCCCAGCTCGTGTCCGAAGACACGACCGTTGCCGCGCGTGGGTCGAATCAGGGTGGAGATGACGCGAAGAAGGGTGGTTTTCCCGCTACCGTTGCGCCCCATCAGTGCAACGGCTTCTCCCGGCTGGACCACCAGGTCCACGCCGCGCAGGACCCACCTACGCCCAAAACGGCGGGTAATGCCGGCGAGGTCGATCGCAGCCGGCTCGATGTTCTTCACAACAGGCTAGACCGCGACGGCGATCGGCGCCGAGTCGGGCATCGGAATACGACCGTCGGTGACACGCACCTGGCCGCCGTGGGTCACACAGCAGACACCGGTGATCTCGTCCGACAGGTCGATCTGGAGGCCCTGCTCGGTCCTCACATGCGCCAGCAGCGCAGCGAGGTTCCGTGAATACATCTGACTCGCGTGGGTCGGCACTCCCGCCGGCAGGTTTGCCGGGCCGAGTACCTTCACACCGTTGACGACTACGGTCTCGCCCAGCCGGGTGACCTCGCAGTTGCCGCCGCTCTCGGCCGCGAGGTCCACAACCACAGCTCCGGGCTTCATTCTGGAAACCATCTCTTCCGTCACGAGCAACGGCGCTTTCCGTCCGGGAACCTGTGCAGTCGAAATCACGACATCAGCTTCGCGCACCAGTGCAGCCAGTTGCTCACGTTGTCTGTTCTGCTCTTCGGCGGAGACTTCCCGTGCGTATCCGCCCGCTGTTTCGATGTCGGCGAGCTGTACGCCGACGTAGGTGGCGCCCAGGCTCTCAACCTGTTCCTTGACCGCCGGGCGGATGTCGTACCCCTGAACCACAGCGCCGAGCCGGCGCGCGGTCGCAATGGCCTGCAGCCCGGCTACACCGGCGCCGAGCACGAGGACCCGGGCAGGAGCGATGGTACCGGCAGCGGTCATCAGCATCGGGAAGAGGCGGCCACACGCTTCCGCGGCCAGCAGAACTGCGCGATACCCGGCGACGGTCGCCTGCGAGGACAGCACATCCATCGTCTGTGCGCGGGTGATCCGGGGCACCAGCTCCATCGCGATCGCAGTGAGCTGCCGCTGGGCCAGCAGGTACAGGAGGTCCGGTGAGCGGAGCGGGTCGAGTAGCCCGACGATCGTCGTGCCCGGCCGAAGCTGCGCGATCTGCTGCTCCGAGGGTGGACGCACCATCAGAAGCAGGTCGGTGGCCGCGAGGACCTCGGCTTCGGTTCCGACGAGTTCCGCGCCGGCATTGGCGTACGCCTCATCGCTGAAGTGTGCCCCTTCACCGGCGCCTCGTTCGACCGTGACCGTCCAGCCGTGGTCGCACAGTTTTCTGACCGTTTCGGGAACCACCGCGACACGCGTTTCATGCAGCGCGCGCTCCCGTACCACGCCAACCTTCATCGGGCTCCCCCGTTTTGCTACAGGCTCAGCGATCGCTCGTCGTTTCGACCCAGTCGGCGATGAAAACGTTGGTCTCGCCGGGCTTCGCCGCACCACGGTTCGAGGCAAAGACCAGCTTCGTCCCGTCCGGGCTGAACATCGGGAAACCGTCGAAATCCTCGTGGGTCGTCACACGCTCCAAACCCGATCCATCGATGTTGATCAGGTAAATGTCGAAATTGCGCCCTTC
>Ga0182743_1000571_pt1 | contig 44185 bp, 39 predicted proteins | sample eDN3rd30CKraftOP_FD_128522 | JGI IMG/M metagenome (GOLD analysis project Ga0182743, IMG submission 128522) | Enriched Organic Plus compost microbial communities from Emeryville, California, USA - eDNA 3rd pass 30_C Kraft OP (version 2) (version 2) ... | reverse complement strand
ACTCCCAGATCCTGGCGGCAGGGCAAGGGACGCGTGAGCTCCTCACGTCCCCAGTCCTGACGCCAGCCGCCGCAGCACCGCGTACCGTGCCTCGCCGTTGGCGGAGGGATGGGGAAAGTATGCCGGAGGGATCGTGTGCGGGGATAAGTGTTCCGGAGCTTTTTCGCGATTGGAGTGGCACGCGCTCTCTCCGCCCCACTCCTCGGTGCCTTCCCCGGCGCAGGCCGGGGTCCAGTTTCACCGGGAACAAGGGTGGGGGTAACCCAACCTCGGTGTCTCGGGCCCACCCCCACCCTCGATCCCTCCCCACAAGGGGGAGGGAGGCGATGGGGGGCGGGGCGCTTCGTCCCAGCCTTCAGTACATCCCGGCGCGTTCGGGGATGGGCAGGTCGAGGCTTTGGGCGTCCCAGCCGGGGAGGACGTGGAAGGTGGAGGGGATGATGGTGCCGCTCGGGGCGCCGTGGCGATCGCATTGGCGGCTGATTTCCTCCACGATCGCCACGCCCGCCTCCTGGAGCGAGGAGCGCACGAAGGTGAGGCTTTCGGCGACATGGTCGATGTCGAGATAGTGCAGAACGTCGTCCATGGTGGCGATGGCGATGTCCTTTTCCACCGTGCGGCCGGCGCGCACCACCGCGTTATGGCCCTCGATGGCCATCAGGATCGAGGAATAGAGCACCGCCGTCACGGCCCCGTCGCGCAGCGCCTCGGTGGTGAGCTTGAAGCCCACTTCGCCCATGGGATGGAGCGAGTTGTAGACCCGCAGGCCGGCAGTGCCGATGCCGAAATCGCTCAGTGCATCCTCGACGGCGCGGCGCCGGGTATCGGCGTAGATGAACCGTTCGTCGCCATTGATGAACGCGATATTGCGGTGGCCATTGGCCGCGAGCAGCCGGGCCAGGCGATAGAAATTGGCGTAGTTGTCGACGTCCACCCACCCGTAGCGCGCATGGCGCGACTCGCGCCCGTGCACGACGAAGGGACGGCCGGCCTCGAGCAGGTAGTCGATGCGCGGATCGCCCTCGCGGGGCAAGTCGACGATGAAGCCGTCGACGCTGTTGTCCTTGACGTACCGGTCGTAGGTGGCCATCTCGTGATCGGCCGTGGCGCTCGTCATGACGATATCGTAGTTGCGCGCCCGGGCGCCGCGCAGCACCCCCGCCATCACTTCCACGAAGTGCGGATCGAGGAACTTGCGCTCGTTGTCGGGCTGCACCCAGCCGATATTGTGCGTGCGGCGCGTGACGAGGCGCTGGGCGTTACGATTGGGCCGGTAGCCCAGCCGCGTGGCCGCTTCCTCGACGCGCTTGCGGGTATTTTCGCCCACATCGGTATAGCCGCTGAGCGCCCGCGAGATGGTGGTGATGGAAAGCCCGAGCTCGCCGGCCAGGTCCTTGATAGTCACATTGCGGCCGGAATTGACCGCGAGCGGTCCGGCCTTGTTGCTCTTCTTGTCCATAAGATATTGAAACTGAATTCCTTTTTGGCGCGCAACGCTTTGCGCTCCATCCCCTCCCGGAGTTGACGCAAGGTCCTCTCCTTGGGTAAACAATAGCCTACTAAAACGTTTTGGCAACCGCCGCTGCGTGCCTCCCGGGCCGGCGGCGGTTCGCGTGTCTGGGAAAGGAAACGGCAGTGGCCGATGCGTTCGTAATGACCGAAACCAAGCCGGTGGAACCTGCGCCGGTGGACAAGGACTGGTGGCGCGGAGCGGTGATCTATCAGATCTACCCGCGCTCCTTCCAGGACCACAACGGCGATGGCATCGGCGATCTCGTCGGCATCACCGAACGTCTCGAGCACGTGGCGGACCTGGGCGTGGACGCCATCTGGCTCTCCCCGGTCTTCACCTCCCCGATGAAGGATTTCGGCTACGACGTCTCGAACTACCGCGACATCGATCCGTCCTTCGGCACGCTCGGCGATTTCGACCGGCTGGTCGAGAAGGCGCACCGGCTCGGCCTCAAGGTCATCATCGACCAGGTGATCTCGCACTCCTCGGACAAGCACCCCTGGTTCGCCGAAAGCCGCCAGTCGCGCACCAACGAGAAGGCGGACTGGTACGTCTGGGCCGACCCCAATCCCGATGGCACCCCGCCCAACAACTGGCTCTCGATCTTCGGCGGCTCCGCCTGGACCTGGGACAGCCGGCGCATGCAGTACTACCTGCACAATTTCCTGGTCTCCCAGCCGGACCTCAACTTCCACAACAAGCACGTGCAGGACGCGCTGCTGGGCGAGATGCGCTTCTGGCTCGACCGCGGCGTCGACGGCTTCCGGCTCGACACGGTCAATTTCTATTTCCACTCCGAGGGACTGGAATCGAACCCGGTGGTCAAACCCGAGGACTTCAACGCCTCGACCGCTCCGGCGGTGAACCCCTACAATTTCCAGGAACACCTCTACGACAAGAGCCGCCCCGAAAACCTCAAGTTCTTGAAGCGCCTGCGCGCCCTGATGGACGAGTATCCGGGGACGACCACGGTCGGCGAGATCGGCGACAGCCAGCACCAACTCGAAGTCATGGCCCAGTACACCACGGGCGGCGAGCGGCTGCACATGGCCTATACGTTCGACTACCTGGGCGGCACGTTCTCGGCCGAACACTTCCACCAGGCGATCGCCAATACCGAGGCCCAGGCGCCCGAAGGCTGGATCTGCCTCGCCTTCTCCAACCACGACGTGGTGCGGCACGTCTCGCGCTGGGCCACGCACGGCCAGCAGGAGGCGTTCACGCGCCTCGCTGCGCAACTGCTGCTGACCATGAAGGGTTCGGTCTGCCTCTATCAGGGCGAGGAACTGGGCCTGACCGAAGCCGAACTCGCCTTCGAGGACCTGGTCGATCCCTACGGCATCGAGTTCTGGCCCGAGTTCAAGGGCCGTGATGGCTGCCGTACGCCGATGGTGTGGCAGGCCAATGCGCATCTGGGTGGTTTCTCGACCGCGCCGCGCTCCTGGCTCCCCGTACCGTTCGACCACCTGACCCGCGCGGTGGATACGCAGGTTAACGACCCGGATTCGGTGCTCAGCTTCTACAGGGCCTTCGTCGCCTTCCGGAAGAAGCACCCGGCGCTGGTCAAGGGCGAGATCGATCTGGTCGACGCCCCCGAGGGCGTGCTGGCCTTCGTGCGCACCGTGAGCAACGACAAGCTGCTGTGCATCTTCAACATGAGCGAGAAGCCGGTGGTGTTCGCCATCCCCGAGGGCATGGCGCCCAAGGGTGTGGATGCGCCCGGCGTTGTGGCGCAACCCGAGAATGGTTCGTTGAGCCTGGCGCCCTTTGGTGCCTATATAGGCTCACTGCTTTGATCATGCGCGCAACGGCGGCGGTCACTTGCCGGCAGTCAAGGACCCTCGCCACCCGGACAGGGAGGTATTCTGTTTGTCTGACTTGAAAATATCCAACCTCTACAAGAGGTATGGCTCGGTTGAGATTCTCAAGGACGTGAACCTTGAGATCAAATCGGGCGAGTTCATTGTGTTCGTCGGCCCGTCCGGTTGCGGTAAATCCACGCTTCTGCGTTGCATTTCCGGTCTCGAGACGATTTCGTCGGGGACCCTGGAGATCGACGGCCGGGTGGTCAACGAGGTTGCCCCCTCCAAGCGCGGCATCGCCATGGTGTTCCAGTCCTATGCGCTCTACCCGCATATGAACGTCTTCGACAACATGGCCTATTCCCTCAAGCTCCAGCATGCGAGCAAGGAAGAGATCAAGAGCAAGGTCGAGGCGGCAGCCGCCAAGCTGCAGCTTACCCCTTACCTCGATCGCCTGCCCAAGGCCCTGTCGGGTGGCCAGCGCCAGCGCGTCGCCATCGGCCGCGCCATCGTGCGTGACCCCAAGGTCTTCCTCTTTGACGAGCCGCTCTCGAACCTGGACGCCGCGCTGCGCGTGGCCACCCGCCTCGAGATCGCCCGCCTCAAGGAAAGCCTGCCCAACACCACCATGATCTACGTGACCCACGACCAGGTCGAGGCGATGACCCTCGCCGACCGCATCGTGGTGCTCAACGCCGGTCGCGTCGAGCAGGTGGGCACGCCCATGGAACTCTACGACAACCCGCAATCGCTGTTTGTCGCCGGGTTCATCGGCTCGCCCAAGATGAACTTCCTGACCGGCAAGTATGCCGAAAAGTACAAGGCCGCCACCGTCGGCGTGCGCTCGGAACACCTCGAGATCACTCCGAACGGCAATGGCGACTGGCACGGCAAGGTGATCTATTCTGAGAACCTGGGCTCGGACAGCTACATCTATGTCGACATCGGCGAGAGCGAGCCGATCGTCGTGCGCCAGAACGGCAAGGCGACCTATCACTCCGGCGATACGCTCAGCTTCGCGCCGGTGGGCGAGCAGTTCCACCGCTTCGACGCGGACGGCCGGCCCCTGGCCAACTAAACCATTCGGCGGCGGGGTGCGAACCCCGCCGCTTTTCTTTGCTCTCACTTTCTCCCGGTAAGCCATGACGCCCACCCCGGTCTTTGACGGCCACAACGACGTATTGCTGCGACTGCTCAACGACTACGCGGCCGACCCCACCAAGGCTTTTATCGAGGGAACCCGGGACGGGCATCTCGACCTGCCGCGTGCCCGCCAGGGCGGCTTCGTCGGCGGCTTCTTCGCGATGTTTCCGCCCAACCCCAAGAAGACCGATTTCACCGCGCCGGGCGCCATCGGCGGCAACCCGCCGCTGCCCGCGCCGCTGACGCTCGAGGAGGGCCGCGCCTCCACCCTGGCCATGACGCGGATCCTGCTCGACCTGACGCGCGCCGAGAACAGCCCGGTCGCGCTCTGCCGCAGCCGCGCCGAGATCGATGCCGCCATCGCCGCCGGCAGGATTGCCGCGCTGATGCACATCGAAGGCGCCGAGGCGATCGACGCGAACCTCGACATGCTCGAAGTGCTCTACGCGGCGGGCCTGCGCTCGATCGGTCCGGTATGGAGCCGCGCCAACATCTTCGGCACCGGCGTGCCCTTCCACTTCCCGGCCTCTCCCGATGTCGGTCCCGGCCTGACCGAAGCGGGCAAGGACCTGGTGCGTGCCTGCGACCGGCTGGGCATGGTCATCGACCTCTCCCATCTCAACGAGGCGGGGTTTTGGGACGTGGCCAAGGTCTCAAAGGCGCCACTCGTGGCGACGCACTCGAATGTCCACGCCATCTGCGCATCGGCGCGCAACCTCACAGACAAGCAGCTGGACGCCATCGCCGAAAGCAACGGCATGGTGGGGCTCAACTTCGCCACCGGCTTCCTGCGCCCCGATGGCGCCATGCGGGCCGATACCGACATCGAGATCATGGTGCGCCATCTCGACTACCTGATCGAAAAGCTCGGCGAGAACCGCGTCGGCTTCGGCTCGGATTTCGACGGCGCCAACATTCCGGCGGCGATCGGCACGGTCGCTGGCCTGCCGGTGCTGATCGACGCGCTCAAGGCGCGTGGCTATGACGAGGCGCTGATCGGGCGCCTGGCCTGCGGCAACTGGCTCGACCTCATCGAGCGCGTGATCGGCTGATCAGGCGACGTCGGGCAGGCGCGCGGCAAGCAGTTCGCGCGTCAGCCGATGCTGCGGGTGCGCGAAGATTTCGGCCGGGCGGCCTTCCTCCACGATCTTCCCCTTTTCCATGACCAGCACGCGGTCGCTGACCGCCCTGACCATATCGAGGTCATGGCTGATGACGACATAGGCCAGCCCATAGTCGGCGCGCAGCCGGTTGAGGAGCGCTAAGACGTCGCCGCGGAGCGAGACGTCGAGCGCCGAGACCGGCTCATCGAGGATCACGAGGCGCGGCCGGGTCACCAGCGCGCGGGCGATGGCGAGGCGCTGGCGTTGCCCGCCGGAGAATTCGTGCGGGTAGCGCCCGAGGAGCGTGGGCGAGAGCCCCACGGCTTGGACCGCCTCGCTGACGCGGCGCAGTCGGTCGGCGGGAGCAAGTCCACGCTCGAGTCGTAGCGGCTCGCCCACGGCACGGCCGACTTCGAGCCGCGGATCGAAACTGCCATAGGGGTCCTGGAAGACCAGCGAGATGTCGCGGCGCAGGGCGCGGGGGAGGTTCGAGCCGTGATAGGTGCCGGTGGGGAACGTCCTTCCGCTTCCCCGCCATTGGATTTCCCCGGACTTGATGCGGGGGTAGGGATGGACGGGGCGGTGCGCGCCTGCATCGAGAATCATCTCGCCGCCGGTCGCACGGTCGAGACCGGCGATGATGCGGGCCAGGGTGGTCTTGCCGCAGCCGGAGGGACCGACGATGGCGACGGACTCCGAAGCCGCGACCGAAAAGCTGACGCCGTTGACGGCGGCCATCGGCTGGCCGGGCGCGAACCAGGCTGCGCCCGGCTGGCGGAAATGGCGCGAAAGGTTGCGCACTTCGAGCAGCGGCGGCGCACCTGCCAGGGCGAAGACTGCGCCGATGGTCGGACGGGCGGCAGCGATGAGCTGGCGAGTGTACTCGGCCCGGGGGGCGGCGAACACATCGGTCGCAGGACCCGTTTCCATCACGGCGCCCTGCCGGAGCACGAGGACGCGGGTGCAAAGCGCCGCGACCGCCCGCAGGTCATGGCTGACGAAGATCAGGGCCATGCCGCGCCGGTCGCAGACGGCGGCGATGAGGTCGATGATGGTGCGCTGGGTGATGAGGTCGAGCGCCGACGTGGGTTCGTCCGCGATGAGCAGGTCCGGCTCGCCCGCCAGCGCCATGGCGATCATGATGCGTTGCCGCTGCCCGCCAGAAAGCTCGTGCGGGTAGCGCCGGGCATGGACGGGATCGAGCCCCACTTCGCCCAGCAGGGCCTCGACGGAGGCGTTGGTTTTGCTCAGCGCGATGGCTTCGGCGATCTGTGCGCCCACGCGCATCAGTGGGTTGAGCGCGGTCAGGGGCTCCTGGAACACCATCGCGATCCGCCGTCCGCGCAATCGGGCCAACTCGCGCTCGCCCTCGGGCAGGCGCTGGCCGTCGAAGGCGATGGCGCCGCCGCGCCGCGCGCCTTCCGGCAGCAGCCCGGCAATGGCGAGCGCCATCATGGTCTTGCCCGAGCCGCTCTCCCCGATGACGCCGAAACGCTCGCCCTTCTCGAGCGCGAAGCTGACGCCGGCGAGGACGGGCGGCCCGTCGAAGACCACCGAGAGGTCATCGAGCTCAAGCAGCGGCATTGGCCAGGCCCTCCCGCTTGAGGCGAGGATCGAGCATGTCGCGCAGGCCATCGCCGGCCAGGTTGAGCGAGATCACGATGAGCACGATGGATAGGCCGGGCACGTAGGTCAGCCAGGGATGGAGCAGGAAGATCGACTGCGCATCCTTGAGCATCAGCCCCAGGCTCGTTGCCGGCGGCTGGGTGCCCAGGCCCACATAGCTCAGGCCCGCCTCGGCAAGGATGCCAAGCGCAAGCTGGATGGTGGCCTGCACGATGAGGAGGCTGGCGACGTTGGGGAGGAGGTGCCGCAGGGAGATTTCCCAATTGCCCATGCCGGCGAGGCGCGCCGCCCCGATGTAGTCGAGCGACTTGAGGCTGAGGGCTCCGCCGCGCGCCACCCGGGCGAAGACCGGGATGTTGAAGATGCCGATGGCGATCATGGCATTGGTGGCGCCGGGGCCGAAGAGCGCGGTGATGAGGATGGCCGTGATGATGGCCGGAAAGGCGAAGAGGAAGTCGTTGACGCGCAGCACCAGCCATTCGACCGGGCCGCCCCAGGCCGCCGCGATGAGCCCCAGCGGCACGCCGATGACCATGCCGATGGCGACCGCAATGGCGGCGACGACGAAGCTCGTCAGGGTGCCCGCCATCACCAGCGAAAGCATGTCGCGTCCGAAGAAATCGGTACCCAGCCAGTGCTCAGGGCTGGGGCCGGCAAATTTGCGGGCGAGGTCGATCTGGTCGATGGGGTAGGGCGTCCAGAGGAGCGAGGTCAGCGCCAGTGCGAGGAAGATCGCGGTGCCGACGAGGCCGATGACGAGGCTTGGATGCCAGCGGCGGTTCATGGCTGCAGACCTCCGCGCAGGCGCGGATCGACCACGGCATAGAGCACGTCGACGATGAACATCGAGGCGGTGACCGCTGCGATCAGGATGATGACGGCGCCGCGCACCAGGATGAGGTCGCGCTCGGAAATGGCGGTGAAGATGAGGCGCCCCAGGCCCGGCAGGTAGAAGACGTTTTCCACCACCACCGTCCCCGAGATGAGGAAGGCGAACTGCAGCCCGAGGATGGTGAGGATGGGCAGCAGTGCGTTGCGCACGCCATGCCGCCACACGGCCTCACCCAGCGTCATGCCCTTGGCGCGGGCGGTGCGGATGAAATCGGCATTCTGGACGTCGACAAGGGCGGTACGCATTACGCGCGCGAGGATGGCGGCCTGCGGCAGGGCGAGAGCGAGGCTGGGAAGAACCATGGCGCGCAGTGCGGCCCAGAAATCCTCCTGCCAGGGCGTGAAGCCGCCTGGCGGCAGCCAGCGCAGGGTGATCGAGAACAGCAGGACGAGCAGCATGCCGAACCAGAAATTGGGCACGGCGATGCCCATCTGCGCCAGCAGCATCAGGCCGGTATCGAGCCACGACCCGCGCCGGCGCGCCGCCAGAATTCCGATGGGGAGGCCGATCGCCATCGAGAGAACCATGGCAAAGCCGGCCAAGGGCAGGGTGACCCAGAGGCGCTCGCCGATGAGGGCGGCGACCGGGGCGCTCTGCGTGTAGGAGACGCCGAAATCGCCCCGAAACATGGCGAGGAGCCAGTCGGTGAAACGCTGCCAGAGCGGCAGGTCGAGGCCGAGCTGGTTGCGCAGGGACGCCACCGCGTCCGGGCTGGCATTGATCCCGAGGATGAACTGGGCCGGATCGCCCGGCAGGCGGTCGAGCAGGAAGAACACGGCCGCCGCGGCGACGACGAGGGTGATCGCAAAGCCGAGGAAACGGCGGAGGAGGTAGAGGCTCATGCCGCCAACCCGGTGATCGGTGGGCGCGTCAGGGTACTGGCGGGGATCGCGTGGCTACCCCCACCCTTGTTCCCTCCCCACAAGGGGGAGGGAGACCTGCCGGCTCGGTCGTGCCCCAAAGCTTCCCTCCCCCTTGTGGGGAGGGATTGAGGGTGGGGGAGGGCCGGAGGCTCTGTGGCGCAGTCGTGCAACCCCTTGCGGGGACGGCTGGAGTTGGGGTGTTGCATCGAGGGGCGGGAGTTGGCCTCAGTCCACCCAGTGGATGCCCTTGAGGACCACGCCTTCGATGGGAGCATTGAGCCAGTAGCCCTCGACCTTGCTGTTCCAGACGCCGACCTGCGCCAGCTCGAACAGGAAGCCGTTGACGGCCTGGTCGGCGAGGCGCTTCTGGGCCTGTTGTGCCAGGTCCTTGCGCTGGGCCTCGTCGGTCGTGGCGTTGAGCTTGGCAATGATCGCCTGGAATTCCGGGTCGTCGTAGCCGAAATAGTAGTTGGGATTGGCATAGATGCCAATGTCGAAGGGCTCGACGTGGCTGATCACGGTCAGGTCGAAATCATGGTTGGTATAGACGTCCGTCAGCCACTGCGCCCACTCCACGTTGATGAGCTGCGCCTTGATGCCGATGGCGGCGAGCTGCTGGGCGAGGATCTGGCCGCCGAGCCGCGCATAGGGCACCGGCGGCAGCTTGATCGTGGTCGAGAATCCATCGGGATACCCGGCTTCCGCCAGGAGCTTCTTCCCCGCGGCCGGGTCGAACGGATAGGTGTTGGTGAGGTCGATGTAATAGGGGTGCGCGGGAGCGAAGTGCGAGCCGATCGGCACGCCGAAGCCGTGGCCCGCGCCCTCGATCAGCTCCTGCCGGTTGATGGCATGGGCGATGGCCTGGCGCACCTTGAGATCGTCGAAGGGCTTGCGCTTGTTGTTGGTGGCGAGGATCGTCTCGCCCTCGGTGGTGCCAACCGCGACGGTGAAGGCGGGATTGGCCTTGAAGATATCCACCGCTTCGGGCGCGGCGAAATTGTTGAAGCCGTCGACATCCCCGGCGAGAAGCGCGCTCACTGCGGTGGCGGGGTCGCCGATGAAGACGAAGGTCGCCTTTTCGAGCGCCGGCGCCTTGCCCCAGTAGTCGGGATTGCGCTCGAGCACGACGCGGCTGCCCTTGTCCCACTGAACGAAGCGGAAGGGGCCGGTGCCGATGGGCCTGGTGGCGTTGGTCGCCTCGCTCTTGGGCGAGACGATGACGGCCGCGCCGCGGCCGATATCGAAGAGGAAATTGCCCGAGGGGGCCTTGAGCTTGAACTCGACGGTCGTGGGATCGATGACGGTGACCGTATCGATGGCATCCACATAGAGCTGCTTTTGCGAATTGGTGCTGTCGGGCGCGAGGAGCCGGTCGAACGTGAACTTGACGTCGTCAGCCGTGAACGGGGTCCCGTCATGGAACTTGACGTCGGGCGCCAGCTTGAAGGTGAAGACGGTATTGTCGGGCGAGATGGTCCAGGACGTGGCGAGCAGCGGCTGCACGGCGCCGTTCTGGTCGATCTGCGTCAGGCCCTCGAAGATGTTGAGATAGGTGACTTCCTTGGTGGCCGCGCCTGCCGCGGTGGTGGGATCGAGCGCGGTGGGCTCGAGCACGAGTCCGATGCGGATATCGGTCCGGGCGGCCACGGCCATGCCGGTGCTGGCCAGGAGCGCCAGCGCGGCGGCGATCAGTGTCTTTTTCAACATCATTGCTTCTCCGTGGACCCTTTTCCTACCCTTATAGGCGATTGCCGATCACGAGAGGCGTGGCCGCCGTGTCAAACCTTTCTCCTTGCACTCAAATGCGTAGCAAGAATGACCGGCACCAGCCCCGCCAGCACGATGGCGAGAGCGGGCAGGGCCGCGTCGGCAAAGAGCGCGGCATTGGCCTTGGCATAGACCTGGGTCGATAGCGTCTCGACGCCTAGCGGACGCAGCAGGAGCGTTGCCGGCAGCTCCTTGATGATCTCGACGAAGACCAGCGTCGCCGCCGAAAGCAGGGCCGGCGCCAGGGTCGGCAGATCGACCCGCACGAGCAGGTCGATGCCCTTGGCCCCCAGCACGCGCCCGGCATCGAGCATGGACTGTCCGCGCTTCTTGATGGCGGCATCGAGCGTGGAATGGCTGACCGCAAGGAAGCGGATGGCATAGACGTAGAGCAGGGCAATGGCCGAGCCGGAAAGCACGAGCCCCGGCATCCAGTCGAAGGCCCAGCGCGTGAAGTAGTTGAGCCAGCGGTCGCCCAGGCCCAGCGGCTGGAGCAGGCCCAGCGCCAGCACGGTGCCAGGCATGGCATAGCCAAGGGTCGCCAGCCGGATGACGTTGCGCGCGGTCTTGCCGCCATTGCTCTTCTTGGCGGCGTAAAGCCCGATGGCCACGGTGATCAGCGCGCCGCCGGTCGCAAGCCCCACGGTGGTGGTAAGCGCGCCAAGGGTCGGCGCCAGATCGGCGACGCTGGCCTGGCGCAGCGACAGATCGAGCAACTGGAAGAACGGCACGCCGAACCCCGCGCCGAGCAGAACCAGGCAGAAGCCGAAGGCGATGGCGGCGCGCCCCCCGCGCAGCCGCTCGCGCGGCGGCGGGGTGCGGCTGTCGCGATGGGCGAGGTAGATGCGGTTGCGGCGGGCCCATTGCTCGGCGAGGATCAACACGCCGATGACCAGCACGATCATCACCGCCAGCTGGGCGGCGCCGCCGAAATTGCCGCGATTGATCCAGGTGGCGTAGATGACGGCGGTGAGGCTGTTGACGCCGAAATACTGCACTGCGCCCAGATCGTTGACCACCTCCATCATGGCGAGGGTCACACCTACGATGAGCGCCGGACGCGAGAGGGGCAGCACGATGGCGAAGAACGTGCGCAGGCCGCTGGCGCCCAACACGCGCGAGGCAGCGGTGACCGCTCCCGACTGCATGAGGAAGAAGGCGCGGCAGCTCGTATAGACGTAAGGGTAGAGCACCAGGCTCATCACCAGCACCGCCCCGCCATTGGAGCGGATATTGGGGAACCAGTATTCCTTGATGGTGCTGGCGCCGGTCAGCGCGCGTATCGCCTGCTGCACGGGCCCGGTGAAATCGAGGAACTCGGTATAGCAATAGGCCGCCAGGTAGGTGGGGACCGCCAGCGGCAGGATCAGGGCCCAATCGAAGAACCGCCGCAGCGGAAAGTCGAAATGCGTGGTGAGCCAGGCGGCGACGAGGCCGACGATGCCGGTGATGAGCCCCACGCTGACCATGAGCACCGCCGTCTCGCGGAAGGCCACGGGCAGCATCGAGGCTGCCAGCCCGTTGTCGCCGGAAAACCCGGCCATCACCGCGGCCCCGATCAACCACAGCAGCGGCAGGCCCATGATGAGGAGCAGTCCGAATGCGGAGAGCGGCACGCTGCGCAGCCTCGCGGCCAGCGATACGGCCTCACCTGGATCGGAGGGAGTGATGGCGGGCCTCAGTTCTGCGGGCCGTCGTCGAACTTGAGCTCGTCCACCAGTGCGCTCGCCTCCTTGCGGTGGGCGGCGATCTCGGTCAGCGGCGTCTTGTCGGCCTTGAGCTCGCCCCAGCTCGCCACCAGCTCGGACGGCTCGACGCCGGCGACAACGGGGAACTCGTAGTTGCTGCTGGCATAGATGTGCTGGGCCTCGTCCGACAGCAGGAATTCGACCAGCTTGTCGGCATTGTCCTTGTTGGGAGCGTATTTCGTGATGATGGCGCCCGAGACGTTGACCTGGGTGCCGTCGCCATCGGCGTCGGGATAGATGATGCGCGCCGAGGCCGCCCATTCCTTCTGCTCGGGCTGGGCGTCGTTATTGAGCATCAGCCCCATGTAATAGGTGTTGCCGATCGCCAGGTCGCAGGTGCCCTGGAGGATCTGCTTGACCTGGTCACGGTCGGCCCCGGTGGGCTTGCCGTTGAGGTTGTCGCGCACATGGGTCAGCCAGTCGCGCGTCTTGTCGACGCCCCAATGGGCGATGCGCGTGGCGATGAGCCCGATATTGTAGACATGCTGCCCCGAACGGGTGCAGAGGCGCCCCTTCCATTCCGGCTTGGCGATATCCTCGTAGGTGAGGGCGGTTTCGGTGACGCGATCCTTGCTGGCGTAGAAGACGCGCGCACGCAGGGAGAGCGCCACCCACTGCCCGTCCGGATCCTGGTAGGCGGCCGGCACGCGGGCCAGCGCCTCGGCGGGAATGGCCTGGGAGACCCCCAGCTCCTTGGCATTGGCGAGATTGCCGATATCGACGGTGACGATGACGTCGGCGGGCGAGAGCTCGCCCTCGGCCGCCACGCGCTCGATGAGGCCGTCGCCGGCAAACAGCACGTTGGTCTTGATACCGGTTTCCTGGCTGAACAGATCGAGCAGCGGCTGGATCAGACCCGGTTCGCGATAGCTGTAGACGTTGACCACGCCGCTCTGGGCACACACGGGCGTGGCGGCGATGAGAGCCAGCAGGCCAAGGGCGGTGGCGAAGGTCTTCATGACGCGCTCCGTTTGAGACGCCGATCCGGTCGGCGACCCGTTCTGCAAATTGTGACGTGAGGTGTCAAGAAATACCCTCAGGGGGCGGGATCGGCCTCGTCGGCGGGCGCGGGCAGGGCGTCCCGGGTGACCAGCTCGCGCGGAATGAGCAGCGAGAAGATGGTGCCCACGCTCCCCGCCGGATCGACCGAAAGCGAGCAGGCGTTGACCGCCAGCAGCGAGCGCGTCAGGGCCAGCCCGACGGTCGAACGGATGGGCGTGAGGGTTTCGCCATCCTTGCTCACCCCGTCGCGGAAGACGACAAAGCGCTCGGACTGGTCAACATGGCGGTTGGCGCTGTCGCGCACATGGACGGAAATCGACCCGTCGTCCTCGAGCTGGGACGAAAGCACCACCGCGCCGCCAACCGGGGTCTGGTCGATGGCGCTGGCCAGAAGGTTGAGCACGGCCTGCCCCAGCGAGGCCCGGTCGGCGCGGATGCTGGGCAGGCGCTCCGAAATGGCCGAACGCACCAGGACGCGCGCGCCATTGGCCTGGCCGCGCACGCGGATGACGCAGGATTCAAGGAGCGCACCGAGATCGACATCGGAAGGACGTGGCGCATAGCGCCCGTCGCGCAGGCGCGTGAAATCGTCCAACTCGTCGACGAGCGCGGTTATCTCCTGGCCGGCGGTCTTGATGTCGAGCGCATATTCGCGATAGCGCGGATTGCCGATCTCGCCGAACGCGGCCGAACCGATGAGATCGGAAAAGCCGATGATGGTGTTGAGCGGCCGGCGCAGGCCGCGGCTGAGCCGGCCGAGCAGGGCCGGATCGCTGTCGCCGCCCTTGGGCGCCGGCAGGGCGCTCGCGCCCTCGCGCCGACGCACGAAGCCGAAATAACCCGTGACGATGCCGGCCTGGCCCTGGGCGAACAGCATGACCTCGACGCCCGGTTCGATGCCGCGCGCCACCAGCACCGGCCGTGCCGTCTCGGCGAACCGCGCGGGGCGCTCGAGGAAGGCCTGGAGCGCCGGGTGGTCTTGGCGATCGATGATCGCGGTCAGCGGCCTGCCGACCAGCTGTTCGGCGCCGCGTTGCAGCGCGACCAGCGCGTGAGGCGTCGCCCCGCTGATGACGCCGGCACGGTTGGCTTCGACAAAGCCGTCCTCGCGCGTTTCCGCCAGCATTTCGGCAAAGGCGCGCACCGCGCCCTCGTGGCCGGTTCGCACCTCGGTGGCGCTGGCCGAGAGCATGAGCGCCGGGCGCCCCTGCCAGGAAATAGACTGCAGGCGCGCGGTGACCGGCACGAGCGTGCCGTCGCGCTGCACCAGATGGTTGACCGGGCCGGATTCGGGCTGCTCGTCGCTGGCGGCCGGGAAGATCGAGGCGAGCCCCGCATTGCGCAGGCTCTCCACCGAATCGTAGCCGATCATCTCGGTGATGGCGCGGTTGGCGAACAGCACCTGCTGGTCGCGGAAGACCAGGATGCCGAGCGGCAGCCGGTTGAGTACCAGCGTTTCCCCGCCTAGGTTGACGAGCGAGCCGCTCGCGGCGGGCGCCGGGGAGGAGGCTGCGGGCGCCGCGGCGCCGTCACCCTCTATGATTTCCTCGATGGTGGTCCGCCGGCTCTGCGGCCCGAGTTCGCCGCTCACCCGGTCGTTGAGGATGCGCGAGAGCTCATCGAAATTGTAGCGCGACACACGCTCGACGGCCTCGGGGTCGGCCACCGGCTCCTCGGCCTGCGGCGGGACGACGGGCTCCTCGGCCGGCGCGACGTCTTCGCCGGAGGCTTGTTCGATCTCGGCTGCGGCAAGCGACTCGTTGGGCGCCGCTTCGTCGGCGGGCAACTCATCGGCCTGAGCGCCCTCAGAAACCAAGGGCGTGAACCGACGCGCGACGACGCGGACGATGGCAGGGGACGCGGGCTCGGGTTCGGGTTCGGGCTCGACCGGCGCGACGTCTTCGCCTGCCTCCTCCTCGGAGGGCGGGAGCGCGGCGTAGAGCTCCTCGTCGTGGGAGAGTTTTTCGAAAAGGCCGCTGAGGCGGCCCGTCTCGGCGGGCGCGGGTTCGTGCACCTCGGGTTCTTCGGCCAGCTCGGGTTCCGACTCGTCCGCGACCGGCGCGAATTCGGGCGCTTCGAGCGTGGCGCGCGCAGCCGCCTCGACCTCGGCCCATTCTGGATCGACACGGGTATCGACGGCGCTGTCGGGTAATTCCTCTGGGCCGTCGGCCTCTGCCCAGGCCTCGAGCTCGGCTTCGGGCGCCGGTGGCTCCTCGGGCTCAGCTTCTGGGACCGCCGGGGTGACGATGGCTTGCGGCGCCTCGGAGCGCTCGAGCACGATCAGCGTCTCGCCGGCCGGGCCGGCGGAATATTTGCCCGGCACATAGAGGTGGCCATCGAGCGTGATCGAGCCGCCGCCTTCAACGGTCGCGAGTGCATCGCCCAGGTCGCTGGCCAGCGGCGAAGCGGCCACGACGCGCTGGTCGCGGTCGAGAACGAGATATTGCGAGCCCTGCGGCAGCCAGCGGCGGGTGACGTCGTCCGGCGTGGCCTCGGGCAGGAGCGTGGAATCGATGGGATCGACCGCCACGATGAGTAGCCCGTTCGACCCGTCGGCCAGTTGCAGCGGGGTCACCGCGCAGGTGGCCGAGATCGGCTTGTCGCCGGCCAGGAACTGGATGCGCGAGAGGCTGGAGCGCCCGGTCGTGCCCAGGCGTATCAATCGGGGCACCTGCCCCTTGATCGGCACCGGCGAAGCCAGCAGCTTGGGCCCGCTCTTCTTGATCTTGGCCAGGAACAGGCGTGCGGCGCCGTTGCGCCACAGCAACTCGGCCCCGTCGCCGGACCATAGCCAAGCCGGCCGGGCATCCGCCCAGTGCTCCAAGACGCGGCGCGCCGTTGGCGATTTGATCCATTGACCGTCTGTCACGTCGCCAGCTCGAACTCTGCCGCATATGTACCGGATTGGCACAATCCTTACGCGGAACTTAACACAATTCCAAATATCGCGCCCTTGCGCGAGGGTCCAGCAGCGTGAGCTGCCCGGGTGTCACAATTGCCATCCATGGTTAAGCCAGGAGGGTTTTCCACGGCGTTAAATCGACGCTTGCCAGATCGAAAAACTCGCCCTATGTTCCGCCCGTTTTCAGAGCCTGGCTCCACGCTGGAGTCTCGGCGCCCCGGCGCCACCGAGCTCTGAACATGGCGTGCCGCCTTAGCTCAGCTGGTTAGAGCACTAGATTGTGGATCTAGGGGTCTCCCGTTCGAACCGGGAAGGCGGTACCACCTCCCCCTCTTCAGTTTTATTTTGATACACGTAGCTGCGAGATCGTCTCGGCGATGTTCCGGAACGCGTCCAGAAGCTGCGCATCGTTGCTTGCCAGGAAGAAGTGCTCCGAACTCGTCGCGCAATTGCGCATCAGATTCTGGGTGGTGGTGTCGTTGTCGATATCGAAGCCGACCGTGAAGACGGTCACTTCCTTCTTCATCTCGGTGCACAGCTTGGTTGCCTGCGTCCAGGCGCTTCCGTTCGGAGCATTGCAGCTGTTTTTGACGCTGTTGTTGCCGTTGGTCGAGTCCCTGCTCAGGACGGCATCGCAGTACATCGTATTAAACGCGCCGTCCGTCATCAGGATTACGAACTTGCGCAGGTTCTCGGCATCGTAGGCGCCGGGCTTGCTGGCGGCGGGAAGCATGTTCGAGAAATTGGGCGAGACCATGTACCACGCCCATGCCAGCCCGAGATGGCCGGCGGTGGCGCCTTGGGCTGGCAGCGAATCTGCCGTGTCGTGCAGCGCGGTCTTGTCGGTGGTCAGCGGTACGATGGGCACCGTGACGCACGGGGCCGTCGAGCTCGGATAGTTCGGATTCAGCAGCGCCGTGCTCGGCGAAGCATCGGTGAAGGCATAGCTCGTGCGTTCGGTGGCGCAGGTGCTGATCTGCCAGACGACCCAATCGCCCGAGGCGCGCTTGAAGTAGTAATACTCGCACCCGAGCATGGCGCAGTAGGCATCACCCCCGGAACTGTAAGATTGATAGGTCGTCTTGGTGGGCGGACTGACCGAGTTGGACGCGATGGTGGTGGGATTGGTGCCATCTAGCGAAAAGGCATTTCCCGACTGCTGGGTGATTGCGTAGGCGGAGTTGCTGATCTTCGACGTGCCGCCAACGCTTTTCAGATAGACGTTGATCCCGGTCGCAAAGCCATGCGCGACGCTGGTCGTGACGTTGATTTCGCAGCCCGACGTTTTGCACGCGGTGACCGTCCCCCCTGAACTGTAGTTCGAGTAACTTGAGGAACTGACGTTGGCGCCTGCCGTCGTCTGCAGCGTAAACGTGTTGGCGTCGATGCGAGTGACCCGGTAGGCTTTCTTGTTGAGCTGGGTCATGCCCGCGACGTCGTCGATCCAGACCGTGTCGCCTGTACTCAGGCCGTGACCGGCTGACGTCACCTTGGCAGGATTGGCCTTTGTCACTGCGGTTATATTGGTACCCGCCCGCTTCGCCCATGCCACGCCGTTGATCGGCTTGGCGCTGTCCACGGGGCCGCGCGCGGCGTCCGCATAGATGCCCGGGTTAACCGTGGCGGAATAGGGTACGAGAGCGAGCTTGGAATAGGTCGGGGTCTGCACGTCCTTGACGACGATGTCGATCAACTCGTTGGTCGCATCACGCAAGGCCTTGATCTTGCTGCCCCCCATCGAGCCAGTGGTATCGAGGGCCAACGCAACCTCGATATTGGTGGCGCCACGCGTGGCTTCCGACAGGAGAGACGCGGTGAGGGAATTGACGCCGACCAGCTTCACGAAAAGCGTATCGATCTTCACGTAAGCCTGGAGCTGCAATGTCCCCAGGGTCTGATTGAAGGTTGCCGAAGTCACATGGGCCTCGATAGCGCTATCGGCGATGCGCTCGAGAACAAGGCTATCCGCCGTGGCCTTTATCTGGCTTTCCGTATCGGTATAAATCTTTGGCTGCAGCGCCAGGGCGGCGGCGTCGAGGGCGACCTGGGCGCGGGTCTTGGCCTGTTGCACCGAGACGTAGTCGACCACCGCGCCCGAGAAGGCGACGATCACGATGGCCATCACGGCAAAGATCACGCCGAAGACGCCCCGTTCGTCGGCGCCGAAGCGACCGACCAGCTTGAGGAAATTGCGCACGACCAGGCCCCAATAGTATTTGGGGCCGCACAGTGCCTGAAATTCCTAACTAAAGCACAATCACCTTCGTGCCAATTTGCACGCGACTGAACAGATCCATCACATCGTCATTGGTCATGCGGATGCAGCCGGAGGACACATCGCCCCCGATGGTCCAGGGCTCGTTGGTGCCGTGGATGCGGTAAAGGGTCGAGCCGATATAGAGCGCCCGGGCGCCGAGCGGATTGTTGACGCCGCCCGCCATGTGGCGCGGCAGGTCGGGACGGCGCTTGAGCATCTCGGCCGGCGGCGTCCAGTCGGGCCACTCGCGCTTGTTGGTGATGCGATGGGTGCCGGACCACTCGAAACCCGTCTTGGCGGTGCCGATGCCGTAGCGCAGCGCCTTGCCCGCCCCCAGCACGAAATAGAGGAAGTGCTGGTTGGTATCCACGATGATGGTGCCGGCATGCTCGTTCGAGGAGATGCGCACGACCTGGCGCAGGAAGACCGGATTCATGCGGTAGCGCGACTGCAGTTGCAGGGCGTTGGAGGGCCGCCCGTTGACCAGCGTGATCCCCGGCGGCGGCGCGTAGACCCACGGATATTGCTGGATCTGGCCGGCAAAGGCATCGGCGGTCAGCGCGGCCGTAACGGCCAGCGCACACACGGCGGCGCGGGTGAAACGCAACATGAAAGGGCCCCCAATCGATAAAATTTGACTCGATTGTGCCTACAATTCGCCAAGGGGCAGTGAAGCAAAGTGGTTTCCCAATCCTTGCCGGGCCATGTCAAAATCGGGTCGCCAAACGCCGATTCTCGACGGATGTATCCCGACCATGACCGATGCCGCCCAATCCCCCATCCGCTGCTTCTGGGCTTCCCCGGACGATGCGCTCTACCTGCACTATCACGACCACGAATGGGGCCGGCCGGTAACCTCGGATTCACGCCTGTTCGAAAAGATCTGCCTTGAGGGTTTCCAGTCGGGCCTGGCCTGGATCACCGTGCTGCGCAAGCGCGAGCGTTTCCGCGAGGTGTTCCACGGCTTCGATATCGACAAGGTCGCGGCGATGACCGAGGAGGACGTCGAGCGGCTCCTGACCGACACCGGCATCATCCGCCACCGCGGCAAGATCGTCTCGACCATCAACAATGCTCGCCGGGCGCTGGAGCTGCGCAAGGAATTCGGCTCGCTCGCCGCCTATTTCTGGCGCTTCGAGCCGCCCGCCGAGGAACTGCCGCCCCCCGGCACCGTGATGGCCCAAACCGAAGCCTCCAAGCGGATGAGCAAGGACCTGCGCAAGCGCGGCTTCAGCTTCGTGGGGCCGACGACGGCCTACGCCCTCATGCAGGCCATGGGCATGGTCAACGACCACGCGCCCGACTGCTTCTGCTATGGCGAGGTCGAGGCCGAGCGCCAGGCCTTCAAGCGCCCCGGCCGCTAGGCCAACCAGACAGAGTGTTGCTTTCGCACAACAATTAGTGTCGGCCGCGACAAGCGGCCGCATCTTGTGTTGGCACGTCCTCACGAACGCGTTACAAGCGCATCGTCCAAAACGCAGCAAGGAGGCGTCTGATGACTAATCATATGCACTTCGAACATCGCTGCGCGCATGTCGGCATTTCGCTCTCGGCCTACCGAAGCAAATTCACCGCCTGACATCCCCGCTGATCGTTCAGCACCGGACACTTTCCAAGCCTAAAGAGACGACCTGACTGCCTTTGCGGGGACCATTGCGTCCTCGCCGTCACCACCCGTCTCTCATTTTCAACCTGACCAGGAGCCGGTCCGCGTCAATGCGGCCCGGAACACAAATGTCGATTCAAGACGTCAAGGCACGCTCCTTCGTGCCTGCCGTGCCCCGCCGGGCCTCCGCCGACACGAGGGGATTCCTCCAACGGCTCTTCGCCTGGTGGCGGCTACCGCCCGCGGTTCCCGAGCATCTGCGGGAAGATGTGGGGCTGCCCCCCACCGAAAGATCGATCTTCGACTTTCCGCTCATCGATCTCAGCCGCTCCAGCCGTCGCAAGGACGACTGGATGAACTAGGGGCCCAGCCCCCTCCGTCCCGACCAACAAGGAATGAAGACATGACCATTCACCAGCTCAAGCCCAATGCCACCCTCACCCTCCAGGCCCCCTTCGAGGAGACCGCCCGCGGCGGCAGGCTGCTGTCAGCCCTGCTTTCGTGGTGGCGCTACCGGGTGAGGCCGCCCTTAGTCCCCGCGCGCCTGCGCGAGGACCTGGGCCTGCCGCCCGATCCCGACATGAGCGACTATGACGGCGTGCCGATCATCAAGCCGCTCCTGCTCGTGCTCTGGCGCGCCTGAGCCAAGGGGCTCCCCGGCTTTTCGGGGAGCCCCACGCTTGCCCAACACCCCCCAATCCGCTACGTACACCCCCGACTTTCCCGGACCTTTTGACATGACCGACAAATCCAAGCTGATCGTGCCGCGGCTGCCGCGCGGCTTCGAGGATCGCACGCCCGCCGACATCGCGGCGACCGACGCCATGATCGCCAGGATCAAGGCGGTCTATCAGCGCTATGGCTTCGATCCGGTCGAAACGCCTCTTTTCGAATACACCGAGACGCTGGGGAAGTTCCTGCCCGATACGGACCGGCCCAATGCCGGCGTGTTCTCGCTCCAGGACGATGACGAACAATGGATGAGCCTGCGCTACGACCTGACGGCGCCGCTCGCCCGCTATTTCGCCGAAAACTACGACAGGCTGCCCAAGCCGTTCCGCTCGTACCGGGCGGGCTACGTGTTCCGCAACGAGAAGCCCGGCCCCGGCCGCTTCCGCCAGTTCATGCAGTTCGACGCCGACACGGTCGGCGCCGCCGGCCCGGAATCGGATGCCGAGATGTGCATGATGATGGCCGACACAATGGATGCCCTCGGGCTCGCCGGGAAGTATGTGGTCAAGGTCAATAACCGCAAGGTGCTCGACGGCGTGCTGGAGAGCATAGGCCTGGGCAAGGCCGACCCCGACAAGAGCCTTATCGTGCTGCGCGCCATCGACAAGCTCGACCGCCTCGGCCCCGATGGCGTGCGCGCGCTGCTCGGCAAGGGCCGCGAGGACGAGAGCGGTGACTTCACCAAGGGTGCCGGGCTCGACGACGAACAGATTTCGCGCGTCCTTGCCTATACTTCGGCGGAAGGTGAGGGCGATCCGCTCTTTACCGACCTCATCAAGCTGGTTTCCGAGAACGCCACGGGGCTTGCCGGCGTCGAGGAACTGCGCGCCATGGCGGCGCTCTTCGCTTCGGCGGGCTACGGACCCGACCGCATCAAGATCGACCCCTCGGTGGTGCGTGGCCTCGAATACTATACCGGCCCGGTCTTCGAGATCGAACTGACCTTTGCCGTCACCAACGAGAAGGGCCAGAAGGTGGTGTTCGGCTCGGTGGGGGGCGGTGGCCGCTATGACGGGCTGGTGTCGCGCTTCCGCGCGGAGCCGGTTCCGGCGACGGGCTTTTCCATCGGCGTGTCGCGCCTGGCTAATGCCCTCAAGCTCACGGGCAACCTGCAGTCCGAGGCCGTGCGCGGCCCGGTGGTGGTGCTGGTGATGGATCGCGACCAAACGGCGCGCTACCAAGCCATGGTCTCCGAACTGCGCAATGCCGGCATCCGCGCCGAAATGTACCTCGGTTCCTCGGGCATGAACGCGCAGATGAAATACGCCAATCGGCGCAACGCCCCGGCCGTGGTCATCGAGGGCTCCAATGAGCGCGCTGAGGGCATGGTCACCATCAAGGACATGGTCGCCGGCGCCGAGGCGGCCAAGGAATTCACCTCCAATGCCGAAATGAAGGCGGCGCGCCCGGCCCAGGTCAACGTGCCGCGCACCGGCCTCGTCGACGCCATCAAGGACATGCTGGCGTGACCACCTCGTCCGAGCGGCTGGCTGCCCTTGCCGCGCTGGTCGAGGGCGAAGGGGTGACGCGCGTCACCCCGCCCCTGCTGCTGCCGGCAGGCCCCTATTTCGACCTGGCGGGCGAAGAATTCGGGCGGCGCCTGCTGCTGACGACCGGCGGGGACGGCACCGAATTCTGCCTGCGGCCCGACTTCACGCTTCCCATCGTCACCGACTATCTCAAGAGTGAAGCGGCCGGAAAGCCGGCGGCCTTCGGCTATCTCGGACCGATCTTCCGCCAGCGGCGCACGGGCGTGATCGAATTCGACCAGGCGGGCCTGGAACTCCTCGCCCAGCCCGATGCCGACGTGGCGCTCGATCGCGTGTTCGGCTTTGCCCGCCAGACGCTCGAGATCTTCAACGTCCGTCATGCCGTGGTGCGGCTGGGCGGCGTCGGCCTTTTCGAGGCGCTGCTGGCCGGGCTCGACATGCCCGACGTCTGGCGCCCGCGCATCCGCAACCGGTTCGGCCATGCCGAGGCGCTCGAACGCCTGCTGACGCGCCTGGCGACCCAGGCCAACGGCAAAGCGGAGACACCCGACCGCGCTACGCTGATCGAACAGGTTACCGAGCAGATGCTGGCGGCCGGCCTCAGCCTCACCGAGGGGCGTGGCCCCGAGGAGATCGCCGACCGCTATCTCGAGCAACAGGCGCTCGACGCCGCGCTGGTGCCCGGGGCGACGCTCGAGCTGCTGCGCAGCTATCTCGCCATTACCGGGGAGGCCGAAGAAGCGCTGGCGGCGATCGAGGCCCTGGCCGAGCACGCCGGCATCGATCTTTCGGCTCGGCTCGGCACGCTGCGCCGTCATCTCAACGCGTTCGGACCGGCCGCGCCCGTGACGTTCGACGCCGCCTTCTCCCCGCGCCTCGACTACTACACCGGCGTGGTGTTCGAGATGACCGGGCAGGGCGGGCACGTGCTCGCCTCGGGCGGACAGTATGACCGGCTGCTCGAGCGCCTGGGCGCCACCTCGCGGATCGCCGCGTCCGGCTGCGCGGTGTGGGTGGATCGACTGGAGCGGGAGGCGCTGGCATGAGCAGCATCACGCTGGCCGTGCCCTCCAAGGGGCGGCTTGAGGAAGTCACGCGCGAAACCTTCGCCAGGGCCGGGTTGACCATCACCCGGCCGGGCGGCGCGCGCTCCTATCTCGGGGCGCTCGAGGGCGTCGACGGGGTAACGGTGCGCTTCTATCCGGCCGGGGAGATCGCGCGCGAGCTCATCCGCGGCGCCATCGATATCGGGGTGACGGGCATCGACCTCATCCATGAGACGGCCGAGCATGGGCCGGAAAGCGTGGTCATCGCCAAGCCGCTCGGCTTCGGCAATGCCGACGTGGTGGTGGCGGTGCCAGACCCCTGGATCGACGTGACTCAGATGCACGACCTTTCCGACGTCGCCTCGGATTTCCGGGCGCGGCACGGGCGGTGGCTGCGGATCGCGACCAAGTACGTGAACGTGACCCGCCGGCATTTCGCCGCGCACGGCATCGCCGAATACAGGATCGTGGAAAGCCTCGGCGCGACCGAAGCGGCGCCGGCCGCGGGCGTGGCCGACATTATCGTGGACATCACCTCCTCGGGCTCGACGCTGGCGGCCAACCAACTGCGGATTCTGGAGGATGGCGTCATCCTCAAGAGCGAGGCGGCACTGATCGTGAGCAAGACCGCCGACTGGGATGCGCAGCGCCTGGCGCTGGTCGGGCAGGTGCTGACCCGGCTTGGGGCCGAAGGGGCGCTGGCGCAGATCTAGGGGCAAGCCAGACCTGTCGGGTGGTCACCCCCACCCTTGTTCCCTCCCCACAAGGGGGAGGGAGACCTGCTGGCTCGATCTGCCCAAAGGCTTACCAACCCCTGACCTGCCAGCTCGATCTCGCCCCAAGGCTTCCCTCCCCCTTGTGGGGAGGGATTGAGGGTGTGGGTGAGCCGGCGGCACCGTGCGCTCGGGCCTGGAAGCGGGTTTACGCAATTCTTGAACCAATTTCCGGCTAGAACGCTGTGACCGAAACCGGACAGGATGCACCGGCGTGCCACGAGCCATCGAACTCTCCATTTTGATGCCCTGCCTCAACGAGGCCGAAACGCTTGCCGTGTGCATCCGCAAGGCGCGCGGGTTCCTCGAGCGGGCGGGTGTGGAGGGTGAGATCGTGGTGGCCGACAACGGCTCGAGCGATGGCAGCCAGGAGATTGCGCTCGCCAATGGCGCCCGGCTGGTAAGGGTCGAGACCAAGGGTTACGGCGCCGCGCTCGCCGGCGGCATCGCGGCGGCGCAGGGGCGCTTCGTCATCATGGGCGACGCCGACGACAGCTACGATTTCGAGAACCTGGGTCCGTTCCTCGCCAAGCTGCGCGAGGGCAACAAGCTGGTGATGGGCAACCGCTTCAAGGGCGGCATCAAGGACGGCGCCATGCCGCCGCTGCACCGCTACCTCGGCAACCCGGTGCTCTCCTTCGTCGGGCGCCTGTTCTTCGGCTCGCACATCGGGGATTTCCATTGCGGGCTGCGCGGTTTCGACCGGCAGGCCATCCTCGATCTCAACCTGCGCACCACCGGCATGGAATTCGCCTCCGAAATGGTGGTCAAGGCCACCCAGGCCAAGCTCCCCATCGCCGAGGTGCCGACGACGCTTTCGCCCGACGGACGCTCGCGCCGCCCGCACCTGCGCTCGTTCCGGGACGGCTGGCGGCACCTGCGCTTCCTGCTGCTGTTCTCGCCGCGCTGGCTCTTTCTCTATCCCGGGCTGGCCCTGCTGCTGGTAGGTATCGTGCTGGGCGGGGTGCTGCTGGGCGGGCCGGTGCATATCACCCGGACCATCGAGATCGACATCCACACCTTCCTGATGGCCGCCATGTTCATCATCGTGGGGCTGCAGGCGATATCCTTCGCCCTCATCGGCCGGCGCTTCGCCTCGCGCTACGGGTTCATCCCCAAATCGAACTTCGACGGCGTGCTCGAGGCGCTCACGCTCGAGCGCATCCTGCTGGCGGCGGTGCTGCTGATCGGCCTGGGGGTGGGCACGCTCATTTGGGGCGTCTCGGTCTGGGCCTCGCGCGACTTCGGTCCGCTCGATGCCAACTCCTCGATGCGCTACATGATCCTGGCCATGACGGCGCTTGTCTCGGGCCTGCAACTGGGCATGTCCGGCTTCATGTCGTCCATGATCAACATTCCTCTTTACGAGCGGCGTGTAACCGAGTTACCGCCCCCGGACGACCCGATGTCGCGCCGCCGCGACCTACCCAAGAAGAAGCCCTGAATTTGGAACCCCTGACCCTTCTCGCCCTGGCCGGTGTCGGCCTGGCCGCCGGCTTTGTCGATGCGATTGCGGGAGGGGGCGGAATGCTCTCGGTGCCGGCACTGCTGTCGGCGGGCCTGCCACCGGTGGCCGCACTCGCCACCAACAAGATGCAATCCATCATCGGCACGACGATGGCGGCGACCACCTATTGGCGCAAGGGCATGGTGTCGCTGCGCGCGCTGGTGCCGGCGATCCTGCTCACCATGGCCGGGAGCCTTTTCGGCGCCCTCACCGTCAAGCATATCGACACCAGCGCCCTCAACGTGGCCGTCCCCATCGCGCTCATCGCCATTGCGGGCTACTTCATGTTCGCCCCGCGCCTCACCGATGCCGACCGCGCGGCGCGGCTGAGCTTTCCCATCTACGTGCCGATCGTGGGCATGGTGGTGGGGTTCTACGACGGCCTGTTCGGGCCCGGCACCGGCTCTTTCCTCACCCTGGCGTTCGTGGCGCTGTTCGGCCTGGGCGTCACCCGGGCGGCGGGCAATACCAAGGTGCTCAACCTCGCCTCGAACTTCGGCGCCCTGCTGCTTTTCATCCCGTCGGGAGACGTGGTCTGGCAGGTGGCCATCGTCATGGCCATCGGGCAGATCGCGGGCGGCTACCTCGGCGCGCTGACCGGCATCAGGTTCGGCGCCCGGCTCATCCGCCCGCTCGTCGTCATCGTCTCGATCGCGATGGCGCTGCGGCTACTACTGGTCCACTAGCTCAGTTCGCCGTGCCGAAGGCGGCATCGATGGCGTCGCGCGTCTGCGGGCCGAAATTGCCGTCGACCTTACCGTCGTAATAGCCGTCCGCTGCCAGCAATTCCTGGACGCGCCGCAGGAAGTTGCGCGACACGTCCTTGTTGCGCGCGTCGCGCAGGTTGTCCTTGGCGGCCTTCACCCCGTGGGTGAGGGCGTAATAGGCCAGGTCCGCGGCCTTGTAGGTGTCCTTGGCCACGCCCTGCCCATAGACGTAGCGCAGCGAGAGCGCCCAATAGGCATCGGCATAGCCGCCATCGACCGCCTTCTGGTACCAGGAGACGGCCTCCTCGTAATCCTTCTCGACGCCCCGGCCATCCAGGTACATGTCGCCCATGTAATACTGGCCGCGCAGGTTGCCCTGGTCGGCGGCCTTGCGGTACCAGCCCACCGCCTCGGCATAATCCTTCTGGACCCCGCGCCCTTCCTCATAGAGCGTGCCCATATTGACCATGGCGGTGTAAAAGCCCGCATCGGCCGCCTTGCGATACCACTCCATGGCGGTCTTGGGGTCTTCCTTGACCGACAGGCCCAGGTCATACATCAGCCCGACCATGTCGAGCCCGTAGCCATCGCCCTGTTCGGCGGCCTGGCTGTAGAGCTCGAAGGCCCGGTCGTAATCCTGAGCCACCCCGTTGCCGTCGTAATACTTATCGGCTTCGTCCAGGAGATCGTCGACCGACACCTCGGCCTTGGCAGGCGGCGTCTGCGGAGCCTGCGGCTTGCTGGGCGTCTTGTCCTTGCCGCTCGACGGAACGGAAACCGACATGGACGGGTTGGCATCCTTGCTCTTTTCGACGGCAAGGGCCGGTGACAGGACGAGTAGACATAGCGCCGAGGCGCTCAAGAACAGGCCGGTGCGAAACACGACAATCCCCCAAATGCTGCCCCACGCGGAGGATGCTATGGCAGATCGGGGGAAGTCAAATCGCTCATTGGCACTGTGACGGCAGGATCGCCTGCAACTCACCCGAGGCGGGCTTGAGTTCGCCCTTCTCGATATGCATGGGCACGAAGGGTGGTGTCGCCTGGATCTGCGGATTGGCCAGCCGCACCGTGTAGCAGCCGGCATATTGCCTGTGCGTGCCGTCCCTGGACACGGCGTCTATGGCGACGGGGAGGGAGTAATAGGTGCTGCCCGCGGCGCCCTCGCTCGTCGAACGGCCCATCAGGATATCGACGCTTTCGGTATCGGCGAAACCCTTGGCGAAGGCTTCGTAGCCGCCCACGCCCGAGTTCTCGCCGTAATAGGAATAGGCGCGCAGGTATTCGCTGCGATTGATGGCGTTGTAGAGCGAGTTGACCACCGCCTCGGGTGTCGAGCGGTCGTCGAGATAGGCCTCGTCCGCGCCGTCCTGCGAGAGGGCGGGCGCGGCCATTGCGACCAGCAACCCCAGAGCGAGGACGAGGTGCGCGTTCATGGCTCGAGGAAGGTGCGCAGGGCCGCGTTGATGCGATCCTGCCAGCCCGGGCCATCGTCCTGGAAGTGCTCGAGCACGTCGCGATCGAGGCGCAGCGACACCGTCTCCTTGCCGACGGGAATGGCATTTGCCTTGGGCGAAGCGTTCTCGACCGGCTTGGTGGTGGCGGCCTTGAACAGCGCCTCGGCCTGGTCGATGGCGCTGGTATGTCGTCTGGTGGGAGGGGCCATGGAGCGGCTTTCTCAATTCGCGTTGCACGCAAGGGTAGAGCAGCGGCGGCCACCGGGCCAGAGCGTTTTGAGCGGTGACAACGCGCCCACCCCGATTGACGGCGGACGGTGCGGCCTCTACCAGACGCGAGCCGAAAAAGAAGCGGCCGGTTGGTTACTCCCGGCCCTCGCATCAGCGAGTTCTTGTCGCCCCCAATGGGCGATCCCGGGCATCACCCTCAATGAGGATGGTGTCTGGGCGGGCCGATGGCCCGGGTCATTCTCCATCCTCGCCCCTGGAGAACGACCGAAATGAAAACTCTTCTTCTTGCCCAGCTCATCATCAGCTTCCTGATGGCGACCATCATGACCGGCTTTTTCAGCCTGCTCGCGCTCGGAGTGAGCCCGCAATGGCCGCAAGCCTGGCTGCATAACTTCGTCATCGCCTGGCCGGTGGCGTTCTGTCTGTCGCTGGTCGTGGGCAAGGTGGCGTTTGCCATCGCGCACAGGGTGTTTCCGGCGGTGACGGCCTGAAGCGCAGGGGGGCGGCCTACCCCCCCACCCATGTTCCCTCCCCACAAGGGGGAGGGACACCTGCCGGAGCGACTGCGCTGCCTAATGCTGAAGTTCCTTGCGGACGGCGGAGGCGATAAAGGCCGAGCGCGTCTGGCCGCGCTCGCGCGCTTCTGCGTCGATGGCCTTGAGCAGACCGAGATCGAGGGAGACGTTGATGCGCGTGGTCGAGCCCAGGTCGCGGACAAGTGGAATGGCCGTAAGTCGTTTGGGAGAAATCACGAGGGTGGGGTGCCATCAGCTGCCCAAAACGGGAAAGGGCGGCCCTGGTGGACCGCCCTCCCGTTCGTGACCTTGGGAAAGGTCAGGTGTTCTAGTCGGCTGGTGCCGGCCGGACTTCTTAGAAGTCCATGCCGCCCATGCCGCCCATGCCACCGCCGCCCGGCATGGCCGGAGCAGCTTCCTTGGGCAGCTCGGCAATGAGCGCCTCGGTGGTGATCAGGAGCGAAGCGACCGAAGCCGCGTCCTGGAGAGCCGTGCGCACGACCTTGACCGGGTCGATGACGCCGAGCTGGACGAGATCGCCGTACTGGTCGGTCGCGGCGTTGTAGCCGAACGAAACCGAGGCGTTCTCGAGGATCTTGGCAACCACGACCGAACCTTCAGCGCCGGCATTGCTGGCGATCTGACGGACGGGTTCCTGGAGGGCGCGGCGGACGATGGCGATGCCGGCGTCCTGATCAGCGTTGGCACCCTTGACCTTGAGGTTGGACGAAGCGCGCAGCAGAGCCACGCCGCCGCCCGGAACGATGCCTTCTTCGACGGCAGCGCGGGTAGCGTTCAGGGCGTCATCGACGCGATCCTTGCGCTCCTTGACTTCCACTTCCGTGGCGCCGCCGACCTTGATCACCGCAACACCGCCGGCGAGCTTAGCCAGGCGTTCCTGCAGCTTTTCCTTGTCGTAGTCCGAGGTGGTTTCCTCGATCTGCGCCTTGATCTGGGCAACGCGGCCCTGGATGTCTTCGGCAGCGCCGGCGCCATCCACGATCGTGGTGTTTTCCTTGGTGATCTCGACGCGCTTGGCGGTGCCGAGCATGTCGATGGTCACGTTCTCGAGCTTGATGCCGAGATCTTCGGAGATCACCTGGCCACCGGTGAGGATGGCGATGTCTTCGAGCATGGCCTTGCGGCGGTCACCAAAGCCCGGGGCCTTGACGGCAGCGACCTTGAGGCCACCGCGCAGACGGTTGACGACGAGCGTGGCAAGAGCCTCGCCTTCGATGTCTTCGGCGATGATCAGCAGCGGACGCTGCGACTGCACGACGGCTTCGAGCAGCGGCAGGATGGTCTGCAGGTTCGAGAGCTTCTTCTCGTGGAGAAGGATCACGGCGTCTTCGAGGACGGCGGTCATCTTCTCGGTGTTGGTCACGAAGTAGGGCGAGAGGTACCCGCGGTCGAACTGCATGCCTTCGACGACTTCGAGCTCGGTCTCGGCGGTCTTGGCTTCCTCGACGGTGATCACACCCTCGTTGCCGACCTTCTGCATGGCCTCGGCGATCTGGTCGCCGATCGAGGATTCGCCGTTGGCCGAGATGGTGCCGACCTGGGCGACTTCAGCCGAAGAATTGATCTTCTTGGCCTGGGCCTTGAGGCTGCCGACGACTTCCTCGACGGCCATGTCGATGCCGCGCTTCAGATCCATCGGGTTGAAGCCAGCGGCGACGGCCTTGACGCCTTCGACGACGATGGCCTGGCCGAGAACGGTGGCCGTGGTGGTGCCGTCACCGGCGATGTCGTTGGTCTTGGAAGCAACCGAGCGCAGGAGCTGGGCGCCCAGGTTCTCGAACTTGTCTTCCAGTTCGATTTCCTTGGCGACGGTGACGCCGTCCTTGGTGATGCGCGGGGCGCCGAACGACTTTTCGATAACGACGTTACGACCCTTGGGGCCGAGGGTCACCTTCACCGCATTGGCGAGGGTGTTGACGCCGCGCAGCATGCGCTCGCGGGCATCGGTGGAGAATTTTACTTCTTTGGCAGCCATGTCTGGCGCTCCTCAAAAATAAGCGTTGAACGGCTGGGTCCGGCCTTAGCCGATGATGCCCAGGATGTCGGATTCCTTCATGATCAACAGGTCCTTGCCGTCGATCTTGACCTCGGTGCCGCTCCACTTGCCGAAGAGCACGCGGTCACCGGCCTTGACGTCCAGGGCAACGATCTTGCCGCTTTCGTCGCGCGCACCGGGTCCAACGGACTCGATGATGCCCTCGGAGGGCTTTTCCTTGGCGGTGTCGGGGATGATGATGCCGCCAGCGGTTTTTTCCTCGCTGTCGACGCGCCGGACGACCACGCGGTCGTGCAGGGGACGGAAGCTCATGTTCGCTCCTTTTGAGACCTTACGGTGATGCAAATCTGAAGCCTGTTAGCACTCCAGCATCGAGAGTGCTAGCAAGCTGACCGGGGATATAGGAGGGCGGTTTTAGGGAGTCAAGGTCGCGGGATTGTGACGGGAGCTTGAAACCGGTGTTTCCAGTGCGCCGCGAATGGGAGATAAGGGGCCATGAGCGAACAAGCAAAAAATTCCGACATCCGTCTCCGCCGCACCGGCGGCGCGGGTCTCAACACGCAGTGGAAATGGGAAATCGTGGACGCCGAGGGCAAGGTGCTAAAATCCGGCACCGCGCTGGGCGAAGAGCACAAGGCCTTCGCCACGGCCAAGAAGGCCAAGGAGCGGCTGGCCAAGTAGGTCCGGGCAGACAGGGTCCGGGCGATAGTCCGGGCCTGCGCTATTGCTGGCCGAACGGATCGTATTGCAGAAGCCAGGAATAGAGCCATTTCTCGCCGGCTCCGACCGAAGCGACGTCGTCGATCTTCCAGGCGCCCTCGTCCTGGACCATCGAGATGGTCAGCACCGTCGGCTTGCTGGCATTGGTAAAGCTCACCATGGCGACAGCCGTGCCGTCCTGGATCACCGGCTCGGAGACCGCCAGGTTCTCGAGCGTGCCCGTCTCGCCATTGATGAAGGGATTGAAGGCACCGAAATCGGGCGCTGCCGGATCGATGCGCGTGCCTTTCCCGTCCACTGCATTGGCCTGCAGATTGGCCACCACGAGCGATTGCAGATGGGGCGAGAAGTGTTTCTCGATATCCTCGTGCTCGCCGGCCACGAGGGGTTTGTAGATCTCCTCGAGCAGCCCGCGGGGTGTATCCGCCACAGGAGCGCTACCGAAGATCATCGGCACGAGGCCGAACAATGTCCAATCCATGGTTCCCTGGTCGTCTGATCGAGGATTGGCGCGGAAAATGCGAGGCCAAACCGCCTGAAATAAGGCGGGCGCGCGGGTCGCCTGAGATTTAATTCAATGCCTTGAGCGGGTTGGCCGCACTCAGGCGGCCCCTTTGGCTCCCGCTATCTCGGCCCAGGCCTGGCGCTTGCGGTAAATGGTCGAGGGGCTCAGCTCCAGCGCCGCGGCGGCCAGCGCGATGTTGCCGCCGAACGAGAGAATGGCGTCTTCGATGATGCGCTGCTCCTGCTGCCACATGGGCAGCACCGTCGTGCGGCGTGGCGCGGGTGCCGGCTCGGCGATGGGCGTGGGCGAATAGCTGCGCGATTCGATATCGGCGGCGCTCACCATCTCGGCGGAAATCTCTCCGCCATCGAACATCACCACCAGACGGCGGACGAGATTCTGGAGCTGGCGCACGTTGCCGGGCCACTCGCGGGCGATGAGGCTGTCGGCAGCTTCCGGAGAGAAGCCCGAAAATCGCTTGTGCTCCTCGCGCGCAAAACGGGCGAGGAAATGCTGGCCGAGCACCATGATGTCGGCCGGGCGCTGGCGCAGCGGGGGCAGGTGGATGGGCAGCACGTGCAGGCGATAGAAAAGGTCTTCGCGGAAGCGCTTTTCGGTGATCATCTGCATCGGGTTGCGATTGGTGGCGCAGATGACGCGCACGTCGACCTGGCGCGTATCGGCTTCGCCCACGCGGGTGAGGGCCCCGGTCTGCAAGAAACGCAGCAGCTTGCTCTGGAGCGAAAGGTCCATCTCCCCGATCTCGTCGAGGAAGAGCGTGCCGCCATCGGCCAGTTCCGCCGCGCCCTTGCGGTCTTCGACCGAGCCGGTATAGGCGCCGCGCGCCGCCCCGAAGAGCTCGGTTTCCATCAGGTCACGCGGAATGGCGGCGCAGTTGACGGCGACGAAACGCCTCTCGGCGCGCGGGCCCTTGGAATGGAGCGCCTCGGCGCACACTTCCTTGCCGGTGCCGCTTTCGCCGGTGATGAAGACGGGAGCCGAGGACGGAGCGATGCGCCCGATCTGCTCGTAGACATATTGCATCTGGGTGGATGCACCCACGAATCCGGCGAAATCGGCGGTAATGGCGCCCGGACGCGCATCGATGGTCAAGGCGCGGGCCTTGCCGTGCCGATGGGCGAGTTCACCGATTCGGGCCGCAAAGCCCGTCCCGGAGATCGGCTTGGCCACGAAATCATGGGCGCCCGCGCGCATGGCGGCGACTGCAGCCGAGACCGAAGCGCCGCCCGACAGGGCGATCAGCAGCGCGCCTTCGGCGATCTTGGCCAGCCGCGCGACCGCTTCCTCGGTCGTGGGCGCCAGGTCGTCAAGGCTGGAAAGATCCATAAGGACAATGTCGTAGTCGCGCCCGCGCAGCTTTTCAGCCGCGGCACGTCCGTTCCGGCACTCCTCGATCACCGGCTCGGCCAGCAGGCATCCCGCCAGGTTGGCCGCCATCGCCCGCCCGGCGGCAGGGTCTCGGTCGATCAGGAGAATTGTGGCAGCGGCGTCGGACCTTCGTCCGGGTCGCATCGGCATGGGCGTTATCCTCGCCTGGCGTTTTTGCTTTGCCCGGATTGTTTATGAACAGGGTAAACAATTCGTTTGTCTTCCTTATCAAGGCATTCGCTTTTGCCGATTCAGCGAGGGTGGTATTGAGTTAGGAACAGAATCACTAACCTGAGCCAGGAAGAGGCAGTTGCAGGCGCTGGTTTATACTTTTATCGCCCTGGCAGCCTTTGCGGTGGCTGCGACGGCCTATTTCGGACTGGCGTTCTCGCCGGTCGAAGCCCTTATGCTCGCGCTGCTCCTGGGTGGACTTGCGGTCATTTACATGGAGCGCACGTTGCGGCGCCGCTCTGAAGCGCGCCTCGAGCGCGCCATCGAGGAACTCTCGCGCCTGCTGGCGACCGACGCCCAGGCGGGCCAGGTGCTCAGCCAGCGCATCAACGCCCTTTCCGATATCGACGCCGGCAAGCGCCTTTCGGGCCTCGAGGCCGATATCTCCGTGCTCGGCACGGTGGTGCGGCAGGTGGCCGAGGCGGTGGCCGATATCGAACAGGCCCAGGACGACGTGCGCGAGGCCAAGAAGGGCCCGATGGTGCTCAGCGCCACCGCCCGCTCCGTGCCCGAAGCGCTGCCCGAGCCCGAAATCGACCTCTCCGAGGTCGAAGACGCACTGGACGACGGCAAGATCATCTTCCACATCGAGCCGATCTTCACGCTGCCCCAGCGCCGCGTCCATGGCTACGACCTGACCCCGCGCATGCGGCTCGATGGCGGCGACCTGGCCGCCGCCTCCGAATTCATGCCGGTGCGGGGCGGCGAACGCATCGTCCGTCGCATCGAGCTGATGGCGCTCGAGGAGGCCGTGGTGCTTTCCCAGCGGGCCCGCGGCAACAAGGTGACGCTCAACCTCTATGCGCCGCTCTCGCGCGCGACCCTGGGCGACGCCGCTTCGGTCAACCAGCTTGCCGCGCTGCTCGAAACCAACCGGGCCGCCGCAACGGTGATCAACTTCGCCATCAGCGAGGACGACTGGCGCGCCGCGACCGGCGCCGAGCGCCAGGCCATGTCCTCGATGGTGCGGCGCGGCGCCGCGTTCTCGATCGTCAACGCCCGCTCGCTGCGTTCGGACTTCAGCGAACTCTCCTCGCTCGGCGTCAAGTCGGTGCGGGTGGACGCGTCGCGCTTCATCGACCAGCCCGAGGCCTTTACCGATATCCATACTTCCGATATCGCCAGTTTCCTGGAGCGTTCGGGTATCGACCTGATGGCCGTCGGCATCAGGTCGGAAGACCAGATCATAACCCTTCTCGAAGACGGCTTCCGCTTCGCGCAGGGCCATTACATGGCCGCGGCGGGCCCCATCCGTCCCGACCTCGTGGGTGATCGCCTGGCGCCTGTAGCGTAAGCGAAGGACCATTCTTTATGTCTGACACAGCCGGAGCGCTTTCCGGGCTTTCCGCCGTTTCCGGCCGCTATGACGTGGTTTTGTCCGACGTCTGGGGCGTCGTGCACAACGGGGTGGCCGCCTACCCGTCGGCTGTCGAGGCGCTGCTCAGGTTCCGCGAGGGCGGCGGGCGGGTGGTGCTCATCACCAATGCCCCGCGGCCCTCGGCGCCGATCATCGAAATGCTCGATCATCTCGGGGTGCCGCGCGCGGCCTATGACGCGGTGGTGACCTCGGGCGATGCCACGCGCACCATGATCGCGCGCTATTCGGGCAAGGTGATCCACCATGTCGGCCCGCCGACCGCCGACGACGCGCTCTATGAAGGGCTCGACGTGCGCCGCGGCTCCGCCGAGGAGGCCGATGCGGTGGTGGTGACCGACCTGGACACCGATGACGACACCCCGGACATGTATGCCGAGCGCATCTCCCAGTGGCTGCGGCGCGGCCTGCCGCTGATCTGCGCCAATCCCGACAAGGTGGTCGAGATCGGCGAGCAGATCGTCTATTGCGGCGGCGCGCTGGCCGACATCTACGAGGAACTGGGCGGGCAGGTGATGATGGCCGGCAAGCCCTACGTCCCTATCTATCGCGAAGCGCTGGCGCTGGCCGAAAAGGCGCTCGGGCGCCCGGTCGACAAGGCGCGCATGCTGGCCATCGGCGACAGCGTGCGGACCGACGCCATGGGCGCGGCCGATTTCGGCATCGACCTGCTGTTCATCACCGGCTCCATCCATGCCGGCGAACTCGACGCTTTCGGGCAACCGGACCCGCAGCGCATCGCCGACCTGGTGGCCACGACCGGCGCCAACATGGCCGGATTCATGGCGCGGCTGGGCTGGTAGCTTGCATTGGCGCGGTAAAGTTGGCAATTTCCGGCGGCTTTCGCACTGGGGCGTTCTTCAAAGTGACTGACTTCATCAAGCTCGCGGGCCTCGATAACGTACCGGCCCGGCTCAAGGGCGCCCAGATTGCCATCGGCAATTTCGACGGTTTCCATCGCGGCCATCAGCACGTCTTCGCCACCCTCAAGGCGCGCGCCAGGCTGCGCGGCGTCCCCGCCGTGGTGCTGACGTTCGAGCCCCACCCGCGCGACGTCTTCGCGCCCGAGCCGTTCATGTTCCGCCTCACCGAAGGCGCCGCCAAGGCGCGGCTCGCCGAGGCGCTGGGGCTGGACGGCATCGTCATCATGCCCTTCACCCGCCAGCTCTCCCAGGTCGAGCCCGAAGACTTCGTGACGCGCTACCTGATCGAGGGACTGGGCGTTTCCGGCGTCATCGTCGGGGCCGACTTCCATTTCGGCCGCGAGCGTCGCGGCACTCCCGATTTCCTGCGGCAGGCCGGCGCCGCCAATGGCTTTGAGGTCGAAACGCTCGATCTCATCGACGATGGAGCCGAGCCGATCTCCTCCTCGCGCGTGCGCGCTGCCCTGCGCGAAGGCGACCTGGCCACCGCCAATACGCTCCTGGGCTATCACTGGTTCGTCGAGGGCGAGGTGGTCTCGGGCGACCGGCGCGGGCGCGAACTGGGCTTCCCCACGGCCAACATGGCGACGCACGAGGGCTTTCACCTGGCCCAGGGCGTCTACGCCGTGCGCGCGCGGCTGGGCGACCGGCTGATCGACGGGGTGGCCAGCTTCGGCAAGCCCATGTTCAACAACCAGCGCCCGCCCTTCGAGACGCATCTTTTCGACTTCCACGACGATATCTATGGCGCCCACCTCTCGGTGGCGCTGATCGGCCATATCCGCGGGCAGGAAGTGTTCAAGGGGCTCGATGACCTGATCGCGGCCATGAACCGGGACAGCCGCAGGGCCGAGGACGCGCTGCGCGCCTGCGGCCCGATGAGCGAGCTGGACAAGAAGCTCGGCTTCTTCGGCTAGCCGCCGCTAGTTTTCCTCAAAATGCCGGGTGATGAGCCCGGCCAACGTTTGCGCATGGGTGATGGCCAGGTCGTGGTCGCCGCCAGCGATGACGTGCAGCCGCGCGTCCGGCAGCAGCGCCAGGAGCCGCTCGCCCACCGCTACGGGGCTGATCGGGTCGCGGTCGCCCCAGAGCAGCAGGGTCGGGCAGGCAATGTCCCCCAGGCGTGCCGAAAGGTCCTCGCGCGCCTCCCCGATCCAGCGCGCGGCGTGAGGGTAGGCTGCGTAGTAATCGGCGCGCCAGTCGCTGCCGCCCAGATCCGCCACCGGTACGCCGCCCGACGTCACGGCAAGCACGAGCCGGCGGACCTTCGCCGGCGCGGCCAGGGCAACCTTGACGGCGACGAGCCCGCCCATGGATTGGGCGACGATGTTCGAGGGCGCATCGAGGGCGTCGAGCACCATGGCAACGAGATCGTCGATGCCCTCGATATCGGGCCGCGACGGCTCGTCGCCCAGCCCCGGCCACGCCAGGAGCCGCCCATCGAGATGCATATGGGTGGCGACCGGGCCCCAGAAGGCCGCGCTGCCGCCCGCACCGGGGAGAAAGAGGGTTGGGTCCACCTTAGCCGGCGAAGGTGAGGATGTGCATGGCGCCCGCGCCATATTCGCGCCGGTCTTGCAGGGCGAAGCCCTCGGGGACCTCGACCGTCGCCTCGCTGGCCTCTTCGAGCACCACTGTTGCTCCGGGCGCCAGCCACTTGCCCTCGCGCAGCTCGACCAGCGCCTTCTCGCCCAGGCCCTTGCCATAGGGCGGATCGAGGAAGGCGAGGCCGATGCCGCCCATGGTTCCGGCCGGGCCGAGATCGGTGGCGTCGCGGCGCAGGAGCTTGGTGACCCCGCCCGCTCCGAACGCCTCGATATGATCGCGGATGAGCCCGCGCGCATCGGCGCCGGTATCTACGAAGATCACATGGGCCGCCCCGCGCGAAAGCGCCTCGAGCCCGAGCGCGCCGGTGCCGGCGAAGAGGTCGATCACACGCACGCCGTCCAGGTGCGGCCCCAGGCGGCTGGCGAGGATGTTGAAGATCGATTCCCGCGCCCGGTCCGAAGTCGGGCGGATCGAGTCATCGGGTGGCGACAGCAATTGCTTGCCGCGGAACTTGCCGGCAACGATGCGCATGGCTTAGCCGCGTGGCTTGCGCGGGCCGCGTGGTGCGCCGCCGCCGGGGCGGGGCGTCCGCGGACCCGAAGAAGGACCACCATCCTTGCGCGGGCCGCCACGGCCCTTGGGCGCGCCTTCCGGGCGCGCACCGCGCGGGCCACCCTTGCCGCGCGGCGGCGCATCGCTGCGCGGACCGCGTGCCGGAGCGCCTTCGCCGCGCGGAGAGCGCGTGGAGGAACGGGGAGCTCCGCCGTCGGGACGCGGACCACGACCCGCAGGACGGCCCGCACCCTCCGGACGAGGACCGCGCGCGGGGCCCGCGCCATCGCGGCGAGCCGGGCGGGGCGAAGCATCGGCGCTGCGCGAACGCGGCTTGCCGCCTTCGGCACCGTGCGGCTTGCTGGCATAGGAGCGCTTGGGCGCGGCCGAGCGGTCATCGAAACCGGCGGCGGAACGCGGGGCGCGCGGCTTGCGCGTCCATTCCCCGGCCTCGCGGGCGTCGGGACGGTCCGAATGGCTGCGGCGCGGACGGTCGCTCAACGGCTTCTCGCCGTGGCTGCGGAAGGGCTTGTCGCCGGCGGCCTTGCCGCGCGGCTTCTTGTCGAAGTCACGTTCTTCGCGCGCCGGACGTTCCTCGCGCTTGCCGTAGCTGCGCGCCGGCTTGTCGTCCTCGGAGCGGAACTCGGGCTTCTTGCGGCCCTGCGGCTTGGCCTTGTACTCGGCCGGCGCGCGACCGTCATCGAAGTGGATCTTGCGGGTCGGACCCTCCTCGTCCCGGAACCGGCCGGGACGGCCGGCGGGAGCGGCGCGGCCGCCGCGCGCGGGCTTGCCGAAATCGCGGCCGGGGCGATCGGGCGCGCGGCGCGGCTCGGGCAGTTCGGAAATGAAATCGGCATTGGCCTCGCTGGCCAGCCGCTCGCCGAGCTGATCCTGGAGCACGCGATCCTTGACCGTCTCGACGGCACCGACGGCGAGGTCCCCGAGCTGGAACGGGCCATAGCTGACGCGGATGAGGCGGTTGACCTCCAGCCCGAGCGCGCCGAGCACGTTCTTGACTTCGCGGTTCTTGCCCTCGCGCAGCGCCAGCACCAGCCAGACATTGTGGCCCTGCTCGCGCTCGAGCGTGGCCTCGATCGGCCCGTACTTGACCCCGTCGACCTCGATGCCGTCCTCGAGCTTGTCGAGCGCGGCCTGGGTGATCGAGCCGTGGGCGCGCACGCGATAGCGCCGCAGCCAGCCGGTGGCGGGCAGCTCGAGCACGCGCTTGAGGCCACCATCGTTGGTGAGGAGCAGCAGGCCTTCGGTATTGATGTCGAGGCGCCCGACCGTGAGGACGCGCGGCAGGCCCAATTCGTTGAGGGCCTCGAAGATCGTCGGGCGGCCTTCCGGATCCTTCTCGGTGACCACCAGGCCCGGGGGCTTGTGGTAGAGCCAGACGCGCGTGCCCTGGCGGGCGGCCAGCGGCTTGCCGTCCACCGCGATCTTGTCGCGCTCGGTGACGTTGAAGGCCGGGGTCTTGACCACCTTGCCATTGACCGAGACGCGCCCGGCGGCGATCCACAACTCGGCGTCGCGACGCGAACACAGGCCAGAACGGGCCATCACTTTGGCCAGACGATCGCCCGTGGTGGGCGCGGAGCGGCTCTCAGACATGCCGGCAAGCTCTTTTCTTCATGCGGGGCCCGAAGGCGGCGCGGTTGTGGTGGATGCAGGAGTCGTTACCCCCTCCGCAGCCTCGGCTGCAAGAGGGGGTAGCCAACAATAGGTCGTCAGCGATCGGAACGGGGCTTAGTTGATGCCCAGATCGTCCGAGAGCTTGGAGGTCGGGCTGGTGCCCAGGATGCCGTTGGAGACCGCCGGGCCGCGCTGCTGGAGCGCCTTGCGGATGGCGGGCGGGCAGCGCGGATCGTTGAGCTGCACCAGCTCGCCACTGGCCGTGGCGCAGATCAGGTCGCGGCCGCCGACGGTGGTGAAATACTCATCGGGCGGAATGTAGAGCGGCTTCTTGGTGTTGCCGCTGGTGGCCATGTTGGCCGCGTTCATGCGGGCCGTGAGCTGCTTGGCTTCCGCATCGGTAAGCGGGCGGCCCGAAAGCGAGCGCAGGTCGACCACGCGCGCATTGCGCAGGCGCTGCATGTCGGCCTCGGAAATGTTGGAGGTGTCGATCTGCACCTTGCTGGAATCGACCGGCAGCATGGCGACCTTGCTCTCGGTCTGCGGCAGCGGGGCGCCCGAACCGGCCTTGGGCAGCACGAGCGGGCCGCGCGCCTCGATGGTTTCGGACTTGGTGCTCTTGGGAACCATGGAAAGGCCCTGGAGCGTGGAGGTCATCACCTCGCGTTCGAAGGTGCCCACGTCGGTCATGGCATTGGTGCCTTCGACCGTGGTGCAGGCGGAAAGCGCCGCGCCGAGGAGCAGAACTGCGGAAACCATACCGGCCCGGGTCACGGCCATGAAAACGGGCCGTCGCCCGGTATTGACGTTACGCATGCAACTTTCCTTCAAGAAGCCCCTCAGGACCAAGGCGACCGCCTTATAGCCCATTGCCCCGCCTAAGACCAGATTCTGGCAGCAACGTGTTCACGGGTTGTTAAGGGGAGACACCGTGGCGCGCAAGAGGGGGATGAAGGGGTCGAAAGAGGCCGTATGGCCCCATCACGATTTCTCATCCCCGGCGGAGGCCGGGGCCGGTTGGGTGGCGTGCCCTGTGGGCGACCGGCCTTAGGAGGCCGCCACCGTCTTGCGCCGGCCGACGCCGAGGACGTCCAGGACCAGCAGGCAGACGCCCAGCGTGATCGCCGCGTCGGCGAGATTGAAGATGTAGAAGGACCGCTCACCCAGGTGGAAGTGGAAGAAATCGGCGACCGCGCCATAGAGCAGGCGGTCGAGCGCGTTCGAGAGGGCGCCGCCGATGCACATGGCCAGGCCCGCGCGCACCAGCGGGGCGTCGGTGCGCACCCACCAGATGGCCAGCGCCACGATGGCAATGGCCATGATCACCCCGAGCGCCGCGACCGGCAGGCTATCGAGCAGGCCATAGGAAATGCCGGTGTTCCAGACGAGGACGTAGTCGAAGAAATCGGTGACGCGCACCATTTCTCCGCCCGTCCAGCCGCCTTGGCTCCAGGGCTCGAACATGCCGGCAGGGCAGGGATGCTCGGGCGAGATGCACGCGCTCGCCACCTGGTACAACTTCTGGCCGCGGTCGATCGCGAAGGCGAGGACCCCGACCAGCAGGCTGACGATGATCGAGGCGCGCTGGCTCAAACGGAGAGCCCCGCCGCTGCACGCTCGCGCATCGCCTGGGCGTCGCGCGGGGTGAGATCGGGGTAATCCGCATCCGTGCCGACTTCGGGCAGGATTTTCCAGGAACGGGCGCAGCGCTTGCCCTGGGCGAGCGCGGGAACCACCGCGACACCTGCCACCTCGTCGAGGCGGAAGGCGTCCGCGGGGCCGTCCCCACCATCGACCTCGATGGACGAGGTGATGGCGATCTCTGCGAAGTCTTCGCCCTTGATGAGGGCGTAAAGCCCTTCATCGGCGATGTAGACCTTGGGCGCCGCTTCGAGCGAGGAGCCGATGACCTTGTTGCGGCGCTCGATCTCGAGCGCGCCGGTCACGACGCGGCGCACGGCCTTGATCCTGTCCCACTTGGCCTCGAGCGCATCGTTGCGCCAGTCAGCCGGCACCTTGGGGAACTGGCGCAGGTGCACCGAGGAGTCATCGCCGGGGAAGCGTTCGAGCCAGACCTCTTCCATGGTGAAGGGCAGGATCGGGGCGAGCCAGGCGGTGAGGCACTCGTAAAGGTGGTTGAGCACCGTCAGGGAGGCGCGGCGGCGGACCGAGGAGATCGGGTCGCAATAGAGCGCATCCTTGCGGATGTCGAAGTAGAAGGCCGACAGCTCGATATTCATGAAGTTCGAGAGCGCGAAGACCACGCGCTTGTAGTCGAACGCCTGATAGGCCTCGCGCACCAGCACATCGAGCTCGGAGAGGCGATGGAGCACCAGCCGCTCGAGCTCGGGCATCTCGAAGACCGGCACGGTTTCCTCGGCCTTGTAATGGGCGAGGTTGCCGAGCAGCCAGCGCAGCGAATTGCGCAGCTTGCGGTAGGCGTCCACGGTCGTCTGGATGATTTCCTTGCCCAGGCGCAGGTCTTCCGAATAGTCGGCAGACGCCACCCAGAGGCGCAGGATGTCGGCGCCGTACTGCTTGATGATCTCCTGCGGGGCGACGGTGTTGCCCAGCGACTTGCTCATCTTGCGGCCTTCCCCATCCATGGTGAAGCCATGGGTGAGCACGGACGCATAGGGCGCGAAACCGTTGGTGGCGCAGCTTTCGAGGAGCGAAGAATGGAACCAGCCGCGGTGCTGGTCCGAGCCTTCGAGATACATCGAGGCGGGGAAGGTCAGGTCCGGCCATTTCTGGCGGTTGCGCAGCACCCAGGAATGGGTGGTGCCGCTCTCGAACCAGACATCGAGGATGTCGTCGATCTTTTCCCACTCGTCGGCCTTGTAGCCGTCACCCAGGAACCGCTCGGCGGCGCCCGGCTTGAACCAGGCGTCGGCACCCTCTTCCTCGAAGGCCTGGCCGATGCGGTGGTTGACCGCCTCGTCCTTGAGGATCTCGCCGGTGTCCTTGTTGACGAACACCGCGATCGGCACGCCCCAGGCGCGCTGGCGGGAGAGCACCCAGTCCGGGCGGTCCTCGATCATCGAGCGCAGCCGGTTCTGGCCGGCCTGCGGATAGAACTTGGTGGCGTCGATCGCCTTGAGGGCGCGGTGGCGCAGCGTGTCGCCCGCCTTACCCTCGATGTCGCGGTCCATATAGACGAACCATTGCGGGGTATTGCGATAGATCACCGGCTTCTTGGAGCGCCAGGAATGCGGATACTGGTGCTTGACGCGACCGCGCGCGACCATGGCGTTGCGCTCGGCGAGAGCGGTGATGACGCGCTGGTTGGCGTCGCCCTTCTTGCCGTTATCGTCGATGACGCGCGCACCCTCGAAGCCGGGGGCGTCCTTGGTGTAGAAGCCGGCGTCGTCGACCACATAGGGGATCGCCGTGTCGATGCCGCGCTCGTGGATTTTCCGCGAATTCGCCATCCAGACTTCGAAGTCGTCGATGCCGTGGCCCGGAGCCGTGTGCACGAAACCGGTACCGGCATCGTCGGTCACGTGCTCGCCGGGGAGCAGCGGGACTTCGAACTCATAGCCGCCGGCAAGGCCGCGCAGCGGGTGCGAGCAGGAGGTGATGTGCGCCGGGTCGACATCGCCGATGCGCGCGAATTCCTCGACCTTGGCCTTGGCGAAGACTTCGCCGGCCAGCTTGTCGGCCAGGATGTACTTCTCGCCCACCGAAGCCCAGTTGCCCTCGGGCGCCTTGGTGACCTCGTAGAGGCCATAAGAGATCTTGGGCGAATAGGAGATGGCGCGGTTGGCGGGGATGGTCCAGGGCGTAGTGGTCCAGATGATCACCGACGCATTGAGGTCGTGGAAGGCCTTGGACGTGATCTCGCCGCCGCCCGAATGGACCGGGAACTTCACCCAGATGGTGTCGCTCTCGTAGTCGGCATATTCGATCTCGGCTTCGGCGAGCGCGGTGCGCTCGACCACCGACCACATGACGGGCTTGGAGCCGCGATAGAGCTGGCCGGAAGCGGCCACCTTCATCAGTTCACGGGCGATCTGCGCCTCGGCGTCAAAGCTCATGGTGAGGTAGGGATTGTCCCAGTCGCCGAGCACGCCCAGGCGCTTGAACTCCTCGCGCTGAACGTCGATCCAGTGCTGGGCGAAGGTGCGGCACTCGGCGCGGAACTCGATGACGTTGACGTCGTCCTTGTCCTTGCCCTTGGCGCGGTACTGCTCCTCGACCTTCCACTCGATGGGCAGGCCATGGCAGTCCCAGCCCGGCACGTAGGCCGAGTTGTAGCCCAGCATCTGGTGCGAGCGGGACACCAGGTCCTTGAGCGTCTTGTTGAGCGCGTGCCCGATATGGATGTTGCCGTTGGCATACGGGGGACCGTCATGGAGCGTGAACTTGGGCCGATCCTTGGCCTGCTCGCGCTGCAGCCGGTAAAGATCCATATCCGCCCAGCGCTTGAGCCAAATCGGCTCCCGATCCGGCAGGCCAGCGCGCATCGGGAAATCGGTCTGGGGGAGGAAGAGCGTGGCCGAGTAATCGTGTTCGGTCTCGACGCCCTGAGCGGTATCGGTCATCGGCTATCAACTGAAATTGGATTAGGGGGCGCTTGTAGCAAGGCAAGGCGGCGGGGGGAAGGTT